>Ga0137436_1000200_pt1 | contig 19342 bp, 10 predicted proteins | sample EasRivERMGT119_2_FD_102328 | JGI IMG/M metagenome (GOLD analysis project Ga0137436, IMG submission 102328) | Soil microbial communities from meander-bound floodplain in the East River, Colorado, USA - East River MetaG ERMGT119_2 | ecosystem: Environmental > Terrestrial > Soil > Floodplain ...
CAACTTCGAGAGCAACTGGTGGAACACCACGGACACCGACGCGATCAACAACAAGATCTATGACAACTACGACAACGCTTCGATGCCGTACATCGACTACATCCCATTCCTCAGCTCGGCCGGAGGGCCGGTCGTTCCGGGGAACTTCGTGCCGCGGACGATCGCAGCCAACACGACATGGACGGCTGCACTGTCCCCCTACATCGTCGCGCAGGACGTCAAGGTCAACGCCGGAGTGACGCTCACGATTCAGCCCGGCGTGACCGTGAAGTTCGGCGGCAACACGGGACTGAACGTCGACGGGACGCTCAGCGCCATCGGCAACACCGGATCGCACGTCGTCTTCACGACCGCGCAGGCGACGCCGGGCCCCGGCCAGTGGAACGCGGTAACGATCAACTCGGGCGGCAACGGCACATTCAATTACTGCGACTTGCTTTACGGGGGAGCCGGGACGAACGCTGCGATCCTTGTCGTACTTGGCCCGGCGAGCGTCCAGAACTCCCTCGTCCGGTACAGCAGTAACCGCGGGATCTACATCTCGGGCGCAAACCCGACGATCAGCGACACGACGATCAAGGACGGTACGCGGGGGATCTACCTCAACAACGCCGGATCGCCCGTGTTCACGCGCGTCCGGGTGACGAACAACACGTACGGCTTCGTCGTCTTCCGCGGCACGGGCCTCGCGACTCCGGACCCCAACCCTCGCTTCAACGACGGCACGTTCAGCTCGAACGTCGCGGGCCACGTCTCCATCTCGGGAACCTACCAGAACCCCGCGGCCACGTGGGACTTCCAGCGCAACTGGTGGGGAACCGTGGACATGAACACGATCGCCATCTACATCACCGACCATGTCGACAACGCCTCGTTGCCGGCGGTCGACTTCATCCCGTACCTCGCCAGCGAGGACGGCCCCGAGTATCACGTCGTTTACAACGTCAGCGTCGTGCCGAGCGTGATCAACCCCGACTGGGGCGAGCTGGCCGAGATCGGGTTCCAGACGACGGTCAACTTCACGCGCGCGACCTTCCGGGTGTACGACGCAACCACCCATGCGCTGGTCCGGACGGCGGGCGGGAACTACGGCGAGCTGTGGCTCGGCTGGGACGGGCGCAACGACCAGGGCGGCATCCCGACGGTCGAGCAGCTCTACTACTTCACCATCGAGGTCCGGGACGAGTCCGGGCACGTCGCGTTCTGGAACACGGCGGGGACGCCGCTCATGGGGCCCACGCCGGGGCTGAGCAACAACGTCGTCACGACCCCGACGTTCGACCCGTACCGGAACGACCAGTTCGCGCTCGACTACACCTCGAGCGCTCGCGGGCAGGTCTCGATCACGGTTATCAACGCGGCGAGCGCCACGATCCGCACCCTCTTCGATCACGACCTGCAGGACGCCGGGAGCCACACGGTGCTCTGGGACGGCCGCAAGGACGACGGCTCCATCCACCAAGGGTATTTCCAGATCCAGCTCGGTCCGGCGTACGCGATCCCGGACCAGGCGATCTTCCTCCACCGTCCGGGCGCCGGCTTCAGCAACGTGCGCGCGGAGGCCTATCTGATCCAGTCGGTCCACACCGAGGTCAGCACGATCCGCTACACGCTGGGAGGCTATGCCGACGTGACGGTCGCGATCCGCGACCCGAACGGAAACTTCGTCAAGAACGTCTCGGTCGTCGCGGCGCAGCCGCCCGGCACGTACGCGGTGGAGTGGGACGGCCGCAACGGCGCCGGCGACCTCATGGCGCTCGAAGGCGTCTACACGGTGACGCTCACCGCGCGGGACGTCGCCACGGGCGTCCAGACGACGCGGAAAGCGTCGATCACGGTGTACAAGTGATCGTCGCCGTCCTCGTTGCCGCCCTCGCCGGCGCGCCCGCGCCCGCGGCCGCCGAAGGGCACATCCTCTACTCCCGGCTGACCGGCGGGACGTGGCAGATCTGGGAGCTGGACGTCGCGACGGGTAGGACCGTCGCGCTCACCGACAGCCCCGGGGACAAGCGCAACCCGGTGCGCGGACGGGACGGGGGCCTGGTCTTCGTCACGAGCAACCAGGGAGCGTTCCGTGAAGGGCGCCCGTACCTCCAGGCGCTCTGGCCCGTGCGCGACGTCGCTTCGTCTCCTTCGGGAGACCGAGTCGCCTTCGCCAAGCTCCGGACCGATCTCGAGGACGCCGCGAACATCTGGATCGCCGCCGCCGACGGCTCGGACCCACGCATGATCACCGACGAGATTGGCATCCAGTACAACCCCGCGTGGTCGCCCGACGGCAAGTTGCTCGCGTTCGTCGGGGGGCACGGCAGAAACACTTACGAGCTCTACGTCGTCGCGGCGGACGGGGCGTCGCCGGCGCGGATCACCCACAACCGCTCGCACGAGTTCTGGCCCGCCTTCCGCCCCGACGGCGGCCGCCTCGCGTACGTCTCCGACGCGACCGGCGACCTGGAGATCTGGACGTCGGGGATCCACGGCGAGGAGGCCGCCGCGATCACCCGGTCTCGCGGGATCGACTCGCGGCCGACGTGGTCCCCCGATGGCTCGAGGATCGCCTTCATGACACGCCGTGCGGGGACGCTCGCGCTGTGGGTCATGAATGCCGACGGCACCGACCCGAAATCGCTCCTCCCCGACGACGAGGCACCGGCATGCGACCCGTTCTGGTACTGAGCGCCGCTCTTGCCTTGGGCGCAACCGCGTGCGTCGTGGCGCAGCGGCAGGAGTCGACGACGCCGACGGCGATGCCGTTGCCGCGATCGGCCGGCGGCGCCTCCTCCCACGCCGACCGCGAGGCGGGGCGCGAGACGCTCTCGATCGCGGAGTCGGCGGTGAGCCCGAAGGTGATCGCGGGGAGGAAGGACGAAGCCACGGTGACGTTCCTCGCGACGTCCGCACGCTCGGCGCACGTCGATGTCGTGGACGCGGGAGGCGCCGTCGTCCGGCGGCTCGAGGCGCCACTCGACGCTTCGGGACGAGGTCGCGCCTCCTGGGACGGCCTCGACGACGACGCGCATGCCGCGCCACCCGGAAGCTACCGGTACGTCATCCGCGCCGCCGACGCCCACGGACGCGAGATCGCGGACGACTCGGCACGGGACACGGGCGGCGACGAGCTCCAGGTCACCGACTTCATCTACGACCGCGACCACGGTGTCCTCCGGTTCACCCTCCCACAGGCGGGCTTCGTCCACCTGCGCGTCGGCGTCCAGGGCTTCCCGCACCTTCGGACGCTCCTCGATTGGGAGCCGATGCCCGCCGGAGACCACGAGATCCCGTGGGACGGCAAGGACGCGTCGGAACGCATCGCGCTCGGGGACCATCCCTCCGCCGCGATCGTCCTTCACGCGGCCTCGATGCCCTGGAACACGATCATCCTGAGCGGGGACCGGGAACGCGCCGGCGCCGACCCCCGCGCGCCGTCCTATCCGCCGCTCGCGCGCGCCGACGCCCCCTATCTCCACGCCCAACACGGCTTCGACCGCTGCCGCGAGATCCAGGCCCGCATCGAGCTTCCGTCCGCCGAGGTGTCGGGCGTCGTCCCGGTCCGCGTCGTGCTCGACCCCGCCGACGCCGCGCGCGCGGTCAACGGCCGCTTCGAGATCGCAATCTACGAAGACCTCGTCTCGCTGTTCGAGGAAGAGGACGGCACGGATCCCTTCACCTTCATGTGGGACACGAGCCACCTGTCCCCGGGTGAGCACCTCCTGACCGTGAACATCCTGTCCTACGACGACCACTATGGCGTCGCGACCATCCCCGTCCTCGTGAAGCGGGCGACACCGTGAAACGGAGCCGAGCCATGAAGCGTCTCCTTCGACGAACCCTTGCCGTCGGGCTCACGGCCCTGCTGCTCGTTCAGCTCATTCCGAGCGACGTGCTGGCGCACGACTTCCCGGCGGGCGGCGGGAACAGCCCGTACCCTCCGGACGATCCGGATCGCGGGGAGCCTCCTCCGCAATGTCAGCCCCAGCAGGACCCGGACTCGCAGAAGAAGGGCGACCCGATCGATTTCCAGAAGGGCGACTTCATCCTCGAACGCCAGGACGTGCGCATCCCGGGCCGCATGACGATCGATGTGACGTTCACGTACCGCTCCCGGAGCACGTTCAACGGCCCGTTCGGCTACGGCTGGGACATGTCCTACAACCGCCGCATCCGAAAGCTCGCCGACAACAACGTCGTCGCCGTTCTCGGGAACGGCGAGCGGGAGACGTGGACCTACGACGGCAGCGCGTACACGCCCGGTGACGGTGTCTTCGGGACGCTCGTCAAGAACGGTGACGGCACGTGGTCCCGCACCTCGCCCCACGCGCTCGTCGAGTCCTACGACGCCAACGGCAACCTGACGCGCATCCAGGACCGCAACGGAGCGTGGCTGAGCTTCAGCTACGACCACGCGGGGCGCCTGCCGGTCATCGGAGCGTCCGACTACTTCGTGACGCAGGCGAGCGGGGTCATCCTCCGCGATCATCGCATGTCCCAGATCACGGACTCCGTGGGCCGCACCGTCGATCTCGGCTACGACGGGAACGGACGTCTCTCCTCGCTATCGTGGGCCGGCCGGACGATTTCCTACAACTACGGCACGAACGGAGATCTGTCGACGGTTCGCCTTCCGGCGACACCGGACGTGCCCGCCGGCGCCGTGACGACGTACGGCTACACGGCCCACAACCTGACGTCCATCACCGATCCCAAGGGACAGGCGTACCTGGCAAACAGCTACGACGAGTTCGACTGCGTCTACCAGCAGACCTACGGTGGCTTCCCTTCAAGCTTCACCTACAAGAACTCGCTCCACTGTCCCGAGACCCGGTCGTCGGGTACGACCGGTTTCCAGCTCACGGTGAAGCCGCTCATGCTCCAGCCGGGTCAGCCGGTTCGCGTGAGCTGGGCGGCGCCGACCGGCGTGTCAGGGGACACGATTCAGTTCTTCCCGGCGGGGGGAGGCACCTCCGTCTGGACCGCGATCTCGACCAGCGCCTCGGCATCCGGCGCGGCGGCGTTCACGGTCCCTGCAGGCGCCACGGCAGGGCTCTACGAGGCGAGGTTCGTCCGCAGCGGCGCGACTCAGCGCGTGAGCAACGGCTTTCGTGTCGCACCCACGGCGCCTGCTGCCGAAACCGTGGTGACCGACGCTCGCGGATTCGTGAGCAAGTTCCAGTTCGACGCCGCGGGGCACATCACGAGTTTCACGCAGCTCACCGATGGCAACCCGGTCGGGGAGCCGACGTCCTACGTCACGACGACCGCATACAACAGCTGGGGACTTCCCACACGCATCCAGTACCCGCGCGGGAACGCGACCGAATTCAGATACGACGCGATCGGCAACCTCACCCAGGTGCGGCGCAAAGTCATCGGTGCGCCGCCGGGGACGGATCTCGCCACCGATCTTGTGACGGCCTTTACCTACGAGCCGACCTACAACCTCGTGAAGACCATCACCGATCCCAGGGGTAATGCGACGAGCCTGACGTATGACTACGAGCTGGGAGAGACCTCACGCGGCAACGTCCGCAGAGTGACCTTCCCACCTGGGGGGCCAACAGCTCCGGAAGTCGTGACGACGTACCTCGCCACCGGTCAGATCGACACCGTCACCGAGCCGATGGGCGGCGTCATGAAAGTTCAGTACGACCCCGTCACGGGCTTGCCGAACCGAGTGACTCAGGGGTTCGGGACGCCCGACGCATCGACGATTCAGGTGGCCTACGACACGCTCGGCAACGCCACGTCGGTGACCGATCCGCTTGGAAACTCGGTCACGCTCAGCTACAACGCGCGGAATCAGGTGGCCTATGCGACGGCACCGCCTCCCTTCGGCTGGATCACCAACGTTCGCTACGATGCCAACGGCAATATCGCTCAGATCGATCGACAGGCGTTGAGCTACGCCAGCAGCCTTCCGGCCCTCGGTACGACGGTTCCAGGCGACTCCTGGCAGTCGACCGTGTTCACGTACGACATGCTCGACCGTGCACAAACGATCAAGGACGACCTCGGGCACGTCACCACCCTGACCCGAGACCCGAGCGGTAACCTCGCCTCGGCGACCGACGGAAACAACCATCAGACGCGCTGGGAATACGACGAGCGTGACCTCGTCACCAAGACGATTGATGCAGCGCTCGGCGAAACGCGATTCCTGCTCGATGCGAATGGCAACGTGACCGAGGTGCGGGACGCGCGCGACAACCCGACCGCGTATGCCTACGACGACTTCGACCGCGTCAGTCAGGTGATCTTTGCGAACGGTACCGATCAGCTTTACGCCTACGATCGTGCGTCCAACGTCATCCAGTACACGGATCCCGCCGATCGCGTGATCGGTTTCGACTACGACTTGCTGAACCGCCTCTGGCGCAAGAGATACCCCGACACCACGACCGCGACGTTCGCGTATGACAAGGCCAGCCGCTTGACGTCCGCACAGAACGTGGTGTCGACGATCTCCGTGCCGCAATACGACGCGATCGGCCGCCCGCGCCGCCTCGACACGACGTTCGAGGGGCGAACGTGGACCAACACGTACGAGTACGATGCGGCGGGCAACAGGACCCGACTGACGGATCCCGCGCTCTCCCAGACGACTTACTCGTACGACACGATGAACCGGCCTACGGGCATTCAAAAAAACGGCGCCGCCGTCGTCGACTATTTCTACGACACGCTGTCGCGGAGGAGTGAGAGGCGCATCCACGGTACGTGGCTGGAACGAACGCAGTACACGTATGACGACGCGAGTCGGATGACCCAGGTGTGGAACTTCCTCGACACGAGCATGCCCGGTGGGGGGCCCGGTTCCGGGCCCGGTGGAGGCGGAACGCTCGTCGGACAAGACGAGGCGCCAAGCCGACCACAGGAGCCCAGTGAGGTCATTCCGATCGAGGAGTGTGGAGAGTCGTGCGGCGGAGGTGGAGGCGGAACGACGACCCTCGACGCCCGGTACACCTACGGGTACGACAACACGCGCAATCGGACGACCCAAACACGCTATCGCAATGGAATCGCGACGTCCTTCACGTACGCTTATGACGCGCTCGACGAGCTCAAGACCACGACCGGTGGCCCGGCGCACTCGTTCGACTACGACGCGACACAGAACCGCACGCTCGCCGATGGTGTGTCCTACACCCGCAACTCGCTCAATCAGTACACGTCGGTCAACGGGGTGACCCACACCTACGATGCGAACGGCAATCTCACCAGCGACGGCACGCGAACCTACGGCTACAACGTCGAAAACAAGCTCACGAGCGTCACGGGGCCCGGGGTCAATGCCACGTACACCTACGACGCGCTCGGGCGTCGCATCAAAAAGACCGGAGCCGCCACGGTCGTATACCGGTACGACGGACCCAACGTCGTTCAAGAGACTGACGGTTCCGGGAACGTTCAGGCGTCCTACGTCGACGGTCCCTGGCCCGACGAGGTCGTCACGATGACCCGAGGCGGCGCGACGTACGGTCTCTTCTACGACGGGACGAACAGCGTGTCCGACGTCACCAGCACGGGTGGGGCCCTTCTCGACCACTACGAGTACGACCCCTACGGCCGGCCCTGGACCACGTCGTCGGTAGGGAACCCGTATCTGTTCGCGGGGCGGGAGTACGAAAGCGACACGTCGCTCTACTTCAACCGCAATAGGCATTACAGCCCCGGGCTCGGGCGATTCCTGCAGCGCGATCCGCTCGGATACGCGACCGGCATGAACCTGTACTCGTACGTGGGGAACAATCCTCTGAACTGGATCGATCCGCTCGGGCTCGCTGGGACCGACTGGGGCGCCTTCTGGAGCGGATTCGGGAGCGGATTGTTCTGGGGCGGGATTTCGGGATTCACGATGGCGCTGCTCTGGGGGACTCCGCTGGGGTGGGCCTTGGGAGCCATCCTCCTCGCAGGGAGCATCGTCCCGACGTACGAGTGGTTTACCCACAGACACCCGGACGGAAGCAAGCTGACGCAGAGCGAGATCGATTCGTTGAACGGAGGCATGCTCGGAGGCGCGCTCGGTGGGCTCGTGGGGGGCGGCGTCGGCGCATGGGCCCGAGGGCCCAAACCTGCTCCCAACTTCCCGGGCAACGATCCCGCTTGGGGACCCAAGGGTACGGAGTGGCGCGGTCCGGTAGAGGGCAGTTGGTACAATCCAGAAACGGGGGAGGTGTTCCGACCCGATCTCGAGCACCCGCTTCCCGAGGGACCTCACTGGGACTACAAGGACCCCCAGGGCAAGTGGTGGCGCATCAAGCCCTGCGGATCCGTCGAGCCGAAATGACGGGTGCAATGAAAAGGCCTGCCCCGGACGACTGGCGACGTCAGGGGCAAGAGGAATACCTGCTCGGAGTGCGACTCACGCACAAGGCCTACACACCCTACAGGCCCGGCTGGGAGCACGATCACTGCGAGTTTTGCGGCAACAAGTTCTCGCTGAGGGAAGGCGATCTCAAGCGAGGGTACGCGACCGACGATAACTATCGTTGGGTTTGCGAGCCCTGTTTCGAGGACTTCCGGGAAGAGTTCCGGTGGGTAACCTCGTAGTCGCCTGAGCTGCGCCCGCCCCGCGCGATCCCAACCGCCAGTCAGGAACGGTGCGCCTGCGTCCCGAGCCTCCGTCCTGGGGAACCACGGGGATCCAACCCTAGCCCAATAAAAGAAAGACCAGAAACGCCCTGTTGGGCTCGCCGCCGACGTCTGCGACGCCGGCCGCCGGCTCCGAGCCCTCGTGCGAGGCGTGGTCCTCCACGACGATCTCTCGATCGTGGTTCGCGCAGGACTGTGTTCCATCATGGCGATCGACGCGATAAGGCTCGAGCCGCCCGAGCTCTTCGCTGGGCGCGCCGCGCACCTCCGGGCTCGGGCGATCCGCACCTGATCGGCACGACGAGACGAGGATCGAAAGTCCGGCGACAAGCAACCATCGGGGGGGCATGCGAGGAGTGATACGGACAAAGCCTGGTTCGGTTACCCAGGTGAGGATCTCGGCAGCTAGGGCCCGCGGGTCCCGACTGAGGCGCACCGGCCGGCGCCGCGCCAGGATGCAGCGCCGGCCGGCACGCCCGCGCGGGCTCAGCGACTACCGCTCGACGGGGGCGTGTCGCCGTGGGGAGCGACGGGTTCGGCGGCTGCCGAGTCCACGCGAATCGAATCCGCGCTGTTCCGGAACCGGATCTCGGTGAGCTCGCTCGATACCGAGCTCGGGTGGCGGTAGACCAGCGCTTCGTGGGGGTGCGGGCGGTCGGCGCTGACCCAGACGCCCTTGCCGGAGGCAAAGACCTTCTTCCCGTGCGTCACCTCCAGCTTGACCGTCTCGGAGCCGGGTTCGCGGGTCCAGCGCACCTCGTACGCGCCCGGGGGGACGGTCGTACCGAGGACCTCGGTCGCCTCGCTGAGCTTGACGGGGCGGCGGCCATCGTTGCGCGTCCCCGCCGGGGAGGCGAACAGGGCCAGGAAGGAAGTGAGGATGGATGCGGCGATGAGGGTGCTTCGGGGGATGGGGCGCATCGTGGGGGTCTCCTTTCGTCCGCCCCCATTACTACGCCGGCCGCGTGTAAAGGTAACCAGCCGCGACGTAAAGAGAGGTCAAAGTTGTAAACGACTACGCAGGCTTCGCGGCGGTCGTCAAGCGCAAGACCTCGCGCACCCGGCGGAAGCCGGGGATCGCACCGATCGGCGAGCCGAGCACGCTGGCGCGCGCGTTCTCGCGGCGCTCGATCTCACGCACGAGTGGGGCGAGCGCGGCGCCGTGCGAGGCCCAGATCGACACGAACCCGTCCTCGCGCGTGTACAGGGCGCTCGCCTCGATCCGCTCGGTGGAGATCAGGGCGAGGCCGCGCAAGCGCTCGCGACGCTTCTCGATCGCCGCCGCCGAGCACTCCCAGGCCGGCTGGGTGTCCGGCCTCGGAATGGCCTCCGGGACGTCGTCGATCGTCACGGGCGTGAACGCGCCGTAGGGCGGCGACGGCCCGCCGGCGTCATCCCCCAGAACGAGGTCGAAGTACGCCCGGTCGTGCGCCCAACCGCACGCCTCGAACAGCGCGCGGGCAGGGACGTTGGTCGCGGGAACCTCGGCGAGGAGGCGCGGCGGGCCGAGGATGGCGAGCTTGGCGGACAGCGAGCTGAGCAGGTGCCGCCCGTGACCCTTGCGGAGGTGGCGGGAGTGGACTCCCACGCTCCGGACGAGCGTGTCGGGCGGACGCTTGCAGCCGATGACGACCGCCACGGGGTCGTCCCCCTCGAAACCGACCATGCACGACGAGCACCACAAGTCGAGCTCGCGGATCTCCTGCTTGAACTGCGCCACGGTCATCGGCGACGATCCGGGGTCGTGCGAGAGGCAGCACCGGTTCCAGGCGTCCACGAGGAGCGCGATGTCGTCGGTGCGGCAGAAGCGGTAAGAGCTCATGGGCGCGCGATTCTAGGTCGAATGCGGGACGCGTGGCGTTACAGCCCGGAAAGGTCCACCTCGACCGAGAGCGGCCGGTGATCGCTGAGCTTCGACCAGTCGTCATAGCCACCGACGTGCACGTTCGCCAACCGGTTTCGCCACGCGTCGGGGATGAAGACGTAGTCGATATGGTACGGCTTCGGCTCTTGCCACGTGTGATAGTACGTCGGGGTGGACTCCGACCCGTGTGCCTCGCCGAAGTGAGCGTGATACGCGCTCACCAGGCCGAGCTCGTCGCGCATCCACGTCACGAAGCGCGAATGGTCCATCGGGGCGCGCGGCTTGTCCCAGATCGTGTTGCTGTTGAAGTCGCCGGCAATCAAGGTGGGGCGGCGCCTGACGACGTGCCTCAGCTCGACCACCCGCGCATGGACCCCGCGCACGTATCGCGATTGCTGCCGCCCCCATACCGCCAGGAGGTTGAACCTTCGAGGGCCGCTCACGACGATCGGGACGACGGGATCGAGGGGCGCCAGCCGCGACCGGTGCCGGCGCAGGGTGTATCCGTTCCCGGCAATGACGGCGACGCCGTGTCTCGGATCGTCGCCGACCCAGATCCTCGTCGGCAGGTTCTTGCCTTCGGGACGAGCGATCTCCTGAAGGAGCGCGATGTCGTAATCCAGGGAGTCGAGCGCGCGGACCTTGGACTCGAAGCGTCCGCGGCAGCAATTCCAGGTGACGAGACGCACGTCAGGGGCAAGAGGCCAGAGCCTGCACGCGGCAGGCCGAAGGGGAGACGGGCCGCTCGACGCCCGAGGCGCCGAAGCCGTACGACCCCTCGCCCGCGCCGTTGGACGGCACGACGAGGTAGTACCGATTCCCTGCGGACGGGGCGAGCGTCCACGTGACCGCTCCGCCGGTCGTGCAGACGACCGGCACATGGCTCGTGAAGCTCCCGCCGACGGCTCCTTCGTAGATCTCGGAGTCGACGTCGGTGGCGACGCACCCGCCGCTCCAATCGAGCTTCAGATTGGCCCCCGACTTTGCGATCTTGAGCTGCGACTCCGACGGGAGGTCGCCGGGAACCCGGCCCGACGGCAGCGGGACGATCTTCAGCTCGACCGACGTCGGCTTGTAGAGGACGTTCCAGAACTGGCCTGGGCCGAGCGACGGAAGCGTCGTCGATGCGAAGGTCCCCGAGCGCGTTCCCGCCGTGAGGATCGTGAAGGTGTCGCCGGTGACCGGGGCGTATCCGCCCACGAACGTCGCCGTCAGCGTGCCGTCGATCGACGCCGTTCCGCTGACGTCGAAGCGGTCGTGCTGTGCGCCGGGAGCCGTGCCGCCGAGCTCGACGGCGAGCGTCCCCGCGGACGATTGCGACCAGCTCCCGGTGGTACCGAGGATCCCGGGGGAGAGCCCCGGCGACGTCGTCCCCGCCGAAGTCAGGCCGACGAGGGTCGCGCCGATTCCGCGAAACGTTCCGCCCTGGATCGAAAGCGGTGCGGCGGCCGTCACCGTCCCGCCGTTCAGAGTGAGCGCGCCGGCGGTCTGCGTGAAGCCGGAGAGGAACTCGATCTTGTTCGAGAGCGCCTCGACGTTCCCCGCGCTGGTGAACGGAACCGAGATCGACGTGGTTCCGGCCCCTCCCGTCTTCCGAAAAACTCCGTCGTTCACGAAGGTCCCCGAGCCGGGCAGCGCCGTCATCGACCCGTCGCCCGACGCCGCCCAGGTTCCCGTGTTCCGGATCTGCGACCCGCCGCCCAGCCGGATCCCGCCGGTCCCCGCCCACGTCGCGGTCGCCGCGTTCTGGAGGACGCGCGGGTTCAGGTCCTTGAAGCCGCCGCTCATCGCAATCCCGCCGTTCGCCGTCGTCGCCCCTCCCCCAGTCATGGCACCGCCCGACCACGTGACGAGGCCGGACACCGTCACGGTGTCGGAGCCGGTCAGCTCGCCCCCCGAGATCGTCAGCGTCGCCGGGGCGATGGTCTCGCCGCTGGAGAAATTGGCGCTCCCGGAAGTGATCGAAAGCGCGGGGCCGACCGACGTGACGTTCGCCTCGGAGGTGAACGTCACGTTCCCGCCGCCGACCTGCGTCGCGGCGGACGCCGCGTAGCTGCCCGCCACGCTGATCGTCCCCGAGTCGAACCGCGTCGTGGCCACGTTGACGCTCGAGGTCCACTCGAGCGACATCGTCCCCCCAGCGAACCGCAGCGCCGCGCCCGCGCTCCCCGTGAACGCGCCCGACGCGCTCCCGCCCAAGTTGAAGCTCAGCGTCCCGGACTGGACGTCGACAGAGCCCGCGCTCGAAAGCGAAGCGGCGATCGTCGTCGTCCCGACACCGGCCGACTTCCGCAGCGTGCCGTTGTTGATGAACGCCCCACCCCCGGAGAGATTGGAGAGGGTCGCGTCTCCCTGCGCGTCCCACGTCCCGTCGTTCTGGATGGTCGATCCGCCCCCGATGCGGAACCCTCCGGTTACCCAGCTCACCGTCCCGGTGTTGTGAAGGGTACGCGGGTTCAGGTCCTTGAACGTGCCCCCCGCGTCGATCCCACCGTTCGCGTGCGTCGTCCCTCCGCCTCCGAGCGTGCCGCCGGACCACGTGAACGGCCCCGCGATCGTCACGTCGCCCGCGCCGTTCCACGTCCCGCCGATCATCGTCGCGTCGCCGCCGATCGACGACGGCGCGGCGATCGTCAGCGTCCCGGCCGTCATGTGGAAGGACGCGGTCGCGGCGGTCGTCAGCGACCGGATGCTGTTCGTGCCCGAATTGATCGTGACCCCGAGCCCTGCAGGGATGCAGACGTCGTCGGTCGCGTTCGGCAGCCGGTCGAGGTCCCAGTTGGTCGCCGTGGTCCAGATCCCGGTGCCTGCCGTGTTGTCGAAATTGATCGTCCCTGGGCACCCCGCGGCACGCGGCGTCGCGGGCCCGGGCTCGGTCGAAAGGAACGCGCTGTCGCCCGTCTCGAGCGGAATGACGATCGTGGCGCCCGGCAACCGCCGCTCCGCGGTGACACCGGCGATGACGGTGCCTCCGGTGGGGGAGGGGAGGACGGCGTCGACGCGGGAGGCGGAGCCGAACCGGGATGGGACCACAGGCGACGCCGAGTCGGGCTCGATCTCGAGCCCGCGCTCGAGCGAGACCGAGCTGCCATCGGGAGCGAGTGCGGCACGCCAGCCCTCGCGCTCGTCCGCGCCCAAGACGGCGACGCTTCCGTCGTCGAGAGGCTCGATCGCTCGCACGTGGTCGTCGGGCGCGACGGGAAAACGGCTCACCCAGACGAGCGTCGCATCGTCCGGCGCCATCTTCGCGACGAACGCGGAGTAACCGCCGCGACCGAATGAGCGCCCCGCGAGGAATCGCGCTCCATCGGCGCCGATCGCGAGGCGCACGCGATCGGCATCGGGAGGCCGATGCCGCCAGGGAGCGATCTCGATCCTCGCGCTCCGCGCAACACTCCCCATGAAGCTCAACTCGGCCGAACCGTCCGGACGCCGCACCAGCGACCCGCCGCGCACGATGATCGCCACGTCGTCGTGCTTCAGACCTTTGACGACCCACCCGATCGGGCCCGCGTAAGCGCCCGGTGGTGCTGCGAGGCTCAGCTCCAGCCCCGCGTCGGTCGCGTGAACATCGAGATCGATACCCGCCCGGACGCCGGCGTACCGAACCCCCGCGAACAGCGGCCGATCCGCTCGATCCGGATCGTGCACCCGCCCGGCGAGCGCCTCGATTCCGGCCACACCGGGTGCCGGAATCGCGGTCCCGAGCTCGATCGCGAGCGTCTTGCCATCCCCGAACGCAACAGCGATCGAAGAGTCTGAAATGATCGCTTCGTAGCCCGGCCCGTGGTGGACGAAGCTCCCGTCTCCCGCGTCCTCGAACGACCGTGCCAGGTCGGCGACCTTCGCGGGCGCCTCCGGCGCCTCGGCCGAAAGCGACCCCGCGAGCCCCGCGCACACCCAGGCCAGGAGCGGTAGGCGGGCGGCGACTGTCCTGAAGCGGCGCATGGCGTGCTCTTACTACGCCGAGCGCGGCAGCGAGGCAAGCGGTCCTAGCGCGCCACCGTCTTCACGAACTCCGCGACCGCCTTGTCCACCTCGCTTGCCTTGTCGTCCATGACGAGGATCCCCGCGCCGTCCAACGCCACGATCCGCCCCTTGAGAGAGCCCTTCCACGGCTGCTCGAAGAAGCTAGCGAGGTACGACTTCTGCGGGTCGGCGCGGAGGGCTTCTGTGAAGCGTGGCTCCACGAGCAAGAGGGGCACCGTCGACTTCGCGATCGCGGGCGCGACGTCGGAGGCGTGGTACTCGCACAGGTAGCGGATCAACACGGGCAGGGGAGGGGCGTTGGCGCGATCGGCGAACGCTGCGCCGCGGGCGGCGTCCACGGAGTAGTCGGCGGCCTTGAAGTTGTTGGCGACCCACGTGTCGCGCGTGACGGTCTTGAACCACCGCGGGGCGAGGCCGCGATCGACCATCGCCACCTTCTTGTCGACGGTCAGTCCGGCCGGCCAGAACTCGGACGGCTCGACGGGCTCGAACCGCGAGGAGCCGGCGAGAAGCACGAGGCCGCGGACGAGCTCGGGGTGCTCGGTCGCGACGATGGCGGCGACCTGCGTGCCGTTCAGCGAGTGGCCGACGACGAGCGGACGGCGAAGCTTCCGGTCCTGGATCAGCTTGACGACGGCCTCCGCCGCAGCGCGCGTCCAGGTCTGGTCGCCATAGCTCGTGCCGGCGGGGGGCATCGACGGGGCCGCGGTTCCCTCGAAGCCGGGGAGGGTGACGGCGAGCATGTGGTAGCGCTTCGCGTTCCGCTGCGCGAACCCGTCGAACGCGGAAGCGCCGAGACCGAACCCCGAGATCAGGATGACGTCGGTCGATCCCTTGCCGCGCTCGACGACGGCGCCGAGCGTGCCGGGCTCTGCGGTCTTGTACCCGGGATCGTGGACGAGGTTGTCGAGGCTCGGGTCCAGGGCGAGTGCCACGACCGAACCCAGCGTGAGGGCACGTTTCCACATACCCGCTGATACGCGGACGCCGGCCGGAAGTTCGCAAAAAACTTCCGCTCAAGATCGGACACCCCGTAAACTCGGACTAGACCTTCAGCGGGGTGGGTGGCCCTGGCGCAGCGGGGTGCCGTCGTGTCCAAAACCGAGTTCGAGGTGACCCAAGAGGTCCGATTCGCCGTCGTCATCTACGGCGGGGTGTCGCTGGCGATCTACATCAACGGAGTCGTGCAGGAGCTCTTGCGGCTTGTGCGCGCCACCGCCCCGGGCATCGAGACCCTGACGGAGACCGAAGCCGTCTACCGGAAGCTCGGACAAGCACTTGGAGATCCGGATCGCGACCCGGAGGCGCCGATCGCGGAGCCTGCCGCCGACGCGAAGGTGCGCACGCGCTTCGTCATCGACGTCATCTCGGGAACGTCCGCCGGCGGGATCAACGGCGTGTTCCTCGGGAAGGCGCTGGCCAACGGCCAGTCGCTCGAGGCGATCAAGAACCTCTGGTACAACGAAGGCGATATCTCCCTCCTGCTCAACGACGGCGGCTCGCGCGACGCGCGCGTGCGGCCGCAGTCGCGCCCTACGTCCGTCCTCAACAGCGCGAGGATGTACGACCGCCTCTTCGCCGCGCTGCAGGGGATGAACCGGCCGGGTGAGCTCCCGACTCCCTTGGTCGGCGAGCTGGACCTTTTCGTGACGGCGACCGACATCGAGGGGCTCAGCTTGCCGATCTCGCTTCTCGACGGCGTCGTTCAGGAACGGCGGCACCGCTCCGTCCTCCGATTCAATCTCGGCGACTACAATCCCGAGAAGCAAGAGATTCAGAACGACTTCACCGCGAGCTACGATCCCCTTCTCGCGTTCGCGGCGCGGTGCACGTCCTCCTTTCCCGTCGCGTTCGAGCCGATGCTCCTCGCCGACATCGACGAGGTCCTGCAACGTCGAGGGATCGCGGCCCCGGAGATGCTCTCCCGGTCGGTCGAGTACGCGAAGTTCTTCCAGGATTACGCGGACGGACCGGGCGGCCAGACGCCCCACCGAGCGAGGGCGTTTGGTGACGGCGGGTACCTCGACAACAAGCCGTTCTCCTACGCGATCGACCAGCTCAAGCATCGGCGGGCCGACGTTCCCGTGAGCCGAATGCTCGTCTATCTCGAGCCGAGTCCCGATCTCAGAGGACCAACGGTCGGCAGCGTGCGGCCGGACGCGATCGAAAACGCCCTGGCGGCGCTGACGAACCTGCCGCGGTACGAGACGATCCGCGAAGACTTGCAACGCATCATCCACCGGAATGCCGAGATCTCGCGGCGGCGGGCGGTCGTGAAGGAGCTCGAGCGATTCGTGCCGACGGCGGTAGAGCCCGAGAGCGCGCCGCCCGCTCAGGGCCAGTTCCGCTACATCCGCGTCGACGGCTCGACGTGGGGCCGGCAGACCGTGCGGGAGGTCGAGCGCGACCTGGGCCCAGCCTACGCCGCCTACCAAAGGCTCAAGATCTCGAGCGTGCTGGACGACTTGCTCGAGCAGGCGCGAGAGGCGATCCAGATCGAGGAGCATTCCGCCCTCCATCGGGCGGCGCGTGCGCTCTTCGAGGCGTGGCGCCGGGCCGAATACGACGAGATCGCTGGGCACACCGAAGCTCAGTTCCTGCTCGACTTCGACATGCCTTACCGGCTTCGACGACTGGAATTCGTCCTCTCGCGGGCCGATCAGCTCGCCCGGCTGCGCCGGGACCAGATCGGGCCAAACGGTGCCGCGAGCCTGGACAGCGACTGGTTGAAGGCCGCGGCGGCCAAGATCGGTGACTTGGACGCCTACCGCGTGGCGCTCTTCAAGCTGAGGAAGCAGCTCGTGGTCCCGCTCCGCGAGCTGCTCGAGGCTCGGGCGAGGGTCAAGCGATTCTTCACGGGTCTCATCGAATCCGACGTCCTCTGGCGGATCCTCTGCGTGCCCGAGGAAAACCGGAGACAACGAGGGCTCGCTCTGGCGCAGGTCGAGCTCAGCCAGGACGGGATCCGGGCGCGGGCCCGTGAAGTGTACGAGGATCCGCTCCTCCGCGAAGCGATCAGGGGGGCGGCCGAGCGGGTCGCCGCCGAGTACAGGAAGACGTTCGAGGCGCAGCACGACGCGATGGAGGAGCTCTGGAAGCCCCGCAACTCGCCCGAGGAGGTGGAGCGCGCACGCCGTCACCTCGCCGCGCAGCACCACGCGTTCGACGGCTACGACTCCCTCCTCTTCCCGATCACCTACAACACCGACGTGGGCGAGGGGGAGGAGGTCGCCATCGTTCGGATCAGTCCGGCGGACGCTCTCACCCGGAGCGGTCCCATCAACGATCTGACCGACAAGCTCCGAGGGACGGTCTTCGCCTCCTTCGGCGCGTTCTTCGACCGGCGGTGGCGCGAGAATGACCTCCTGTGGGGGCGGCTCGACGGGGCGGAGCGCCTCATCACCGCGCTGCTTCCCGGCACGAAGCACCAGTCTCTGCGCACGAAGCTGATCGAGGAGGCCCATACCGCGATCCTGGAGGCCGAGCTGCGCAAGCTGATGCCGAACCTCTCCGACCGATTGAGCGCGTTCGAAAACCACGAGGTCTACCGCCGGAGCATTCCCAAGCGCATTCCCCCGGAGACGGCAGTGCGCACCGCGGGGCGCGCGTCCCGGATCGTCGGCGATCTCCTGGACGAGTTGGCGGATCAGCGCAACGTCTTGCGAGGCCAGAGCGCTTTCGTGGTCCGAGTCAGTCGCGTTCTCTGGGGGCTCGCGGAGGTGTCGATTCCCAGGAGCGCCGGGGAATTGATCTTTCGTTATGCGGCCTTGTTGGCGCTCGCGGTGCAAGTCGTCCTGTTGATCCTGTGCCTCCTCATTCCGCCGCTGCGCGTGGCGCTGCCGCTGCTCGTGCGCGCCATCACGTGGACTGCCGCCGTCGTGCTCTGCTGGCTCGTCGTTCGCGAGTATGCCGGCGGGAACAAGCGGTGGTTCGTCGCGCTCCTCGCGACCCTGGGCGCGGTCGTCGCCGGCCTGGCCATCGTCGGAGTCGGGGCGGCCGTCGCCGATGCCGGGCAGGTCGCCTCGTGGTTGAGCTCGGGCTGGGCGGCGGTTCAAGCGGCGAAGTGGACCCCCATGAGCCAGGTCTGGCTGGCGGCCTCCTTCCTTCTGGCGCTGTGGAGCATGGCGAGGATGGGTTATCGGACGTCCTACCTCCGGAAGGCGACCTCCCCGCTCGAGCCTCTCGAGACCGAGGACCTCGTCCACGCGAAGCACGGTGGGGAGCTTTTCGGTCTCATCGGAGACCTGGAGCATCCCAATCGAGAGCTGATTCGATCGATCGTGAAGACCGACTTCGTGTTCCTGGCATCGCATGCCCTCGTCCTGCTGTGGTGCGCGGACCACGACGTCGTCGTGGCGCCGCTCGCGCTCCCCCTCGGTCTCGCCGCCGTCTTCGCCGCGTTCATGGATGTCGTGGAGAACCTCGAGCTCCTGGCGCTGAACGACCTGAGCACGGTATCGGGGTTCGCCTACTCAACGATCCCGCGCATCGTCACCAGCCTCAAGTTCCTGCTGACGGGAGTGGCCGCGGCCTTGCTCGGGGTCGGCGTGATTCTCCGCCCCGGCGTCGAGGGAGTGGGAGTGTGGGCCGAACTTGCGGCGTTCGCCGCGATCCTCGCCGGCGCCGGTTTCGCGGCGGACGCCTTGGCGGTCTGGCGCAGCGCGTCGTGGCGACGTCGCGTGCTTCCGTTGGCCGGGACGGTCTACCTCGTCGCACTTCTGGCGATCGTCATCCTCGCCGTGTTGGGAAAGTCATGAGCACGACACTCCGCGAGTTCATCCAATGGATGGCGACCCCGATCGGATGGGACCACGTGTTCGAGTGGCCACCGGACGTGTTCGCGGTGACTTCGGCGTTCCTCAAGAGGACCGGGGCGTACCGGTACGTCGTATCGCCCCC
>Ga0137436_1000201_pt1 | contig 19306 bp, 13 predicted proteins | sample EasRivERMGT119_2_FD_102328 | JGI IMG/M metagenome (GOLD analysis project Ga0137436, IMG submission 102328) | Soil microbial communities from meander-bound floodplain in the East River, Colorado, USA - East River MetaG ERMGT119_2 | ecosystem: Environmental > Terrestrial > Soil > Floodplain ...
AAGCCGCTCCACGTCTTCTTCGAGGAGCAGTACCGGCAGCTCGACGAGGCGGTGGACGGCTTGAAGTTGGGGCCGGTGACGTTCCAGTGGAAGTTCCGGGTCTTCGTTGAGAGCACGTACTCGTCGGACAGCACCGCGTTGAGGATGCCGACCACCGCGATCCGGTTTTCCTCGTCGATCCCGAGCTTTGGGGTCATCTCGAGTCCTCCCGATGATGAGGACCTTGATATACCCCGCGGACGTGTTGCGCTACGGCGCGCGCTTCATCGCCGCTTGCATCACAGGCTCGGGGACGCCCGCTCTCTTCCACGCGACGAGATCGTCCGCCGAGAATCCCGAGGCGAGCGTCTGCTTCGACACGTAGGCGACGAGCACGTTCGTCCCCAGCTGCTGCTTCCGCAGCTTGTTCACGTCCTGGAGGAGCTGCGAGGGGGTCTTGCCGGGGCCTCCCGCCGCGTCGCGCGAGCCGGGAGACGGTGCCGCGGCCGCAACTGCGACCGGGGCGGCGTGGGGCTTCGCGGCGACCCACGCCTCCTGGAGCGCGGCGGTGTTCAGGAGGTTGGCGGCGGCCTGCTCGAAGGCGTTGGAGAGGACCTCGCCGCAATTCGCGGCGTTGTGCTTGCGCCCCTTTTGCTGCGCCGTCCCTAAGGCGGCGCCCTCGGCGTAGACGTGGCCCGCCCGATCGCGCAGGACGAACGGGAGCTGGACCTCGGCCTGGTAGGTCGAGCCGAGGACCATGTTCGTCTCTCGCACGAAGAACCGGCTCGCCTTCACGGCCAGAACGAGCTGGGACTTCTCGTCCACGACCACACCCCAGGCCGAGAGGCGGTCATGGAGCGTCGCCTTGGCGAACGACGGGACGTGGCCCCGGGCGCGGATGCGGAAGACCGAGTCGTTGTCCGCCGTCCCCTCCCCGACGAGGTCGACGGACTTCATCCCCCGCGCGTCCTCCACCACGATCGCGACGGAGCGGCTGGAGATACCCTCCCGCAGCTGGGCCGTGACCGTTCCCGGCTTGGTCGTCGGGACGAACTTCAGCGGGATGACGAGATCCTGCGCGGCGAGCGCAGGGACGGCAGCGAGAACGATGACGGCGATGGCCGAGGCGCGCATGGACGGTCCCTCCCGCCCCGGCCTAATGCAAGAAAGGCGTCAGGTTTTTCCTGACCCTCTTATCCGATCTCGGTCGGTGCTTCCTTCGCCTTGCGCCCGCGGACGGAAACGGTGCCTGACCCCTTTTTCGTCGGTGGGGTTACGACCTTGTAAGTCTTCTTGCGGGGAGCGAGGGCCGTGTCGCGGTGGGCGCGAAGCATCTCACCCACGCTCCAAGCCTGCGAGGGGCACCCCCGCGGCGCGTGCGGCGGATCGCCGTCGAAGATCTCCGAGATCGTGCCGATCCCGGCGTCTTCGAGGTGCGCGGCGAGCCCTGCGAGCGCGGCCCGCGCCTTCGTCCTCCCGGGCGCCCCGTGCACACGCACGAGCGCGTCCACATACGGGCCAAGGAGCCACGACCATACGGTCCCCTGGTGATACACGGCGTCGCGCGCCGCCGGTCCGCCCTCGTACCGGCCCCGGTAGGAGGGATCCGATGGGGCCAGCGAGCGCAGCCCGACCGGGGTCAGGAGGCTCTCCTCCACGACGGCCAGGATCGCCTTCCCCTTGTCCTTGGGGAGAAGCGGAAACGGCAGCGAGAGCGCGAGGAGAGCGTTGGGCCGGATCGAGGCGTCCTTGCGGTCGCCGTCGACGACGTCGTAGAGGTAGCCGGCCTCCTCGTTCCAGAACGCCTCGACGAATCGCCGCTTGAGCTGCTGCACGCGCGCCGCGAGCCCCTCCCCCTCGGCCCGGCGCCCCGCCCGCTTGCGCAGCTCGGCCAGGATCGCGAGCGCGTTGATCCACAGCGCCTGGACCTCGACGGGCTTGCCGTGCCGCGGGGTCACGACCCAGTCGCCGATCTTCGCGTCCATCCAGGTGAGCCCGACGCCGGGGGCCCCGGCGCGCAGCAGACCGTCCTCGTCGACTCCGATCCCGAAGCGCGTGCCGCGCTCGTGCCACGAGACGATGTCCTCGAAGACCGGCAAAAGCTCGCGCAGGACGAACGGCTCGTCCCCCGAGGCCTCGAGGTAGCGCCACGCCGCGATGAAGAACCACAGGGTCGCGTCGACCGTGCCGTACTCGGGGGCCTCGCCGCCGTCGGGGAAGCGGTTCGGGAGCATCCCCTCGGACGCGCTTCCCGCGAACGCGCTCAGGATCTTCCTCGCGTCGTCGAGGCGCCCGGTCGCGAGGCACACTCCGGGGAGCGCGATCATCGTGTCCCGGCCCCAGTCGGTAAACCACGGATATCCGGCGATGACCGTGCGGAGATCGTCCCCGCGCCGGACGACGAAGGTGTCGGCCGCCAGCGCGAGCGTGCGCGCGACGGGATCGTCGGGAGAGACGATGTCGGCGGCGATCTTGCGCCGCGCCTTCTGCCGCTCGATCAGCTCGAACGGGTCGCGTCCGGTTTCGGCCTCGATCGAGGCGATCACGCCGAAGCGCTCTCCGGGCTCCATCGTCTTGTGGAACACACCGTGGCAGAACAGGTCCTCGAGCGCGGGAAGCCCCCGCTCGCGCTCGAGCGCGTACTCGAAGCGGTAGTACCAGTCCGGCTTCGCCTCGAAGCGCGCCCCGGGGACGGCGAGCAGCAGCTCCGGTGTGTCCGGGTAGGGGCGCGCGCGGAAGAGTCCGCCGTCGAACGAGGCGTTGGCGAAGCCGATAGCGCCCGCCTGCCGGAGCGCGTGATAGTCGCGGTAGGCGATCAGCGGCCGAAGCTCGAGCGTCACCGGCCCCGGCGCCTCGAGCAGCTCGTAGCTGACGACCGTCGTGTTCTCGCCGTGGACCGCGGCGACCGTCTTGCGCAGGCGGACGCCTTCGGCGGCGTAGGTGAACACCGGCAGCGGCGTCATCGCGAACTCGGCCAAGTGCTCGAAGCCCCGGGGATGCACGGTCCCGGGGTACGCGTTGGCGTCGAGCTCGATCCGCCGCTCGCCGACGGCGAGCGTCTCGGCGAGCTTCGAGAGCAAGACCATCCGTCCGACCGGCGGCTGCGTCGCGGCGATCAGCAGGCCGTGGTAGCGGCGCGTGTGCGCGCCCGAGATCGTTCCCGATGCCCAGCCGCCGAGCCCGTTGGCTTCGAGCCATTCCCGGCGGCTTCCCTCTTCGAATGTGCTCGTCATGAGGCCGTGAGTCTAGCGCGGTCCTGCAAGAGCTTGGCGACCGTCGCCGTCCATCCGGTCTGGTGGGATGCCCCGATCCCGCGCCCCGTGTCGCCGTGGAAGGACTCGTAGAAGAGAACGAGATCCTTGAAGTGCGGGTCGGAAGCGTAACGCGGATCGCCCCCGTGCGCGGGCCGCGCGCCCTCCTCGCCGGCGAGGAAGATCCGGGCCAGGCGGCGGGAGATCTCCTGGGCGACCTCGCGGAGGCTCATGAGGGTTCCGGAGCCGGTCGGGCACTCGACCCTCAGATCGTCGCCGTAGTAGTGGTGATACCGCTCCAGCGCCTCGACGATGAGGTAGTTCAAGGGGAGCCAGATCGGCCCCCGCCAGTTCGAGTTCCCCCCGAACAGGCCCGTGGTCCCCTCCGCGGGGTCGTAATCCACCCGGTGCTGCTCGCCGCCGACCTCGAGCACGTAGGGATGGTCCGCGTGGAAGCGTGACAACGACCGCAACCCGTACGGCGACAGGAACTCGTTCTCGTCGAGGAGGTAGCGCAAGACGCGCACGAGGCGCTCCCTCGAGGGGAGTGCCAAGAGCAGCTTGAGCCCTCCCTTCCCGGTCTCCATGTAGCTGATCTGCCGGGCGAGGTCGGGTCGGTTCTTCACGAACCAGCGCAGGCGCCGCGTGAAACCCGGGAGATTCCGGACGAGCTCGGAGTCCAAGACCTCGACGGCGATGAGCGGGATCGCACCGACGAGCGACCGCACGCGCAGCGGGACCGTCTTGCCGTCGACGTGCAGCTGGTCGTAGTAGAAGCCGTCCTCCTCGTCCCACAGCCCGTGCCCGCCCAGGGTGTTCATCGCGTCGGCGATGGCGACGAAGTGCTCGAAGAACTTCGACGCGACGTCCTCGGTCGCCGGGTTGTCCCGGGAGAGCTCGATCGCGATCGACATCATCGTCGCCGCGAAGAACGCCATCCACGCGGTGCCGTCCGCCTGCTCGAGGCGCCCGCCGGTCGGGAGCGGCTTCGAGCGGTCGAAGACGCCGATGTTGTCGAGGCCCAGAAACCCGCCGGAGAACAGGTGGTTCCCTTCGTCGTCCTTCCGGTTCACCCACCACGTGAAGTTGATGATGAGCTTCTGGAAGACGCGCGACAGGAACACCCGGTCCCGCGTCCCGCGCTCGCCGGTCATCTTGTAGACCCGCCAGGCAGCCCACGCGTGCACGGGCGGGTTGACGTCCGAAAACGCGAACTCGTACGCCGGGATCTGGCCGTTGGGGTGCATGTACCACTCGCGCAGGAACAGGACGAGCTGCTCCTTCGCGAACCCCGGGTCGATCGCAGCGAAAGGGATCATGTGGAAGGCGAGGTCCCACGCGGCGTACCACGGGTACTCCCACGAGTCGGGCATCGAGATCACGTCCCGGTTGAACAGGTGCGGCCAGTCGGCATTTCTTCCGTGACGCCGCTCGGCGGGAGGGGGCGGTAGGGCGGGATCGCCCTCGAGCCAGTCCTTGACGACGTAGTGGAAGAACTGCTTCGACCACAAAAGCCCCGCGTAGGCCTGCCGCTGAACCCGCCGCTCGTCTTCCGTGGAGGCCTCGGGGATGAGGCCGGCATAGAAGGCGTCGGCCTCCCTCCGTCGCGCCTCGAAGGTCGCGTCGAACTCGGGGCCGAAGATCTCGGGGGGAAGCGTTGCCTCCGCGAAGAGTCGCAGCTCGATCGTCCGCTCCTCGCCGCCGGGAACATCGAGCACGTAGTGCCCGGCCGCCTTGCTCCCCGACCCGACCGGATTGACGGCCGCCGCGTCCCCTTGGATCACGTACGCGTGGAACGCGTCCTTGACGAACGGGGACACGGGCTCGACGCCGTAGAGCCTCCTGGTGTTCGTCTCGTTGTCGGTGAAGAGCAGCTCGGGGACGCGGGCCGAGGGGCCGGGGCCGAAGACCAAGCGCATCGACGGGAGCGAGGCGTGCTCGACCGCGACGCTCCCGCCTGCGGTCTCGCGCATCGCAGGCCTGGGCCAGTAGCCTTCGCCGGTCCGCCCCCAGCTCCACGTATTGCGCGCCCAGAGCGTGGGGAGGAGGTGGAGGCGTGCCGTCTCGGGGCCGCGGTTCGCGGCCGTGATCCGGATGAGGACGTCGTCGGGGGAGGCCTTGGCGTACTCGGCGAAGACGTCCCAGTAACCGCCGTCGTCGAAGACCCCGGTATCGAGGACCTCGAGCTCGCGCTCGTGCTTGCCGCGCCTCCGGTTCTCCTCGACGAGGCGCGCGTAGGGATACGCGCGCTGGGGATACTTGTAGAGCGCCTTCATGTAGGAGTGCGTCGGGGTGGAGTCGAGGAAGTAGTAGAGCTCCTTGCAATCCTCGCCGTGGTTCCCCTCGGCTCCGGTCACCCCGAACAGCCGCTCCTTGAGGATCGGGTCGCGCTCGTTCCACAGCGCGAGGGCGAAGCAAAGGCGCCCCTCGCGGTCCGAGATCCCGAGGAGCCCGTCCTCGCCCCAGCGATACGCGCGGGAACGGGCGTGATCGTGGGGGAAATAGCTCCAGCAGTCGCCGTTGGCGGAGTAGTCCTCGCGCACGGTCCCCCACTGCCGGTCGGAGAGGTACGGCCCCCAGCGCTTCCAATTCTTCTCGCGCCGTCCGTCCTCGATCAGGCGGCGGGCCTCGGCTAGCTCCATGGCGATTCCCCCTGCTGACGGAGCGGCGCTATGCTGACGGCATGCCCTACAAGTTCTGGGTCGATGTCGAGCGGGGGATGGGGATCGTCGAAGGCTCGCCCCCCAACACGGTCGAGACGACGCGAGCGGGGATCGAGGAGTTCGCGAACGATCCGCTGCTCCAGCCGGAGTTCGGCATCCTCCTCGACCTCCGCGAGAACGACTACACGCCGAGCGCGGCCGAGGCCCACGAGCTCACCGTGCTGTATCTCGACAAGCTCCGGGGCCGGCCGCTGGCGATGATCGTCAGCCGGCTCGTGCAGCTCGGGGTCGCGAACATGATCTCGACGATCGCGGAGCTTCGCGGAGGCGCGGTCCGCGCCTTCCGGGACCGGACCGAGGGCGAGAAGTGGCTGGTCGAGGAAGTTGCCAGCCGCAAGCAGAAGGCCTCCTAGCCCGATCCCTACGGGTTGCGCCACATGCGGTGGTCGCGCTTCATGAGCTCGTCGGCAGCAGGTGGCCCCCACGAAAACGCCGGGTAGTTCGGGAAGTCCCGCGGCGGGATCGAGCCCCACACGTCGAGGATCGGGGTCGCGATGCGCCACGCGGCCTCGACCATGTCGGCGCGATGGAACAGGGTCGAATCTCCGGTCATCACGTCGTAGAGCAGGCGCTCGTAGCCGGTCGCCTTGTCGGAGGAGCCGAAGTCGCTGTAGTTGAAGTCGAGATCGACCGATTGGAGCTGCATCGTCGCACCGGGGCGCTTCGCCTTGATCGCGATCTTGATCCCCTCCTCCGGCTGGATCTGGAGGATGAGCCGGTTCGGCTCCAGCTCCCCGATCTGGATCTTGCCGAAGGCGAGCAGCGGGGGCCGGCGGAACTCGATCACGATCTCGGTCACCTGCTTCGCCAGGCGCTTGCCGGAGCGCAGGTAGAAGGGCACGCCCGCCCAGCGCCAGTTGTCGACGTCGAGCTTCAAGGCGCCGAAGCTCTCGGTGTTCGACTTCGGGTCGACCGAGGGCTCCTGGCGGTAGCCGGGGACCTTCTGGCCGTCCAGGAACCCTTCGCCGTACTGCCCGCGGACCGTGCGCAGAAGGATCTCCTCCGGGGCGAGAGGCCGGATGGCGTTGAGCACCTTCACCTTCTCGTCACGCACCGGGTTCGCGTCGAACGACGACGGCGGCTCCATCGCGACGAGCGCCATGAGCTGGAACATGTGGTTCTGGATCATGTCGCGTAAGACACCGGCGGTCTCGTAGTAGCCCCCCCGTCCCTCGACCCCGAGCGTCTCCGCCACGGTGAGCTGGACGTGGTCGATGTACCGGCGGTTCCAGACCGGCTCGAAGATCCCGTTGGCGAAGCGGAACGCCAGGATGTTCTGGACGGTCTCCTTGCCGAGGTAGTGGTCGATCCGGTAGATCTGGCGCTCCGACAGCGCGGCCTGGAGCTCGCGGTTCAAGGCTTTGGCCGAATCGAGGTCGCGGCCGAACGGCTTCTCGATGATGAAGCGCCTCCAGCCCGTCCCCTCCTCCGAGGCGAGGCTCGCGGCGGCGCAGTTGTGGACGATCGTCGCGAACAGGTTCGGGGGCGTCGCGAGGTAGAACAAGACGTTGCCGCCGGTCTTGTGGCGCCCCTCGACGTCCTTGAGCATGTCCTTGAGCCAGTCGTACCCCTGCGGGTTGTCGACCTCGAAGGCGAGGTAGTAAATCCGCTGCTCGAATTCCTTCCAGATCTCGTCCTCGACCGGCGCGGTCGCGAACTCGCGCAGGTCGGCACCCACCTTGGCGACGACGTCCTCGCGCTTGGCCTCGCGCCGGCCGACGGCGACGATGGCGACGTCCCGCGGGAGCAACCCATAACGGCGGAGGTTGTACAGCGCGGGGATGAGCTTGCGGCGCGTCAGGTCGCCCCCGGCGCCGAAGATCACGATGGTGCAGGGATCGCCGGGGCGCTCCCCGGACTTCTTGTTGAGCTCGCTCACAAGGAGGGAGTCTACCGCTAAAGGGGTCTGACCCTATTTCCCCTGGGCGACTTCGGACCAGTTGACCGACCAGCGCTCGGACCAGCTGCGGAACGCGCTGACCTTCTGCGGATTACGCGCCTGCCAGGCGGCGACCTCGGGGTCGCCCGTCGCCCGCCGCACGTCGTACGCGAGCGCCTCCATGTGGCCGGCGGCCCGCACCTCGTCGAAGTAGTCGAGGACGAACGGGCCCCAGAACAGGTCGCGCGTCTCCTTGCCGTGAAGGGCGGAGATCAGGCGGAGCGAGGTGTCGAGCGCGTAGGTGAAGAACGCCGCGTCCGACTTGCCGGTCCAGCGCTCGTCGCGGCGGAGGGCCGCGATGAGGGCCATCCCCTTGTTCTCGGCGCGCTCGGCCGCGTCCGAGGACATGGGACCCGTGGTCCCCTGGAACAGGACGCCCCAGAGGTTCGCGGCGACCTCGCGCGCGCGCTCCTCGTCCCCCTCGAGCGTGATGGACCGGACGTAGGCGGCGAACGCGCGGCCGGGGGCGCCCGCGGTCGCGAGCGCGTCGGCGAGCGCGCGCCAGAGCGTCGCCTCGTACGGGGAACGCTTCAGGCACAACTCGAGCTCGGCGATCGCCTCGTCGAAGCGGCCGAGCCCTTCGAGGCTCACCGCGTGCTGGATGCGGAGCGCGTCGCTCTCGGGCCACAGCATCTGCCCCGCGCTCAGGATGCGCTCGGACGTCTCCCACTCGCGAAGCCGTCCGTGCGCGGTGCCGACGATCACGAACAGATCGGCGGGAGCCTTCTCCTGCGCGACGAGGATCTCCGTGCCGACGTGGGTCGCCTCGCGGTACTCGCCGGTGGCGTAGAGAGAGAGCGCGAGACCGTAGAGCACCTGGCGGTTGGTCGGATCTTCCGCGCGGAGCTGGCGGAGGATCTCGATCGCCTCGACGTGGTTGCCGGCCGCCTGGAGCTGACCGGCGACGACGAGCCGATCGGAAGGCCCGTCCTGGGCGAGCGCGGCAACTCCCATGAAGGCCGCCAGGCCGATCGCCGCGAATCCTCGTCCCCGACTCAGCATCCCGAGTCCTCCGTGCCGCCTAACAATGTGGTACCGGCGATCCCGAAAGGCCAGGCACGTTAGAATTTGACGACAGAACAAGGAGATGCGCGAGTTGACGGCCCTGGTCCTGTGGTGTGCGACCGAGCTGGCCGCCGCGAACCCGGGTCACGTCCGCGATCTCATCGAGGCGGATCGCTGGCGGGAAGCGGTGGAAGAAGCCCGCGCGCTCGCCCTTTCTGCCCCCGACGACCTCGACGCTCGCGCCTGCCTGGGCGAGTCCCTCTACCGCGCCGGGCGGATCGACGAGGCCGGGGCGGCCCTCCTCCCGGTCGTCGAGCAAACCGGGGCGCCCGCCCGCGCGCTCGCTCAGCTCGGCCTCGTGCGGGCGGCCCAGGGGCGCGACGACGAGGCTGGAGCCCTGCTCGATCGAGCGCTCGCCGCGGCCCCCGAGGACCGCTGGGTGCTCTACCGGGTGTCGGGGGCGGCCCGAACGCGCGCGGAGGGGACGCGGCTCCTCCGGGAGTATCTCGCCCGCAGCGCCGGCGACGATCCCGACCGGATCGAAGGGGCGAAGGGCACGATCCGTCTCTACGACGCCTTGGGTGAGCGGAAGGTCTGGGTGGCCTCGTCGCGCCCCGAGCGCGTGGAGCTGCCGCTCTCCCCGCTCGTCGGCACGGCGGGGCGCGGCTGGATCGTCGAGGCGCGCCTCGCGGGGAACAAGAAGCTCCGCCTGCTCCTCGACACCGGCAGCACCGGGTTGTTCGTCGTCGAGCGCGCGGTGAAGAAAGCCGGGCTCTCCCCGCTCGCCGAGGAGACCGTCTTCGCCGGCGGCGGCAGCGGCCGCGCGAAGTCGGCGCGCGGCCTGTTGTCGAGCCTCGCGATCGGCGGGTTGGTCTTCCGCGACGCGCTGGTCACGACCACCCGCGACGAGTTCGACCCTCAAGGGCGGTTCCACGGCGTGCTCGGGGTCTCCTCGCTCGCGGGTTACATGGTGACCCTCGACCTCGACCGAGGGAGGCTCGTGCTCGAGCCTCCGCCCTCGGAGCCCGCGGGGGAGCCGTACTGGAGCGTCGGCGGCCAGATGCTCGTCCGCGCCACCGCGGCGGGCGCGGCCGAGGACGGCCTGTTCCTCTTCGACACGGGAGCGTCACGCTCGATGATCGCGACCTCGTACGCCTCGATGATCCCGAGCGCCGCGGCGTCGGGCCCCGCCACCGTGCGCACCTACGGTGGGAACGTCTCGGGGGCCGATGCGCTCCGCGGGGTCACGCTCCGGTTCCTCGCCGCCTCGTCGCGGGGAGAGCCCGTCCATCGATCCGACCTCACGCGGCGAAGCCGGCTGGGCGGCGTCGAGATCGCGGGGTTCTTGGGGCTCGACGTGCTCGACGGGACGATCGTGCGCATCGACACGTCGAGGCAGCGCGTGAGCGTGTCGGGACCGGCGCGATGATCGACCTTCAAGATCCCTCGCTGGACGCGGTCCGCCGGATCGCTCGTGCGGTCGCCGCGTCGCCGCCGGACCGCGCGGGGGTCGTGCCCCGGGCGCTCCTGGTCGGAGGCTACGTGCGGGACGCGTTGCTGGGGCGCCCCCGGGGGGATGCCGACGTCGAGGTGTACGGGCTGGCCGCCCCGAGGGTGGAAGAGCTGCTCCACAGGGAGTTCCCGGGACGCCTCCACACGGTCGGGAGATCGTTCGGCGTGTTCAAGGTGCACGGCGACCACGGTCACGAGCTCGACGTTTCGCTTCCTCGCACCGAATCCAAGATCGCTCCGGGGCATACGGGGTTCGCGGTGAGCGGGGACCCGTTCCTCCCGTTCGAGCAGGCCTCACGGCGGCGCGACTTCACGGTCAACGCGCTGGCGGTGGACGCCGTGACCGGCGAGGTCCTCGACGCGCACGGGGGCCGGCAGGATCTCGACGCCCGCCGGCTCCGCCGGGTGGACCCCGCCTCGTTTCCCGAGGATCCGCTGCGCGTCTGGCGCGCCGTCCAGCTCGCCGCCCGCCTGGAGTTCGAGGTCGACCCCGAAACGACGTCCCTCCTCGAGCGCATGGTCGCGGGCGGCGAGCTTTCGCACCTCTCGCGGGAGCGCGTCACCGAGGAGTGGCGCAAGCTCCTCACGGCCGCGCCCCGCCCGTCGATCGGGCTGGCGCTCGCCCTCAGGATCGGCGCGATCGCGGCGTCGTTCCCCGAGCTCGCCGTCCTCGAGACGACCCCGCAGGACCCCGAGTGGCACCCCGAGGGGAACGTCTGGGTGCACACGCTCATGGTCCTGGACGAAGCGGCGGCGATCGTGAGGCGCGATCCCGCCGCCCTTCCGGATGGCGAGAGCCTGGCGGTCCTCGTCGGCGCGCTGCTGCACGACGTCGGCAAGGCCACGACCACCACCCACGCCGTGAAGGACGGGCGGACGCGCGTCGTTTCCCCTCGCCACGAGGCGGAGGGCGAGGCGCCGGCACTTTCGCTGCTGGACCGGTGGACCTTCGGGGACGACGTGGCGCGGGGAGTGCTGGCGATCGTCCGCTGGCACCTCCTGCCGGGATCGCTTTTCTACGCACGGGAGCGCGGAGAGCTGGACGACCGCTCGTACGCCAACGCCGTTCGCAAGGCGGTGAAACGCATCCACCCGGTCCGCTGGCCCGTCCTGCTCGCCGCCTGCGAGGCCGATTGGCGGGGCCGCGGGCTCCCGGGGATCGACGCGATGCCGTTCGAGGCCGGGCGGCGATTCGCGGCGGCCGTCGTCTCGGGCGGCTTCGATCGCGCACCCGCGGCCCCGCTCGTCCTCGGCCGCGACGTCCTGGCCCTGGGCGTACCCGCAGGCCCCGAGGTGGGGCGATTGATCGCGGCGATCGAGGACGCCCGGGATCGGGGCGAGATCGAGGACCGCGAGGCGGCGCTAACCCGACTGAAGCGCCTCGTGGACGATCGGGGATAAAAACTGGGGCCGACGGCTGGCCAAGAACCGTCGGCCCCGGGCGGGGAACTACAAAGGACTGCATCGTTCCGGCCGGAACCTGGCTGCCCAAACGAATACGACACGTGGGCGGCCCCGTAAATCCCCCAAACGGGCTAAGAGTCTCGGGCGGCTCCGTCCACCCCATGCGTAAGCGCGCGTAGGATCAGGTCCGACTGCCGCCGCGCCCCGGTCTTCGCGAAGATGCGCTTGAGGTGGCTTCGGGCCGTGCTCTCGCGGATTCCCAGCTTCTGGGCGGCCTCCCGCAGGGAGAGGCCGCTGAGCAGCTGCTGAGCGAGCAGCGCCTCCGATTTGCTGAGCTTGAAGCTCTTCGCGAAGGCGGCGAACGACAGCGGCGGGCGCTGGACCGGCTCCTCGACGAGCACGACGACCGCGGCACGGCGGGACGCGGGGAAGATCCCGGTGACGCCGGTCGGGGCGACCATCGCCGACAGCGGGTGCCCGCCGCGAGGGCGCGGGAGCGCGCACGTCCCCCCGAGGGTGAGGTTGCGGCCCGACGCGGCCGCCCCCGCGCCGAAGATCATCCGCTGAAGCTGGACGTCCGCCCGGGTCTCGCTCGCGACGAGCACGCCGCGATCCAGGCGGAGCGCCTCTTCGCGGCCGGCGATCGATCGCGCCGCGGCGTTCATCTGGACGACCCGCGCTCGTGCGTCGAGGAGGAAGATCCCCAGGGGGAGCCGGTCCATGATCTCCGCCGCCGTGCGCTCCTGGCCCAAGGTCGTCTCGAGCTTCGCGTGGATGCGCATCGCCTCGATCATGTGCGGCAGCACCCTTCCGAGCCGCTCGCGCTCGATGTCGCCGAACCGGCGGCGGCTCGCGGTGCGCAGAGCGAGGACGTAGCTGAGAGGCTCGGGAGACGACTCGATGACCGCCAGGATCGCGTGACGAAGCCGGAGCGGCCGGAGACAGTCGTTGTAGAACTCGGATCGGAGCAGGATCTCGTCGGAGCACAGCTCCTCGCCGGTGAGCACGGCGCCGCTTTTCAGCCGGCTCGTGCCCTCGGTGAGCCAGACGTTGCGCTCGGCGTAGTAGCCGGGATAACGGGAGAGCGCCGACGTCTTGGGGTCGGCGAAACTGGCGACGGTCGAGGCTTCCCGCCCGTCGGGGGCGTGGACGTGGATGCCGGCCGTGGTCGCCCGAATCCCCGCCGCGATCAGGCTGATCGCTTTGTCCCAGCCCGACGGGTCGATCGGCGAGCGATAGACATGCGCCATAACGTCCGATAACGCAGAGCTTTCCCACGGATCCGCCGCTTTGGACCTCACGCATCGAACGTTACGGGTCTCGGCGGAGCCGAAGGCGTGTTTCTCAGGCCCCTAGGGCTTCGTGAAGCGATCGAGCCATTCGAGCACCGTGTCGTGCCACTGAATGCTGTTCTGGGGCTTCAGGACCCAGTGGTTCTCGTCGGGGAAGTAGAGGAACTTCGACGGGATCCCCTTGCGCTGCAGCGCCGTGAACGTCGCGAATCCCCCGGTTTCCACCACCCTGTAGTCCTTGCCGCCGTGGATGACGAGCGTCGGCGTCTTCCACTTCGCGACCTGATCGACGGGGTTGTGCTTCGCGTAGCCCGCGGGGTTCTCCCACGGCGTCCCGCCGTGCTCCCACTCCGGAAACCACAGCTCCTCCGTCGCGAAGTACGCGAAGCGCTCGTCGAGATTGCCGTCGTGCGCCACGAGGCAGCGGAAGCGGTCCGGCCAATTCCCGGCGATGAAGTTGATCATCCAGCCCCCGTAGCTTGCCCCGAGAGCCGCCACGCGGGTGCCGTCCATCCAGGGGTACTTCGCAAGCGCCGCGTCGAGCCCCTTCCGAAGGTCCTCGAGCGGCTTCCCTCCCCAGTCGTCGTTGATCGCGTCGGTGAAGGCCTGGCCGTAGCCGGTGGAGCCGTGGAAGTCGACCATGACGGCGGCGTAGCCCCGGGCCGCATAGGCCTGCGGGTTCCAGCGGTAGTGGAAATCGTTGCCGAACGATCCTTGCGGGCCGCCGTGGATCAGGAACGCGACCGGGTATTTCTTCGAGGCGTCGAAGTTCACGGGCTTGACGATCCACGCATACACCGTGTCCCCCGCCGCCCCTTTGAAGCTCATCTGCTCGGGAGCACCGAGCGTTACATTCCCGAGCCGCTCCTTGTTGAGGCTCGTCACGGCCGTCATCCCACGCCCCGAGGCGTCGGCGACGTACAGCTCGGCGGGGCCCTGAAGCGTGTCCATCGCGAACAGGACCCGGGAGCCCGCGGCCTGAGGCGCCTGGACGTGACCGGTCCCCTGGATCGTGCGCACCTTCCCCGACGCGGCGTCGATCGCGAACAGCGCGCACTGCCCGAGGTGGTCGGCGACCCCGTAGATCTCCTTGCCGTCCGCGGACCACGCCAGCATCGAGGGCGAGCGGTCCCACGCCTGGGTCAGCACGCGGTCCTTCCCCTCGGGCCAGGAGCGCACCACGATGCGGAAGCGATCGGACTCGTAGCCGGGGCGCTCGTGGGAGAGGTAGGCGAGCGTCTTCCCGTCCGGGGAGAAGACCGGGCTCGTGTCCCAGGCCGGATTCGACGTGAGCTTGCGGGGCGCGGCGCTTCCGTCGAGGGGGGAGAGGTAGAGGTCGAAGTTCGTCGACCACGCCTCTTCCTTTCCGGCGTCCCGCGCCGTGAAGACCACACCCCGTCCGTCCGGCGTGAAGGCGTACTCCTCGTTCCCGCCGAACGGCTTCGACGGCGCGTCGGCGTCCATCGCCTTCATGACGTCGACCGCGCTCCCGCCCGCGACGCGCACCGCGAACAGGTGCGAGCGGCGTCCGTCCGCCCACGTGTCCCAGTGCCGGAAGAACAGGCGCTCGTAGACCTTCCCGGAGGACTTCTTCGCTTCCTCCTCGTCGAGGCGCTTCTTGGTCTCCTCCGGCGTGGCGCCCGGGAAGACCTCCAGGGAGACGAGGAGGGTCGAGCCGTCGGGCGAGAGCAGGAAGCTGCCGACGTCGAGCGGCAGGCTCGTGACCGGCTGCGCTTCACCGCCGTCCAGCGGAAGGCGGAAGACCTGCGACGATCCGGTTCGCGTCGTCAGGAAGAAGATCGTCTTCCCGTCCGGCCCCCAGACGGCGCTCGAGTCGCTCGCCTCGTGGCGCGTCAGACGGCGCGCCCCCGACCCGTCGAGCGAGGCGATCCAGAGGTCGGTGCGGCGCTTGTTGGCGTCGAGGTCCACCGCGGACACGGTGAACACGACCCGGGTGCCGTCGGGGGACACGCGCGGCTCGGAGATCCGGTCGAAGGCGACGAGGTCACGCACGTCGAGAGGGTGCGGGTCGCGGACCGCGGCGAGGGCGGCGGGCCCTGCGCAGACGAGGAACGCCAAGGTTGCAAGCAGCAGCCGCATCGTCGCTTCCTCCGGGAGGTCGAGGCTCATGGAAGGCGCGCAGTCTACAATGACGTTTCATGCCGCACACGGTCTGCCTGATCCAAGGCGACGGCATCGGGCCCGAGGTCGTCGAGGCGACGCGCACGGTGCTCGAGGCCTCGCGAGCGGCGCTGTCGTGGGTCGACCTGCCGGCGGGTGCCGCGGCCGCCGAGCGCTTCGGCGACACGATCCCCGAGGCGACCCTCGAGGGGATTCGCACCCACAAGATCGCGCTGAAGGGCCCCGTGACGACCCCCGTCGGGCGTGGCTTCGTGTCGGTGAACGTGAGGCTGCGCAAGGCGTTCAACCTGTACGCCGCCGTGCGGCCCGTCCGCTCGCTGCGGGGCATCAAGACGCGCTACGACAACGTCGAGCTCGTCGTCATCCGCGAGAACACGGAAGGGCTGTACTCGGGAATCGAGCACGAGGTCGTGCCGGGGGTCGTCGAGACGCTCAAGGTGACGACCCGCGCGGGGTGCGAGCGGATCGCGCGTTACGCGTTCGAGTACGCGCGCTCGCGCGGGCGGAAGAAGGTCACCGTCTTCCACAAGGCCAACATCATGAAGATGGCCGACGGGCTGTTCCTCGACTGCGCGCGCCGGATGCACCGCGAGCTCGCGCCCGAGATCCTGCTCGAGGAGCTGATCATCGACAACGGGTGCATGCAGCTCGTCCGGGACCCGACGCAGTTCGACGTCCTGCTGATGGAGAACTACAACGGCGACCTGGTCTCGGACCTGTGCGCCGGTCTCGTCGGAGGCTTGGGCGTGGTCCCGGGCGCGAACATCGGCGACGACGGCGCGATCTTCGAGGCCGTGCACGGCAGCGCCCCGGACATCGCGGGCCGGGATCTCGCCAACCCCTTGGCGCTCATCATGAGCGGGGTGATGATGCTCAACCACCTCGGGGAGAGCGACGCGGCCGCCCGGGTCAAGGCCGCCTACGACGACGTGCTCGCCACGGGGAGCCCCGACGAGCTGACCCGCGACATCGGCGGGCGGGCGGGGACGAAGGCGTTCACCGCCGCGATCCTGAAGAGGTTGCGCTGACGGGGTGTATCCTGGCCGTGGGTTCTCGAGGTCGCCCATGACCGAGCATCGCGGCGAGGGACGGCGGAAGAGCGACGAGTCGCTCCGCCAGAGCGAAGAGCGTTACCGGCGCCTCGTCGACCTGTCCCCCGACGGCGTCCTCATCATCCAGCACGGGCGCGTCGTGTTCGCGAACCCCGCCTGCGTGCGGCTCCTCGGCGCGCGGGACGATACCGAGATCGTCGGCCGCGGGCCGCTCGAGTTCGTGCACCCGGACGAGCGCGACCACGTCATGAACCGCATGCGCGAGGTGCTGGACGGCAGCCGGGTGGCGTCGTTCATGGAGCGGCGCTACATCCGCTTCGACGGGACGCAGATCGAGGTGGAGGCCGCGGCGACCCTCTACCCCGACCCGTCCGGCCCCGCGATCCAGGTCATCCTGCGCGACATCACGGGCCGCAAGCGCGCGGAGGCCGCGCTGCGGGAGAGCGAGGAGCGGTTCCGCCAGATCGCGGAGACGATCGACGAGGTGTTCTGGGTCACCTCCCCCGACAAGAACAGCATGCTGTACGTCAGCCCGGCCTACGAGAAGATCTGGGGCCGGCCCTGCGCCGACCTCTACGCGAACCCCCGCAACTGGCTCGCCGCGATCCACCCGGACGACCGCGACCAGGTCATCCACGCGGCGCTCACGCGCCAGGCCGACGGCACCTACGACGAGACGTACCGGATCGTCCGCCCGGACGGGAGCGAGCGCTGGATCCGTGACCGGGCGTTCCCGATCCAGGACGACCCCGGCCGGGTCACGCGGATCGTCGGGCTCGCCTCGGACGTCACCGACCGCAAGCACTTCGAGGACGAGATCCGCTCTCTCTCCGAGCATCTCGAGGCGCGGGTCGTCGAGCGGACGACCCGGCTGCGCGAGACGATGGAGGCCCTGAAGAAGGCGGAGGCGCGCCACCGCGCGCTCCTCGACGCGATCCCCGACATGGTGATCCGCCTGCGGCGCGACGGGACGTACCTCGACTACTCGGCACCGCGCGGGGGGACGCTCGTCGGCTCCGAGCGGCTGATCGGCTCGAACGTCCGGAAGCTGGGGTTCTCGCCGGATGTCCAGGAGGCGATGCTCACGGGGATCACGCGCGCCTTGGACGGCACGGGCGTCGAATCCCTCGAGTACTCGGTGCCGGTCGACGGGCGGACCAACCACTACGAGGCGCGCATCGTCCGCAGCGGCCACGACGAGGTCGTCGCGACCGTGCGCGACATCACGGCCCGCAAGGACGCCGAGCGGGAGCGCGAGCGGCTGGAGCAGCAGCTCCGCCAGTCGCAGAAGATGGAGGCGATCGGCACGCTCGCCGGCGGGATCGCGCACGACTTCAACAACATCCTCACCGCCATCATCGGGTACGCGGAGCTCTTGCGCGCGAAGCAGTCCTCCGACGCCGAGGCCCGCGACCGGCTCGGCGAGATCAGCAAGGCCGGCGCGCGCGCGAAGGAGCTGGTCTCGCAGATCCTCACCTTCTCGAGGCGCCAGGAGCGCGTGCGCACGCCGACGGCGCTCGGACCGGTCGTCGCCGAGGCGCTCAAGCTCCTTCGCGCCGCGATCCCCGCCTCGGTCGAGATCGAATCCGCGATCGACCTCGACGTGCCCACCGTGCTCGCCGAGCCGACCCAGATCCATCAGATCGTCATGAACCTCGCGTCGAACGCGGCCGCCTCGACCGCGGGGCGCGCCGGCAAGCTGAAGGTCTCTTGCCAGGCGATCGACGTCGGCCCCGCGTTGGCCGCGACGCACCCGGATCTGCGGCTGGGCCGTTACGCGCAGCTCACCGTCGAGGACAACGGCTGCGGTATGGAGCCGGCGCTGCTGGAGCGGATCTTCGACCCGTTCTTCACGACCAAGCGTCCGGGCGAAGGGACCGGCCTCGGCCTGTCGGTCGTGCACGGCATCGTGCGCGCCCACGACGGCGCGATCCTCGTGGACAGCCAGGCCGGGGTGGGCACCTCGTTCCGCCTCTACTTCCCGACGCTCCATGCCGTCGAGCCGACGCGTCCGCGCCTGACGAGCCCGACCGGCCGCGGAAACGGCGAGCACATCCTCTGCGTGGACGACGAGCCGGCGATCGCGGACCTCCTCGAGGCGCAGCTCGCGACGCTCGGGTACCGGGTCACCGCGCACACGGCGCCGCTCCACGCCCTCTCGGATTTCCTCGCGCGGCCGGGGGAGTTCGACGCGCTCGTGACCGACCTGACGATGCCGGGGATGAGCGGGGCCGACCTCGTCGAGCGCATCCTCAAGGCGCGCCCCGATCTGCCGGTCGTCATGGCCACCGGCTACGGCCGGGTGATGAGCGAGGATCGGGCGGCGAGCCTCGGGATCCGCCGGCTGCTGCTCAAGCCGTTCTCCATGGCGACTCTCGGCGAGGCGGTGGAAGAGGCGCTCGCGACGAGTCGGGAGAAGAGCTAGTCCCCGTCGCCCTTCCCGTCGGCCTCGTCGTGCACGTCCACGAGCAAGTCGCGCTTCCGATCCCGATCGCGCAGCACCTCGATCTTGCGGTCGGGCTCCAGGAGGTTCTGCACCTCCATCAAGCCCGCGCCCATCATCGAGGCGGCCGAGCCCCCTTCGCGCTTTCCCGCCTTCCTCTTCTCGCGCAGTCCCGCCCAGAGTCCGAGCAGCGGCAGCGCGAACAGCACGAGGAGGACGGCGGCCGCGATGGCGGTGTCCATGTCAGGGCTGGTGCTCCGGCCGCAAGAGGTCCATGACCGTCTTCACCGGAGTGAACGTCTCGAGCGGCACGTCGACGAAGACGGTGAGCCAGCCCCCCATCGCGCCGTTCCAAAGGCCGGGACGCTCCAGCGCGACGAGCTCGCGCCCCGCATGCGCCTTGCGCGTCACGATCGACGTCGCGGCGTCGACGAACCGGCGGAGCGGGAACTTCGCGCCCGCGGCGTCTCTCATGCCGCACGCGAGGTCCACGGGGTTGAAGTGCGTCGAGCCGCCGAAGATCGCCCGCTGCTCCTCGCGCGAGCCGTCGACTTGCGCACCCTC
>Ga0137436_1000203_pt1 | contig 19133 bp, 17 predicted proteins | sample EasRivERMGT119_2_FD_102328 | JGI IMG/M metagenome (GOLD analysis project Ga0137436, IMG submission 102328) | Soil microbial communities from meander-bound floodplain in the East River, Colorado, USA - East River MetaG ERMGT119_2 | ecosystem: Environmental > Terrestrial > Soil > Floodplain ...
ACGTTAGCCCGCTAGTGCGACCCCTTCGGTATTCCATCAACGTCACATTGGACGGGTGCTGCGATCATCGTGCAATTCTCCCGGACGAAGACTTGCATCGTCACGCGGTCGAGAACCTCAACCGGGCGGATGCCCTCCTCTTTGGCCGGGTGACTTACGAAATGATGGAGGCAGCGTTTCGGCCGGCGTGGACGGGAGAGATGCCCGATTGGATGGAATCTTTCCGCCGTACCATCGACGCGGCAAAGAAGTACGTCGTGTCGAGCACGTTGAAGCGGGCCGATTGGAACGCGGAGCTGGTGCGCGGGGATCTAGGGACGGCCGTTCAGCAGATCAAGCGGGAGTCTGGTAAGGGACTGCTCGTAGGAGGCGTGAGGCTCCCGCTGGCGTTGGCGGAGCTGGGATTGATCGATGAGTACGAGTTCGTGGTGCACCCCAGGCTAGCGGGCCATGGGCCGACGTTGTTCGCAGGGCTATCGAAGCATGTCGACCTGAAGCTCGTGAGCCGGCTGGAGCTCGGCTCGGGGGCTGTGGCGATGCGGTATGAGCCGAGAAGGTAGCCATCGGGCTTATGCAGCGCGGCCGCTGAACTGCGGCGTTAGGTCGCACGGATAGCGTATGCGCGACATCGACCAGGTGATAGCAGCGTTACGAAGAAGGCACTCTGATTTGGGCGTCGAGCAGCGACCGGTGACTTACGCGGCAGTCGATGACGGAATTTGGTTTATCAACCTTCCGTCAACCTCGATTGAGGTGCAACTCGAGTCGTCAACCGGGAATTGTCCTTTCCTGATTGAATCCAGTCTCAGTCCGGAGCGTCTGCATGCAGCTACCATAGGTGAGGCGATCAACATGGTGTCTACCATGCTGCGAAGTCACGACGATGCAACCTAGGATCGTCTATTGCAATCCGGAAATCACTAACGCTTTAAGGGATGAGAATATGAGCGCATGGAGAGCAATCCTGGTAGCGGGTTCAACATTTTGCGTGGCACTGTCTGCCGTGGGGGCTGAGATCCAGGTCATCGCGGGCGGGGGAATAGCGGGCCCACTCAAGGAGATCGCCGCGCAGTTCGAGAAGACGACCGGTCACAGGCTCGTCATTCGCTACGGCACGACTCCGGAGCTCATAAAGATGACAACGGGCGGGCCGTTCGATTTCGGCATCGTTCCGGTCGACGTGTTGAGGAACGAGGCGGCGCGAGCGACGTTTGCGGCCGGTGCGTCACCCGAGGTGGCGCGAGTCGGGATTGGCGTGGCCGTGCGTGCGGGCGCGCCGAAGCCAGACATCAGCACGCCCGACGCGTTGAAGCGGACGCTGCTCAACGCCAAGTCGATCGCATCGATACCGGAGAGCGCGACGGGCTATCTGCTCGCGCGCATCTACGAGCGCCTGGGCATTACCGCAGAGATGAAGGCGAGGATCAAGCCGCAGCCCGGACCCGCGCAGATCGCTCAATCGGTGGCGAGCGGCGACACCGAGCTCGGCGTGTTCCTTACGAACGTCCTGACTGCGCCGGGCATCGATCTCGTCGGTCCGTTTCCGCCGGAAGTGCAGATGGAAGTGGTGTACACGGCGGCGGTATCGGCCGGCACGAAGGAAGCCGAAGCAGCGAAGGCCTTCATCACCTATTTCAGGAGCCCCGAAGCCGCTGCGGTGATCAAGTCGAAGGGAATGACGCCGTGGTAGCAAGTCGATGAACATGCCTTACTGGAAAGCTGCTCTTTCCTCGGCAGCGCTGCTTCTCTGCAGCGTCGCGTGGGCGCTTTCGCCCAGGCCTGATCCGCCGGAGACAGTGGGATTCCACCGCTATCTCGGGTTCCCGGCCGGTCAATTGAAACTTGCAGAACCCGAACGGGACTCGCTCGGCGAGCTTGTGGCTTCCCTCAAGCGCTGCGGTGCGCACTGGGCTGGCGGAACGACAGTAACGATTGGCTCGTACTCAAAAGCCGATCCGAAGCGCCCAACATCGCGCTCGACGCTGGCGCGCAGGGCGGCCAACGTGAAGGCTCATCTGGTGACGTCGGGAGTGGATGCCAACAACATTTACGTTCGATTGATACAGGACACGGACCCCGATCTGTCCTATTACCCTGACGCGTATGGTTCTCATACCACTGACTTCGTGGTCTTGAGAACATGTTGTAGCAGCAAGGACAATAGCGTTGTATTCAACGACAGATGCCGAGGAGAGCGGGGCCGTGAGCTATTCGAACCGAGGCGGCAGCGCCCATGAGCACGAGTAGCGCAATCCTTAGCCTGATGCTCGGTTTGCTGTGGAGCGGGGCGGCCGCGGCGGCCTCGTTTCCTTGCGAAAAGGCGCAAAGCCGCATCGAGAAGGCGGTCTGTGCCGACGCGGAGGTCTCGCAGCTGGACGAGTATCTCGGCCGCTACTACCAGGCGGCCAGGGGCACGGTGCGCGAAGCGGGGTCCTGCCTCGCCGCCGAGCAGAGGCTATGGCTGAGCTCGGTGCGCAACGCGTGCCAGGATGCCGCGTGCCTGAAGAAGGTCTATCTCGCACGGCTGGGCGAGCTTCATCCAATGCAGCCGGGCGCGAGCAGCCTCAGGAACGTCGCGCTGCCGGCGGTGCCGGCGCTCGTGTGGATCATCCCGCCGGCGGGGGACAACGTTGCGGCGCCGCAGCGGCCGGGAGCGAAGCCGCTCGTCGCCAGGGGCCGCGTGGTCAACGAGTTGGAGAAAGGCGACGGCTTCGTGCTGCGCACGGCCGAAGGCGCCACCCACATCCTCCTGCTGACGATGTTCTTCGACGACCCGACCGTCGGCTACCTCAACCTGTTCGCCAAGGAACCGGCCGCGACGTTCCTCGCGCGTGGCCACGGCGCTACCGACTCTCGCGGCAATGTCTACTTCGAACCCAGCCGCTGCGTGTTCCTCTATCGCCTGCCTTGAGGCGTAGATCGGGGTCTGACCCCGATCTATTTCTTCGAGATGAAGTCGCAGATCCTGCCGGGCGTGGTGAACCAGACTTTCTTGTTCTTCGCGATGTGCTTCAGCGCGCGCCGCAGGTGGCGCAGGCGGTAGGGCTGGCCGACGATGTAGGGGTGCAGCGCGATGCCCATCACCAGCGGCTGCGCCTTCGATTGGGCGAGCATCTCGTCGAAGTTGTCGACGATCAGGTCGGCGAACTCCTCGGCGCCCATCAGGCGGGCGACGATCATCGGGATGTCGTTCACCTCCTGCGGGTACGGGATCGACCACAGCTTGCCGCCGCGCGTCGCAAATTCGAGCGGCTGGTCGTCATGGCACCAGTTGAGCGTGTAGCGGTAGCCGGTCTCGGCCAGCAGGTCGGGGGTCACGCGGCTTTCGGAGATCCAGGGACTCAGCCAGCCGGCAGGATCTGTTTTGGATTCCTTGTGAATCCGTTCTTTGCAGGCAACGAGCAATGCGCGCTCTGCTGCTTCGCTCATCTCCCGCTGACGTTCTGAATTCGTGTGTCCATGAGCGATCAGCTCGTCGCCGCGCTTGACGCAGGCTTCCACCAGCTCGGGGCAATAGTCGTAGAGCGCGGTGTTGAGGATCACGCCGGCGGGGAGCTTGAGGGAATCGAACAGCTCCAGGCAGCGCCAGGCGCCGACGCGGTTACCGTAGTCGCGCCAGGAGAAGTTGAGGACGTCGGGCTCCGGGCTTTTCGGGCCGAGGGCGGCGCCGAGGCCTGAGCCGAATTCGAAGTGCTCCAGGTTGAACCCCAGGTAGACGGCTAGGCGCTTGCGCCCGGGCCAGCTGTAGTCGGGCCGCCGCGTGATCGCCGAGTAGGGGTAGCGCCCGTGTGACTTGAGGACGTGCACCAGATTAGGGCTTGACCAGGCCGGCGCGCACCAAAAGCCACTCCGCGCTGTCGTTCCAGACTTCCATCGCCACGATCTTGCCGCGCTTGACGACGTAGCGGTCGACGTAGCGGTTGCCCTCGAAGGGGGTGCCGTCGAGCCATTCGCCGTACAGGTGGCCGGTCTGGTAGACGGTGGTCTCGTCTTCGTTGCCGCCAGCCACCACGTGGGTCGGCCCGAACTTCTTCTTCACCCACTTGTAGCGCGAGCGGTTGAAGGCGGTGGCCTCGGCGGGGTCGTGCATCAGCCGGTTGCCGGTAAAGCGGATCTCGAATCCCGGGGCGCAGAACTGCCTGGCCGAGTCGGGGTCCGGAATCATGTGCAGCCGCAGATATTCCTCTACGATTTTCACTGGATCGCTCATGCGGGAAGCCTAACATGGCACGCGTCCTGCTAAGCTTGGGCAACTATCGGGAGGCTTCAATGAAAAGTCTGTTATTCGTCGCGGCGCTCGCCGCTTCCTTCGCTGCATGGGGCCAGGACACCATCAAGATCGGCCTGATCACCGCGCTCTCCGGCCAGTCGGCGCGCGCCGGCGAGGCGATCACGCGCGGCATGGTCATCGCCATCGACGAGCTGAACGCCAGGGGCGGAGTGCTCGGCAAGAAATTCGAGCTGGTGCGGCGCGACGACGAGGCCACCCCGGCCAAGGGCGTCATCGCGGCGCGCGAGCTGCTGTTCAAGGAGAAGGTGGCGGTGCTGTTCGGCGGCCTCGACACCCCGGTGTCGCTCGCCATCGTGCCGATCATCAACGAGTCGAAGATCCCGTTCATGGGGCCGTGGGCCGCCGGCACGCCGATCACCAAGAACGGCTCCAAGGACAACTATGCGTTCCGCGTCTCGTCGGTCGACGAGATCGTCGACAAGGCGATGCTGCAGTACTCGCAGAACACGTTCAAGGCGAAGAACTGCGGCATGATCCTGGTCAACAACCCGTGGGGCGAGTCGAACGAGAAGGGCCTTACCGCGGCGCTCAACGCCAAGGGCATGAAGGCCGCCGGCATCGAGAAGTTCGAGGGCAACGACGTCGACGTCGTGCCTCAATTGACTCGCCTGAAGAACGCCGGCGCCGACTGCCTGTTCCTGGTCGGCAACGTCGGCCCCTCGGCGCAGGTGGTCAAGTCGCTCGACCGCATGGGCTGGAAGCCGCCGATCGTGTCGCACTGGGGCCCCGCCGGCGGCCGCTTCACCGAGCTCGCCGGGCCGAGCGCGCCGAGCGTGCACTTCGTGCAGACCTACAGCTTCTTCGGCAAGCTCTCGCCGGTCGGCGACAAGGTGCTCAAGGCGCTGATGGCCAAGTACCCCGACATCAAGGGCCCGGGCGACGTCACCCCGGCGGTCGGCGTGGCCAACGCCTACGACGCGATGATGCTGACGGCGCTCGCCATCCAGGCCGCCGGCAAGCTCGACGGCCCGGCGGTGCGCGACGGCTACTACAAGATCGGCAAGTACGAAGGCCTGATCAAGACCTACAACAAGCCGTTCACGCCGCAGGTGCACGACGCGGTCAACGAGAACGACTACGTCTGGACCCAGTTCATCGACAACCAGATCCTGCCGGTCGGGATGAAGAAGTAGCTGTCCCCATCGCCAACCGAAAAGGCCGCGCGAGCGGCCTTTTTGCTTTGATTCGATAATAAAAACGAAATGCTGGCATCCGCCATCCTCACCGGCCTGGGCCTGGGCAGCATGTACGGGCTGCTCGCGCTTGGCTTCTACATCACCTACGCGGTGTCGAGCACGGTCAACTTCGCGCAGGGCAGCTCGATGATGCTCGGCGCGGTGTTCGCCTACGCCTTCGCGGTCAAGCTCGGCTGGCCGCTGCTGCCGGCGATGGCGCTGGCGCTCGCGCTGTGCGCCGCCTACGGCGTGCTGGTCGAGCTGGTCGCGGTGCGACCGTTCGCGCGCCGCGGCTCGAACGCCTGGCTGATGGCCACGGTGGCGCTGGGCATCGTCGCCGACAACACGGTGCTGTTCACCTTCGGCAAGGAGCCGCGCGGCTTCCCGATGCTGACGAGCGGCTCGCTGCAGCTCGCCGGGATCAATCTTTCCTATCTGCAGCTCGCGATACCGGCCGTCGGCCTGTCGCTCGCGGCGGCGCTGCATGTTTTTTCCAAAAGATTTATCTATGGAAAAGCACTCCAGGCCGTGGTGCAGAACCCGGACGCCGCCCGCCTGATGGGGATCAACGTGCCGCTGGTCATCTGCGCGGCCTACGCGGCCTCCACGCTGCTCGCCGGCGTGGCGGGGATCATGATCGCGCCGCTCGCCAACGTGCATTCGGACATGGGCACGCTGTTCGGCCTCAAGGCGTTCGCCGTGGCGATCCTCGGCGGCCTCACCAGCGCCTGGGGCGTGATGCTCGCCGGGCTGCTGTTCGGCGTCGCCGAGGCGCTGATCACTTCGTTCCTCGGCTCGGCCTATACGCAGATCCTAAGCTTCACGCTGGTGATCGTGGCGCTGGCGCTCATGCCGAACGGCCTCTTCGGGCGCGCCGCGGTGAAGAAAGTATGAAGTTCATTCCATTCATTCTCCTGTTCGGGGTTGCGATCGCCTTTACCGCGACGGCGAACAGCTATTACGTGTTCATCATGGCGACGCTCGCGCTGACCGCGATCGTCGGCATCGGGCTGAACGTGCTGGTCGGGCTGACCGGGCAGGTTTCCTTCGGTCACGTCGGCTTCTATGCCGTCGGCGCCTACACGGTTGCGGTCCTCACCGTCGCGCTGAAGTGGAGCTTCTGGCTGGCGCTGCCGGCGGCGGCGCTCCTCTCGGGCCTGGTCGGCGCGCTGCTCGCGCTGCCGGCTTTGCGCGTGAAGGGGCCTTACCTCGCCATGGTGACCATCGCCTTCGGCTTCATCATCGAGCACCTGGCGGTGGAATGGCGCGGCGTCACCGGCGGCCAGAACGGGATCATGGGAATTGCGCAGCCCAGCCTGGGAAATGCGGCCATGGGCGAGAGGGGAGTCGCGATCGCCAGCCTGGTCGTCGCGGCGCTGGCGACCTTCGCCTACTGGCGCCTGTCGCGCAGCCGCTGGGGCGAGGCGATGCGCGCCGTGCGCGATTCGGAAACCGCGGCCGAGTCGATCGGGCTCAACCCGGTCGGCATCAAGACCGCGGCGTTCGCCATCTCGGCGGTGTGCGCCGGCGTTGCCGGGGCGTTCTTCGCCGCGCTGTCGGGCTTCGTCACGCCCTCGACCTTCGCCTTCTCGCAATCGATCCTGTTCGTCCTCACGGTGATCATCGGCGGCGCCGGCTCGGTCACCGGCCCGCTGATGGGCGCCGCGATCGTCGTCCTGCTGCCCGAGGTGCTCGCCGGCCTCGCCGAGTACCGGCTGCTGTTCTTCGGCGCGCTCCTGCTGGCGGTGCTGTGGGTCGCGCCGGACGGCGTGGTCGGCGCTGCCTCACGGTTCCTTTCCAGGAAGCGCTCCGCACGCACCGCGCGCGAAGGGGTGCTGCCGCAGCCGCGGCTCAGGGCCGGGCTGCATATAGAAGGTCTCGGAATCACATTCGGCGGAGTGCGCGCAGCGCACGACGTTTCGTTCGAGGCGTCGCCGGGCGAGGTGACCAGCCTGATCGGGCCGAACGGCGCGGGCAAGACGACGGTGCTCAACATGCTCGGCGGGTTTTACCGGCCGCAGGCGGGCACCATCCGCCTGGGCGGCGCCGAGATCCAGGGCCGCGCGGCATGGCGCATCGCGCGCGCCGGCCTGGCGCGTACCTACCAGACCACGCAGCTGTTCGCTTCGATGACCGTGGCCGAGAACCTGGCCATTGCTTCCAGCGAAGGCGACGCGGAGGCATTAGCCGCGTTTGTCGGGTATACGGGCGACCTCGATGCCCGCGCATCCGGGCTGCCGCACGTCGACAAGCGACTGGTGGAGATCGCGCGCGCGCTCGCCACGCGGCCGGCGGTGCTGCTGCTCGACGAGCCGGCGGCGGGCCTGTCGCGCGAGGACAAGGCGCGCCTCGCGCAGCTGCTGCGCCGCATCGCCGACAGCGGCGTGGCGGTGGTGCTGGTCGAGCACGACATGGCGGTCGTCATGGGAATCTCGGACCGCATCGTGGTGCTCGACGCAGGCATGCGCATCGCATCCGGCACGCCGGCCGAGGTACAGCGCGATCCCGCGGTAAAGAAGGCCTACCTGGGCGACGAGCGCGCAAAGCTCGCCGGAGCGCGGCGCGACGCGCCCGGCGAGGTCCTGCTCGAGGTCGGCAAGCTGGCCGCCGGGTATGGCGCCGAGCCGGTGCTGAAGGGAATCGACCTCAACGTGCGCAGCGGCGAGATGATCGCGGTGCTCGGCGCGAACGGCGCCGGCAAGTCGACGCTGATGCGCGCCATCTCCGGCCTGCACCGGCCGGTCGGCGGCGGCATTGCCTTCGCGCGCGAGGACATCGCTCAGCTGCCGGCGCACAAAGTGGTGGCGCGCGGCGTGGTGCTGGTGCCGGAAGGGCGGCAGGTCTTTGCGGAGCTCTCCGTGCTCGACAACCTGCGCCTGGGCGCGTTCCTGCGTGACGCCGAGGCGGAGCGCGAAATCCCCGCCATGCTCGAGCGCTTCCCGCGCCTGCGCGAGCGGCTGCACCAGCGCGCGGGGCTGCTCTCGGGCGGCGAGCAGCAGATGCTCGCCATCGCGCGCGGCCTGATGGCGCGACCGCAGCTGCTGCTGCTCGACGAGCCCTCGCTCGGCCTCGCCCCGGCGGTGATCGACGACCTGTTCGCCGCGCTCGACCGGCTGCGCGCCGAGGCGGCCACTATCTTGCTGGTGGACCAGATGGCCGGCCTCGCGCTCGCGCTCGCCGACCGCGCCTACGTGCTCGAGGGCGGGCGCATCGTCGCCTCCGGGACACCCAGTGAAATCGCCAGCGACGGCGCGCTGGAGAAGGCCTACCTCGCAGTAAACTCCTGAATGGCTGTAGGGGGTGAGGAGGGAGCAATGAAGGAAGTCCTCATCGTTGGGGCCGGAATCGGCGGGCTGACGCTTGCCCTCGAGCTGTGCCGGCGCGGGATCGGCTGCCGCGTGGTCGAGAGCGCGCCGGAGATCAAGGCGGTCGGCGTCGGCGTCAACCTGCTGCCGCACGCGATGCGCGCCTACGCCGAGCTCGGCCTGCAGCCGGCGCTCGAGCGGGTCGCGGTCGAGACCAAGGAGGCCGCCTTCTTCAACCGTTTCGGCCAGCTGATCTACCACGAGCCGCTCGGCCGGCGCGCCGGCTACGAGTGGCCGCAGCTGTCGATCCACCGTGGCGACCTGCAGATGATCCTGCTCGAAGCCTTCCATCAGCGCCTCGGCCCCGACCGGCTGCACCTGGACGCGCACTGCGTCGGCGTCGAGCAGCGCGACGGCAAGGTGATCCTGCAGTTCAAGGACGGCCACACCGCCACCGGCGCCGCCGCCATCGCCTGCGACGGCATCCACTCGGTGATCCGCAAGCAGTTCTACCCGGCCGAAGGCGAGCCGCGCTATTCCGGCGTCAACATGTGGCGCGGCGTGACGCGCTGGAAGCCGGTGCTGTCGGGCGCCACCATGGTGCGTGCCGGCTGGCTGAAGACCGGCAAGCTGGTTCACTACCCGATCCGCAACAAGGTGGACGCGCAGGGCCGGCAGCTGGTCAACTGGCTGTGGGAGATCGAGACGCCTGCCTACAAGCGCTGGGACTGGAACCGCACCGCCAAGGTGGAGGATTTCATCGCCGGGGTGGAGAGCTGGCGCTTCGACTGGCTCGACGTGCCGGCGTTCTTCCGCGCCGCCGAAGTGGTGCTCGAGTATCCGATGGTCGACAAGGATCCGCTGCCGGCGTGGACCTTCGGCCGCGTCACGCTGCTCGGCGACGCCGCGCATCCGATGTACCCGCGGGGCTCCAACGGCGCCGGGCAGGCGATCGTCGACGCCCGAGTGCTGGCGGACTGCCTGACCCGGATCAGCGACATACCGGAGGCGCTGCAGGCCTACGAGTCCGAGCGCCTCGGGCCGACCTCCAACGTGGTGCTGGAAAACCGCCGCAACCCGCCCGACGCCATCTTGCGCGAGGTGTTCGAGCGCACCGGCGACCGGCCGTTCGATCGCATAGACTCGGTGATCAGCCCGGCGGAGCTGAAGACGCTTTCCGAGCGCTATAAGCGCGTCGCCGGCTACGACAGGCAGGCCCTAGGGGGAACATGAATTACCTGCGCAAGATCTTTCCGGTCGGGCATTTCGTCATCAGCCTGCTGTTCGTGGTCAGCGCCGCGGCGCTGATCGCGCTGGCCGGGATCCAGATCTGGAGCGGCATCCACCTCTTCGCGCAATCGTCGCTCAGCGAGCGACTGAACTCGGTGCTCGAAGCCATCGCGCTGCTGACCGTGGCGGTGGCGGCGCTCGAGCTGGCGCAGACCATCCTGGAGGAGGAGGTGCTGCGCGAGGCGCACATGAGCGCGCCGACGCGGGTGCGCCGCTTCCTGTCGCGCTTCATGGTGGTGCTGGTGGTGTCGCTGTCGATCGAGACGGTGGTGCTGACGTTCCGCTTCAGCCAGGACCACCCCGAGTACCTGCCTTACGTCGCCAGCATCGGCATGACCGCGGCGCTGCTGCTGGTGGCATGGGGCGTGTTCATCCGCCTCAACCGCGCCGCCGAGGAGCTCGAGCCCGAGGCGATGGCGGAGGCGAAGAAGGAAGACCGCAAGGTCGAGCAACCCAAGTCCAAGTAATTACCAACCCGGAGAAACCATGGCAGTCACCCGTCACGATCAGAGCGCAATCCTGTCGCAGGCCGTCGAGTACGGCGATACCGTCTACCTCGCCGGCATCGTGGCGAAGAACATCGACCAGGACGTCAAGGGGCAGACCCGCGATGTGCTCGCCGACATCGACCGCCTGCTCGCCAAGTGCGGCTCGGGCAAGTCGAAGATCCTGCAGGCCACCATCTGGGTCACCGACATCCGCAACCGCGCGCCGATGAACGAGATCTGGACCGCCTGGGTCGACCCGAAGAACCTGCCGGCGCGCGCCTGCATCGAGGCCAAGCTGGCCGACCCGAAGGCGCTGGTCGAGATCATGGTGATCGCCGCCAAGTAAGAAAATAGGGACAGACCCCATTTTCAACTTAGCGAAAAATAGGGTCTGTCCCTATTATTCGAAGATGTTCAGAACTCCGTCGAGTCCCGAATAGGTGAGGGCGCAGGTCGCCTGCGCGCGCACCACCGGTTTGGCATGAAAGGCAACCGAGACGCCTGCCTCGGCCATCATCTTGAGGTCGTTGGCGCCATCGCCGATGGCGACGGTCTGCTTCTTCTCTGCTTTTAGTTCTTCTCTCAGGGAGACGAATTTGTCGGCCTTGCCCTGCGCATCGACGATGTCGCCGAGCAGATTTCCGGTGAGGCGGCCGCCTTTCGTCTCGAGCGCGTTCGAGAGGGTGTAGTCGAGGCCCAGGCGTGCCTTCAGGCGTTCGGTGATATGGGTGAAGCCGCCCGATACCAGCAGCAGCCTGACGCTGTGCTTCTTGCACGCGGTGACCAGCAGCTCCGCGCCCGGGGTCAGCCGCAGTTTCTTCGTGTAGAGGTCCTCGAGGATCGACTCGGGCTGACCGGCGAGCAGGGCAACTCGCTGCCGCAGGCTCTCCTTGTAGTCGGCGATCTCGCCGCGCATCGCCGCCTCGGTGATCGCGGCGATCTCGGCCTTCTTGCCGGCGTAGGCGCCGAGCTCGTCGATGCACTCGATGGTGATGAGCGTGGAGTCCATGTCCATCGCCAGCAGCTTGAGGTCGGCGAAGCGCGAGCCTTCCTCGATCCAGGCGTAGTCGATGCGCCGGGCTTCGCACAGCTTCGCCACGGAATCGTGCCTGGTGGCTCCGCGCAGCCGGAAAGCTCTTTCAGAGATCTGTTCAACCACGGTCGGTCGTGCGCCATCCGCGACAGCGTCCACATCGGTGCGCTGCAGCGTGGGTCCCTGGAGGATGAGGTTCATGCCGCGAGCTGCTTCAGGATGTCCTGCACCGCCGCCGCGCGCTCCTGCCAGGCGGGCATCTTCAGCTCGACGCGCAGCTTGTCCGGCCCGGCCAGCCGCGCGTTCTTGCGGCGCTGGATGAAGGCGATGATCTTCTGGCCGTCGATCGGCGGGTTCTTCATGAACTGCAGCTGCGCCGCCTCGTGCGTAGCGTCGACGCGCGTTACGCCGAGCGGGCGTGCGGCGATGCGCACGCGGTGGCAGTCGAGCAGCGCGCGCGCCGGCTCCGGCAGCAGGCCGAAGCGGTCGACCAGCTCTTCGTGCATCAGGTCGAGCGACTCCTGCGAGTCGGCGTCGGACAGGCGCTTGTACAACGACAGCCGCTCGTGGACATCGCTGCAGTAGTCGGAGGGAAGCAGGGCCGGGACGTGCAGATTGACCTCCGTAGTCACGTCGACGGTGCCCTCCAGATCGGCGCCCTTGCCGTGCTTGAGCTTGCGCACGGCGCGCTCGAGCATGCGCGCGTAGAGCGAGAAGCCGATCTCCTGGATCTCGCCCGACTGCGACTCGCCGAGCACCTCGCCGGCGCCGCGGATCTCGAGGTCGTGCATCGCCAGGTAGAAGCCCGAGCCGAGCTCCTCCATCTGCTGGATCGCCTCGAGGCGCTTCTGCGCGTTACGGCTCAGCGCCTCTTCCGGCGGGGTGAGCAGGTAGGCATAGGCCTGGTGATGCGAGCGCCCGACGCGGCCGCGCAGCTGGTGCAGCTGGGCGAGGCCGAACTTGTCGGCGCGGTGGATGACGATGGTGTTGGCGCTCGGGATGTCGATGCCGGTCTCGATGATGGTCGAGCACAGCAGCATGTTGCTGCGCTGCGCGGTGAAGTCGCGCATCACGCGCTCCAGCTCGCGCTCGCGCAGCTGCCCATGGGCGATCGCGAGTCGCGCCTCCGGCAGGAGGCGCCGCAGCTTTTCTCCCATATTCTCGATGGTGTCCACCTCGTTGTGCAGGAAGTAGACCTGGCCGCCGCGCTTCAGCTCGCGCAGCACCGCCTCGCGGATCAGGCCCTCGGACCAGGGATGCACGAAAGTCTTGATCGCCAGGCGGCGCTGCGGCGCGGTAGCGATGACCGAGAAGTCGCGAATTCCTTCCAGCGACATCGCCAGAGTGCGCGGGATCGGCGTGGCGGTGAGGGTCAGCACGTCGACCTCGGCGCGCAGCTTCTTCAGCGCCTCCTTCTGCCGCACGCCGAAGCGGTGCTCCTCGTCGATGATCACCAGGCCGAGGCGCGAGAACTTGACGTCCCTGCTGAGCAGCTTGTGCGTGCCGATGGCGATGTCGACTGTGCCGCTTTCCAGCTGCGCCAGGTTTTCGCTGGTTTCACGCGAAGTCCTGAAGCGGGAGAATTCCGCCAGCTTCACCGGCCAGTCGGCAAAGCGGTCGCTGAAGGTCTGGAAGTGCTGCTCGGCAAGCAGGGTAGTGGGGCAGAGCACGGCGACCTGCTTCTTGTCGGCGATCGCGACAAAGGCGGCGCGCAGCGCCACCTCGGTCTTGCCGAAGCCGACGTCGCCGCACACCAAGCGGTCCATCGGCTTGCCGGCGGCCATGTCCTTCACCACCGCCTCGACCGCGGCGGCCTGGTCGGGCGTCTCCTCGAAGCCGAAGCCGTCGGCGAAGGCCTCCAGGTCGTGCTGGTTGATGCCGAAGGCGTGGCCGAGGCGCGCCGCGCGCCTCGCGTACAGCGCCAGCAGCTCGGCCGCGGTATCGCGCACCTGCTTGGCGGCGCGCGCCTTGGCCTTGTCCCACTGGCCGCTGCCGAGCTTGTGCAGCGGCGCTTCTTCCGGCTGCGCGCCGCTGTAGCGCCCGATGACGCCGAGCTGCGCCACCGGCACGTACAGCTTGTCGCCGCCTTCGTATTCCAGAAGCAGGAACTCGGCTTGTCCTTCTTCTACATTCAATGAAGTCAAACCTTGAAATCGGCCAATGCCATGCTGCTCGTGCACCACCGGGTCGCCGACTTTCAGCTCCGACAGGTCGCGCAGCATGCCTTCGACCGCGCTGCGCTTCTCGGCGGCGCGGCCGCGGCGGCGCACCACGCCGGCGTAGAGCTCGGTTTCGGTGACCACCGCCCAGCCTTCCGCCGGCACGATGAAGCCGTGCGAGAGCGGCGAGACGCCTATGCAGAACTTCGACGTGCCCTGCTGGAACTCCTCGAAGCTGCCGCAGCCGGACGGTTGCAGCTGGTACTCGGCGAAATACGAAAGCATCGTCTCGCGCCGGCCCGCCGACTCGGCCGCCACCAGAACGCGCAAGCCGGAAGTCTCGAGGAAGTGCTTCAGCGCGGCGAGCGGGTCCTGCGCGCGCCGCTCGACTGCGATGGCCGGGAGCGGCTGCACCGCGAGCGGCTGGCCGCTTTCCTCCTCGCCGTCCTGCGACAGGTCGACGCGCGCGAAGTCCTTGGCGCGCACGAAGAACTCCTCCGCCGGGACGAACAGCTCGGCCGGCGGCAGCAGGGGGCGATCGGCGTCGCCGCCGAGCAGCTTGAAGCGCGAGGTGGCGTCGCGCCAGAACGCCTGGATCGCCTCGGGCACGTCGCCGTGCAGGACCAGGGTGGCTTGCGCTTGCTCCGCATTGGGCAGGTAGTCGAAGATGGTGGCCACCGACTCGAAGAACAGCGGCAGGTAATACTCGATCCCCGCAGACGGAATGCCGCTCGAGACGTCCTTGTAGAGCCGTTTCTTCGAGGGATCGCCTTCGAACAGCTCCCGCCAGCGCCCACGCCAGCGCGCGCGGCCCGCTTCGTCCATCGGAAACTCGCGCGCCGGCAGCATGCGCACTTCCTTCACCGAATACAGGGTGCGCTGCGAGTCGACGTCGAAGGTCTTGATCGCGTCGACCACCTCGTCGTCGAGGTCGAGGCGGTAGGGCAGCGCCGAGCCGGCGGGAAACAGGTCGATCAGCCCGCCGCGGAAGCAGAACTCGCCCGGCGCGACCACCTGCGTAACGTGCTGGTAGCCGGCGACGACCAGCTGCTGCTTGAGGCGCTCGAGCGAAAGCTTCTCGCCGGTGGCGAGGAAAAAGGTGTGGCCGGCGACGTACGCCGGCGGGCACAGGCGCACCAGCGCGGTGGGCGCCGGCACCACGGCGACGTCGAACTCGCCGCGCTGGATGCGGTACAGGGTGGCCAGCCGCTCGGATACCAGGTCCTGGTGCGGCGAGAACTGGTCGTAGGGCAGCGTCTCCCAGTCGGGCAGCAGGCAGACGCGCAGCTCGGGCGAGAGCCAGGCCAGCTCATCGACCAGGCGCTGCGCGTCGAGCGTGGTGGCGGTCACGACCGCGAGAGGCTTGTCCTCGCGCGCAAGCCGCGCCAGGGCGAGCGCATCCGCCGAGCCTGCGAGCCGGGTGTAGCGCCTGCGAGCGGGGAGCGAATCGCGATGCATCAAACGGAAAAAGCGTGTAATTATATCGTTTTGAATTTCCAAACTTTTCCTGCTCCGTGTCGCTGTTCGCCCTGATCCCGGCCGCCGGCAGCGGCACCCGGCTGTCGAAGAGGCAGCCGAAGCAGTACGCCCCCATCGGCGGCAAGCCGATGCTGTGGCATGCCATACGAGCAGTTTGCATGCCGCAGGTGGAGGCGGTGTTCGTGGTGCTCGCGCCAGGCGACAAGACCTTCGCCAAGCAGAACTGGAGCGCCTTCAAAGGCAAGCTCGAGCCGCTCTACTGCGGCGGCGAGACGCGCCGCGACTCGGTCTACAACGGCCTGGTGGCCGCCATGGCGGCGGTCGACGCCGACGACTGGGTGCTGGTGCACGACGCGGCCAGGCCCTGCCTGCCGAAGAAGGACTTGCGCAGCCTGGTCGAGGAGTGCAAGGGGGACGAGATCGGCGGCATCCTCGCGCTGCCAGCGGCCGAGACGGTGAAGCGCGCGGCGAAGGACGAGGCGGGGACGCAGCGCGTCGCGGCGACCGAGGACCGCGCGCAGCTCTGGCTCGCGCAGACGCCGCAGATGTTCCGCGCCGGCCTGCTGGCGCAGGCGCTGCGCGCGGCGAAAGGGCGGGTCACCGACGAGGCGAGCGCGGTGGAGCAGCTCGGTCTCAAGCCGCGCCTGGTGGCGGGCAGCCGCGAGAACCTGAAAGTGACCTGGCCGGAGGACCTGTCGATCGCAGAGGCGATCCTGAAGGGTCGCAGGAGGGCTCGCGCATGAGGATCGGCCAGGGCCTCGACGTGCATGCCTTCGCCGAAGGCCGCAAGCTGGTCATCGGCGGTGTCGAGATCGCGCACGCCCGCGGGCTCGCCGGCCACTCCGACGCCGACGTGCTGCTGCACGCCATCTGCGACGCGCTGCTCGGCGCCGCCGCGCTGGGCGACATCGGCCAGCACTATCCCGACAGCTCGCCGCAGTACGCCGACATCGACAGCCGGGTCCTGCTGCGCAGCACGGCGGCCAAGCTGAAGGAGGGGAAATTCAAGGTGATCAACGTCGACGCCACCATCATCGCCGAGGCTCCGCGCATGGCGCCGCACATCCCGCGCATGATCGGCAACATCGCCGCCGACCTGGGCATCGCGCCGTCGCAGGTAAACGTAAAGGCGACCACCACCGAGCGCCTCGGCTTCGTCGGCCGCGACGAGGGCATCGCCGCGATGGCCGTCGCGCTGATCGAGTAGAGATGTACTCGCCTGCCTATAACCGCATCGAGGACCGCGCCGAGCTGGCGGCGTTCATGCGCGCCAACAGCTTCGCGGTGCTGGTTACCGGCAGCGGCGGCGTATTGCACGCCTCTCACCTTCCTGTCAGGGTGCATGAAAAGGAAAAGGAGATCGTGCTCGACATGCACATGGCGAAGAACAACCCGCAGTGGAAGGAGTTCTTCGACGACGAGGTGATGGTGGTCTTCGCCGGGCCGCATGCCTATGTCTCGCCGAGGTGGTACGAGGACACGGAGCGCGTGCCGACCTGGAACTATGCGGCCGTGCACGCCTATGGAATTCCAGTTCTTGTTTCTGAAAAATCCAAAAAATATGAGTCGCAGCGTCGACTTGTCGCCGACATGGACCCGCAGTGGCTGCCCAGGTTCGACAGCCTGAGCGAGAAGTACGTCGACATGATGCTCGAGGGCATCGTCAATTTCGAGATCCCGGTGGCGCGGCTGGAAACGCGCTGGAAGCTGTCGCAGAACCGGGGCCGGCGCGAGATGGAGCTGATCGCCGAGCAGCTGGCGAAGTCGCAGGATTCCGCCGAGCGCTCGCTGGCAGGCCTGACGCGCAAGCATCTGATAGATTCCTGAGGGGAGGAAGCATGGCCGAAGTGTCCAAGTCCACATCGCCGAACGAGTTCGAGCTGTTCGATTCGCCGAAGGGCGGCAGGATCGCCGGGGCAGCGCTCGCGCTGCTCGGCGCCGCGTTCGTGGTCGGCGTCTGGTACGAGTTCCCGCAGGGACGGTGGCAGCAGATCGGGGCGCTGGTCGCCGCGGCGATCGGCGTGTTCGCCGTCTTCGGCGGCGTCAGGATGTACCTGAATTCCCTGCGCCAGCCGTATCTCATCCTGCGTGCCGACCTGAAGGGGCTGACGCTGGTGGAAAAGTTCCGCCTGCGCGGCGAGCCGGTATACGTCCAGCTGCCGTGGGCGCAGGTGAAGGAGTTCCAGCTGCGCCCGATGGGCGAGGCCGGCTACGCGATGGAAGTGCACGATGCGCTGCCGCCGGAGGAAGAGAAGCGCCTGCGCGCGCTGCAGAAATTCACCTCGCCGCCGGGCATCCTGCTGTTCGAGGTGCCGGTGAACTGGCTGCCGGTGCGCGACAAGTGGATCGGCGACATCCTGCGCGACATCGCCGCGCGCGGCCGGAGCGCCTGAGGCGCGCTTGAAGCCGGGGGTGGCGGCTTGCCTGCTCGGCTACGCGGCGGCGAGCCTGCTGCATCACGTCCACAACGCCGAGTTCCTGGCCGAGTATCCGAACCTGCCCGCGTCGCTGACGCGCGGCGGCGTCTATGCCGCGTGGCTCGGCGAGGCCCTGGTCGGGCTGGCCGGCTATCTGCTGCTCGGGAAAGGCTGGCCGCGGAGCGGATTGCTCCTTATCGGTTTGTACGCGCTGACCGGGTTTGCCGGCCTGGCGCATTACTACGCGGCGCCGGTTGCCGCGCACTCGCTCGCGATGAACGCGACGATCCTGCTCGAGGTAATCGCGGCGTCACTATTGCTCGCAGCAGTGCGTCGTCGGATGACCGGATAAGTCCCGCGTCGCGTAACACGAAACGGTTGACGAGCTCGCCACGCCGATGCTGTACTTGTCATACAACATACAAGTGCAGGGGAGGCTTCGATGAGTGTTCGCCAATGGGTGGCAGCGCTGGTTCTCGCGGCCCCGCTGGGGCAGGTCTGGGCGCACGACGATCATGATTCCCGCAGGAACTGCAGGAGCTCGACGGATTCGACCCCGCCATCGCTCGGCGCGGGCGGCTGGGCGGCCGTCGACGGCCGCGTCACCGGCGGCTGCGGCGCACACCGCTCGCGTGTGTACCACGTGCACAACCGCGAACAGCTGGTCGACGCGCTGACCAAGGACGTCCACCGCGGCTGGCACCATCATCATCACAAGCACCACCGCAAGCACAAGAAGGAGGAGGTGCTCGACCATCGCGCCAAGATCATCTACGTGCACGGCACCATCGATCTCAACGTCGACAACAATCTGGTGAAGTTGAAGGAAGAGGACTACATGCGCCGGTGCAACCACACCGACCATGAGACCTTTTATGACCCGGCGACCGGCAATCAGACCGGCACCGAAGGCTTCTTCGGCGCCTACAAGAAGGCGTACGACCCTAACGAGTGGATCAAGCAGTCGCTCGACACGGCAGACAACCGGCCGCCGGCGCTGACCGGCCCGCTCGAGGAAGCACGCCTGTGCTTCCAGCAGGCGCAGGCCGAGGTGGTGGTCATCGACGTCGGCTCCAACACCTCGATCATCGGCGTCGGCGGCGACGCGCGCATCATCAACGGCGGCCTGCGCCTGGGCTTCATCAACCAGTTCGACGTCAACGACCGCGACAACTACTCGGCGAAGAACATCGTCGTCCGCAACATCACGTTCTCCGACTCGTTCGACATGTTCTCGAGCTGGGATCCGAAAGACTCGTTCAGCATAACGTTTACCGGCAGCCCCGGTTGCCAGGCTACTTTTGACGCAGCCACGGACTCCGGGCCGCATCGCTGCCTGAATCCCAACGGAACCGCTGCGTACCGCGGCGGCCGCTGGAACACCGAGTACGACAACCTCTCGGTGATGAACGCCGAGCGCGTCTGGATCGACCACAACACCTTCAATGACGAGCCGCGCTCCGACGGCCAGTTCCCGCCTTTATTCGCCTTGCCAT
>Ga0137436_1000204_pt1 | contig 19112 bp, 17 predicted proteins | sample EasRivERMGT119_2_FD_102328 | JGI IMG/M metagenome (GOLD analysis project Ga0137436, IMG submission 102328) | Soil microbial communities from meander-bound floodplain in the East River, Colorado, USA - East River MetaG ERMGT119_2 | ecosystem: Environmental > Terrestrial > Soil > Floodplain ...
CCCACCGGCACGCTCGAGTTCGACGGCAAGGACCCCGCCTCGATCAAGATCGAAGCCGCCGTGGACGCGAACACGATCGACACGCGCAACGACAAGCGCGACGGCCATCTCAAAACCGACGACTTCTTCGACACGACCAACAACCCGAAGATCACCTTCAAGTCGAAGAAGGCCACGCCCGGCACCAAGCCCGGCACGTTCACGCTCACGGGCGACCTGACGATCCGCGGCGTCACCAAGGAAGTCACCTTCGACGGCACCGGACCCTCGCCGGTCGTCAAGGGCATGCGCGGCGAATCGCGCGTCGGCGCTTCGGTCACCGGCAAGATCAACCGGCTCGACTACGGCATCAAGTGGAATCCCGCGCTCGAGGCGGGAGGTTTCGTCGTGAGCAACCAGGTGGACATCACGATCGACATCGAGGCGCTGCAACCGCCTGCCGCTCCGCCCGCCGCGGCGGCCAAGCCGTAAGTCCGTGATCACGCGGCGCCCGGCGGAGGAGAGGGGGCGGAGCGACTTCGGCTGGCTCGACTCCCGCCACACCTTCTCGTTCGGGGAGTACCACGATCCCCGCCACATGGGCTTCCGCACGCTCCGCGTGATCAACGACGACCGGGTCTTGGGGGGGGCCGGCTTCGGCCGGCACCCCCACCGCGACATGGAGATCTTCAGCTACGTCCTGGACGGCGCCCTCTCGCACCAGGACAGCCTCGGCACCGGATCGACCGTGCGCGCGGGGGGCGTGCAGAAGATGAGCGCGGGCACGGGGATCCTCCACAGCGAGTACAACCCCTCCGACGAGCCCACGCGCTTCCTCCAGGTCTGGATCGAGCCCGACCGCAAGGGTCTGACCCCCTCCTACCAGGACGCGAAGCCCGCCGACGTCGCCAAGCGTGGGAAGCTCGCGCTCATCGGCTCGAAGAACGGGCGCGACGGCTCGATCACGTTCCATCAGGACGTCGCGATTTACGCCTCGGTGCTCCCCACGGGCGCCCAGATCACCTACGCCCTCGCCCCGGGCCGCGGCGCGTGGGTGCAAGTGGCGCGCGGCCAGATCGAGCTCGACGGCACGCCCCTCGACGAGGGGGACGGCGCGGCGGTCGAGAGCCAGTCCTCGCTGACGATCCGCGGCGTCACCGAATCCGAGATTCTGCTGTTCGACCTGGCGTAAGCTTCGCCGCGTGAGCCTCCCCGAGAACGCGTACCGCGAGCTGCGGGACGGCGAAACCTACGAGCCCCTCGTCCCCGCCGCTGCGACCGTTCCCGAGGTGACGAGGCGCTCGATCGCCTTCGGCCTGATCATGACGACGATCTTCTCCGCGGCGGCGGCGTACATCTCGCTGAAGCTGGGGCAAGGGATCGAATCCGCGATCCCGATCGCGATCCTCGCGATCGGCTTCTCCGCGATGGCGCGGCGCAAGTCGACCCTCCTCGAGAACGTCCACATCGTCACGCTCGGCGCCTGCGCCGGGATCGTCGTCGGCGGCTCCACGTTCACGATGCCGGCGATCTTCATCCTCGTGCTCGAGCACCAGTCGAGCTTCGGCCAGGTCTTCGTCGTCCCCCTGCTCGGCGCGATCTTGGGCGTCTTGTTCCTGATCCCGTTCCGCCGCTACTTCGTCGCCGAGATGCACGGCAAGCTCCCCTTCCCGGAGGGGACCGCGACCGCGGAGATCCTCGTGGCCGGCGGGCGGGGCGGACGCCAAGCGCTCGTGCTGCTCACCTCGATGGCGGTCGCCTTCGTCGTGGACTTCCTCGCCCTCCATTTCAAGATGTGGCGCGACACGTTCACGACCGCGCTCATCCCCCAGCTCAAGACGCTGACCGAGGACGTCAAGGCGATCTTCGTCCTCAACACCTCCGCCGCCGTGCTCGGCCTGGGGTACATCGTCGGCCTGCGGTACGCGACGATCATCGCGGCGGGGAGCTTCCTGTCGTACTGGGTCTTCGTGCCGCTGATCGGCTATCTGGGCGCCCACGTTCCCGGCGAGATCATTCCGGGCCGCCCGCCGATCCCGGGGCTCTCCGCCGAGGACCTGTTCTTCCAGTACGTCCGCTACATAGGGATCGGCGCGATCTTCGCGGCGGGGGTGCTCTCGGTCCTCAAGATGTCGCCCGTGATCGCGCAGGCCGTGTCACGAGTCTTCGGTGAGCTCCGCCGCGCCGGCCGCCCCTCCGACACGACCCGCCGCACCGACCGCGACCTCCCGATCGGCGGCGTCATGGCGGGGGCCGCGGCCCTCGCGGTCGTGCTCTTCCTCTACTTCCGGTTCTCGGTGCTCACCGACACGGCCCATCCGACCCTGATCTCCTTCGTGTCGGTCCTGCTCATCTTCGCGATCACCTTCCTGTTCTCCGCCGTGTCGGCGTGGGCGATCGCGATGATCTCGACGACCCCGATCTCGGGGATGACGCTGACGACGCTGATCATCTCGGCGCTGGCGCTCTCGTCGATGGGCCTCGCGGGAGCGAGCGGCATGCTCTCCGTCCTCCTCATCGGCGGTGTGGTCTGCACCGCGCTCTCGATGACCGGATCGATGGTGACGCTCCTCAAGGTCGGCTACTGGACCGGCGCCACGCCCAAGACGATCGAGTGGACACTGATCGCGGGTGCTGCGATCGCTTCGGTCACGGTGACCGCCGTCATGTTCATGTTCGCGCGGGTCTACGGATACACCCCCGGCCCCCTGCACCCGAACCCGGTCGCCGCCCCGCAGGCGAACGCGATGGCGGCCGTGATCTCCTCCGTGATGCAGTCGGGCCAAGCGCCGTGGTTCCTCTACGGGATCGGTGCCGTGGTCGCCGTGATCGTGCAGAGCCTCGGGATCTCCGCCCTCGCCTTCGCGCTCGGCATGTACCTCCCGATCGAGCTCAACACGCCGATCCTCGCCGGCGCCGCCGTCGCGTGGCTCGTCAAGCGTCCCGCCGGCAATCCCGTCATCGAGCGTGCCCGCGGCAACCGCGGCACCCTGATCGCGTCGGGGTTCATCGCGGGAGGCGCCATCGCCGGCGTCCTCGACGGCGTGATCCGGTTCCTGTTCGACGTCAACGGCAAGTCGGTCGGCTACGAGCTCCACGTCCCGGACAAGCTCGGAAACGGCTTGGGCCTTCTCGCCTTCCTCCTCCTCGGCGCCTACGTCTACTGGGACGCGTTGAAGGCGAAGGAGGAAGAGGGCGCCGGCCCCGAGATCGCGCTGTAGTGCCGGAGTCCTGGCGCTCGCGTCTGACCCGCTGGGGCTTCAACTGGTTCCCCGCGTACCGCGGCACCGGCGCCCGCATCGAGTACGTCGCCTCGGACTGGAAGGAGGTCCGCATCCGCCTCCCGCTCTCCTGGCGGTCGCGCAACTACGTGGGCACGATCTACGGCGGCAGCCTCTACGGTGCCGTCGACCCGATCTACATGATCATGCTCATCAAGATCCTGGGACCCGGCTACGAGGTGTGGGACAAGGCGGCGACGATCCGGTTCAAGAAGCCGGGCCGCTCGACGCTTCGCGCCGCCTTCCAGCTCACCGACGCCGAGCTCGACGCGATCAAGGCCGACGTCAACCGCGACGGGAAGACGGAGCGGACGTACGTCGTCGAGCTGAAGGACAAGGACGGAAACGTCTGCATGAGCTGCGAGAAACTCCTGAGCATCAAGGCACGGAAGCGATAAGGCGCCCCATTTTGCACCTGAAAGAATATCGTCGTATTATTTCATTCGATGAAGACCGCCACCAAGCCCGACCCGGCCGCGACGCTCGGCAAGGCCACCCTGAGAGCCGGTGCCCAGCTCGGCCTGAGCCAGAAGGATCTGGCCGCGATCCTCGGGATCAGCGAGGCCACGGCCTCCCGTCTCGCACGCGGGCGCACCGTGGATCCCAAGTCCAAGGAAGGCGAGCTGGCCCTCCTCCTCCTTCGCATCTACCGCTCGCTCAGCACGCTCGTCGGCGGCAAGGCCGACGCCGCGCGGGAGTGGATGCACGCCGCGAACGACCACCTCCGCGGCACCCCGGCGACCCTCGCCCGCACGACGACCGGCCTCGTCGCCGTCGCCGACTACCTCGACGGCATGCGCGGGAAGCTGTGACGCTTCCCGGCATCAAGGCCCTCTCCGGCTCCCTCTGGCGCGTCGTGGAAGGACAGCACGTCATCGCCACGAGAAACCTGGTCGACTCCACCGAGGAGCACGACCTCCTCGAGCGCCTCATCGACACCGCGAAACCCGCGCCACCCACAGGCCCGGAATTCTCCGGCTTTCACTACCTACTCACGACGCCCTTCCGTTATCCCCCGCTCCGCCACGGCTCGCGCTTCGCGACGCGGCACGAGCGCTCGATCTTCTACGGCTCGACGGAGATCCGCGCCGCCTTCGCCGAGACCGCCTACTACCGCCTTCTCTTCCTGGAAGGCACGAAGGCAAAGCTCGAGCCGATCGAAACCGACCTTTCGGCATTTAGGATCGGCTACCGGACGCGCAAGGGCATGGACATCACTGCGCGCAAGCCGCTCTCCGCACCGGACAGCTACGAGGCCAGTCAGGCATTCGGGGTGCAGATGCGCGTCTCCGGCGTCGAAGCCTTCCGCTACGCCTCAGCCCGAGATGCGGAAGGCGGGACGAACGTCGGACTCTTCACGCCCCGAGCCTTCACGGCCAAGCGCCCCGGCACGATGCAGGTGTGGAAGGCCAGCGCTTCGCGCTCGGTCGTCGAGGTTCGCCGCTACGACCTTCTGCGCCCCGAGACGTTCGTGTACCCCCGTGAGCAGTTCATGGTCCGGGGGAAGCTGCCGAGGCCGGCGATCTAGTCGTTGTCGCTAGTTCAGCTGCCCCAACAACAGCGGCGTCGAGCTCCAGAAGCAGATCGTCCCCTCCTCGCAGTGCGGCGCGCCGCCGCCGCTCATCCGGTACCACAGCGACAACGATGCGCCGGGCGGGATGAGCAGGCCGGCGTCGGGAACCACGAGCGTCGCGAGGCCGCCCGTCCGCAGGAGCTGGAGCTGCTCCTCGGTGAGATCGAGGGGGTGGAACTGGTCGCCGACGCGGAGGTCCACTTCGTCGAAGGTGATGTCGTCGGGGAGCGGGCCGGAGTGCGAGAGGTCCAGGTGGAGCTCGCCGTCGTCGGTGCCGCCGACGACGAGCACGCCCGTGCACGGCACGCACGGGTCGGACTCCGGCGTCGGGTGCGTGGGATCGCCGTACGTATCGATGCTCGGGAGCGGGGACGGCGTGATCGTGCGGCCGTAGGACGGCGCTTCGGCCGTCGGCTCGGCGAACGTCGTGGGGCACTGCGTCGGGACCGCGCCGGTCAATCCGAGGAAGATCGACGTGATGGCGCCGTTGCACCACGGCGTGGACTGGCCCCCCTGCCCGAGCGACCAGCAGCCCTTCGTCGCATTCCACGCGGGCGCCATCGAGCCGCTCGGTAGTCCGGCGAGGACGTCGGGGTGGCCGAGCGCTTCCACGAGCCACCCCGCGAGCATCGCGCTGGAGTACGACGAGCCGGCAGGTGCCGACCAGCCGCGCAGGCACAGCGCGTTGCCTGGGATCCACGCGTCGGCGGTGGGCGGAGTTTCCCAAGCGGGGCGGATGGCCGCCCCTCGAACGAAGGCGTTGGCATCGAGCATCCCCGCGGAGGTCACCTCCTCCAGCGACGCCGGGAAGAGCTCGGCGCCGTGGTTGCCGGCCGCGGCGACGAACGTGCTCCCCCTCACCTTCAGGCGGTGCACGAGCTGCGCGACCTGGCAGGCGGAGCTCTGTACGGGGCAGTCCGTGGAAGTCGGGTCGGAGTCACGCTTGAGCCGGCCGAAGCTCATGTTGATCGTCGTGGGGGGCGGCAGCGCGCCGCTTTCCACGATCTCCACGAGCTCGCAGAGGCGCGCGAGGAGATGGAGGTCGTTGACCGGACCGAGGGGCTGGAGCGCCGGCTCGTCCAGGGGCGCCAGCGCGGCCGTCACGGACGGGCCCGCGACGCGGCCGGCCAGCCACGTCGTGCTCTCGCCGTGCGCGCTGTCGAAGTCGATGACCGCGATCCAGCGATCGAGCGGCGCCGGCGAGGCGCCTCCCGTGCCGCCCGCCAGCTTCGTCGCGCCCGATTTGCTCGTCGTGAAGGATTGCGGCGTCGGTGCGCGGCGCGGGGTGATCTCCTTGAGCCGCTTCGCGTCGATCGGGAACACGTGCACCGTGTGATGCGGCGGGTAGCCCGGGATCGGCTCGCTGCTCGTGACGATCGGCTCGCAGGGCGGCGCTTGCGTCGTACCCACGAGGAAGCGGCCGTAGCTGCCGCACGTGATCTCGACTTCGGCGGCGCCCCCGGAGCACGTCGACTCGTAGAGGGACCACTGGGTCTCCGGGAGCTGGGCGTGGGCCGCCGTTGTAAGGGCGAGCACGGCGAGGAGTGGGATCAGCTTGGTCGTCATGGGGCACCCTGGATCGTCTCGACGATCGTGAGCGAGACGGGATAGACGTTGCCGGAGGTGGAGCGTTTCAAGGCGGCTTCGGGGTCGCCACGGTCGAGCGCGAGGCGGGGCGGAAGGCCGGACTTCGCGGTCACCACGACGAAGAACGGTCGCGTGCCCGGATCGGGTCCGACCAAGCGCCGCGCCTGTGCGGTCAGGACCGCACTGCCGCGATCGACGTCGATGACGACCTCCGAAGGCTCCGCGAGGCGGATCAGCTCGTCGCCGTCGCGGCGGTACGCCGCGAAGCGGACGTCCGGAATCGCGCTTTCGCGCGGCTCGACGGCGATGCGCACGAGAGTTTCGGCGAGCGCGGTCGTCCCACCGGGTGCGCCGCGCTCTGCGGCGAGCCCCTCGGCTCGGACGTCGAAGTCCGGGAGGGTCGTCGTGCCGGGACGCACCGCCAGCCACGCGACCAGGCCGAGGCTGGCGGCGGTGAGGAGGATCGCGGCGACCGCGCGACCTGGGAACGCGCTTTCCCTCGGCTTCGCATCGAGGCGGACCCCGGCCAGCTCGGCGAGGCGTGCCCGGCCGCGGCGGCTGGCCGCGAGATCCCACTCGAGGCGCGCCTGCTCCGCGGGGTCCATGCGGCCGTCGCGGTAGGCGGTGAGCAGGGCATCTGCCGGCGCCGGAACGTCGTCCGCCGACTCCGCGCGGGGCAGCTCCCACAGAAGCTCGTCCGGTCGTTCGATCATCTCCCCTCTCCCGAATTGGAGGGAGTCCGCGGCTCGGGAGATTGCTCCCGTTTTTTTTCCTCAGGAGCGTGGAGCAGGAGAAGAACGGCCCACTGCGAGGCCGGATGGGTTCGCCGAACCTCGTCGAGCGCCTTGCGGTAGGCGGCCGGAACGCCGTCCCCCGCGGAGAGGCTCGCGTAGAAGGCGCGGTTGAACTCGAGCGCCAGCGCGTTGTCGAGCGGGGCGCGCGTTCCCACGACCCACGTGGTCCCGCGGCTGGCGAGAAGGCCGGCGATCCCGTAACGCCCGCTGTCGGCCGTGATCGGCGATCGCCCGGTCTGGCATCCGCTCAAGTTGGCGAGCGTCAGCCCCGTGCCCCACGCAGCGAGCTCCTGGCCCGTGACCGGCCCGTCGGCGAGGACGATCGTCGAAAGCTCCGGGAAGGCGGGCTCGTAACGCGCGTGCGCGTCCACGTGAAGGCGGGTCGCGCCGGCGAGCGCGTCGCGGAGGGCCTCACGGGTCGCGGCGCTTCCGTGGAGGATGCGGATTCCGGTGCCCCGTTCCGGCTCGGGGAGGCCGAGGTCGCCACGCGGGTCCGAGACGACCACTGTGGCCCCGAGCTCATCCCCGCGGCCGTCGTGCGAGCCCGCGGCGTGGGTGACCACGGTCGTCAGCTGGCCCAGCCACCGCGGCCCGGCCTGAAGCGCCGCGAGCGGAACCTCCTGCAGGATTCCGTGGAGCGCGAACGTGGTGACCGGCCCCAGGTCCTCGGGCTCCGGCGCCAACGCGGCGGCGAGGCGGCCGACGACGATCCTCCACTTGCCGTCGGCCCGCTCGGCGCGATCGACCGACTCTCGCACCGCCCCGACGGCGCGGATCAGCTCGGCTCGCCGGAACGGCGTGCGTCGATAGGGCTCGACGGCGCCGGCCGGCATGCGGCGGAGGACGATGACCTCGTCTTCGACCGGGAAGGCGCGGAAGGCGACGCCGGCGTCGGAGGCGCGGCGGGGTCCGCCCGTGTCGCGCGTCCGCACGCGCTCCTGCAAGCGGTCGAGCTCGGCGGAGCGGACGGCGTCGCGCTGCCCGCGGAGCACCGGTGGAAGCGCCGCGGGCTCCCCCCGTGCGGCGGCCGCGTCGTCGTCGAGCGCGCGGAGGAGCTCCCACGCGGCGGAGGGACGGCCTCGCTCGAGCTCGATGCGCGCGGCGGCGTATGCGTCCTCGGCGCGCTGCCCCGGGCCCAAGGGAACGTCCTGCCCCAGCCGGCCCGCGCTCGAGCGCGCGTGGAGCTCCCGTGCTTGCGCCAGGCGCGTCCGCGCGCCTTCGAGATCGCCGAGCGTCCGGCGGGCCGCGGCGGCGCCACCGAGGGCGAAGGCGCGAAGACGGTCGCCAAGGTCCGAGGCGGCGAGACGGTCGCACGACGCCGCCGCTTGCGCGGCCTTCCCCTCGGACAACGCTTGCCGCGCCTCCGCGAGTTCTGCCCAGCCGGCCAGCTCGCGGGCGCGGGCCGACGACGCGCCTCGCACGAGCGTGCGCGCTTCCCTCAGCATCGGCCCCGGATCCCGGCCGAGGCGGAGATCGAGGAAGGCGAGGTTCAGCAGGACGTTCGCGTGCTCGAGCGGGTCCTTCGGCGGCTCGAGGAGCGCGAGCTGATGCCGGGCGGTCCCCAGCTCCTCGTCCCCCGCGTCCGGGTCGGACGCGATCAGCCATGTCCACGTGCTCTCTTCGGCGCGGACGAGCGCCTCGTCGCACGGGGCGGAGGCACAGGCCGAAAGCGCGGTGCGCAGGCGCTGGCGTGCTTCGTCCAGCGCGCCGACCCGCGAAAGCACCTCCGCTTGCTTTCCCACGACCGCGATCCACTTGCGATCGACTCCGCTCCGGAAGCTGTTCTCCGCGGAGCGGAGGAGCCGCCAGCATCCGGCCAGGTCCGTGCGCTGGTCGAGCGCCAACGACGCCTTCTCGTAGGCCAGCTGCCCGGCCCAGCGCGCCGCGGCGGGATCGTCGATCCAAGGCGGCGCCCCTTCGAGATGGCGCGCGGCGGACGCGCGGGCGTCCGGCGTCCCCTCCCGCCTCAGCGTGTACGCCGCGATGAGCCCGATGCGCAGCGCGAGCGCGGGGTACCCCTGTGTCTCGGCGTCGGCGGCCAGGCCGTCGAGGCGGCTCGCGGGACCCGCGAGCGCTTCGGGGATGCGCTTTTCCAGCGCGCGGAAGGGCGCATCGTCGGTGTCGAGACGAAACGCCACGCACGGCAGCGACTGCGACGCGCCGTCGAACCGGTCCCGCAGGAGGGCGCACAGGCGATGCGTGCCGTCTTCGAGGCGCTTAGGGACGGGGGCCTCGAAGCAGACGCTGGTCCCCAGGCGCGCGGCGGCGCGCACGAAGCCGTTCTCGAACAGCCGCGCCTCCCACTGGCTCGTGTCGGCGTCCGCAGGAGCGGCGACGCAGATCCCGACCGGAGCCGTCCGGCCGAGCACCCACGGGATCGCTTGGTTCCCGGAGACGTGCAGGTCCTGGTGCCCCCGGAAGACCGGCACGGGCTCCTCGATCAGCCGCGCGCCGCCTGCGGCACGGCACGCGGCCATCGCGAGGGCGGACAGCGTCAGCGCAGCCCGAGCCGTCGCGCGCATTTGTCGATCGCCTCCTCGAGGACGACGCGGAGGTTGTAGGTGACCTTGCGGGACCAGCCCGTGACCCGCGAGATCTCCTCGGGCGTGAACCCATCCACGAAGCGGAGCTTGTAGTAGAGGTACGAGCGGCTGCCCGCGCGCTTCAGACACGTCTTCAGCCTGCTGAGCACGTCGCGGGTCAGCGTCTGCCGCTCCTCGTCGACCGGATCGACCGCGGTCTCGACCGGGACCGGCGACGGCTCGGGGCGGCGGCGCAGCGACCGGAGGCGGTTGCTCGCCACCCCGCACGCGAGGTCCCACAGGTAACCGTCGAGACGCGACTCGCTGCGCTCCTCCGCGGGAACCTCCTCGAGGAAGCGGGAGAAGGTCCGGGGAGCGTGCTCGTAGAAGAAGAGGAACGTGTCCTGCACGACCTCGTCCACGTCCATGCCCCGGTAACGCCCGTAACGCGCGTGGAGCCGCCGGGAGAGCCGGGGCGCGAAGGTGGCGTGCAGCCAGCCGCGCGCGCCGTCATCCCCTTCGACGACCTGCTCCAGTCGCGCGGTCAGCTCGGCCGTCACGGCGGGAATCTACTCCGGCGTCCCCGGCCCCAAGAAGTTTTTCGGGGAAATCCGGCGGGAAGCGGACTCCTCCCTCTTCGAAGGGAGGAGCTCATGACCAACAAGACAGCATGGGTTCTCGGGATTCTCGCCGCGGCGACCCTCGCCGCCGCCGCAACGCCGCCGGACGCCACGAAGGCCCGCACCGCGCTGCGCGCCGGCCCGGTGACGCTCGCGGAGATCGATGGGGACCGGATCGTCCCCCTGCGCGGGGAGACGGCGCTCGCCGGCTTCCTCGAGCGTGGACTCAACGGGTCGGGCGACCCGCGCGTGCACGGCACGATCGCAACCGCTTCGATCGAGCGCGACGGCGATCGCTACTTCCTCGTGGGGCGGGGCCGGAGCGACGACAACCACTGCCTGACGCCGACGCTCGAGCTGACGGCGGGGACCGAGTCGTTCGAGACCGCCGCCGCGGCGGGAGGGATCCGGTTCATGTGGATCGAGACCTGCTACGGCGCCAACTGCCCCGCGTGCCTCGCGACCAAGGACGAGGCGGGACACATCCTGTTCTGCACCTGCATGCCCGCCGGGGATTGCGAAAGGATCGTGATCCCCGTCCCCATCATCATTTTCATCTGAGCCGGAGGATATCGATGCGAGCCATCGGACGTTCCCTGCCCGCGAAAGCCCTGACACTTGCCCTCGCCTTGATGATCGCCGTCCCCGGCGCGTTCGCCAGCAAGACCGCCGGAGTCATCGCCGCCGTCTCCGCGATCAACGCGGGGAAGTGGGGCATCATCGCGGCGCTCGATCTCGAGCCCGCCAGTAAGACCGCATGCGGCGTCATCACAGGCGTCTACGGCATCATCTCCGGCGGCGCCTGGCTCTACGACGTGATCGCCGACCCGCCGCCTGCGGGCCCGCCCGTCATCACCGCCATCTACGACGGTCCCTCTCGCGATCGCGACTCGGCCACCGGCGAGCTGGTGCCGCCGGAGAACGGGTTCGTCATCCATTCCGCCGAGCCGTACCGGATCGTCTCCATCGTCGGCTCGAACTTCAGCTGGGTGCCCGGCGACATGACGATCACGTTCGGCGGCGTCCCCGCGCAAATCCTCGGGATGTCCACGAACACGCTCGTCATGGCCTACGTCCCGCGGCTCGATGATCCGCTGCCGCAAACGGCGAACGTCGTGGTGAGCCTCGCGGGACAGTCGAGCGGCGCGTACGCCTTCCAGGTCGAGTTCGATTCCGACGAGAACCCGCCGACGGGCCTCGCGGAAGCGATCCTGGCGAAAGAGACCAAGCTGATGCAGCTCGTCAAGAACGCGAACTGGGACGCGCTGCTCACCCAGGAGGCCCCGAACCTCACGCCCCAGGAGCGCGCCAGCGCGCTCGCCGGCGCCGCTCAGATGCATCAGGGCGCCATCGACGTGCTGGCCAACATCCCGACCGCCGCGCAGGGGCTGGTCGAGCCCCAGGTGAGAGAGGGCACCGAGAAGATCATCATCCGGAACCCCGAGCTCGAGTCCTACATCGACGAGTCGATCGCCGATCTCCGGGCGCGCGGCGTGCGGCCGGACCGGCATGTCGTGCAGGCCCCCGCCCCGGTTCCGCACCCCTGACCTCAACGGAGAAAGCCATGCGACAGCTCGCACGATCACTCCCTGCGAAAGCGCTGACCCTCGCTCTCGTGCTCCTGCTCGCCGTCCCCGGCGCGCTCGCGAGCAAGACCGCCGGGGTCATCGGCGCGGTGTCCGCGATGCAGGCGGGCAAGTGGTGCATCATCACCGCGCTCGATCCCGAGCCCGCCAGCAAGACCGCGGCCGGCGTCATCACCGGCATCTACGGCATGATCTCCGGGGGCGCCTGGCTCTACGACGTCATCGCGGATCCGCCGCCCTCGGGTCCGCCCGTCATCACCGCCATCTACGAGGGCGTCGCCCGCGATCGCGATCCGGCGACCGGCGAGCTGCTCCCGCCGGACGGTGGGTTTCCCACGAGCTCCGCCGAGCCGTACCGGATCGTCTCGATCGTCGGCTCGAACTTCAGCTGGGTTCCCGGCGACATGACGATCACCTTCGGGGGAGTCCCGGCGAGCATCCTCGGGATGTCGACCAACACCCTCGTGATGGCGTACGTCCCGCGGATCGACGACCCCCTCCCGCGCACCGCCAACGTGGTCGTCACGCTCGCGGGACAGTCGAGCGCCGCCTACTTCTTCCAGGTCGAGAGCGATCCCGACGAGAACCCGCCTTCGGGCCTCGCGGAGTCGGTCATCGCCCGGGAGACCAAGATGATGCAGCTCGTGAAGAACGCGAACTGGGACGCGCTGCTCACCCAGGAAGCGCCGAACCTCACCCCGCAGCAGCGGGCCAGCGCGCTCGCCGGCGCCGCGCAGATGCATCAGGGCGCCATCGAAGTGCTCGCCAACATCCCGACCGCCACGCAGGGGCTCGCCACGCCGAGCGTCCGCGAGGCGACCGAGAAGATCATCATCCGGAACCCCGAGCTTGCCGCCTTCATCGACGAGTCGATCGCCGATCTTCGTTCCCGGGGCGTCCGCCCCGACAAGCCCATCCAGCAAGCCCCTGTCCCATCTCCCCTGCCCTAACCCCTCGCCCGGGCGGCCGCGGACGTGCTGGCGTTCGCGGCCGCCGCCTCGGGCGACAGGTTCCCTAACGGCGAAACCGCCCCGGCACGAGCGTTCCCGACGCCGGGGCGGTCGCGTGCGCGCTGCCGCACGCTGCGGGAGGGGTCTACGGGGAGGCGGCGCACTGCTTCGCGATGCCGGCGGTCATGTAGTCCGCCATCGCGATGCAGTCGCCGTGAAAGACGTTGAGCAGGATGACGTCGTTCTTCCAGTCCTCGGCGTGGAAGGCGAGCGCACCCTTCAGGATGTCGTCCACGTAGACCTTCCAATACGCCCTCATCTCCTCCTGCGGCCAGAACTCCGGGTTGAGGCCGCTGAGGTATGCCGCGATCTGGTCGGCGTTGTCGTACCACTGCGGCAGGACGGTCCGGAAGTCCATTCCCGCCTGGATCTCGTGCAGCACCTCGACCGTGAGGTCCATGTTCTCCTCCAGCAGGGCGCCGAACTTGTCCGTGGCGGTGCCGTAGATCGGCACGAGGACCTGCTCGAACGCCTCGTAGTTCTCCTTGAAGCGATCGATCCACACGTCGTGGCCCGTGATGTCGTGGATGACCCCGACCGTGACCATGCGAGTCCAGAGCATCTCGTTCTCATAGACGAGGCGGAACTGGTCATGGAGGACCGCCTCGTTCACGGTGCACGTGGGGGGGGGCGGCACCACCTCGGTGGTCTCGGCCCATCCCGTGTAGAGATGCTGACCCTGCGTTCCACGGGGTGGGGACGAGCCCGCAAGGCAGGTTCCGGCGGCCAGAACGGCCGAGGCGATCAGGATGTGACTCGTGCGAAGCCTGGGCTGGACTCTCATGGGCGTTTCCTCCTCGCTCCTCTTTCCGAGGGAGTCGCGGGGCTCCCTTCGTTGTCCGGAGTCCTAGGGTTGGCACGCCGAAAACACGGAATCGAGGGGCGAGGAGTGAAACCGTCGCCTTCTATGGCAAGGGGCCGACGAACGTTGACGCGGAATTCCTCAGAACCGCACGAGCTGCCAGGTGAGGTCGACCGTGTCGAAGTCCGAGCCGCGGCGCGTGGTCGTGCCCGTGCTGTAGCTGACCTTCAGCGATTGCCGGGCGGCGATCGGCACCGACAGCGTGACGCCGAGCCGGGAGTTGCGCTGAAGATCCGGCTCCGCCACACCGTCCACGCGGGTCTGCCCGCCCGCGAACCACGTGCCGTCGAGCGCGAGCCAGGACCGGCGCGTCATCGCGTAGCCGAGGTGGCCCTGCACGGCCGGCCGAGTTCGCTCGTTTGCCCCGGCGCACGATCGTCGGCGCGAGCCTGACGATCGTCCCGCCGCCGACCGCCGGTTCGATTGGCTACGTCCGCATCCGAGGTTCCAGGCGATCCTGCGACTCATGTCGCTCGATCCCTCGCAACGCCTCTGACAGGTTCCCCAGCAAACGATCCAGGTTTCCCATCGTCTCGTCGTCGGTGTCCCCCCACGCCCAGAACGAGAGCATGAGCTGATAACCGAGAGGACCGTCCGCGCCGCCCGGGAGCTCCACGTAGCGCGTGCGCATGATCGTCGTGCCGACGATCCCCCACTCGAAATCGCGATCGAGCGCGGCGAGGCCGAGATGCACGGCGCGCTCGAGCGCTTCCACGCGCGGATGCGAGAGGTTGTGCGGGAGATCGCGAAACAGGATCATCAGCCGGCCGCTGCACTCCTGCGACTTCGGCGGGTGCGCGGCATCGTCGTGAGGTCCGGTGAACTCGCAGTCGTTCGACTCGAAGGCTCCGTCCGGCTCATTCATCCACTCGACCAGGCGATAGAACGTCTCGATCGCCTTGCGGCCGTCCCACGGGGTGAAGTCCTCGAGCGCGGTGCGCACGAGCTGCGGGCTCGCCTTGAAGTCGCGGTACCGGTGCGCGGCGCTCGAGGGGGCGTCGGTCCAGGGGTGGGCGCGGGGAGCGTCGCCGCTCGGCGTGTCGCGCCGGCAGGTCCTCACGGCCCCTTCCGCTCCATGAGCGCGGTCCAGTCGAGCACGACCGTGATCGGCTCGGCATCTCGGCTCGAGGTCCGGTTGAGCAGGAAGCGCTGCCCGTCGAGGGACGCGTCGTACTGGCGATCGAGCGCGTCCTCGAGGCGCGCCGCGAACAGCGGCATCGGCGCGCCGGGCTGCAAGTCGTCGCCCGCGCCTCCGATCGGCACCGCAACCAGGCGCCCCATCGGGTCCACGTAGAACAGCTCGCGGCCGTCGCGCCGCCAGAGGGGCGTGACGCCACCCGCGTTCGAGATCCGGACCGCGCCGCCCACGCCGTCGAGGCGACGGACGTAGATCTCCAGGCTGCGGGTCACGTCGGACTGGAACGCGAGCCAGCGCCCGTCGGGGGAGAGGTCGGCGCTGGTCTCGGACGCGGACTCCGGGGTGAGCCGCGTCGGCTCGCCATCGCCGTCGAGGTCGCGGATCCAAAGGCTGATCTTCCCCTTGTCGTCGGTGCGCTCGTAGACCATGCGGCGTCCGTCCGGTGTGGACGCGGATGGCGAAGTCGCGGTCGGACTCGAAAGCCATGACCGCTCGCCGCCGGGCCGGTCGGGGGCGATGCGGCAGAGGCTGTACCCCGCGCTCCCCCGACCGGAGGAGTAGAGAAGCTCGCGACCGGCCGGCTTCACCCAGGTCGCCTGGTAGTCGTCGCCGTTGCCCATCGTGAGCCGGTTCGCGAGCTTCCTCGCGAGGTCGTAGATCCAGACTTCGCCGTTCCCCTTGGCGATCTCGAGGTGCGAGACGGCGACGAAATGCCCGTCCGGCGAGATCCTCGGCCCGTAGTGCCAGGCCGCGTCCGGGTTCGAGATCGTCTCGAGATCCTCACCCTTCCGGTCCACCCAGACGAGCTCGTTGGTGCCGCGCTTGTCGTCACGGTAGACGAGCGTGCCGCCGCGAGACGCCGCGACCGACCGCAGCCCCGACACGGTCAGCGAGCCGCCCATCGTGAAGAGCGGCACCGGGTCTCCGGTGAGCTCCTCGCGGCGGTCGTCGAACCGATGCGCGACCATCGCGTCGCCGCGGGCGTAAAGGAGACGATCGGGCGGAGCGAAGACGGCGCTCGAGTTGGCAGGCCCCAAGAGCTTGGCCTCGAGCGATCCCACACGGCCGAGATACAGCGTGCCGGGCTCGGTGCCGGTGCCTCCCGACGCGTAGTACACGAAGCGCTTGCCGTCCGGGAGGAACGACGGGAAGCGTGTCGTGCCGATCTCGCCATCCTGGAGGCGCGTCGCGGGAGCGGCGGCACCTCCCTTCGCGGGCACCGAGAACATCGGTCCGGTGAATGCGGGCGTGTAGAGGATCACGTCGTCCGCGCCCCAGGCGGCACCGCGGACCTCCTGGATGGAGCCCGTCGTCGCGATCACGACCGGAGCGCCTCCGGAGGTGTCGGTCCACTGGAGGCCCTTCGGGCTGAAGAATCCGAGACGCCTGCTGTCGGGCGCCCAGAACGGGAGGCGCGCGTCGATCGTGTCGGCGACGGGGCGCGCCTCGAGAGCGTCGAGCGTGCGCACCCAGAGCGAGACCCGTCCGTCGGCGCCGCGCGCGACGAACGCGATCTTGCGGCCGTCGGGCGAGAGCGCGAGGCCGCGAACCTGCGTCGTTCCTTGGGGGGCCTGGATCTGGAATTGAGTGAGGATGGGCGCGGGGCGGCTCTCGGCCGGTCGTCCCACCCAAGCTCCGATGGCACCGAGGACGATCCCTAAGGCGACGCAGACGGCCGCGAGACCCCAGCCGCGCTTGGGCGCGACGGGGGGAGCGGCGATCACGGAGGGTGTCGCGTCTTCCCTCCCCGCGAGCACCTCCTCGATCACGATCCGCGCGTCCGCGATGTCGTGAAGGCGGTTCTTCGGGACGCGCGTCATGCAGCGCCGGAGCAGGCGGCGGATGGCGGGGGTGACCGACGCGGGCAGCGTGCTCGCGTCGAGATCGCGCGTGAGCACGGCGGCGAGCGTGTCGGAGACCGTCTCGCCGTCGAAGATCTTCTCGCCGGTGAGCATCTCCGCGAGAACCACGCCGAACGCCCAGATGTCCGCGCGCTTGTCGGCGGGCTTGCCGCGGGCTTGCTCGGGGCTCATGTACGCGGCGGTGCCGAGGATCATCCCCGCCATCGTCGCGGCGTGGGTCATCGTCGGAGAGTTCCCGGAGTCGAGCTTGCCGCTCCCGGACGCGTCGCTCGACAGCGCCTTCGCCAGGCCGAAGTCGAGGACCTTGACCTGGCCGTCGGTGGTCAGCTTGACGTTCGCCGGCTTCAGGTCGCGATGGACGATCCCTTTTTCGTGGGCTTCCTCGAGCCCCATGGCGATCTGCCGCGCGATCTCTAGCGCTTCGGCGACCGGAACCGGCCCACGCGCCAGGCGTTCGGAGAGGTCCTCCCCCTCGACGAGCTCGAGCACGAGGAAGAGCTTGTCCCCCGCCTCGTCGAGACCGTAGATCGCAGCGATGTTGGGGTGGTTGAGCGAGGCGAGGAGCTGCGCCTCCCGCTTGAAGCGCGCGTGACGCTCGGGGTCGCGCGCCACATCGGCGGGGAGGACCTTGATCGCGACCTCCCGGCCCAGCTTCGTGTCGGTGGCGCGATAGACCTCGCCCATGCCGCCCGCCCCGAGCTTGGCGGTGACCGCATAGGGGCCCAGGGAGCTGCCGGACTCGAGCGACACGCGCGGCACTCTACCAGCCGCGTGGGGCTAGTCGAGGGTGAGCTTCAGCTCCACGGTCGTCTCCCCGCGCTGGACGACGAGCAGCAGCGGCGATTCTTTGAACGCCTGAGATCGCGCGCCGGCATCGAGCGCCGCGACGTCGCGGCCGTTGATCTTCACGATGCGGTCCCCCGCGAGCAGACCCGCCTTCTCGGCCGGCCGCCCGGGGACGACGCCAGCCACCTCGACCGGGGTCGCATCCGGCGCCTTGAACTGGATGCCGTACCGGCGCGGACGCTCGACCGCGACGAGCTTCCCGTCGGCCGGCCCCGCCAGGCGCAGGCGATCGTGGGCGGGATCGAGCGTCAGCACGAACTGGTTGAGGATCGTGGGGCCGACGTTCGCCTCGCTGCGGGCGATGTCCACGAAGTCGAGGCTCGGATTCTCCAGCGTGTAGCGTCCGATCTGGACGGCGCCCGCAAGCTTCGCCCCGCGGACGACCAGCTCGCGATCGACGAGCCGCGCCCGGCCGACCTCCGCGAGCGGCGTAGCGAGCGGAATGCCGGTCGCGAACGCCTCGGGAAGCGAGAGCCCCGCCGCCGCACCCGAGTCGAGGTGGGCCTGGATCGTGCGGCCGGCGACCGAGATCGGGATCTCGGGAAGCCCGCGCGCGCGGTCCCAGCCGAACACCTCGCGGCCGTCGGGCTCGGGAAGCGCGCCGCGACGGAAGACGACGCGCTTTCCCGGGTAGTCGAGCTCGACGAGGAGGCCGGCGAGGCCGTAGGGGCTCAGCACCCCGCGCGGCGTCGCCTTCTCGCTCGAGAACGGCCACGGCTCGAAGGCGACGGCCGGAACCGCACGGACCTCCAGGCCGCCGATCTTCAGGCTGCCGATCGACACCGCCCGGCCCGCGATGCCGCCTCCGCCGGGGCTTCCGACCCGGACCTCGTCGCCGAGGGTCAGCCCGGCGTCCTTGGCAAAGCCCAGCTCCAGCACGCTCCCATGGGCACCGGTGTCGAGCACGAACGGGACCGGCTCACGCCCGTCGACGCGGACGTCGAGGACGATACGGCCGTCCTCGAGCTTCATGGGGACGACCACGGGATCCGAGGCCATCTCGAAGGCGAGGGGGAGCTGGCGAGGCAGGGCGCCGTGGCCGGGAGCCCCAAGAACGATGAGCGCAGCGAGGACGAGCAAAGTAGGACCCTCCGAAAACAGGTAATACGCACGGGGCTATCATGTCGCCTTCACGGGGGGCTTCGCGATGATCCGACTCTTCACGATGGGAGCGCTGCTCATGGGTGTGGCCGGTGCCGCCGGTGCGGCCGACGACGATTCCTACCTGTGGCTCGAGGACGTCCAGGGCGACCGCGCGCTCACGTGGGTCAAGGAGCGCAACGCGGAGACCGTGAAGGATTTCGAGTCCAGCGGCGGGTTCAAGAAGCTCGAGACGGACATCCTCGCGATCATGGACTCCAAGGACACGATCCCCACGGTCTCGCGCGAGGGGGCGCTCTACTACAACTTCTGGCAGGACGCGAAGAACCCGCGCGGCCTGTGGCGCCGCAC
>Ga0137436_1000206_pt1 | contig 19030 bp, 19 predicted proteins | sample EasRivERMGT119_2_FD_102328 | JGI IMG/M metagenome (GOLD analysis project Ga0137436, IMG submission 102328) | Soil microbial communities from meander-bound floodplain in the East River, Colorado, USA - East River MetaG ERMGT119_2 | ecosystem: Environmental > Terrestrial > Soil > Floodplain ...
GCATCACGCCGATCACGCAGCCCATGTCGCGCGGGTGCAGGCCGATCGAGGGCTCGTCGAGGACGAACAGCGTGTTCACGAGCGAAGTGCCGAGCGCCGTGGTGAGGTTGATGCGCTGCACTTCGCCGCCGGAGAGCGTGCGCGACTGGCGGTCGAGCGTGAGGTAGCCCAAGCCGACTTCGTGGACGTAGCGCAGCCGCGCGCGAATTTCGGTGAGCAGAAGGTCGATTGCCTCATCGAGCGGCGCAGGCAGATGAAGGTTTTCGAAGAAAGCGCGCGCGCGCTCGGCGGGCAGGAGCATCAGGTCGTGCACCGTAAGACCCGGGAGCGCGCGCAGCACTTCGTCGCCGAATTTCGCGCCTTGCGGCATGAATCGCCGCGCGGGATCGAGCACGCGATCCGCGTCCTCCTTGGTCCCGACGCGCCACAGCAGCGCGTCGAGCTTCAGGCGCGCGCCGCCGCAAACCGAACAAGGCGTGTAAGCGCGGTAGCGCGACAAGAGCACGCGCACGTGCATCTTGTACGCCTTGGTCTCCAGCCACCGGAAAAATCGCGCGACGCCGTACCAGACGCCGGGCCAGGATTTTCTCCAGCTCACCCATTCGGGCTCGCCTTCGAGCACCCAGTCGCGCTGTTTCTCGCCGAGATCCCGGAACGGAACGTCGAGCGGAACGCCGCGCTTCTTCGCGTACTTTTCGATGTCGTCCTGGCAATCGTGGAAGCTGGGAGATTGCCAGGGGCGGATCGCGCCTTCGCGCAGGGTCTTCGTCTCGTCCGGGACGATCAGGCCGTAATCGATGCCGATCACGCGCCCGAACCCGCGGCAGGTCTCGCAGGCGCCGAGCGGCGAGTTGAACGAGAACAGGCTCGGCAGCGGTTCGGAATAGTGGATGTCGCATTCGGCGCAGTGGAGGTCAGAGGAAAACCGCCAGGGCGGCCCGGTTTTGCCGTCCCCGTCGAGCGGATAGACGTTGGTCTTGCCCTGGCCGATCTTGAGCGCGGCTTCGATGCCCTCGATCACGCGCGTCTTCTCCGCGGAGGACAGGCGCACGCGGTCCTGCACGACTTCGAGGACGTTGCCGGTCCGCGCGTGGATGCGGTCGTAACCCTGCGCTTTCAGCAGCTCCTGGACTTCCTCTTCCTTGAAGTTCTTCGGCACCGCGACCGGGAAAGTGATTACCAGGCGCGGGTCGCCGGCTGACCTGGCGCGGGCCGACAGCTGTTGGTATACAGAGGCGGGTGAGTCCCGGTGCACGGGCCGTCCACAGCCGCGGCAGAAAAGCTGTCCCGCGCGCGCGAAAAGGAGCTTCAGGTGGTCGTTCAGCTCGGTCATCGTGCCGACGGTGGAGCGCGAAGTGCGCACCGGGTTGGTCTGGTCGATCGCGATTGCCGGTGGAATCCCTTCGATCGCATCGACCTGGGGTTTGTCCATGCGGTCGAGGAACTGGCGCGCGTACGGGCTGAAGGTCTCGACGTAGCGCCGCTGCCCTTCGGCGTAAAGCGTGTCGAAAACGAGCGAGGATTTTCCCGATCCCGAGACTCCGGTCACGACGACGAGCTCGTTCGTCGGAATCTCCAGCGAGAGGTTCTTGAGGTTGTTCTGGCGGGCGCCGCGGATGACGATCGCGGGATCGGAGCGGCGTTGCAGCATGCCGCTATTTTATCGGCGCCGCCGCCCGCGCGCGACGACTTCCGGCGCTCTAGTAGCCGTAGAACTCGTCGGTGCGGATCGCTTCGTCCTTGACCCCGGCCGCGGCGAGCATTTTCTGCATGGTCTCGACTAGTCCCGGCGGCCCCGCCACGTAGTAGACGAACGCAGCGAGATTTTTCAGATGGCGCTCGAGCATGGCGCGGTCGATAAACCCGGTTTCGCCGCCCCAGGGCCGGCTCGACTTTTCCATCTCGGTCATGGTGCCGACAAAGCGGTAACGCGGGCTGGTGCGAGGGAGCGCGAGGAGCTCGTCCAGAAAGGCCGCGTCCTCGGGCCGTCGGTTGGAGTAGAACAGCCAGAGGTCGCGCGCGAGGCGGCTGCGCGCCGCCTGCCGCGACATGCTCACGAACGGCGTGATGCCGATGCCGCCCGCGAGGAACACGGCGGGGCGGGGGTCCGCGCCGTCAAGCGTGAACTTGCCCGCGGGTCCCCGCAGATGGATGCGCCCGCCTGCCGGCATCCCTTTGAGCACCCGTTTGAACGCCGTGTCGCGCATGCGCGTCGCGATCACGAGCTCGGTCTCGTAGGGCGCGCTGACCAGGGAGAAGGAGCGCGAATTGCCTTTCTGGTCGGTCTCCGGCGGATCGACGAGGGACACGTTGACCGAGTGCCCGGCCTCGAACTCGAAATCCGCGGGCTTCGCGAAGCGGAACGCCATCGTTCCTTCCGCGACCGTCGTGCTGTCGATGAGTGTCGTGTCGAAGCGAGCCATGGTGTCTGTCCCTTGTTCAAGCCGGTGGGTCCGCCCACACCAGCCGGTGAAAGTCGAACTGCGCGAGCGTGGGTTTCACCACCTCGAAATACGGCGAGATGTCGAAGTCGCGCGGGGTATACAGGCTGTGGTGACGGATGTGCATGACTTCGCGGTGGCAGTCGAGGCAGGCCGGATCGTTGGTCCCCTCGATCGTGACATCCGGAAGGATAGGGTAGCGCACCTGCTCGAAGGCCGCGGCAATCAGCGTCGAGCAGATCGCTCGCGTGGGGTCGCCGCTGCCGAAGGCGAGCATGCGGCGGCGCCAGCGCACCGGCACCGGCGGAGTCGGGAGCAGATAGCGCGCCAGGTCGATGACGTTCTTCAAGTCGTAGTGCCCGCCGATGTGCGAAACCGCAAAATCGATCACCTTGCGAAGGTCTTCTTGCGACAATCCCACGGGCCTGCAGATGCGCGTGTGCATCCCGGCGAAGGCGCTGACCGGGACGGCTCGCACCCCTTCGCGCACGTCGGCCTCGACCAGAATCCTCGCGTCCTCGCCGGGTTTCGGCGGGCCGAGCGCGTCGCCGATGCAAAAGGCCGCGTGCGACCAGGTCGACTGGGTCAGATATTTGATGGCGATGCTGATGCGCGTGTTCCCGTCGACGAGCAGCACGTCGCCGGGTTTGAGCGCGGCTGTGAGCAGCGCGGGCGAGTAGGTCGCGATCTGCGCGCCTCGCCTCGGCTTGGAGAGGTAATCGGCAAGGCGCCGGCCGAACCAGTGTAGTACGGGGTTCATCGGGAAATAGCGCGGTCGCTCATAGTTTAGCGGACCTCCATTGGATGCCGTCGGGGCGCGATAAGTGCCGGGGATGCGGAGGGTGCGTCCCGGCAGGATAACAAGCGGCGGGCATTCCCGGGAACGCGGCGTCCCGCAACCTCATCCTATCGGCGTGCAATGGCGAGCCTGCGCTGTGTGCGCTATCACACGGAAGTCTTGATGCGTTCGTCGCAGTTCGCTGGCGCACAGAAGTATCGATGCGTTCACCGTATAAGGATGAGCTCCCTATTGAGAAGCACGCGTTCGAATTCCCGGAAACGGAGACGATGATGAAACCTCAGTTGAAGCATTTCCTGATAATTCCACTCTTGGCCACCTTGGCCGTAGCCGGTTGCGGTAGTACAGACGACGAGGCAACCAGCAATGCGGACGCAGTACTCGTCGCACAAGGCAAGGAGATCTTTCGCACGGACACATTTGGGGACGAAGCCTTTTGGACCGACGCTTTAGGCATGAATCAGGTCATTGCTTCCGCCGTGGATCCGACGACGGCTCTGTCAGTCGGGTTGAAGGTCGATGCAGAGGCGCTGCCGCCCGCCGTGGTGCAGGGCATACAAGACGGCAGCATCAGCCTGACGAGTCCCGCCACGACCGTAGCCTTGCTCAAGCTCAATGCCGTCGTCGGACTGAAAGGGACGGTCGAAACGGTAAACGGAGTCGATACGCTGACGCGCGTAGGGACCACGTGCGCGCTATGCCACTCGACGGTGGACAACTCCTTTGCGCCAGGAATAGGCAAACGCCTGGACGGGTGGGCGAACCGCGATCTCAATCCCGGCGCAATTATTGCGCTTTCGCCCGCCGTATCGGCAGGCAGCAAGGCCATCTACAGCTCCTGGGGCGCGGGCAAGTACGACCCTCGCTTCAACCTGGATGGCATGAATGGGCCGCAAGTGATCCCCCCTGCCTATGGACTGCGAGGCGTGCATCGCATTACCTCCACCGGGGATGGCGAAGACATTGCCTATTGGAACCGCTATGTCGCCGTGACTCAAATGGGCGGCCAGGGCACGTTTGCAGACAGCCGAACCGGGGTGAGCGTCACGAACGGCACGTCCGATCTGGTGACTTCCAAGCTCCCGGCGCTGCAAGCCTACCAGTTGAGCCTCGCCGCCCCGTTGCCGCCGGCGGGCAGCTTCGATGCTGCAGCTGCGGCCAGGGGAAAAATTGTCTTCGAGGGCGCGGGGCAGTGCTCGAGCTGTCACTCGGGTCCGACGCTGACCGACGCCAATATCAGATTGCACGCGGCCAGCGAAGTCGTCAGCGAACCTGAAGCCCCTGGAGTGACGAGCTACGCAGCGCGAAGCGCGACGAAACAGTATCGCACCGCGCCGCTCGCCGGCCTGTGGCAGCACCCCCCCTACTTCCATAACGGCAGCGCCCCCACGCTTGAAGCGGTGGTGGAAACCTACGACACCAGAAAGGCGCTGGGACTGACGGTGGTGCAGAAGGCGGACCTTGTCCAGTATCTGAAGAGCCTGTAACGCCGTTCCGCAAGACCTGCGGGTTTCCGAGGGAGCATCCGCTCCCCTCGGAAACCCGTTTTCTCATTGTGGGTTTGCCGGCCCCGCAAGTACATCTGATCCGCGCGCTCTATTCCCCGGGCGGCAAATAATCTTCCCTGCCTTGCGTTCGATGCCGAACAGAAAGTCCACAACGAGGGGCGGATAGTCCTTTTTCGGTCACTGGGTGACCGAGGGGCTGCCTTCCCTATCGACAATCGACAATTTATGGAAAGGATTCGCATGGGACCTAAAACGATTTGGCCGTTGGCTTCCGTACTGATCGGGCTTGCCGTCCTCGTCGGGCTGGGATTCGGCATAGGCGAGCAAGGAAACGCCCAGGCGGGGAACTCCGACGAAGAGCTCACCCTGAACGACCGCTTGATCAACGCACACGCGCGACGGATGATCGAGGAGGGCAGGCAGATCTTTCGTTTCGACACTTTCGGCTCCGAGGCTTTCTTTGGGGATGCCTTGCAGCTGCACCGGGCGATCGCCGGCGCTAAGAACGGCGGTGTGGGCGGAGGAGTGAGCCCGAAGACCGCCCTGGCAGTCGGCCTCAAGGTGGACTCGGACGCTTTGCCCGACGCGCTGAAGTTGCAGATCGCAGCGGGCAAGGTGAATCTCGACGACCCGGCGACAACGCTCGCCCTGCTCAAGTTGAATGCCGTCGTCGGCGTGACCGGCCTGTTCGACAGCGCGGGCAGGATCCGGTCGATGGGCATCCAGTGCGCCTTCTGCCATTCGACGGTCGATAACTCTTTCGCCCCCGGGATCGGGAAACGGCTGGACGGCTGGGCGAACCGCGACCTCAATGTGGGCCTTATCGTGTCGCTCTCTCCGAACCTCACGCCTTTCACCGACCTTCTCGGCGTCGATGCAGCGACGGTGAGGCTGGTGCTCAACAGCTGGGGCCCCGGGCGGTTCGACGCCCTGCTCGACAAGGACGGCAAAGCCTTCCGGCCCGACGGCGGACAGGCGGGCACGCTGATTCCACCCGCGTTCGGTCTGGCCGGCGTGAACCTTCATACCTGGACCGGTTTCGGCTCCGTACCGTACTGGAATGCCTACGTCGCTGTGACCGAGATGCACGGCTCGGGCACCTTCTTCGACGCCCGGCTCAACAACCCGGATCAGTACCCGGTCGCCGCGAGAACCGGCGCCGGCAATACACGGGGCACGCCCGACCGGGTCACGTCGAAGCTGGCTGCGCTCCACTTCTATCAGATCGCCATCCCTGCGCCGAAGGCGCCTGCGGGCAGTTTCGGCAAGGGGGCGGCAGAGCGCGGGAAGGATGTCTTCAACGAGAGGGGGAAGTGCGCGACCTGCCACGTCCCGCCGCTCTTCACCGAGCCGGGGCACAACCTGCACACGCCGGCCGAGATGGGGGTCGATTCGTTCCAGGCCGACCGCTCGCCGACTCATATGTACCGTACCGCCCCGCTTGCCGGACTCTGGACGCACCAGAAGGGTGGCTTCTACCACGACGGCCGCTTTGCAACCCTCGGGGACGTTATCGAGCACTACGACAACAACTTCAGGCTCGGGCTGACGGATCGGGAAAAGAGAGACCTGATCGAGTACCTGAAATCACTGTAGAAAATGAATCAGCGGGGCACGGGGGACCGGCGGTCCCTTGAGTGCCCCGTTTGTTTTCCGTGAAGCAGGGGATTCGGGGTGACGCGGGAACGCGGCGCTCCGCGCCTTCATCCAATCGGTCAGACACGGGGCCGATCGGCCTACGAAACACCGGAAATTTACTCGAGGAGATTCGCATGTTCAAGCAGATAACCGCAGCACTGTTCGGCGCCGCCGCTTTTGCGGTCATGCCGGTTAGCCACGCCCAGGGCGGCGATGCCGCGCACAAGATGGGACTCAAGGTCGCGGCGACGCCGTCGGCCATCGGTCTGCGGGTTGCCATGCGGCAACTGTGGGAGGAGCATATCGTCTACACGCGCAACTTCATCATCAGCGGCCTCGCGGGCACTGAGGACACCGGCAAGGTCGCCGAGCGGCTGCTCAGGAATCAGGACGACATCGGCAACGCCATCAAGCCGATCTACGGAGAAGAGGCCGGAAAAAAGCTCTCTGCCCTGCTGAGGGACCATATCCTGATCGCCGCGGACATCGTCACGGCCGCCAGGGTCGGCAACGGCGAAGGCGTGGCGGCGGGACAGAAGAAGTGGCGCGGGAATGCCGATGACCTCGCCGATTTCCTGAGCGGGGCGAACCCGAACTGGAAAAAGCCGGCGCTCACCGACATGCTGTACCAGCACCTCGACTTCACCACCGCCGAGGTCGTTTCGAGGCTCAAGAAGGATTGGGCGGCGGATATCGAGGCCTATGACAAAGGCCACGAACACATGCTCATGTTTTCCGACATGCTGGCGAGCGGGATCGTAAAGCAGTTCCCGAAGAAGTTTGCGAAGTAAGGAGACAACCATGGCAAGACTCGTGAAACGGCTTCGCAACAGTCCCTATGAGGTGACCGTCGGCGGCGAAACCCAGTACATCTGCGGCTGTGGACTTTCTGCCACACTGCCGTTCTGCGACGGAACGCACAAAATTACGCGGGGGGAAGAGCCGAAAAAGCTGTATTGGTATGACGAAGACGGACAGCGTCACGTTGCGGCGGACAGTTATTCCGGTATCCGAGACGATACACAGACCCAAGAAGCATAGCGGGCGGGGTCTGGGCAAGCTGCTTCTTTCCCATGCCGGATGTAGGGGCAATCGGGCGTGGCCGGGAACGCGGCGGGCACACTCTTCATCCAATGGCGACGGCGTAAAAGAGCAGCAGGAGGCGCATATGCAACCCGCAACAACCGCAATCGCTTACGGCAAGTTGTCCGACCTGGAACTGGCGCAGCGAATCGCTTCCGGCGACAAGGGCGCGTTCGAGCTGCTGATGCGCCGGCACAACCAGATGGTCTACCGCACGGCACGCAGCATCCTGCGGGACGACGCCGAGGCCGAGGACGCGGTGCAGGAAGCCTATCTGCTCGCGTACCGGGGGATGAGCGCCTTCCGCGGCGACGCGAAGCTGTCCACGTGGCTGGTCCGCATCGTCGCGAACGAGGCCATCGCCCGCCTGCGCAAGCGCAGCCGCGGGGCTGAAATCATCCAGCTGAGCGGCGAAACACGAGAGGACAGCGAAACCGTGGAGGGGAACGTGAACCAGACCTTGCCGGAGCAGCCCGAACACGCCGCGCGGCGCGCACAGACTCGCCGGCTGCTCGAGGCGAAGATCGACGAACTGCCCGACGCGTTCCGGACCGTGTTCGTGTTGCGCGCGCTGGAGGAGCTCTCCGTCGAGGAAGCCGCCGTTGCGCTCGGCATCCCGGAGGCGACTGTGCGCTCGCGTTTCTTCCGCGCGAGAGGCCTGCTGCGCGAAGCGCTCTCGAAGGAAATCGACATCGCCTACGGCGACGCATTCGCTTTTGCCGGGGCGCGCTGCGACCGCATCGTCGCGGGCGTGATGGCGAGGCTCGAAGAAAGCGGGAAAGCTTCCCGCTCGTAATATCACCCACTCGCCAAGACCGTCGAGAAACCCGGCGGGAAGGTCGTGATGGCGAACCCCGAGTATTGCCGCCGTCACCCCGGTGCGCCGTCCGCCCGCGCCTGCGTGAGTATCGGCCAGTACGCCGCGGTGAACAGCGCGAACGCCAGGAACCACAGCAGCGCAGACAGACCGGTCGCGCTGAAGTACAGCGAGGGCAGGGCGAGCGGAACCAGCACCCGCACCACCGCGGCAAGCTGCACCAGCGCGTAGCAGGCGATCTCCATGCCGCCGGCCCGCAGGGGACGTCCGGTGTGGCCGCGTGCGGTGCGCGTCATCATTCCCAGCGTCAGGCCGCCGATCGCGCCGACGGTGAGCGCGTGCGTTGCCAGAGCGGGCAGGACGAAGTCGCCCGCCGCGAGCGCGCGCAGCGCAAGGTGCACCGGGATCCAGGCGTAGGACAGGTGCAGTATCCACAGGATCGGATGCCGCAGCGTCCTCCAGGGCCGCCATAGCGCCAGCCGCGCCGCATGCGCGAGCGCGGCAACGCCCGCAACCGCCCCCAGCACGGCGTCCGGCGCGTCGAGCAGATCGGCGCCGAGCAACGCGAGCACGCTTCCCAGCGCCAGCAACTCCGTGGCGCGCAGCCGCGCGACTCCCGCGCCGGGCACGGTGTTGGCCGTAAACATCGGGATCACCCGGCCGCCCATGACCGACATCACGAACAGGATCAGATCGAGCGCCAGCCGCATGAGGTACTCCGGCTGCAGATCGATGATCGACGCCTTCGCCAGGTAGAAGGCGAGATTCACCGCGCCGAACAGCGCGATCAGGACGATGAAGAAGTAATTGCGCCGGTTGCCGCTCGCGACCAGCGGCACGCCGATGCCGATTGCCGCGGCCGCGGCAAAGGCGATGTCCGCCGCTCCCGCGAGCGACGTCCAGGGCGTGAAATTGAGAATCCGCCCGCAAAGCCAAAGCGCGGCGATGGCTCCGAGCGTGGGCCCCGCGGGCGTCGGCCTGCCGGTCCAGTTGCGCACGGCGGTGAACAGGAATCCGACGATGACCGCGAAGACATAGCCGAAGATCATCTCGTGCGCATGCCAGGCGGATTCGGAGGCGTACACCCACTCGCCCAGCCATCCGGCGAAGCGGGCCACCCACAGCGGCACGGACAGCGCGGCGAAAATTCCGGCGAAGAGGTAGAAGGGGCGGAAGCCGAGGTTCCAGAGCGCAAATTGCCGCGGTGGCGGGGGCGGGGACTCGATCGGGTCATGCGCGGCCATGGTGAAGCGCAGAGTCTATTGGAAACCGCGCCGAAGCGAATACGAGATCATGGCCGCCGGCAGCTTTACATAACTTTACTCGCCGGACAAATTCCGCTTACCCGCGGCTGCGAGACTCCTCTTCCAGGGGAGACGTTCCCCGTAACCCAGGAAAGGACGAATCATGGAAATGCAGAACCCGAATTCCGGGAATCGCCGTCGCTTCTTCAAGCGTGCGGCGATCGCCACGCTGATCGGCGGCATCGCCGCCGGCATCGGCATCAAGGCCTTCGCCCACGGCGGGGGCTACGGCGGCTGGCACCGCGGCGGCTTCGCGGCCGGTCCGCTCGATCCCGCGGCAGTGGACGAGCACCTCGAGCGCATGCTCAAGCACTTGTACGTCGAAATCGACGCCACCGACGAGCAGAAGCAGAGGCTCGCGCCGATCGTGAAGCAGGCCGCGAAGGACCTGCTGCCGCTGCGCGAGAAAATGCAGGCCGCGCGCAAGCAGGCGATCGAGCTGCTCACGCGCGACACGATCGACCGCGGCGCGATCGAGGCGCTGCGTGCCGACCAGCTTCAGCTCGCCGAGGGGGCGTCCCGGCGAATCGCGCAATCCCTTGCCGACGCGGCCGAAGTGCTCACCCCTGCGCAGCGCAAGGAACTCGCGGCGCGCGTGGAGAAGCATCGTCGCGGGTGGCGGCATGGCTGAGCTCGGTGAGCGCCGGCTTGCGGCGCAATCCGGCGACGCTTACAGTGCGTATCGTGCGGGAACCCGACGGTGGTTTTAGGGAGGCATGGCCGAGCGCATTCTCCTGATCGAAGACGATCCCCGGCTCGCCGAGATGGTGTCGGAGTACCTCGGCGAGGCGGGGTTTCGCGTTTCGATCGCCGGAACCGGACGCGCGGGGCTCGAGCGGCTCGCGCGCGAGCCCTTCGACGCGCTGGTGCTCGATCTGATGCTGCCCGACATGGACGGGCTCGAAGTGTGCCGCGAGCTGCGCGCGAAGCATGAAATACCCGTGCTGATGCTGACCGCTCGCGGCGACGCTGCCGACCGCATCGTCGGCCTGGAAATCGGCGCCGACGATTATCTGCCGAAGCCTTTCGAGCCGCGCGAGCTGCTCGCGCGACTGCGTGCGATCCTGCGTCGCGGCAAGGGCAGGGGCGCCGCTTCTAAACCGTGGCGCTTCGGGCGCCTGGAGATCGATCGCGACGCGCGCGCGGTGCGCGTGGACGGCGAGGCGCGCCCGGTCACCAGCTACCAGTTCGCGCTGCTCGTGGCGCTTGCCGAGAACGCCGGCCGGGTACTGTCGCGCGAATCCTTGATGGACCTCGTGAAGGGCGAGCCGCTGGAAGCGTTCGACCGCTCGATCGACGTGCACGTGTCGCGCATCCGCGCGGCGATTGAGGACGACCCGAAGAAGCCGCGGCGCATCGTCACCGTGCGTGGCGCCGGTTACGTCTTCGCCAAGGCGCAGGACTGATCGAGGGCGGGATGCGCAAGCTCTACGTTCGCATCTATTTCGCCGTGCTCGCGAGTCTCGCCGTGTTCGCGCTCGCCGCGGGCTTGCTCTGGCGAGCGTTCGGCGAGGAGGGCCCATGGAGCCGGGCCTATGAAGTGGCGGCGACGCTTGCGCAAAATGCGTTGCCGCCCCCGAGCGCGCCGAAGGCCGAGCAGCAGGCGGCGCTCGAGAGGCTCGCTGCCAACCTGCGCGCCGACATCGCGCTCTTCGCCCCGGACCGCTCCCCGCTCGCCGCGGTGGGTGCGCCGCTGCCCGCACCCGAGGCAGGGCGCGAGCGCGGCGGCTGGATTCACCGCTGGGGCGGCCCCGCTTGGGTAATGCGCCTGCCCGACGGCAGATGGCTCGAAGCTCGCGCGTCTCGCGGCCACCGGTATGCGCCTTACGGGCTGTTCCTCGCGCTCGCGCTGCTTGCGCTCGCGGTCGGTGTCGGCGCCTACCCGGTGGTGCGCCGGCTGACTTCGCGCCTGGAGCGCCTGCAGGCGGGGGTCGAATCGCTCGGCGCAGGCGAGCTTTCCGCGCGCGTCAGGGTCGAGGGAAGGGACGAGGTGGCGCGGCTTGCCGAGAGCTTCAACCGGGCCGCCGGCCGCATCGAGGAGCTGGTCGGCGCGCACAAGACGCTCCTCGCCAACGCTTCGCATGAGCTGCGCACGCCCCTGGCGCGCATCCGCATGGCAGTCGAGCTGATGAAGGAGCGCGCCGACCCGGTGCGCAAAGCCGGGCTCGGGCAGGACATCGCCGAGCTCGACGCGCTGATCGACGAGATTCTGCTCGCAAGCCGCCTTGACGCCGTGAAAGAACCGGATACCGGCGAAGAGGTGGACCTGCTCGCCCTCATCGCGGAAGAATGCGCGCGTTACGAAGACACCCAGCTCGACGGTGAGCCGGTCACGGTGCGCGGCGATCCGCGGCTCTTGCGCCGGATGATCCGCAATCTTCTGGAAAACGCAAAACGCCACGGCGCTCCGCCGATCCAAGTACGCCTCTCCCGCACCGGAGGCAGCGCGGAGCTGGCGGTCTGCGACCGCGGGCCCGGCGTTCCCGAGACCGAGCGCGAGCGCGTGTTCGACCCGTTCTACCGCCGCGCGGGAACCAGGGAGATCGCGGGCGCGGGGCTGGGGCTTGCGCTGGTGCGGCAGATTGCGCGGCGGCACGGGGGCGAGGCACGCTGCGCGCCGCAGAGCGGCTGCTTCATCGTGGTCCTGCCGGCAACTGCCCGCAGTTGATCGCCAAAGATGGCGGAGAAGAACATGAGTCCATACAGCAAATTCGTTTCTTCCTTCTCTCACTGACTTTGCTGGGACCGACTTGAACTGAGCAAGGCGCTATGACGAAGCAAGCAGTATGTTCACGCTAACAGATAGGCGGCGCCGGACTCGCATGGGCGGGCTTACAGACGTGGCGGCCGACTCACGGCTTGAAGTCGCGCAACTCCCGCTTCATCCACTCGATAAACACCTTGGTGCGCGTGGGCAGCAGCCGCGCGTGCGGGTAGACCACGCTGATGGGCCGGGGCGGAGGCTCGAATTTCTCGAGCACGATTTTCAGGCGCTTTTCCTTGATGTGCGGCGCAGGCTGGTAGGAGAGGAACATGCCGAAGCCCAGGCCCGCGACGCAGGCCTGCACGCCGGGGGCGGCCTGGTTGAAGTCAAGATTGCCGGTGACGGGCACGACGAAGGGTTTGCCTTTTTCGTAGAAGGTCCAGCCGGAGGAGGCGGCGCCGCTGGCGACGAAGCGCAGGCAGTTGGCCTTGAGCAGCTCGCGCGGGTGTTGGGGCGTGCCGTGGCGGCGCAGGTAATCGGGGCTGGCGACGACCACGCGGCGGATGCTGCCGAGCTGCTGGGCGACGAGCGTCGAATCGTCGAGCTTGCTGATGCGAATGCCGACGTCGATGCCCTCCTCCAGCAAATTGACCACGCGATCGTGCAGTTGCAGGCTGCAGCGCATCTTGTCGTAGCGCTGCACGAAGCGGGTGACGACGGGGGCGACGTGCATCTGGCCGAACAAGACAGGGGCGGTGATGCTGAGCCGGCCGCTGGGCTCGGCGGCATCGGCCGTAAGCGCGGTTTCGGCGTCTTCCACCGCGGCGAGCACCTGGCGGCAGGTGTCGAGGTAGCGCTTGCCTTCTTCAGTGAGCGAGATGCGCCGCGTGGTGCGGTTGAGCAGACGCACGCCCAGGTGTGCTTCGAGCGCGGCGAGGGAACGCACCGTGGCGGGGAGCGAAGAGCCGAGCTCGTGTGCGGCGGCGGTGAGACTGCCGGTCTCGGCGATGCGCGTGAAGGTGTGCATGGCTTTGAGCCGGTCCATGGGCTTTATATTGATCCGATTATCGGAGTAGTCAAATACCATTCACGCCATTTATTGCGATGATCGGAGCAGCCACAATACCGTCCACGCATACAGGAGCAAGCCATGTCTTCGCCCGAACCCGACCCCGAATACAGCGGCCCTTGGCACGCCGGCGAGCGCGCGGTGCAGGCGCGCCTGGGCGTGCGCGGACAGATGGAGAAAATCGGCCCGCTCGTGCTGCGCCCCACCATGCCGGAGCAGCATCGCGGTTTTTTTACCCAACTGCCTTTTGTGATCGCCGGCAGCGTGGATGCAGCGGGCCAGCCCTGGGCCAGCGTGCTGGCGAGCCCGCCGGGCTTCATCGCCTCGCCCGACCCGCAGCACCTCCTCATCCACGCGGCGCCGCTGGCGGGCGACCCGCTCGCCGGGACCTTGCGCCCGGGGGCGGCCATCGGCCTCCTCGGCATCGAACCGCACACGCGGCGCCGCAACCGCATGAACGGCGTGGTCGAGCAGGTGCAAGCGCAGGCCTTCACGGTGCGCGTGAGCCAGAGCTTCGGCAACTGTCCCAAGTACATCCAGGCGCGCGCGCCGGTGTATGTGGACGAGCAGCCCGGCTGGGCGGGCACGCTGCATCGCGGCACTGCGCTGGACGGGGCAGCGGCGCGGATGGTCCGCAACGCCGATACCTTTTTCATCGCCACCGCTTATCCGGATGCGGGCGAGGGGAGCAGCCGCGCGCACGGCGTGGATGTGTCGCACCGCGGCGGCAAGCGCGGCTTTGTGCGCGTCGGCTCCGACGGCACGCTTACGGTGCCGGACTTTGTCGGCAACTACTTTTTCAATACCCTCGGCAACTTGCAAGTGAACCCGCGTGCCGGACTGCTGTTCATCGACTTTGAAAACGGCGACCTGCTCTACCTCGCCGTGGAAGCGCAGATCATTTGGGACGGCCCAGAGGTCGCAGCCTTCGAGGGCGCGAAGCGCCTGCTGCGCTTCACCGTGCGCGAGATGCTGCGCACCGAGGCAGCGCTGCCGCTGCGCTGGGGTGCGGCCGCGCAATCGCCCTTTCTCGATGCCACGGGGGCTTGGGGCGGGTGATCGGCCGAGGCGCAAGGGCCAAACCGTCGCCATCGGCCAGACGCACGAAAAGAGCGGGATTGAATTTCCCGTCGTTTTTCCGGTCGTTTATCGTTCGCCGCTTTACATAACTTTACCTGCCGGACAAACCCCGCTTACAGGCGGTTGCGAAACTGCTTTGCGCAAGGAATCCGGATGCGTACCTTGGGAGATCGCAGATGCAGCAATTGACGTATGTAAAGAAGCGACAACGGACGCCAGTGAAGCATCCACAAGACTCGCACGATCCCGAAAATCCGCCGCGTGCCGAAGGAGGCGCGCTGCCGATGGCGGTCGTGGCGCTGCGTCTATTGTTCAGGCTGTCGGGCGCGGTGGCGCCCGCGCTCGCGGCGCGCTTTGCGAGCTATCTCTGGTTTCGGCCGCAGCGGCACCGGCCGCCCGCGCGCGAGCAGGCGCTGCTCGAACGCGCGCAATACGCTCCCATGCACCACGCGGGTAAGCGGGTCGCCGTATACCACTGGGGCAAGGGGCCGACGGTGATGCTCGTGCACGGCTGGTCCGGCCGCGGCGCACAGCTCGGCGAGCTCGTCGGGCCGCTGGTGGCCGCCGGCTATCGCGTCGTCGCGTTCGACGCGCCGGCGCACGGTCGCAGCGACGGGCGCGACACCACGCTGCCGGAGATAAGCGAGGCGATCCTCAGGCTCGTCTCCGACTTCAGCCCCGCGCACGCGGTGATCGCGCACTCTTTCGGCGTGCCGTGCGTGCTGTTCGCGCTGCAGCAGCAGGGTTTTGCGCGGCGCGTCGTTGCGTTCAGCACGCCCGCGACCCTCGAAGGCCTGGTGGAAAAGTTTTCGGGCACGCTCGCGCTGTCGCCGCGCACCGTGCAGAGCCTGCGCGACATGCTGGTGCGGCGCTTCGGCGAGGACATTTGGACCCGTTTCTCGGCGCAGAACATGGCGCAGCGCACCGGGCTGCCCGCGCTCGTCATCCACGATCGCGACGACCGCGACATACCGTGGCAGGAAGGCGAGGCCGTCGCCAGCGCGTGGCCGCAGGCGCGCTTCCTGCGCACCGAAGGCCTGGGTCACCGCCGGATACTGCGCGATCCGGAGGTGATCGATCGCGTCGTGCGTTTTCTTGTTGATTCGGGGAGTGACGTCAAATGAATCAAAGCCAAAACGCCGGGAAACTTTATCATTGCCCCATGCATCCGGAAGTTCGTCAGCCGAACTCCGGAAAGTGCCCGAAGTGCGGCATGGATTTGCTGCCGGAAGGTACCAGGTTCGGCATGCTTCGACACATGATCAAGAGCCCTCTGATGGTCATCATCATGGTGGCGGCTATGGTCGCGATCATGGCGGCGATCATGATGATGCGCTAGCAGGTCAACAAGGTCGCTGAGCCTCAACAAGGGGAATCCGGATGCGTACCAATACTATCGGAGCAAAGTACCTGCTGGTCGGAGTGATCCTCGCGGCCTTCGTCGCGGTGCTGGTGGCAGTCGTACGGACGACACCTGCGCCTGCACACATCGTTCAGGGCGCGGCCGCGGCTCTGCTCCAACCCGTGGTTGCGCTGGTCGTTCTCACCGCCATCGTGGTTCTCATGATGGTCGTGTACCGGAATTTTGCAGTCATCCGCGGAGCGGCATCCCAGCGTTACTTCCGGACTTTCGCCGACGACAAGCCGGCCGAATGGGTCGAACGTCCCACCCGCACGTACATGAACCTCCTGGAGCTTCCGGTTCTGTTCTATGTCGTATGCCTGCTCATGCTGACGACAGGCAGATTCGACCCCGTCCAGGTTTCACTGGCATGGGTTTTCGTCATCACCCGCTATGTGCACGCCTGCATCTATATCGGCTTCAACTACGTGCCGTTGCGCTTCGCCGCGTTCATGACCGGTGTTTTCACGCTGGCGGTGATCTGGACGAGGTTTGCAGGGCAAAATCTGAATTGGGATTTCTGGTGAAAGCAATAAACTTATCCGTGAAAGATCGACCTAAGGATGCTCCGACTGACGTCATGCCCGCGAAAGCGGGCATCCAGCAAGCGGCTGAAATTCCTGGATTCCCGCTTACGCGGGAATGACGAGATCAGGGTTGATCAGAGCGTCCCTAATTGACTTCAGCGCGCGCGGGCCGGCCAGATCGCTTTTGGCCTCGCTGACGGAACTCGCGGTATGGAGACAATCGCTTGAGCTTGCCGCCCCTGGTAGTGAATTTGACGATGACTATGCGGCGGCCAAGGAGCTTTCCCACATTTTCGGCGGCTTTTCGACGCTTGAAGAGAGTGCCCCCGTTCGGATCGTTCATGGCGAAGACGTCGCGTGAAACGTCGTAATAGAGAATGAACCTGCGGCCGAACTCGGATGCGAGTATGTAGCGCACGGGGTTCTCCGAGTCGCGCACGCGACGATTGATCTCTCGAACCCACGCCGGCGAAAGCTTCACCTCGTCTAGCACCCGGCCGCTCCGAGGCCGGGCGAGGCGGGCACGAGTGCCACCGGAGGACCGTCCGCGTTCTTTGGATGCACTGCGCTTACTCATAGTTTCAACGACCGGCGAAGTGCCGCGAGTTCAGCGTGTTCTTCCAATTTGTGCGGCGCTATTTTCGATTCATCCGATCAACAGCGGCAGCTTCACGGCGCGCGCGGCCTTGATCAAAGCCGCATCGAGCGTCGCGAGCGGCAACTTGCGGCGGCGAGCGAGTTCGAAATAAACGGCGTCGTAGGGCGTAAGTTCGTGAAGGGCCGCCAGTTCTCCCAATTCAACCACCGGCGGTATTTCGTAATCGACTCGCAGCGGCAGGCCGCCGGCGTTGGCCAGTACGATGCGACGTTGCTCGCTGGTCATTCGTTTCCGGCGTTCGGCATTCATCACCGAGCTGACAAACTCCGCCCGCCACAACGACGGAACCCATACTTCGGACCCGGCCAGCGCGCGGCTGAGCCGATCGCAGAACTCGTTCGCCTCATCCTTGATGTACCAAGGAAGGCACACCGAACAGTCGACAACGAACGCGCCTGGGAGATAAGCCGCTGCCGGCTCGCGCAGGCGCAGACTGCGCCGCGGCCTCACTACCGGCGGCCTTCCTCAATCAATTCCCTGATCGGGATTCCTCCAAGCGTAATCCCCGCTCTAATGCGCTTCATCTCCGCGAGGATCTGATCGCCCGTCCGCGTATCGCGCACCCGCTTCGCGGGCGAGAGCACCGCGACCGGCGCGCCGTGGCGCGTGATGGTCACGATCTCTCCGTGCTCGACTTCGTCGAGCAGCCGGGACAACTGGGTCTTGGCCTGGAATGCGCCGACGGTCTTCATACGCGCCTCCCCTGAACTGGTCAACCAGTTTGGAGTATAGTCCAAACCACAGCGCCAGCGGGAAAAACGAGCAGCCGCTGAGCAAGCGCGGTAAAGTTCGCCCTTTCCGCGAAAGTCCATGGCCCAATACGTCTACACCCTGCGCCGGGTCGGCAAGACTGTGCCCCCGAAGCGCCAGATTCTCAAGAACATCTCGCTCAATTTCTTTCCCGGAGCGAAGATCGGCGTGCTCGGCCTGAACGGCTCGGGGAAATCCACGCTTCTCAAGATCATGGCCGGGGTGGAGACGAATTTCGAGGGCGAAGTGGTCCCGATGCCGAACATGAAGATCGGCTTCCTGCCGCAGGAGCCGCAGCTCGAACCGGAAAAGACCGTGCGCGAAGCCGTGGAAGAAGGCCTGGGCGAAACGCTCGCGGCGAAGAAGCGCCTCGACGAGGTCTACGCCGCCTACGCCGAGCCCGACGCGGACTTCGACAAGCTCGCCGCCGAGCAGGCGAAGCTCGAGGCGATCGTCAACGCAACGCACTCCGACAGCGCCGACCTGCAGATGGACGTCGCCGCCGACGCGCTGCGGCTGCCGCCGTGGGACATCAAGGTCGGCCCGCTCTCGGGCGGCGAGAAGCGACGGGTGGCGCTATGCCGCCTGTTGCTCTCCAAGCCCGACATCCTGCTGCTCGATGAGCCCACCAACCACCTCGACGCGGAGAGCGTCGAGTGGCTCGAGCAGTTTCTGCGGAGGTTTCCCGGCACCGTGGTCGCGGTGACGCACGACCGCTACTTTCTGGACAACGCCGCCCAGTGGATCCTCGAGCTCGACCGCGGCTACGGCATTCCCTGGGAAGGCAATTACTCGTCGTGGCTCGAGCAGAAGGAAAAACGCCTCGAGGTCGAGGAGAAGCAGGAGCAGGCGCGCATCAAGTCGATGCAGAAGGAGCTGGAATGGGTGCGGCAGAACCCCAAGGGCCGCCAGGCGAAATCCAAGTCGCGCCTCTCGCGCTTCGAGGAACTTTCCTCCTACGAGTACCAGAAGCGCAACGAAACCCAGGAGATCTTCATCCCGGTCGCCGATCGTCTCGGCGATTCGGTGATCGAGTTCAAGGGCGTGAGCAAAGGCTACGGCGAGCGCCTCCTGATCGACGATCTCTCCTTCAGCGTGCCGCCCGGCGCGATCGTCGGCATCATCGGCGCCAACGGCGCGGGTAAATCGACGCTGTTTCGCATGATCACCGGCAAGGAAAAAGCGGACAAGGGCAAGATCGTCATCGGGCCGACCGTGAAAATGGCCCACGTGGACCAGTCGCGCGACGC
>Ga0137436_1000207_pt1 | contig 18904 bp, 23 predicted proteins | sample EasRivERMGT119_2_FD_102328 | JGI IMG/M metagenome (GOLD analysis project Ga0137436, IMG submission 102328) | Soil microbial communities from meander-bound floodplain in the East River, Colorado, USA - East River MetaG ERMGT119_2 | ecosystem: Environmental > Terrestrial > Soil > Floodplain ...
CGTGAACAGCGTGATGTCCTTCTCGGTGACCTTGCCGCCGCCGCCGAGCTTGCGCTTCTTGACCTTGGTGACGAGGATGCCCTGGCGGCGCAGCGTCGCGTTGACCACCGCTTCGCCGCCCGCGCGCATCTCGCCGCGGATGACCTTGCCGGCCTTGTCCTTGCCTTCCCACTGGAAGGTGACTTCCTTTGGGCCCTTCGTTGCGGTTGCCGTCGCCATCCAGACCTCTCCCTATCCTGCGAGCATAGCCTTACGGCGGGCTTTTGGAAAGTCTCAGGTATCGGTCCTAAGCTTTTGACGCTTCATTACTTTCCGCGGCCTCGGTGGGCCGGAAGATACGCACCGTTTTCACCGTCCGGCCCTGGGCGTGAACAATTTCCATCGGCACCCCGGCGACGCGGATCGAAACGTCGCCCTCGGGCAGGTCCTGCAGGTGCTCGACGATCAGCCCGTTGAGCGTCTTCGGGCCGTCGGTCGGCAGCGACAGCCCGAGGGCGCGATTCAGCTCGCGCACCGGCATGGCCCCCTCCGCAGTGGCCGCGCCCTCGTCGTCCCACGCCAGCAGCGGCCCGGCGGTGGGCAGCGTCGTGGTGAACTTGCCGATGATCTCCTCGATGATGTCCTCCAGCGTGACCAGTCCCAGCAGCTCGCCGTACTCGTCCACCACCAGCGCGAGGCGCTCCTTGTTCTCCTGGAAGTACTGGATCTGCGCCAGCACCGGGGTCGTCGCCGGCACGTAGTAGGGCTCGTCGAGCACCTCGAGTAGCGCCTGCTCGTCGAGCGAGCCGGCGTACAGCGCGCTGAGGATCTTGCGCAGGTGCAGCACCCCCGCCATGTCGCCCTCGTGGTTGCGGAACACCGGCAGGCGCATGTGGTGGCTGGTGGCGAGCTGGCGCGACACGGTCTCCATGCCGTTCTCCAGGCAGACCGACTCGATGCGCGTGCGCGGCAGCATCACGTCCTGCACCGTGGTCGCGCCGACATCGAACAGGTTGAGCAGGATCGCGCGGTGCTTCTTCGGCATGAAGATCGAGGACTCGAGCACCAGGGTGCGGATCTCCTCGGGCGAGAGCTTCGGCGCCTCGCCGCCCTGCTGCGTCTCGATGCGCAGGACCCAGAGCAGCGGCCGCACGAACAGGTTGACGAACCACGACGCCGGATCGAGCGCGCGCAGGCTCACCTTCAGCGGATAGGACAGCAGCAGCGCGGTGCGCTCGGGATGGGTGGCGCCGATGACTTTTGGCGTGATTTCGGAGAACACGATGATCAGGAAGGAGATCACCAGGGTGCCGATCGCGTACGCCAGCTTGTCCTGGCCGAGCAGGCGCACCGCCACCAGGCTGGAGATCGTGCTCGCCGCCGCGATCACCAGCGTGTTGCCGATCAGGATGCCGCCGAGCAGCCGCTCGGTGTGCTTGAGCATCTCGGTAACGCGCAGGGCGCCGCTGTGACCCTGCGCGGCCAGGTGCTGCAGCCGGTAGCGGTTGGCCGCCATCATCGCGGTCTCGGCGATCGAGAAGAACGCCGACAGCACGAGCAGCACCAGCAGCACCGCGAACATCCAGCCGAGCGACAGGTCTTCCATCAGGCGCGCTGCAGCAGCACTTCGAGCACGAAGCGGCTGCCGACGTAGGCGAGCACCAGCAGGACGAAGCCGCCGAGCGTCCAGCGCACCGCGGTGCGGCCGCGCCAGCCGTAGCGCCAGCGCCCGGCCAGAAGCGCGCCGAAGGTGAGCCACGACAGCACCGCGAACACGGTCTTGTGGTCAAAGCGCATGGCGCGGCCGAACAGCGTCTCGGAGAAGGCGATGCCGGTGGCAAGCGTCAGCGTGAGAAATATGAAGGCCGCGCCGATGACGCGAAACAGCAGCCGCTCCAGGGTCAGCAGCGGCGGCAGGCCGGCGACCGCCGGCGCGCTCTTCATCTGCAGCTGGCGCTCGGCGAGCGCCATCAGCGTCGCGTGCAGCAGCGCGATCACCGCCAGGCTGTAGGCGACCATCGCCAGCGCGAGGTGCAGCCTGAACTCGCCGGCCTGCGCGTGCGCGCCGCTCGAGGCTAGGCCGGGGAACAGCGCGGGCAGCGGCGTCGCCAGCGCGGCGGGCGCCAGCACCAGCGGCTCCATGCCCTCGAGGCTGTAGAACAGGTTCTCGACCCAGTAGATCGCGACGCACAGCCACATCATTACCGACAGCGCCTGAGCGAAGCCGAAGCGCAGCTCGGCCGCCGCGAAGATGCCGTCATAGAGCAGCCAGCCGTGCAGCGCGAGCGGCGCGAGGATCGCGGCGCGCTCCCACGCCTGCAGCCCGCCGCTCGCCGGGCGGCGCCAACGCGTGTTCCAGAAGTGCCACGCCAACCCCACGTACGCGGCCGACGCGATGAGGTGAATTACAATCTCGGGCACCTCTTCAGTTTATCACCCCCATGCTGGATACCCTGACCACGCGCCTCGCGAAGATCGTCAAGCAGATCCGCGGCGAGGCGCGCCTGTCCGAAGCGAACATCCAGGACGCGCTGCGCGAAGTGCGCATCGCGCTGCTCGAGGCCGACGTCGCGCTGCCGGTGGTGAAGCACTTCATCGAGGCGGTGCGCGCCAAGGCGCTCGGCGAGGAGGTGGTCGGCAGCCTGACGCCGGGCCAGGCGCTGGTCGGCGTCGTGCATCGCGAGCTGGCGACGCTGATGGGCGAGGCGAACGCCGGCCTCGAGCTCGCCGTGCAGCCGCCAGCGGTGATCCTGATGGCCGGCCTGCAGGGCTCGGGCAAGACCACCACCAGTGGCAAGCTGGCGAAGCTGCTCACGGCGGACAAGAAAAAGGTCGGGCTGGTCTCGGCCGACGTCTACCGGCCGGCGGCGATCGAGCAGCTCAAGGCAGTGGCCGGCCAGGCCGATGCGGTATTCATCGAATCAAGCATCGGCGAGAAACCGATCGACATAGCAAGGCGTGCCGTCGAATACGCGCGTACTCACTACCTCGACGTGCTGATCGTCGACACCGCTGGGCGCCTGGCGATCGACGAGCAGATGATGCAGGAGATCGCGGCGCTGCACGCCGAGCTCAAGCCCGCCGAGACGCTGTTCGTGGTGGACGCGATGCAGGGCCAGGACGCGGTCAACGTGGCGCGCGCCTTCAGCGAGCGCCTGCCGATTACCGGCGTGATCCTCACCAAGCTGGACGGGGACTCGCGCGGCGGCGCGGCGCTCTCGGTGCGCCACGTCACCGGCAAGCCGATCAAGTTCGCCGGCACCGGCGAGAAGCTCGCCGGCCTGGAGGCGTTCCATCCCGAGCGCATGGCGGCGCGCATCCTCGGCATGGGCGACATCCTCTCGCTGGTCGAGGAGGCGCACGCCCGGATCGATCTGGACGAAGCGAAGCGGGTGGCCGACAAGGTCAAGAAGGGGAAGGGCTTCGACCTGGAGGACTTCAAGCAGCAGATCGTGCAGATGAAGAAGATGGGCGGCGTCGCCTCGCTCATCGACAAGCTGCCCGCCCAGCTGGCCGGGCAGATCAACCCGGCGCAGCTGCAGGACGACAGGCAGTTCCGCCGCATCGAGGGCATCATCAACTCCATGACGCCGCAGGAGCGCGCCCGGCCCGAGCTGATCAAGGCCTCGCGCAAGCGCCGCATCGCCGTCGGCGCCGGCGTGCCGGTGCAGGCGGTGAACCAGCTGCTCAACCAGTTCGAGCAGATGCAAAAAATGATGAAAATGATGAAAGGCGGCAATTTGGCACGCATGATGCGCGGCATGAAGGGCATGCTGCCGGGTGGCCCACGCTGAACGCTCCGCTGAACGCCCGGTGACCGAACAGCTCAACCGCACGCTGGTCTGCAGCGTGCTGTTCATCGACATCGTCGACTACTCCAGGCACGACGTTGCCGAGCAGGTGCGCCTCAAGCAGCGCTTCAACTCGGTGCTGTCGAGCGCCCTCGGCCACGTCGAGCAGGAGGAGCGGGTCATCATCGACACCGGCGATGGCGCTGCCATCGCTTTCCGCGGCGACCCGGAGCGCGCGCTCTACGTGGCGCTCGAGGTGTTCGACGCCAACGTCGACGACCTGCCGATGCGCATGGGGATCAACCTCGGCCCGGTCTCCCTGATGCGCGACATCAACGGCTCGGACAACGTCATCGGCGACGGCATCAACGTGGCGCAGCGGGTGATGGGATTCGCCGAGCGCGGCGAGCTGCTGGTGTCGCGCTCGTTCTATGAAGTGGTCTCGCTGCTCTCGGGCGACTACGCCAAGATGTTCAAGGACGAGGGCGCGCGGCTCGACAAGCACAAGCGCTCGCACGACGTCTACTCGGTCGGCCAGGCGGTGCGCGTTGCGCGTCGCGTCGCCGAGGAGCAGTCGCGGGCCAAGACCCACCGGCGCGACGCCGGCTACACGGTCGTCGGCCGCACGCCAGCGCAGGTATTCGACGCCGGCACGCACTACATGGTGTCGGGCTACAGCGAGGCGAGCGTGCGCGAGGCGATGCAAAAGCTCGCCCTGCAGGGCGGCAAGGTCATCTCGGATGTCTCCAGAGTCGGCGCGAAGTGGCTGGCGAGCGTCGACAATCCGCGCGCCGGCGGGGCGAGCGTGGAGGCGCTCGGTTACACGCACATCATCTCGGCGCCTACGCGCGAGGCGGTCGACGTGAAGGTGCGCGAGCTGCTGAAGATGGGCGCCACCGTGGTGCGGGAGGTCGAGCTGGCCGACGGCGTGTGGACCGCGGTGTGCGAGAAGACCTGATCTAAAGATCGGTGTCTGACACCGATCTTTTATTTCAGCCGCAGCTGCACTTCCATTTCCTCGGCGCCGCGCGGGTCGCGCGCGGCGTGGCTCACGCTCTGCGCGCGCTCGAGGTAGCCGCGCGCCGCGTCGCGGTCGCCGGCCGCGGCCGCAGCGCGCGCCAGCTCGATCAGGTCGGCGTGGATCTTGCGCGGGTCGGCGAGCGAGTGGTCGATGACGAGCGCCTGCTCCAGCGCGGCGATGGCGGCGGCGTGCTCGCCGCTGGCCAGCCTGGCGCGGCCGAGGTTGCGCAGCCCGTTCGCCTGCTCGGCGCGATCGCCGCGCGAGCGCGCCGCCTCCGCCGCCTGCTGGGCGAGCAGCGCAGCGCTGCCCGAGCTGCCGCCTTCCAGCGCGATCTGCGACTTGATGTTGAGCAGCGCGGGCGCCAGCTCGCAGGCGAAGCGCTCGCAGCGGCGCTCGGCGCGCGCCGCCCATTCGCCGGCGGCCGCGGGATTGCCGGCGGCGAGCTCGAGGATCGCGCGCCGCAGCTCGGCCTGCAGCCGCCGCCGCTCCGGGAACGCCCGCCGCGGGTCGTCGAGCACGATCTTCAGCGCGTCGCGCGCCTCCGCGTCGCGCCCGAGCCACTGGTACACCACCGACAGGTTGAGCGCGCTGGCGGCGATCGCGTCGGCGTCCTCGACCGAGCGGGCCAGCGCGAGTGCCTCCTCGTAGCGCCGCGCCGCGCCGGCATGATCGCCCGCGCGTACCGCCGCGGCGGCGCGCACGTTCGCCTCGGCGAGGCGCGCCGCCATCGGCGTCGGCGGCGCGCTCGGTGGCGTCGCGCAGCCGGCGCACAGCAGCGCGGCGGCGAGCGCCGAGCGCAGCAAAGGCGTCATCAGCGCGCCGGCGCCTTGCGCGCCTCGAAGCTGTCGATCGGCAGCGTCGCGTCGGGCGTCTCCTTGAACGCGTCGCTCAGCGGCCAGACGCGCTTCGCGGCGCTGAACACCTCGCTCGCGTCGCGCATCGTCGACTCGCTTCGATCGATCACCGGCCGCGCGTGGCGCAGGGTTTCCTGCGCTTCCGCGGCTGTCTGGCGCAGCTGGCCGACGGCGACGTCGACCGAGTCGAGCGTGGTGGCGAGCTTGCCGGCGAGCAGCGGCGTGGCGCGCTCGATGCTCTCGCTGGCGCGCTGCGCCGATTCGAGCGCGGCGCCCGCCTGGCGGCTGATGTCGGCGGTGGCGCGGTCGGCGTTGCGGATGAACTGGCGCAGCGCCTTGTGCGTCGCCGGCAGCTGCTCGGACTCGACGCGCAGCGCGCCCAGGATGATGCCCAGGTCCTCGCCGGAGCGGCTGACCTGCGAGAGCGCGTTCTTCAGCTCGGCGAAGGCCGGCGCCGCCTGGCGGCGGAACTCCTCGACGATCTCCGAGATGCCGCGGCTGCGCTCGAACTCGATCTGCTCGCCCTCGAGCAGCTCGCCGGCGATCGGCTTGCCGGGGAGGATCTCGATCACGCTGGCGCCGATCACGCCCGACTCGCGGGCGAAGCGCGCGCGCGAGCCCTTCGGGATGCGCGGCATGTGCTGGCTCATGATGGTGAGCTGCACGTCGACGCCGCCCGGCACCAGGTGCATCTCGCGCACCGAGCCGACCGTGAAGCCGAACAGCTTGACCGGCATCCCGTTGCTGATGCCGAGCGCGTCCGGGGTGATGATGCGGATCATGGTCTGTTGCACGAACCAGCCCTGCTTGTGCGCGACGATGCCGACGAAGGTCGCCACCAGCAGCAGCGCGATCAGCAGGAAGGCGTTCACCTTGGCCAGCAGGCGCGGAAACCTCACCGGCGGCCGGAATGCTTCTGTCATCGGGGCTCCTCCTCCGCCAGGTCGACAAACACCAGTGTTCCCTCAGGCTGGCGGGCCCGATATTCTGCCTCGAAGCGCGCCGCGCGGGCGCTTTGCTCGCGGTTGAGGCCCTCGCCCAGGCCGTCGATCAGCGCCAGCGCCGGCTCCTTGGCGAGCAGGCGCAGGAACGCCACCAGCTTGCGCTCGAAGGGATCCATCTCGTCGGGCAGCCGCGCGAGGAAAACCCCCGGTTCGGTGCCGAGCGACTGCAACGCATCGCGCGCGGTCTGCGCAATGCGCGCGATGGGATGCGTACCGTGGTAGGCCGCCGGCAGCGAGATGTTCTCCCAGGCATTCAGGTTGGAGATCAGGCCCATCGCCTGCGTCAACACGCCGATGCGGTCGTGCAGCCGGGCCCGCTCGGCGCGCGGCAGCCCCTTGACGGGCTCGCCGAACAGCTCGAGCTCCTCGTCCGCGGCACAGCGGGTGCTCAGCACCGCGCCGACCAGGCGCGCCTTGGCCTCGGCATCGGGCAGACGCAGCCGCTGCGTGACGCCGCCGGGCACGGCAACCGCGACCGGCGCGTGGCCGTGCCGCTTGAGGTCGTAGCGCAGCGCGATCGCGCTCACACCACCGCCTTTACCAGGCCGAAGAACAGCACGCCGAAGATGAGGTAGGCGAACAGGGCATTGATCGTGAGCACTGCCACCGCGCTCTGCGTCACCGCGCGAGTGACCGCCTGCGGCACGCCGTTCTGCGTTAGCGCCGGCGGGTTGAGGCCGTGGTAGCAGCAGGTGAGCGCGATGACGAAGCCGAACATCAGGCTCTTGATGATCGAGTAGGCGAAGTCGATCGGCGCCACCAGATCGAAAAACCGCGTGTAGAGCTCGGTGAAGGAGGCCTGGATGACGAACGGGGCGAGGATCATGCCGCCGAGCACGGCGAGGAACTGGATGTAGCAGGTGAGCGCTGCGGTGGCGATCATCACCCCCATCACGCGCGGCACCACCAGGTAGTCGTAGGACTCGATGCCCATGCGCCGCAACGCGTCGGTCTGGCCTGTAATGCGCATCATCGCGAGCTCGGCGGACATCGCGGTGCCGGTGCGCAGGATCACCACCATCGCGGCGGCCAGCGGGCCGACCTCGCGCAGCACCACCCAGAGCAGGATCTTGACCGCCAGCGAGGTGTCGGCGTCGAGCACCTGCATGGTGAAGGCGATGATCAGGGCGCCCAGCCCGGAGGCGCGCAGCACCACCCCGGTCGAGGCGGTGACCCCGGTGAAGTAGACCTGGCGCAGGAAGGACTCGCGCACTGGCGCGCGGCGCAGCGCGGGCACGCGCAGCCAGACGTTCATCAGCAGCCGCAGCCCGCCTTCGACCTCGCGCAGCGCCCGGATCACGCGCTTTTTTCCTCCCGCCGCTATTCTGCACCACCGCCGCTGGCAAAACGTTCCAAAAGGACGATTTTTCCCTTATAATCCGCGCCTTTTCGCGGTAACGGGGATTCCCAAATGGTAGTGATTCGACTGGCGCGCGGCGGCGCCAACAAGCGGCCCTTCTATCACGTGGTGGTGGCCGATTCGCGGCGCGCGGTGCAGGGCAAGTTTCTCGAGCGGCTCGGCTTCTACAACCCGAAGGCGCCCGAGGGGCGCGAGGCGCTGCGCGTCAACCTGGAGCGCGTGAAGCACTGGACGGACAAGGGCGCGCAGCTTTCGCCCACCGCGGCGCGGCTCGTGAAGCTGTTTGCCAAGAAGGCCGCCTGAGGGGCTGGTAGCGATGGGCCGCGTCGCCGGTTCGTACGGCGTGCGCGGCTGGATCCGGGTGGAACGGCCAACGCAGGCCCTGGCGGACTGCGGCAAATGGTGGATCGGCGGTCAGGCGTACCCCGTCGAGGAAACGAAGGCGCATTCGGGCGCGCTGCTCGCCAAGCTGGCCGGAATCGGCAGCCGCGAGGCGGCGCTGGAGCTGAAGGGATCTGAGGTAGCGGTGCAGCGCGAGGCGCTGCCCGAGCCGGAGCAGGGCAAGTACTACCTCACCGACCTCGTCGGCCTGGAGGTGGTGAACCAGCAGGGGCAGGTGCTGGGCGTCGTGAAGCGGATGTTCACGAACAGCGCGCAGGATGTGATGGAGGTAGTCGGCGACCGGGAAAGATTGCTGCCCTGGGTGCCGGCGATAGTAAAGAGAGTCGATTTGGAGAAGAAACAAATCGACGTGGAGTGGGAGGCGGACTGGTGATCCGCTTCGACGTGGTGACGCTGTTCCCCGAGATGTTCTCGGCAGTCACGCACAGCGGCATCACCAGCCGCGCGCTGGACGCGGGGCTGTGGGCGTTGACGACGTGGAATCCGCGCGATTTCACGACCGACAACTACCGGACGGTGGATGATCGTCCGTATGGCGGCGGGCCAGGCATGGTGATGCTGGCCGAGCCGATCGAAAGGGCGCTGGACGCGGTACGTTCCAGCGGTGGCGGCAGGGTGATCTACCTGTCGCCGCAGGGCAGGAAGCTGGATCACCGCAAGGTGATGGATTTCTCGAAACAGGGATCCCTCACCTTGCTGTGCGGCAGGTACGAAGGCATCGACGAGCGGTTGCTCGCGCGGCGGGTGGACGAGGAGGTCTCGCTCGGGGACTTCGTCCTCTCGGGCGGCGAGCTGGCGGCGATGGCGTTGATGGACGCGGTGGTGCGGCAGCTGCCGGGGGCGCTCGGCGACGAGGCCTCGGCGCTGGAGGAATCCTTCGCCGACGGGCTGCTCGACTGCCCGCAGTACACGCGCCCCGAGCTGTACGCAGGAGAAGGCACGCCGCAGGTGCTGCTGTCGGGGCACCACGAGAACATCCGGCGCTGGCGGTTGAAGCAGGCGCTGGGCCGTACCTGGCTGCGCCGGCCCGATCTGCTGGCGGCCAAGGGGTTGAACGAAGAGCAAAAGAAACTGCTGGCTGAATTCCAGCAGGAGCACAGGAGCCGGGCATGAATCTGATCCAGAAACTCGAGCAGGAAGAGATCCAGCGCATGAAGAAGAGCGTCCCCGACTTCTCGCCGGGCGACACGGTGCTGGTCAACGTCAACGTCGTCGAGGGCGAGAGGAAGCGCGTGCAGGCCTTCGAGGGCATGGTGATCGCCAAGCGCAACAAGGGCCTCAACTCCTCGTTCATCGTGCGCAAGGTGTCCTCGGGCGAGGGCGTCGAGCGCACCTTCCAGACCTACTCGCCGCTGATCGCCTCGATCGAGGTGAAGAGGAAAGGCGACGTGCGCCGCGCCAAGCTCTACTACCTGCGCGCGCGCTCCGGCAAGTCGGCGCGCATCCGCGAGCGCACCGGCGCCGCCGAAGAAGGCGCTGCCGAGGAATAGCAGAGGAGTAAAATGCGCTGATGCGCCGCGAAACCGCCGCCATCAGCCCGATCACCGAGATCATCGCCGCCATGCGCGGCGGCGAGATCGTCATCCTGGTCGACGACGAGGACCGCGAGAACGAGGGCGACCTGGTTTTCGCCGCCGAGTTCGTCTCCGCCGAGAAGATCAACTTCCTCGCCACGCACGGGCGGGGCCTGGTCTGCATGCCGATCACCGAGGCGCACGCCGTGCGCCTCGGCCTGAAGCCGATGGTCGAGCAGAACCGATCGCGCCACGGCACCAATTTCACCGTCTCGATCGAGGCCGCCGAGGGCATCGCCACCGGCATCTCCGCCCACGATCGCGCGCTCACCGTAAAAGTCGCTGCGGCAAAGGATGCAACAGCCGAGGACATCGTCCAGCCGGGGCACGTGTTCCCGCTGGTCGCGCAGGAGGGCGGCGTGCTGGTGCGCGCCGGCCACACCGAGGCCTGCTGCGACCTCGCGCGCCTCGCCGGCCTGGCGCCGGCAGCGGTGCTGTGCGAGATCATGCGCGAGGACGGCAGCATGGCGCGGCTGCCCGATCTGCTCGAGTTCGCCGCCCAGCACAAGCTGAAGATCGGCACCATCGCCGAGCTGATCGAGTACCGCGGCCGCAACGAGTCGCTGGTGAAGCGGGCGGCGGGCCGCGAGATCGAGACGCCGTGGGGCCGCTTCGACCTGGTTCCGTACCGCGACCTGGCGGTCGGCTCCCTCCACCTTGCTCTGCTGCTGGGAAAGATAGATGCCAAGAAGGAAACCCTGGTGCGGGTGCATGAGCCGCTGTCGATCCTCGACCTGCTCGATTCGGGCAAGAGCACGCATTCGTGGGGCGTCGGCGACGCGCTGCAGGCGGTGCAGAAGGCCGGCAACGGCGTGGTGGTGCTGATGAACTGCAGCCAGCCGGGCGAGGCGCTGGAGGCGAGGCTCGACGAGGTCAGGCCGCCGAAGGCCGGCCGTTCGGCGGACCTGCGCCTGTACGGCATCGGCGCGCAGATCCTGCGCGACCTGGGCGTGGGCCGCATGCGGCTGATGGCGGCGCCGCGCAAGATGCCCAGCATGACCGGCTTCGGCCTCGAGGTGGTCGGCTACCTGAGCGCTCCCGGCGCGGCGAAGCGCTGAGCGCCATGCGCCTTGGCATCGTCGCCAGCCGCTTCAACGAAGAGATCACCGGCGAGCTGCTGAAGCAGGCGCGCGAGCAGGCGCGCAAGCTGGGGATCGAGTTCGAGGAGCAATCGGTCCCCGGCGCGCTCGAGATCCCCATCGCGCTGCAATGGATGGCGCAGTCGGGCCGCTACGACGCGCTGGTCGCGGTGGGTGCGGTGGTGCGCGGCGACACCTACCATTTCGAGCTGGTGTGCAACGAGTCGGCGCGCGGCGTGATGGACGTGGCGCTCGAGTTCGGGCTGCCGATCGCCAACGGCATCCTCACCACCGACGACGAGGCGCAGGCCAAGGCGCGCCTCGGCAAGGGCGCGGAGGCGGTGCGCGTGGCGGTGGAAATGTGCAAGATGCGGGACAAGCTGCGCGCGGGCGGGCATGAAGACCGCTAAGCGCCAGGCGCGCGAGATCGCGCTGCAGGCGCTCTACGCCTGGCAGCTTTCCGGCGGCGATCCGGTCGAGGAGGCGCGCTCCAACGAGGACTTCGACAAGATCGACGCCAAGTTCGTCGAGGCCCTGCTGCGCGGCGTGCTCGATCGCAGCGGCGAGCTGGAGCAGATCATCACGCCGCACCTCGACCGTCAGTTCAGCAGGCTGTCGCCGATCGAGCGCGCGATCCTCTACATCGGCGCCTACGAGCTCGATGCGCACCCGAAGACGCCGTTCAAGGTGGTGCTGAACGAGGCGGTCGAGCTCGGCAAGAGCTTCGGCGCCACCGACGGCTACCGTTTCGTCAACGGCGTGCTCGAGAAAATCGCGCTTGCCCTGAGGCCCGAAGAAGTCGCCCGCACCAGAACCAACGCCTAGGGGGTACGGGGGACACTCCCCTCTCCATGCCTTCCGAGTTTGAAATCATCAAGCGTTTCTTCGACCGGCCCGCAAGGCACGCGCTGGTCGGGATCGGCGACGATTGCGCCCTGCTGCGTCCGGACGCCGGCCTCGAGCTGGCGGTCACCACCGACACGCTGATCGAAGGCCGCCACTTCCTGCCCGGCGCCGACGCCGAGGCGCTCGGCCACAAGGCCCTCGCGGTCAACCTTTCCGACCTCGCCGCCATGGGCGCGGCGCCGCGCTGGGCGACCCTCGCGCTCGCGCTGCCCGCGGCCGACGAGCGCTGGCTGGCGGGGTTCGCGCGCGGGTTTTTCGCCCTCGCCGAGCGCCATGGCGTCGACTTGGTGGGCGGCGACACGACCCGCAGCCCGCTCCTCACCATCAACATCACGGCGCTGGGCGAGGTGCCTGCGGGCGTCGCCATGTACCGCGCCGGCGCGCGCCCCGGCGACGACATCTGGGTGTCGGGCGAGCTCGGCGGCGCGGCGCTCGCGCTCAAGCAGCCCGGGCTGGCCGCGCAGCTTCCCGAGCTGGCGGCGCGGCTGCATCGGCCCGAGCCGCGCGTCGAGCTGGGCGAGCGGCTGCGCGGCCTGGCGCGCGCGGCGATCGACCTCTCCGACGGCCTGGCCGGCGACCTCGGCCACATCCTCGAGCGCTCGCAGGTCGGCGCGGTGGTCGAGTACGCGGCCATCCCGCGGCCGGCGGCGTTCGAAAGGTTCCGCGAGCTGGAGCGCGACTGCGTGCTCTCGGGCGGCGACGACTACGAGCTGCTGTTCACCGCCGCGCAGCCGCAGCGCCGCGACATCGAGGCGCTGTCGCGCGAGCTGAAGATCCCGCTCTCGCGCATCGGCGCCATTCAGCCCAACGCCGCGGCCGGCGCTGGCAAGCTGGTGGTGCTCGACGCGGCCGGCAAGCCGATCGCGCACCGCGGCGGCTTCGACCACTTCGCCAGCGGATGAGCCGGCGATGAGCCTGTCGCGGCCGGGCGCCGCCTTCGTCTTTTCCCATCCGGCGCATGTCCTCGCCTTCGGCTTCGGCGCCGGTCTGGCGCCATTCGCGCCCGGCACCGCCGGCACGCTCGTCGCGTGGGCGATCGGCGCGGCGCTGCTCGTCTGGTGGCCGCCGCAGGCGCTGCTCGCGCTCGCCGGGGTCCTGTTCATCGCCGGCATCTGGGCCTGCGAGGTGACCTCGCGGCATCTCGGGGTGGCCGACCACGGCGCCCTGGTATGGGACGAGATCGTCGCCTTCCTGCTGGTGCTGGCGATGGTGCCCGACGAGCTGGCGTGGCAGGGGGCGGCGTTCGTTGCCTTCCGCTTCTTCGACATCGCCAAGCCGCAGCCGATCCGCTACTTCGAGAAGCGCTATGGCGGCGGCTTCGGCGTCATGTTCGACGACCTCCTCGCCGCGGGCTACACGCTGCTCGCGCTGGCCCTGGTCAGCAAGGCGCTGTCATGAAAAAGCTTGCCGCGACGCTCGGCCGCCGGCTCAAGCGGGCGAAAGCCAGGCTGGTGACGGCCGAGTCCTGCACCGGCGGCTGGGCGGCGCAGGCGGTCACCGCCATCGCCGGCTCGTCGGACTGGTTCGAGCGCGGCTTCGTCACCTACTCGAACGCCTCCAAGCACGAGATGCTGGGCGTCAGGAAAAGCACCATCAGAAAGCATGGAGCGGTAAGCGAGCAGACCGCGCGCGAGATGGCGGCCGGCGCGCTCAAGCGCAGCCGCGGCAGCGTGGCCCTCGCTGTCACCGGGGTCGCCGGCCCCTCGGGCGGCAGCGCAGCGAAGCCGGTCGGCATGGTCTGCTTCGCCTGGGCGCGCAAGCGCGGGCCGCTGCGCAGCGAGACGCGCCGCTTCCGCGGCGGCCGCGAAGCGGTGCGCAGGCAATCGGTGATCCACGCCCTGGAAGGGGCCTTGCGGGTCATCGAAGGCGCATAATTCCGGCATGAGCGCGGTCAGACCCGCAGCCGTCGCGGGAATGTTCTATCCGGGCGACGCGAAGGCCCTGGCGGTCGATATCGACGAGCTGCTCGGCGGCGTGCAGAGCCTCGCGCCGCGGCTCGGTTTTCCGAAGGCGCTGATCGTGCCGCATGCCGGCTACATCTACTCCGGCGCCGTGGCAGCGCACGCATACGAGGAGCTCGCGGCGGCGCGCGGCGTGGTGCGCCGCGTGGTGCTGCTCGGCCCGGTGCACCGCGTGGCGGTGCGCGGCCTGGCGGTGCCCACCGCCGAGGCGTTCGCCACGCCGCTCGGCAGGATCCGCATCGACCGCGAGGCCCTGCTGGGGCTGCGCGACCTGCCGCAGGTCGTCGCCAGCGACCAGGCGCACGCGGCTGAGCATTCGCTCGAGGTGCAGCTGCCGTTCCTGCAGAAGCAGCTGGGCGAGTTCTCGCTCGTGCCGTTCGCCGTCGGCAACGCGAGCGTCGAGCAGGTAGCCGCGGTAATCGAGCGGCTGTGGGGCGGGCCCGAGACCCTGATCGTCATCTCGACCGACCTGTCGCACTACCACGCGTACGACGCCGCGCGTGCCATCGATCAGGCGACGCTGGCGCGCATCGCTGCGCGCGCCACCGACCTCGACCACGAGGAGGCCTGCGGCGCGACCCCGCTGAATGGCTTCCTCGCGGTGGCGACGAAACGCGGCCTGCCGCTGAAGCTGCTCGCGGCGTGCAACTCGGGCGATACCGCGGGCGGCAAGGGCAAGGTGGTGGGCTATTCGGCGTTCGCGGCGCACGAGGGGGGCGAGGTATCGCTCGACGCCGCCGGCGCAACCCTGCTCTCGATCGGCCGCGCCGCCATCGAGGAGAAAATCCTCGGCAAGCCGAAGCCCGGCTTCGACCATGCCTGGCTGCGGCAGGCCGGCGCGACCTTCGTCACGCTGACGAAGAATGGCCAGCTGCGCGGCTGCATCGGCAGCCTCTCGCCGCAGCGGCCGCTCGGCGCCGACATCGCCGAGAACGCCCTCGGCGCGGCGTTCCGCGATCCGCGCTTCCCGGCGCTGGCGCGCGAGGAATGGCCGCAGTGCCGCGTCGAGGTATCGCTCCTCTCCACGCCCAAGCCGCTGCGCTTCGCCGACGAGGCCGACCTGCTCGGGCAGGTGGTGCCTGGCGAGGACGGGCTGATCCTCGAGGCCGACGGCAAGCGCGGCACCTTCCTGCCGCAGGTGTGGGAAGGCATCCCGGACAAGCAGGTCTTCCTGCGCGAGCTGGTGAAGAAGGCCGGGCTGCCACCGGATACGCGCCTAGGGCGCTGCAAGCTGTCTCGATACAGAGTCGCAAAATTCCATGAAGGGTAGGTGGTGGCACAGCCTGGGCGACGGGCGCATCCAGTGCGACCTGTGCCCGCGCGACTGCAAGCTGCACGAGGGGCAGCGCGGCCTGTGCTTCGTGCGCAAGATGGAGGGCGGCGAGATGCAGCTCACCACCTACGGGCGCTCGTCGGGCTTCTGCGTCGACCCGGTGGAGAAGAAGCCGCTCAACCATTTCTATCCCGGCACCTCGATCCTCTCGTTCGGCACCGCGGGCTGCAACCTCGCCTGCAAGTTCTGCCAGAACTGGGACATCTCCAAGTCGCGCGAAATGGATCGGCTGCAGGACGAGGCGAGCCCGCAGGCGATCGCCGCCGCGGCGCTCAAGCTCGGCTGCAAGTCGGTCGCTTTCACCTACAACGACCCGGTCATCTTCGCCGAGTACGCGATGGACATCGCCGACGCCTGCCACGCGAAAGGCGTGCAGGCCGTGGCGGTGACCGCCGGCTACATGCACGACGCTCCGCGGCGCGAGTTCTACGCCAAGATGGACGCGGCCAACGTCGACCTGAAGGCGTTCACCGACGACTTCTACTACCGCGTCTGCGGCGGCCGCCTGCAGCCGGTGCTCGACACGCTCGTCTACCTGGTCAAGGAAACGCAGGTCTGGACCGAAATCACCACGCTGCTGATCCCGGGCAAGAACGACTCCGACGAGGAGATCAGGGCCGAGTGCAAATGGATAAAGGCGAATCTGGGGGCCGACGTGCCGCTGCATTTCACGGCGTTCCACCCCGACTGGAAGATGACCGACATCCCGCGCACCCCGGCCGCCACGCTGACGCGCGCGCGCGAGATCGCGCAGCTCGCCGGCCTCAACTACGTCTACACCGGCAACGTGCACGACGAGGCTGGCGGCTCGACGCATTGCCCGCAGTGCGAGAAGGCGGTGGTGGTGCGCGACTGGTACGACATCCGCGGCTACCAGCTGAGCGATGAGGGCGCCTGCAAGTCCTGCGGCACGCGCATTCCCGGCCGCTTCCAGAAATTCGGTAAACCTTTCGGTCCGCGGCGCGTTCCTGTAAGACTGGTACAGGAGGTAGCTCACAAATGAAGACGAATATCACGCTAGTCGCGGCAATTCTCTTCCTGGGCTGGGCATCGCTTGCCGTCGCGCGCGACGACCGGCTGATGTTCCCGGTGAAGGACGGGCTGGAGAAGGGCAAGAGCACGAAGGACCGGATCGACCCGGAGATCCGGCTGTACTTCGGTAAACAGACACCCCAGGGGATCGAGCGAAAGCTCGGTGAATTCACCGCCAACCGCAAGACCAACGCCACCAACAAGACCGACAAGGAAGCCTGCGAGATCTCCTTCGTCAGCGCCGTGGTCTCGCTGCAGCAGCGCGCGCGCAAGGAAGGCGGCAACGCGGTGACGAACATCGCCAGCGTCTACCGCAACGAGAACCGCGAAAGCGCGACCGAATACCTCTGCGGCGCGGGCACCTTCGTCGCCGGCGTCGCCCTGCGCGGCACGGTGGTGAAGCTGAAGAAGTAGCGACCCCGGAACCTGAAACCGTTTTCCGAAGCCAGCGAGCGCAACCGCGAGCCGATCCTCGCGATCCTGAGGAGAGTATTCAAGGAAGCAAGCAAGGTGCTGGAGATCGGCTCGGGCACCGGCCAGCATGCCGCCTATTTTTCCGCCGCGCTGCCACACCTCGTGTGGCAGGCGAGCGACAGGGCGGAGAACCTGCCGGGCATCCGCGAGTGGGGCGCCGACCCGATCGAGCTGGACGTGGACGGCGAATGGCCGGCGATCGACGCCGACGCGGTGTTCACCGCGAACACCTGCCACATCATGTCCTGGCCGCAGGTCGAGCGGATGTTCGAGGGCGTCGGCAGGATCCGCACGCTGCAGACCTTCTGCCTGTACGGACCGTTCAACTACGGCGGCAGGCACACCTCGGAGAGCAACGCGCGCTTCGACGCCATGCTGCGCGGCCGCGACCCCGCGAGCGGGCTGCGCGACTTCGAGGCGATCGTCGCGCTGGCCGGAAAGAACGGCATGGCGCTGCAGGAAGACAACGCCATGCCGGCGAACAACCGCCTGCTCGTCTTCAGTCCTTGAGCAAGAGCTGAATCAGACCGGCGGTGCTGTCCCATCGCTTGCCGCCGCGCGCCTCGAGGCGGGAATAGAACTGGTCGACGAGCGCCGCCACCGGCAGCGCCGCGCCGCTCCTGCGCGCCTGGTCGAGGCAGATGCCCATGTCCTTGCGCATCCACTCGGTGGCGAAGCCGAAGCCCTCGGCCTTGAGCTCGTTCATCTGCTTCCAGCGATTCTCCATCTGCCAGGACTGCGCTGCGCCCTTGGAAATGACCGAGATGACCTTCTCGACATCCAGGTCGTTGCGCTTGGCGAACGCGACCGCCTCCGCGAGGCCTTCGGCGATGCCGACGATGCAGATCTGGTTGACCATCTTGGTGAGCTGCCCTGCGCCCGGCGCGCCGATCAGCGCGCACATCTTTGCGTAGACCTCGAGCACCGGCTTCGCCTTGTCGAAGGTGGCCGGTTCGCCGCCGCACATGATGCCGAGCTGGCCGTTGACCGCGCCGGCCTGGCCGCCCGAGACCGGGGCGTCTACAAAGCCGATGCCCTTTTCCTTCGCCTTCTGGAAGACCTCGCGGGCAACGGTGGCGGATGCAGTGGTGTGGTCGACCAGGATCGCGCCTTTCTTCATGCCGGCGAGCACGCCATTGTCGCCATAGACCACCGAGCGCACGTCGTCGTCGTTGCCGACGCACATCAGGACGAAATCGCAGTCCTTGGCCGCCTCGCGCGGGGTCGGTGCGCTCTTGCCGCCGTACTCCTTGGACCACTGCTGGGCCTTGGCGGCGCTGCGGTTGTAGACGGTGACGTCGTGGCCGCCCTTTTTCAGCAGGTGGCCCGCCATGGGGTAACCCATCACGCCGAGGCCGAGGAACGCTACTTTCGCCATCTTGTTGTCTCCTAAGGAATTTCTTCGAAGTTGACAGGCCGCGGTCAACGACCTACGATACATGAACGTTTATACAGTATCCCGGTGCCGGCCCAGGAAAATGCCCTGCCGTTAGATGCCGACAATATAAAAGAAGAGGTACAGCAATGGATGACAGCAAATCGAAAGCGCTAGCGGCGGCACTGTCGCAGATCGAGAAGCAGTACGGCAAGGGCTCGATCATGAGGATGGACGACGCCGCGATCCGCGACATCGACGTGGTGTCCACCGGCTCGCTCGGCCTGGACCTGGCCCTGGGCGTGGGCGGCCTGCCGCGCGGCCGGGTGGTGGAGATCTACGGCCCGGAGTCCTCGGGCAAGACTACCCTCACGCTTCAGGTCATCGCCGAGATGCAGAAGGTCGGCGGCACCGCAGCCTTCATCGACGCGGAGAACGCGCTCGACATCTCCTACGCCGCCAAGCTCGGCGTGAAGACCGAGGACCTGCTGATCTCGCAGCCCGACACCGGCGAGCAGGCGCTCGAGATCGCCGACATGCTGGTGCGCTCCGGCGCGGTCGACGTCATCGTCATCGACTCCGTGGCGGCGCTCACCCCCAAGGCCGAGATCGAAGGCGAGATGGGCGAGCCGCAGATGGGCCTGCAGGCGCGCCTCATGAGCCAGGCGCTGCGCAAGCTCACCGGCAACATCAAGCGCACCAACACGCTGGTGATCTTCATCAACCAGATCCGCATGAAGATCGGCGTCATGTTCGGCA
>Ga0137436_1000208_pt1 | contig 18856 bp, 17 predicted proteins | sample EasRivERMGT119_2_FD_102328 | JGI IMG/M metagenome (GOLD analysis project Ga0137436, IMG submission 102328) | Soil microbial communities from meander-bound floodplain in the East River, Colorado, USA - East River MetaG ERMGT119_2 | ecosystem: Environmental > Terrestrial > Soil > Floodplain ...
AACACCTTGCCGGTCGGGTTGTTGGGCGTGTTGAGGATGATCGCGCGCGTCTTGTCTCCGAAGGCGGCGGCCAGCTCGTCCGGGTCGAAGTTCCAGTCGGGAGGCCTCAGCGGCACGAATCTCGGCGTGGCACCGGCGAGGATCGCGTCGGGGCCGTAGTTCTCGTAGAAGGGCTCGAAGACCACGACCTCGTCGCCGGGATCGACGATCGCGAGGATGGACGCGATCATCGCCTCGGTGGCGCCGCAGGTGACCGCGATGTCGCGCTCGGGGTCGATCTCGAGACCGTAGAGCCGGGTCGTCTTCGCGGCGATCGCGTCGCGAAGCGATTTCGCCCCCCACGTGATCGCGTACTGGTTGACGTCGGCCTCGATCGCGCGGCACGCGGCGTCCTTGACCTCGGCCGGCGCGGGAAAATCGGGGAAGCCCTGGGCGAGGTTGATCGCGTCGTGCTGGCGGCACAGGCGGGTCATCTCGCGGATGACGGATTCGGTGAATCGCTGGGCCTTGCGGCTGACGGAGAGCACGGCCGGCGCCCTCAGCTGAGCAGGTTCTGCAGGAACTCGCGGTTGGTGGCGGACTTCTCGAGGCGTCCGGTGAGCAGCTGCATCGCCTCCGCCGGCCGCAGGGGGGCGAGCGCGCGCCGCAGCAGCGTCACCTTCTGCATCTCCTCGGCATCGAACAGCTTCTCCTCCTTGCGCGTCCCGCTCTTCGAGATGTCGATGGCCGGGAAGATCCGCCGCTCGAACAGCGACCGGTCCATCACGATCTCGGTGTTCCCGGTTCCCTTGAACTCCTGGAAGATGACCTCGTCCATGCGGCTCCCCGTGTCGACCAAGGCCGTCCCGATCACGGTGAGCGAGCCTCCGGAGACCGCCTTGCGCGCGGCGCCGAAGAAGCGCCTAGGCTTTTCCATCGTGCGCGCGTCGATGCCGCCGGTGAGCACCCGCCCCGAGCCCTTCTGCTCGTTGTTGTAGGCGCGGGACAGCCGCGTGATCGAGTCGAGCAGCACCACGACGTCGCGCCCGGTCTCCACGAGCCGCTTGGCGCGCTCGAGCGCGATCTCGGCGACCTGGAGGTGGTTTCGGGCCAGCTCGTCCGACGACGACGCGATCACCTCGCCCCTCACGTTGCGGCGCATGTCGGTGACCTCTTCGGGACGCTCGTCCACCAGCAGGACGATCAGGTGGATCTCCGGGTGGTTCGTTGTGATCGAGCGGGCGATCTTCTGGAGGAGCACCGTCTTTCCGGCCTTGGGCGGCGCGACGATGAGACAGCGCTGCCCCTTGCCGATCGGCGCGATGAGATCCACGACGCGCGTGGAGAGCTCCGCCGGATCCATCTCGAGGCGAATCCTCGCCGTGGGATCCTCGGCGACGAGATTCTTGAAGGGGGTGCGCTTGGCGTAGCCCTCCGGATCGAGGGCGTTGAGCGAGACGATGCGCGCGAGCCCGGGCCCCGCTCCCGGCCGGGCGCCGGGAACCGCCATGCCGGCGATCTCGACACCCGTCTCGAGCTGCAGCGACGCCACGATCTCGCGGGGGACCCAGGGATCCGAGCCGTCCGGGTCGTAGTCCCGCGCGGGCGAGCGGAGGTAGCCGAAGCCGTCCGGCATGACCTGCAGCACTCCTCGAACCTCGGCGGTGGGCTCACCCTCCGGTATCGGCGCGTCCGCGAGCCGCCCGCTCCGGGCACCGGAGGGTCCGCCGGAGACGCCGGGAGCGCCGTTCGGTCGTGCGACCGCGACCCCGCCGCCGTTCCCCGTGCCGCCGCGCTTCCCGCGGCGCCGGCGCCGGCGCCGGCCTCCTCCGCCTGCGCCACCGCCTCCCAAGCCCTGCGGATACCCCGACTGATTCATCGTGTCCTCACCGTCTCTCCAAAGCCTCGATCGCGGCCAACGTCAGTAGCTCCAGCACGTCGCACTCCGGCAGCGCCCTGCCGGCGGGCGTGCGCTCGATCGCCCACCCCGACGGGCCCGGCGACGCGACGAGGTACGGGCCCGGAACATCCCAGCGCGCGACCTCGATGCGCGGCGACGCGACGCCGCGAATCGACACGCGAAACAAGCGCCCGTCGGCGAGAACGATCGAGCTTCCGTCCCCGCTAACGCTTCCGAGCTCCCGCTCTCCGTCGGAGTCGGGCACGACGAGGATCAACTGGCCCGGGGTGTCCCCCGGACGAAATCGATGGTCGCCCCCCGGTCGTGGCCTCGGACGAATCAGAACGCTCCGGCATGGCGCGGGGCCCCGCGGTGCTATCGAATCGGGTCGCGGCGCCCTCTCGCGAATGGCTGTAGAAAGGCCACTATACACCCGGCGGGCGTTTTGTCGTATCCGGCGCCGGCGAGGCAGGCGGGGGCGTGGGCCGGACCGCTCCCGACCGCACCAGGGTCTGCCGCTCCCGCGATGCCGCCGCCCGGACGAATTCGTGGCCGTCCCTCACGGCCTCGTCGAGGCCGGCGTACGCGGCGGGGTCCCCCGACGCTCCCAGGATCTGGGCCGCCAGCACCCGGTTCTCCCACGCCTCATCGGCCGCGAGGATCTGCGCGACCACGGGGAACGGGAGCAGGCCCGGCCGTCTTGCTCCGGCCACGAGCGCGGCCCGCCGCACCTCCGGGTTGCCGTCGCTCGCCCCTCGCTCGAACGCTTGGCGTACGGAGTCCCCCTCCGACCCGGACAGAGCTTCGAGCGCGTTGCTGCGCACCTGCCACACCGGATCCCCGGCCGCCAGCACGGCCAGGCGCTCGGTGAGGGGCGCGTCGAGGTGGGGGGCCAGCACCCGGACGGCAGCCGCCCGGACGACGCCGTCCGCATCGTCGAGCCCGCGGCGGGCGAGCTCCTGCCCCCTCTCGGGGGCGACCTCGGACAGCAGCACGAGCGACGTGGCCCGCACGTCGCGGTCGGCGTCGACAAACGCGCTCTCGATGCGCCGGAGCTGGGGGGGCCCCGGGTGCCGGGCGAGGTCGCGCAGCTCGGCGATCCGGTCCGCGGGCTCCCGCCGACAGCCGCCAAGCTGGGCGATCCCGACAAGCACGACGCCGCAGCGCACAACAGGTTTCAAACCATTCATATTGTCGAAAAAGAATCTGTACATATGCACAAAAAACCTGTTGTAGTAGATCATTGGCGCTCGTACATATTCAATCGTCGGGTAGGGGTAAGAAGGGATTGCGAGAGATGCCTATACTGTCCGCCGAAAACAGCTTCAGGAAGGGCCTCGTGGCGCTGGTCGAGGGTGACCCCGCCGCGGCGACCTGTCACTTCCAAGCCGCCATCCTCATCGAGCGCCAGCACGGCGTTTCGCGTCCTCAGATGCGTTACCTCTCCTACTACGGCCTGGCCATGGCCCAGAGCCGGGGGGCGACCCCCGAAGCGGTCCAGGCGTGCGAGGCCGCCGCCCGCCGCGACTTCTACAGCCCCGAGCTCCTCCTCAATCTCGGCCGAGTCTACTTGCTCGCCGGGAAGACCACCAAGGCGCTGGCCACCTTCGAGCGGGGCATCGCGATCGCGCCGAATCACAAAGCGATGCGTGCGGAGCTCGACAAGGTCGACCGGCGTCAGATCCGGCCGATCGGCCTCGTGCCTCGCGATCACCCGATCAACAAGCTCCTCGGCAAGCTCCGGTGGGCCCTGCGTCATCGCGCGCCTCGCTTCCTGACCGGAGGCGTGCGCACCGTCAGCTCGCCCTGACTCCGCTCCTCCCACACCCCTCCGAGAGGGAGCTCGCTCCCAAGAGTCGAGCTCCGAGGCGGCCCCCGCAAAGGGCCGCCTTATTTTTTTCAGCGCGAGCGCCTCAGCCGGAGCGCGACGTAGCGCTGGGCAGCCTCGGCGGCCGAGACCAGAGACGCCCCACGCGCGAGGTGCGCGGCGAGCGCGGTCGCGTGGGATCCCGCGAGCCCCGCGATGCGGGGGGCCTGGATCCGCGACGTGTCGAAGACCGTGACGCGCCCGGAGTCGTCCAGCAGATCGACGACACGGCCGCGAAACGAAGCGCCCGCCACGAGGACCGCTGCTGCTCCCTCGTCCCTCAGGCGCGAGGCCATGCTCCGAAGCGCGTCGATCTCGCGCGCCGCACCGGCGCGCACGATGGCGAGGACGGCGAGAGGGAGAAACGCCGCGCGGCACGCGACCGGCAGCTCGGGAGCCAGCACGACCGCGTCGGGCGCTCGGGCTTGGAGGACGAGCGCAATCTCGCGGGCGTCGCGCTCGGAGCCGATCCATCCCACCCGGGTCGCGCGCGGCGTCTCGGCGGCCGCTCCCGCGAGCTGCGCGGCCAGGACGGCCGCCGGCAGCGGCACCGGCTCGTCGCCTTCGACCGCGGCGAACCCCGTCGCCACGCAGGCGCACCGCCCGTCGAGCTCGGCGACGACCGCCGCATCGGCCACGACCCCGGCGTCCGCGCCGACGTGGAAGGCGCCGATCGTCAGGACGAGCGGCCTGACGCTCAACGCCGTCCGACGCTCGTGGACTGGAGCACCGTCCGCGCCTCGCCCCAGGCGGCGACCAGGTTGAGGCCTCCGAGCCCGCTGACCAGCCCCCGGACGAATCCGCTCCTCGGAATCGACCCGACCCAGGTCGAAAGAAGAGGCGCCGTCGCGTTGTCCCAGGCCGCGGACCAGGGCACCACGATCAGGAAGATCCCGAGCGCCGCGAACACGTAGACGTGGAGGGCGGACTGCAGTCGGGACAACCGGCTTCCTCCGCGGGAACCGCGCATGGTATCAGCGGCTTCGGGTCTACAATTCGCGGCGCCATGGCCGTTCCCCTCCTCGACCTCAAGCCGCAATTCGAGACGATCCGCGACGACGTGATGACCGCGATCGAGCGGGTCGTATCCTCCCAGCTGTTCATCCTCGGAAGCGAGGTCGTCGACCTCGAGAACGAGATCGCGGCCTACGTCGGCGCCCCCCACGCGATCGGATGCGCCTCGGGGACCGACGCTCTCGTGCTCGCCCTTCGCGCGCTGTCGGTGGGCGCCGGAGACGAGATCGTCACGACGCCGTTCTCGTTCTTCGCGAGCGCCTCGTGCGCCGCGCTGCTGGGTGCCCGTCCGGTCTTCGTCGACATCGACCGGGAGACGTTCAACATCGACCCCGGAAGGCTCGAAGGGGCGATCGGCCCGAAGACGAAGGCGGTCATCCCCGTCCACCTGTTCGGCCAGTGCGCCGATATGGATCCGATCCTCGACGTCGCCGCGCGCCGAGGTCTTCCGGTCGTCGAGGACGCGTGCCAGGCGATCGGCGCCACCTACGATTCGAAACGGCTCGCCGGGCGGTTCCGGGCCGGCGCGATGGGAGCGATCGGAGCGTTTTCGTTCTTCCCCTCGAAGAACCTCGGCGGGTTCGGGGACGGCGGCATGATGACGACCGGCGACCCCGCCCTGGCCGCGAAGCTGCGCCTGCTGCGGGTCCACGGCGAGCGCGAGCGGTACAAGCATCAGGAGATCGGCTGGAACAGCCGGCTCGACGCGCTGCAGGCCGCCGTGCTGCGGGTCAAGCTCCCCCACCTCGACGGGTGGGCGGCTGGGCGCGTCGCGCACGCGGACCACTACGACCGTCTCTTCCACGCTTCCGGACTCGTGGACAAGGAGCGGATCCGCATCCCGGCGCGCGCGCCCCAGGCCGGGCACATCTTCAACCAGTACACGATCCGCGTGCGCGAGCGCGATGCGCTCGCCGAGCACCTGAAGGCACGGGGGATCGGCTTCGGCATCTACTACCCGATCCCGCTCCACCTTCAGGAGTGCTTCGCGCGCCTGGGGTATCGGCCGGGGGACTTCCCCGAGACCGAGCGCGCGGCAGCCGAGGTCCTCTCGCTTCCGGTCTTCCCGGAGCTTGCCGCGCACCAGATCGAGGAGGTCGTCGACGCGATCGCCTCGTTCTGGGAGTAGTCCTACTCGAAAATGTCCCGGCGGCGGAAGATGGGGTAGAAGGGCCAGCTACCCAGCTTCTCCGCTCCGCCCTCCTCCCGGTCGACGAGGCAGATCACGGCGACGACCTCGTGCCCGGCGTCCTTCGCCGCCTCGATCGCCTGGAGCGTCGACCCCGCGGTCGTGACGACGTCGTCCACGATGATCACCCGGGAGCCCGGCTCGAGGTTCCCCTCGATGCGCCTCCCCGTGCCGTGCTCTTTCGCCTCCTTGCGCACGATGAACGCTCGCAGCTTCGGCCCCTCGGCCTGCGACAGCGCCGCCACCGGACAGACGATCGGGTCCGCGCCCAGCGTCAGCCCGCCGATCGCCTGCGCCTGGATCCGGTTCTCGCGGACGATCCGCAGGACCTCGCGCGCCGTCAGCCAGGCCCCTTCGGGGAGGAGCGTCGTCTTCTTCGAATCGAAGTAGAAGTTGCTCTTTTTCCCCGAAGCAAGCGTGAAATCGCCGAACATCAGCGAGTGCTCCTTCAATAGCCGTCGAAGCTGTTCGTGCTCGTTCTCCATGCCTCAACCTCTTTCCGCTTGACTCGGTAGCGTCCGATTCCCTATTCTCCGGAGGGTCTTAACGCCCCCTGGGAGGTCACCCGATGACGAGGGCCTTGGTCGTTCTGCTCGCCTCCACCCTCATCGCTCCCCCGACCACGTTCGCAGCTGGGTCGGGAACTCTCGAAGGCCGCGTCGTTACCCCGTCCGGGAACCCCGCGCCCAAGGCAGTCTGGGCCGCCACCACTGCCACCGCGAAGTCGCCCCAGCGTGCGACCGTCGATCCGAGCGGCGCCTTCAAGCTCGAAGCCGTCCCCGCGGGCGCGGTCGAGCTGGCCGTCGAGACCGCCGAGGGGCTTTACGTGGTCGACACGCCGGTCACGATCGCCCCCGGCGCCACGCGCCAGGTTCAGCTCGCGCTGCGGGGTCGGCAGGGTACCACCCCGAACCCGCCGAGCAGCCCGGCTCCCCCGCAGCCGCCGCCCCCGAAAACGGGCAGCCTGTGGGACAACCCGCTGACCGCCACGCTCATCGTCATCGGCGGTGCCGTCGTCACGGGCCTGATCATCGATGCCGTCGACGACAACGACAACGACACGAACAACGCCGCGTCCCCGTCGAACCCGTAAGATCAGAAGGAGAGCTTGCGATGTCGATCTCTTCGCCGAAACGGCTCGTCGCCTCCATCCTCGTCGTCTCGCTGACGGGCTTCGTGGCGCCCGTCGGGGCCGCCGCGCCCGCGACCGCCACCCTCACCGGAACGGTCCTCGCCGACGACGTCCGCACACCGCTTCAGGGCGTGACCGTTGTCGTGAGCGACGCCGCCGGACGCAGTATCTCTTCCGCCCCGACCGGAGCCGACGGTGCCTTCGCCGTCTCCCAGATCGCGGCCGGCACGACCCGTGTCTCGCTCGCCACCGCAGACGGCTCCTTCCCGATCGCGACACCGGTCGTGCTCGCGCCCGGCCAGACCCGCGGCGTCCGCGTCGCCCTCAAGGCGAAGCAGGAGAGCGAGGAAGAGAAGAAGAAAAAAGCCGCAGCCGTGCCTCCTTCCGACGGTGGAAAGGGCCTGGGCGCGATGATCGCCGTGATCGTGGGCTTCGTCGCGGCCGGTGCCGTGGCCATCAGCCAGAGCGGCGACGACGGCAACACTCCGGCCGCGAGCCCCTCGAATCCTGACTAAATGAACCTCGGCGAGGCAGGGTCCTCGGAGCGCAGCCTCCTTCACCTGCGCGATTACGGGCGCGTGCTCTCCGAGCGGCGCGCGATCGTCGTGACGTGTCTCGTTCTCGTCGTCCTCTTCACGGCGATCTTCACGTTCCTCGCAACCCCGCTCTACCGCGCCACCACGACGATCCAGATCGAGCGCCTCGGTCCGGGAGTCCTCGCCTTCAGCGACACGTCGGGAACGGACTACTACGACTACCAGGACTTCTACCAGACCCAGTACAAGATCCTGCAGAGCCAGACGGTTCTCCGGCTCGCCGCGGAGCGCCTCGACCTCCCCAACCGTCCCGAGTACGCGACCCGCACGGGAAGCCCCCTGGGCCGCTGGATCGGCGCTCTCCGCACGTCGCTGTCGAGCGGCGGGTCGGACGACGAGGTCGAAGAACCGATGGTCGCGGCGGCGAAATTCATCGACGGCGGGCTGTCGATCGAGCCGGTGCGCAACAGCAAGCTCGTGAAGATCACGTTCATCGATCGCAGCCGTGCGCTCTCGGCGGAGGTCGCGAACGCGGTCGCCGAGGCCTACGAGCAGTTCAACACGGATACGCGCTTCTCCACGACCAGGCAGGCCGGCGAGTTCCTCACCAAGCAGGTCGCGAGGCTCCAAGCGGACATCGGCGCGCAGGAGCGCATCCTGCAGCAGTACGCCACGAAGAACGAGATCCTCTCTCTGTCCTCGGGCACCCAGGACATCAGCGAGAAGGCGCTCTCCGACATCAACACGAAGTACGTCGAGGCGAGGGGCCGCCTCGCGGTCGCCCAGGCCCGCTACGACGCGGTCGCGAAGGGCAGCCCGGATTCGCTCCCGGAGGTCCTCACCAGCCCGCTGATCCTCGAGCTCAAGAAGCAGCACGCCGAGGTCGAGCGCCGTCACAGCCAGATGGCCGAGCGCTTCAAGTCCGACTGGCCGCCGCTCCAGCAGCTCCAGCAGGAGCTCGACGGCGCGAAGGCGCGCCTCGCGGTCGAGACCGAGTCGATCGCGCGCCAGGTCCGAAGCGTCGCCAAGGCGGACTACGCGAAGACCCAGGACGAGGTCGCCCATCTCTCGCAGCAGGTCGATTCCCAGAAGGGCGAGGTCCAGCGCGTCGGCCGCGACGCGATCGAGTACGCGTCGCTCAAGGCGGAGATCGAGACCAAGCGGAAGATGCTCGGCGACGTGCTCGCGCGCCAGAGCGAGACCGAGACGACGAGCGGCCTGAAGGACACGCGCGCCACGAACATCCGGGTCGTGGATCTCGCCGAGATGCCGCGCGGCCCCTTCAAGCCCAACAAGAAGCTCAACCTCGCGCTGTCCCTGGTCTTCGGACTCGGCCTCGGATGCGGCGCCGCCTTCCTGTTCAACTACCTCGACAACACGGTCAAGAACGAGCAGGACATCCAGCGCTACGCCGGCGTGCCCGCGCTCGGCTTCGTGCCCCTCTACCAGCCGCTGCACGCGGTCGAGGCCGACGGCGGGGTATCGGCCGCCATCCCGGCGTCGAGCCAGTACGCCGCCGACGTCGCCTGCCACGGCGACTCCCGCTCGTCGTTCGCCGAGTCGTTCAAGAGCCTGCGCACCGCGTTCCTGCTCGCCTCCCCCGAGCGTCCGCCGCGCCACGTCGTCATCACGTCGTGCGAGCCGCTCGACGGCAAATCCACGGTCGCGACGAACCTCGCCATCGCGCTAACCCAGATCGGCCGGCGCGTCGTCATGGTGGACGCGGATCTCAGGCGACCGCGCCTCCACAAGGTGCTGAGCCTCTCCAATGACGTCGGCCTCTCGAGCGTCCTGTCCGGCAATGCCGACGCCGCCGACGTCCTTCAGGACACGATCGTCCCGAACCTCGTCGCCATCACCAGCGGCCCCGTGCCGCCGAACCCCTCCGAGCTGCTCGCGTCCCCCGCCCTCGACGGCTTGATAAAGTCCCTCGAGGAGCTCGGCCCGTTCGACCACGTTTTCTTCGACTCGCCCCCGCTGCTCCAGATGGCCGATGCGGTTCTCCTGGCCGACCGGATGGAAGCGACGATCGTGGTCGCGCGCGAGGGAAGCACGGTGAATACGGCGCTCGCCTCGGGTGTCAGGCGCCTTCGCCAATCCCGCGCGCGGATCCTGGGCGCCGTGCTCAACGCGGTCGTCGAGCGCTTCGGCGGCTACTACTACTACCGGTACAAGTACGAGGCGGGCGACTCGACCCAGCCATCCTCCGCCGTGCGCCGACTCAAGATCATGTCGGGCTCGCGCCGCGCCCGCCGCCGGGCGTGAGCCCGGACCGTCTCCGGATCGCGATCCGGGTCGGCATCTACGCCCTTCTCCTTCTCGCGCCTCTCCCCTTCGGCTCCGTCCAGTCCGGCTACGTTCTCGCGATCGAGCTGACCGCCGCCGCGATCGGCCTCGCCTCGATCGCCCTGCTCGCGATCGACGCCGAAGCGCGCGCCGCGCTGCCTCGCCTCCCCCTGGCGCTGTGCGTCGGCATCGTCGCGCTCGGCGTCTTCCAGATCCTCCCGCTCCCCTTCTCGATCGCCGAGCGCTTCAACCCCACCGCCGATCTCGTGCGCCCGCTCATCCCCTACCTGGGCCTCGATCATCCCCCGGCCGTGTCGTGGAGCGTCGCTCCGCCCGAGACCACCGACGCGCTGCTCCGCTTCGTTGCGTACGCCTGGATCGGCCTCGGCGCGGCACTCGCGTTCGACTCGCGCGAGGGGCGGCGGCGACTTGCGATCGTGCTCGTCGCATCGGCCGCGTTCCAGGCGGTCTACGGCTCGGGTGAATACCTCTCCGGGCACCAGCACATCTTTGGCTTCGCGAAGAAGCACTACCTGGACTCCGCGACGGGGACGTTTATCAACAGGAACCACTACGCGACCTTCCTAGCGTTGGCGCTGCCGTTCGCGCTCGCACTCGCAATCGGGTCGCCCGCGTCACAACCGCGAAACGGCTGGAGGGAGAGAGTCTTGGCCACCGCCGATTCGGCGGGGCTGACCCGACTCTTCGGCTGGGCTGCTGCCTCCCTGCTCTGGCTGGGCCTGCTCCTCTCCCACTCGCGCGCGGGACTCGCCTTTGGGGTGGTCGGAGTCGCAGTCGTGATCGTCGAGTGCCGGACGCGGCGCGCGGCCCGGTGGGTCGCGGTCGTCGCGGGACTCGTGCTCCTCGCGCTCCTGTCCCGCGACCTGGCCCAGGCTCCCGGCGAGCGGTTTCGTTCCCTCGCGAGCGACCTGTCTGCGCCGGGCGGACGGACGACCGTCTGGCGCGACACGCTCGACCTTGTGAAGGAGCGCCCGGTGTTCGGCTGGGGTCTCGGCGCGTTCGAGAGCGCGTTTCCTAGCGTGCAATCCTCCGAGATCCAACTTAGTTACGACCACGCGCACAACGACTGGCTCGAGTGGCTCGTCGAGGGGGGGATCGCTGCGGTGCTCCCGGCGCTCGCGTTGTTCGCGCTGGCCCTGCGTCGCGCGGGGCAGCGGCGCCTTCGCTCGCGCGACGGACCGGACGCGGCGCTCGTGGCCGCGGCCGTGGGTGCACTGAGTGCGGTCGCCCTTCACGCATTCTGGGATTTCTCGCTCCGAATTCCCGCGGTCGCCGTCGCGGTCACCGCGACTCTCGCAGTAGCCATCGGCTCGCCCACGGGCGCGCCGCGCGCGCGGACCCCATTCGAGGCGCCGCGCGTCTCGATCAGTTGAAGTTCTGCGACCGCTCGCGCAGAATCGCGCCGCTGTGATCGCGGTTCCGAAAACCCGCTTCGCGGGCCGGGTCCTCCTTTGGGGAGCGTTCGGCGCAATCGCCGGCGGCGCTGCGACGTCCCTCGCGGTCCGTGCGCGCGCCGAGAGTTGGTCGGTACCTTCCCCCGATCCCGCTCTTGTGCGGGCCGGAACGCTGGGTCCACCGGCCGGGGTGATCGTGCGCAGCGCGCGGAGGGAGCTACGCGACCTCCTCGGTCCGGGCGGCGCGCGCGGTTCGTACCTCGTTCGCCTGGGCCGGATCAAGGACTGGTACCGGCAGGCCGCGCTGCTGGCTCCGCTCGACGGACCGGCCCTCCTCGGACTCGCCACGGTCGGCTGCGAGACCGACATCCTGACCCAGGGGGCGCCGGGAGAGAAGTGCGAAGGACTCCTTCGCGCCGCGACGGACCGGGAGCGTCTTAACGCGGCTTACCAGTTGCACGTCGCCGAGATCCACCTGAGGATCGGAGAGTTCGACCGGGGCTCGGAGCTTGCCGCGCGTGTGGTCGCGTCCGACCCGTCCGCCTCCGCCGAGGCGTTCCACCTGCTGCAATCGTTCGGGGTGGGCATCCCCGATGCGGTAAACGCGCTCGGCGCGGGACCGTCGGTCGTGCTCGCGGCCCGCGACTCGTACCAGGCGGAGGGTCGGACGGCGGACTATCTGACGCTCCTCGAGAGCGGGATCGACGGCGCGTCGCGGGCGTTCCTCGAGACGTATCGCGAGGTCGGTTTCCGGGCGCGGGCGTTCGACCGCGTCGTCGGCCGCCTCTCCGGAGCAGCCGAGAATTCCGATCGGGACGCCGAGGCGACCCGCCTGCGGATCCTTGCCGAAGCTCACCTCGCCCGAGGAGATGGCCGGGCCGCAGCGGAGCCCATTCGGGCCGCGATGTCGCTGGCCCCCAAGGATCCCCTCGTGCTGGAGGTCTGCGGGGATGGCGACGTCGCGCGAGGCCAAGTCGTGGATGGCCAGAGCAAGTACCGCGACGCCCTCGGAATCGTCGCGCGGAGCGGGGCGTCCGCCGGACAAATGGGCCGGTTGTACCGGAAAATCGGAGAATGCTGGGAGAGGCTTGGGGACGGGGCCCACGCCTTCGACAGCTACCGCAAGTCTCTCGAGCTCGCGCCCGACGATCTGACTAGCGCGGCCCGCCTGCGCGCGATTACCCATCCGGCACGAACGACGCGATGAGCCTCGCGACGACCCGCGAGTCCCTGCCGTTCCTCTCCCTGCTGGTGTTGCTGTGCGCCACCGTCGGGGCGTTGACGGCTGTCTCGCCGATTGTGGCTGGGATCCTGCTGGTGGCGCTCGCGGGAACCCTCCTGGTGGTCCGGCTTGACCGGCCCCTGGTGGCCGTCTTCCTCATCTTCCTAGTCCTCCAGGACCCTTTCCGTTTCATGGCGGGAGGGGACGACACGCAAATCGGCTACTTCGTCAAGCGCGCGGACGAGGCGCTCCTCTACGTCGTCGCCCTCTGGACGCTCCTCACGAGCCGCCGTACGCACCTCGCGCTGCGGGCGGAAGGGATTCGATGGGCGATCCTAGCCTGCTTCGGCGGGATTCTCGCGTCCTCGGTCGTCGCACGCGTGGCGGTCGTTCCGGCGGCGATGGACCTCGTCTTGTTCGCGAAGCCATTCCTGATTTTCGCAGTCGGTTGCAGCATCGACCCATCGGAGTTTGCGAGCCCGCGCCGGCTGAGGACGATCGTGTCCCTGATGGCCTCCGTCATCCTGTTCGCGCTGGTCTTCATGCTGCTCCCCCACCTGCACGACGCTTACCTCGGATCGTTCCGCGTCGCGGACACGCGCCTGGGCCTCCGCTCGGCTCAGGGCTTCTTCGACGGCCCCGGGCCGTATTCGTGGTTCTGCGCGACGACTTTCGCCGTCGCCTACGCGGCTTACCTCGCATTCGAAAAGCGGGCGTACGCCTTGGTCAGTCTCGTCGCAGCCGTCTTCACCGTGCTCTCGTGGCGACGGAAATCCATCGGCGGCATCCTCGCGATGATCCTTCTCGCCGTTCTTCTCAGAAGCAACCGGGACGGCCACTCCCGCCGGCGGGCCGTCGCGACGATCGCCATCGTCGCCATCCTCGGCATCACCCTCCTCGCGCCGCTCGTGAGCTCTCTGTGGCAATACACCGTCAAGGAGTACGGCGGGGACCCGAACTCGGTCGCCCGCTTCGCACTCCACCAGACGTCCGTGCTCATCGCGCGGGATCACTTCCCGTTCGGCGCTGGGCTCGCTTCGTTCGGCAGCCACGCTTCGAGCGTTTACTACAGCGAGACATACCAGCAGTACGGGCTGTCGACGATCTGGGGCCTGAACCCCGAGTACCCCGCGTTCATCACCGACACGTTCTGGCCGATGGTGCTGGGCGAGGGGGGCGTGGTCACGCTCATCCCCTACGCGTTGTTCGTTTTCCTGCTACTTCGGAGATTCTGGGTCACTGCGCGTCAGACCGACCTCGCACCTGCGGACCGATTCCTCGCGTTCGCCGGACTGTTCATCCTGGTCGGGTCGCTCCTCGAATCGACATCAAGCCCGATCTACAACTCGACGATGCAATCGGCCCTGGCGCTTGTCGTGCCGGGGATCGCATGGAGCTGCTTCGCTTCGCTCGGCTCGGCGCCTTCCGGCCGGCCGAACGCCACATGAGCGCGGGCGCCCCCGCGGTCGAGTCCACGTCCGGCCCGCCGTTCCTGGACCTCGCGAGCGTCGGCGTGTCGATCGCCGCGCTTGGCCTCTCACGGCTCGGGTTCAACCTGATCGGCAATGGCGCCTTCGGGATCGAACTCGTGGGGTCCGCCAACATCTGCTTGTCGATCGCACTCCTGATCGGGCTTCCAACCTCGGCCGGGCTCGCTGCGGCCGTCTCGCGCTTCGTTCCCCTCTGTGCCGATCGGGCCGACGCGCTGCGCCTCGTGTGTGCGACGATGCGGCTGGCGCTCCTGACGGTCGCCGCGGGGCTCGCGATCGCGCTTCTGATCCTCGCCGTCTCGCGGCCCGCGCGGCTCACACCGGATTTGCTCCCGGTCACCGTCCTCTGGACCGTCCTATACGCGGTCTACGCGCTGAGCCGCTCGCACCTCTACGCCGAACGCCGAGTGCGGCAGGCGCTGGTGCTGGAACTCGCGGGCTTTGCATCGTTTGCCGCGGCGCTCGCGGTTTCCCGGGCCCGGCCGGTGCTGTGGTGGCTGCCCTTCGCAGTGTACCCGCTCCCGGTCGCCGGCCGGGCGCTGGCCCTCTGGATGCGCGGCCCATTGTCGGGGCGGCTCGGGGACTGGCCGGGGCTCACGCGATTCGCCACGCTGGCGTTCCTCGGCTCGGCATCGAGCCTCGGGATCCAGTACGGATCGACGCTCGTCATCGGCGCGACAGGCGGTGCCGCGAGCGCCGGCGTCTGGGCGACGCTGACGAGCATCGCCGCACCGGTGCTCCTGCTCCCGCGCAGCTTGAGCACGCTTTACCTCCCGCGGTTGGCAAAGCTCACGCTAGCCTCCCGAGAGGCCTTCGAGACCATGAGCGCAAAGCACCTGCGCATGGCGACGATGTGCGCCCTGCCGATTGTGGCGCTGTTCGCACTCCTCGGGCCCTACGCGCTCCCCTCGGTACTGGGCGGCTCTCAAGACCGCACCGTGCTCGCGACGTGGACGATCCTTTGCACGTCGACCTACGTCGTATGCCGCAAGGAGCCGCTTATCACAGCGGTCGCGGCGCTCGGACGCGCGGGGGTCAACGCCACGGCGGCCTTCGTCGGCGCCACCGCGTGCGCCATCGTCTGGATCCTTGCCCCGATGTTCATCCCCCAACTCCTCGCCGTGGCCGCGGGAGCCCTCGTGCAGGCGTTCGGAACACCGACGGTAGCCGCCTGGCTGGCGCAGCGACGTGACGCCGCCCACCGCGTGCGCTGGTCGATCCGCCTGAGCGACGCGGCGATGCTGACGGTAGCCGCCTTGAGCCTGCTCGCCCCGCTCGACCCGCGCGCGGTGCTCTCGGGGATCCTTGTCGTTCTCGTGGCAACGTCCATCGAGATCTGGCACGCGCGAACCGCCGATCGCGCGCTCGGGCCCTCCTGATGCGCGTCCTGTCGATCTCGGGACCACTCCCACGTCCAGGACGGGTAGGAAGTCTGGCCCCAGTCGCCCGCCAGATCGACTCCATCAGGCGACAGGGCGTGGACGTCGACGTGATCGAGATCGACGGACCCGCCAAGCTCAAGTACGCGGCGACCCTCCCTCGCGTAATCGCCCGAAGCCGGTCGGTCGACCTCGTCCACGCCCACTTCGGGTACTCGGGCTGGCTCGGGCTCGCACAGCCGTGGCGGCCTCTCGTGATCTCGTTCATGGGCCATGACCTGCTCGGGCGCCACGACGCCTGGGGACGCGTGACTGCGGCCAGCCAGGTGGAGATCCGCCTCAATCGCGCCGCGGCGCGGCGCGCCGACGCCGCGATCGTGAAGTCGGACGGGATGGCGGCGGTGATCGCGGACGCCCGCCCGCACGTCGTCCCCAACGGCGTCGACATGACGCGATTCGTGGTCAGGGACCGGATCGACGCGCGTCTCCAGCTGGGGTGGGATCCGGAGGCGCGAATCGCGCTCTTCCCCGGCTGCCCCGCGTTCGCGAACAAAGGGTACGACGTCGCGACCGCGGCGGTCGCTCGCGCCACGGATAGACTTGGAGCGCCGGTCGAGCTGAAGGTTCTGTGGGACGTGGCGCCGTCCGACGTGCCGGCTCACATGGCGGCGGCGGACGCGATGGTCCTGGCCTCCGAGCAAGAGGGATCACCCAACGTCGTAAAAGAGGCGCTCGCGTGCGAACTCCCCATCGTGGCCACGCCCGTGGGCGACGTGCCGCAGCTCCTTGCGGATTCCCCTGGCTGCTACGTCCGTCCCCGCACGCCGGAGGCGCTGGGCGACGCGTTGGCGGAGGCCCTGGTACAGGGCCGGCTGACGTGCGGCCGGGCGCTCTTGATCGCGCGCAGGTTGGACGAGGAAAGCATCGCAAAACGGGTCGTCGCCCTCTATCATGCGGTTCTCCGCAGTCGCGAGGTCGCGCGGTGAACGTCGAGCGCGGGTTGTTTGGACACATCCTGCTCCCGGTCGCCTATCGGGTAACCGGGGACCGCAGGCTCGCGGACATCCCCCGCTTTCTTCACTCCGAGCGCTGGTCCCCGAAGGAGCTGGAGCTCCACCAGGTTGGCCGCCTGCGCCGCTTGCTGACCTTCGCCGGAGAGCGCGTGCCGCACTTCCGCGACCTGTTCCGCCGTTTGCGCTTCGAGCCGTCGCGGCTGACGTCCGTGGCCGACCTCGAATTGCTCCCGCCGATGACCCGCGAAGACGTACAGGCGGACGTCGAGCGATTCCGGGCGCAGGGCTTCGAGACACGCGCAGTTCGGCGCGACGCGACCGGCGGTTCGACTGGAACGCCGATGGAGTTCTTCCACGAGGAGCGGTACCGCGCGCTCAGCGCCGCCGCGGCCCTGCGAACGCGCACGTGGGGCGGCTGGGCTCCCGGTGCCCGAACCGTCTGGATTTGGGGTGCGTCGCAGGAGACGGACGCGTGGAAGACGTTGCGCGGGCGCGCGATCGGTTGGATCGCGCGCAACCTCTACATCGACGCGTTCCGCGCGGGACCTGCCGAGATGGAGGACTGGATCCGGCGTATAGAGGCCTTTCGCCCCGAGTTCGTCTACGGCTACGCTGGCTCGATCGCGCATTTCGCGGCGCTCCTCGCACACCAGGGTCGGCGCATCGAGAATGTGCGAGGTGTCTTCACAACCGCGGAAAAGCTCCATGGGTGGCAACGGGCCACCATCGAGCGAGCGTTTTTCTGCCCGGTGTACGACCACTACGGGAGCCGCGAGGTCAAGGCGATCGCCGCTCAGTGCGAGGCGGGAGGGATGCACATCCTCGCGGAGCTGAACGTCGTTCAGACCGAGGCCGCGGGCCCGGAGCCCTCGCCGCTACTGATCACCGCCCTCGAGAACTACGCGATGCCGTTTATCCGTTACCGCATCGGCGATGTGGGCGCGCTCGAGCCCGGCGGCTGTGCCTGCGGGCGCGTACTTCCCCGCCTGTCCCTCGTGATCGGTCGCGAATCAGACATGTTCGTCTCCCCCGAGGGGCGGCACGTCCACGGCGAGTACTTCACGCATCTGCTCTACGGGATGCCCGGCGTGGCAAGCTTCCAGTTTTACCAACCCGTCCCCGAACGCATCATCCTTCGAGCCGTGCCCGACACCGGCTTCGGCGAGGAGGTGCGGCGGCGCCTGCTCGATCTCGGCGTCAAGATCCGCCGCGAGATCAGCCCCGCGATCCAGCTCGAGCTCGAAATCGTCGAGTCGATCCCGACGGGCCCCACCGGAAAGTTCCGCTTCACGTGGTCCGACGTCCCAGCGTCCCTGGAGCGCACGTAAGACCCGTCGTCGCGGTGGCGAGCTACGCGAACGTACTCGGCCTGCCGGCCTCGCCCGGCCGCGACTGACCCGTGGCGACGCCGCGGACGACGGCGTCGTGCCACAGCTCGAGCGTGATCAGCGTGAACAGCTGCCAGTGGAGGTCCCGGCGCCCCGTCCGGTGCAGATCGAAGAGCCGCATCACCTCGCGCCGGCGGAGAAGCGTCGAGCACGCGGAGCCCTCGCTCAGGACCCGCTCGCGCAGGCCGTCGAGGCGCGCGTCGCGCAGCCAACTTGAGATCGGCGTTTCGAACGCGATCTTCGGCCGGGCGGACACCCCAGCCGGAATCCAAGGGCGGAGCGCGCGTCTCAGGATCCACTTGCCGCTCCGGCCGCGGACCTTCAGACGCGAGGGGATCGCCTCGGCGAACTCCATGAGCTCGTGGTCGAGAAACGGCACGCGCGCCTCGAGCGAAGCGGCCATCGACATCTTGTCCGTGTATACGAGGAGGTTGTCCGCTAGGGAAAACCGGGAATCGACGTAGAGCATTTGCGCGAGCGGGTCGCGGTCGCGCACTCCTTCGCGCCACAATCCGATCGAGGCATCGGCCGCGCGCCCCGCACCACCCCCTCCGCCGAGCAGCCGTGCGCGGTCCCGATCCCCGAAGATCGAGTAAACGGCGCGGAGTCGTGAGGCGACGTCCTCGTCCCCGAGCGACGCGACCGCGCGCTTGACTCGCTCGCCCCGCGGCAGCATCCCGACTGCGGGCTCGAGCGCGAGCGCCCGAAAGGAACGGGGGATCGCTCGGTACAGCGCGCCCCATCGCTCACCCACGTGGCGCGGGTACCCGCCGAACGGCTCGTCGGCACCTTGCCCCGTGATGACCACCTTCACGTGTTCGCGGGCGAGCCGGCAGACCTGGAGGAGCGGCAAGGTGGACGACGTCGCGATCGGCTCCTCGAGCTGCGCCACCGAGCCTTCCAGAAGCGAGGAGAAGTCCCGGGCGGTCACGACAACGTCGTGGTGCTCCGACCCGATCCTCACCGCGGTCTCCCGGGCCGCCGCGCGCTCGTCCCGGTCGAACCCCTCGTCGAACCCGACCGTGAACGTCTTCGGCGCCTGGCCC
>Ga0137436_1000209_pt1 | contig 18842 bp, 22 predicted proteins | sample EasRivERMGT119_2_FD_102328 | JGI IMG/M metagenome (GOLD analysis project Ga0137436, IMG submission 102328) | Soil microbial communities from meander-bound floodplain in the East River, Colorado, USA - East River MetaG ERMGT119_2 | ecosystem: Environmental > Terrestrial > Soil > Floodplain ...
ATGTCGAAGCAGGACGCGCACGAGGCAAGGTCGTCGTATCGCTCAAGTGAAACGCCGGAGGGTCTGGCCTTCCCCCGATTTCGTGGACGCTATCGGAAAGGCGGATACGATGCATCCACCTCGTGATGCCTACCGGAGGGATTTCCGATGACTCAATCGCATTCCGCCACGCCGCTTGTCTGGCGTCACTTCCCGGCCGGTCAGCACGGCTTCTACCGAGCTCCCGTGCTGATTGTCGGCGCCACCGAGGCCGTGCTGATCGACGGCGGCTTCGCGTATTCGGACGGCCGCGCTGTGGCCGACGCGATCAAGGCAACGGGTAAGCGCCTGACGCTGATCTACGTCAGTCAGAGCGACCCCGATTACTATTTCAGCCTCGGCCCGATCAAAACGGCGTTTCCCGACGCGCGCGTCGTCGCAGCGTCTACGACGGTGGCGGCGATTCGCGGCAATGTCGAGAAGAAGCTCGCCATCTGGGGTCCGCAGCTCAAAGAGAACGGCCCGCAGACGCTACACGATGTGGTGATCCCCGAGGCCTTTGAGGGCAAGACGCTCACCGTCGATGGAGAGACCATCGAAATCGTCGATGCTGAAGATCTCCCCAACCGCCGCTATCTTTGGGTACCGTCGTTGCAGGCGGTGTTCGGCGGCGTGCTGATCTTCTCGGGCGTGCACGTGTGGACCGCCGATACCAACGGCGCAGGCCCACGGGCCGCCTGGCGAGCGAACCTCGACGCCATCGCGGCGCGCAACCCCGCGATCGTGGTTGCGGGCCACATGGCGCCCACGGCCGTTACCGATGCCTCCGCCATCAAGCACACCAAGGCATGGCTGCTCGCCTTCGAGGAAGAGCTTGCAAAGGCGGGGGACTCCGTCGCGCTCAATGCCGCGATGAAGGCCCGCTTCCCAAGACTCGGCATGGAGGTCGCCATCGATATCGGTGCCAAGGTCGCCACTGGCGAAATGAAGTGGGGTTGAGCGTGAACCAGCTCGCCGCTCTCGCGCCAGACGCCGCAGCCACATGTCTTCAATCGGCGCGCCGTTGTCCACCTGGGTGTCCATAACCCTCGTAAAATACGGTCGCTATCCGTAACCCTCGTAGTGAGTGCTACGAGTCGTATCGGGCTTCCCGCCTCGACGGCATCGCAGCGTACGATTACGGAGATGGCAACGTCACGGATGTTGCATCGGATTTGGCGAAGGCCAGCCGATCCGCCGCGCCGGTGCAAAAGCACATGCCTGCGCTCTACGCCTTTCTGATCGGTGGCCCCCACGCCGCACTCCCCGGATTCCGGGAGAGTTTCCTCTGGGTGAAGTCCATCATCCGGGACAAGCCGACGTACGTGCTCGTCCACATTTTCGCCATGAGCGAAGGCGAAGCTCGGGCGGTCGTTCGCCGCGAGTTCTACGTCAGCACCGGCTACAACGCCGAGCAGACGATCGCCGGGTTTCTGCCGGTTGCGGACGGCACGGTCGTCTTGTGCATGAGCCACGCCTTCAGCGATCAAGTCGGAGGATCGGGGGGCTCGATCAAGAGGAGCATCGGAAGCCGCCCATGGCGGGTCAGATGAAGGAGATCTTCGAGAGGGGCCGAAAGCGGATCGAGCGGTAGGAATGCGTGAGCTGCGACTGAGGCCGCTACCTCGATCGTGGTACGGAAAAAGCCCCCGATGTCGTGATCGTGGTGGCGCCTCAGAGCGCGTACAACAGTGTCGATGGTTTCACTTCGGATTGAAAGGGGAGCTTCATGATCCTGAGAATAGTTCGAAGGTCGGCCGGCTATCGGCGGGTGACCCTGAACAATCCGCCCATCAATCTCTTCGACCCCGAGATGTTGAGCGAACTGCAGGCGCTCGTCGGTGAGCTGGAGCGCGACCGCGATGTCAAGGTCGTAGTCTTCGACAGCGCCGACCCCGAGTACTTCATGGCGCACCTCGACATTGTCCGCGCCAACGAGTTCAGTCTGGAGCCCGGCCCGACGGGTCTGCCGCCATGGCCCGACGTCGCCCGACGGCTGGAGCAAGCCGCGTTTGTCACGGTCGGCCTGCTGCGCGGCCGCGCTCGCGGGGTGGGGAGCGAGTTTCTTCAAGCCCCGGTGGCGGCCTCCAGCGCTTGCCCAGGTTGATCGGTAGAGCGAGAGCCCTGGAGGTCATCCTCGGGTGCGAGGATTTCGACGCCGATACGGCGGAACGGTACGGTTGGGTGAACCGGTCGATACCAGACGCCGAGCTCGATGCGTTCGTCGAGCGGTTCGCGCAGCGGGTGGCGAGCTTCGATCGCAACGCGATCGCGGCGGTGAAGGAGATCATCAACCGGCCGGACGCGCTCGCTTCCGCGGCTGAATTGGCGTCGACGCAAACCCGGTTTCTCGAGCTTCTGTCCCAGCCCGAAGCCCAGGTTCGGATCGGCTCGCTGATGAAACAGGGGCTTCAACAGCGCGGGGACGTCGAGCTACGGCTCGGCCATTACCTGGCGCCGGAGCCCGCCTAGCGTGACGATTTACCGGAGGTCTGACATGAAATCACCGATCCAATTGATCGCGATGCTCCTGGTGGGACTCCTGGCTGCGGCGAAGCGCCGATACCGGATTCGTAATCTGGCGACCCCAGGTTTCGGGACCTCATATTGAGGATCCGGAACCCTCTTGTACTGCTGGAGGTCTAACGGAGGCGAGATGAAACGGGCCCGAGTGGCTGTTGCCGTGACGTTCACGATTCTGACGACCGTCAGGGCCAGCGAGATACCCGTCGCTCGACCACCTGCGATCTGCGATCTCAAGGTGACTGCGGCTGGCACCGATGGGGTATTACTAGTCCGCTGGAAGGGCGGCACGCCGCCATTCGTTGTCCTGAGGAGCGAGGCTGCCGACTTCACAGCGGCCCGTGACGTTCGAGTGCTTGCGGCCGGTGTCGCTTCTCGCGAGTACCGTGATCGTGTTGGAAGAGGACAGCGCTACTGGTACCAAGTCATGGATCGGCATTCACCGCCGCTGCTCTTCCGGACTGAACCCGACGTTCCCCACGAAGGCGAGCTCGTCACGATCCGCGGCGCAGGGTTCGACCCCAACTGTAAAGGAAACCATCTCATCATGGAGGGAACGATGGACGTCGCACCTCTCCAAGACTGCACATCATCAAGTGTCAGCTTCAAAGTTCCGCTGCACGCTGTCTCCGGCGAGCTCGAGGTTATGACGGGTCGCGGTCTGGGAGTATTCGGGTCGGCGCTGGAAGATTGTGAAGGGATACCGAGAGAAGCAGTGACGTGGTCCAACGAGCACGCGGAGCATCGTTGATGCCGCGCTTCGATTACGGACCTTCTCCTATCGTCGGATACTGAACGAATTGACCGTTGGCGAACACGATGTCCGCTCCAAACCGTGTGGTTTGACCGGTGCGCAGCGCCTCGAACTCGATTTGCCCCCAAGTCGCATAGGGAAAGTCCGGAGTGCCATCGGGTCCGTAACTGACCAGCGCGTAGTGCGTTGTGTCGGACCAGAAAAGGAACGGGTCTCCCCACGGATCGACTTTCGGAAGCGATCGGATGCCCCACTGTAGTCGAACTGCCTCATCCCGTCGGAGCCGAGGCTGAGGATCAGATAGTCCCTCCCGTCGGACCAATAAAGGAGTGGGTTGTTCCAGGCATCGCGAGCCGATCCACCATGGCTTCGCACGCGGGAGACCACTTGGCTACCCAGCGAGGAGACTGGGACGAGCCCATCGGTCGGCCCTGGGTAGGCGGGGTACGCCCGTTGTTCGACACGTTCCGACGAGAGCAGCGACGTCGTCCTGCCACGAGGCTTTGTCGAAGTCGGCTGCGAGAAACCAGCACGTCTCGTCCCCGAGGAGGGGGTAAACGCCCATCACGTGGTGTCCCTTGAGGTGATTCAAAATCGCTCGGTCATCGACGGATTGAAAAGCCTGGTTGGGGCATTCGCCGCACTTGATGCGAGGAAGCTCGCAGACTCCGCGCACGAACTTGTTCGCGCACGCCGGGGCGTAGCCTGGCTTGCCGGTCTTCTTGCTCACGAATCGCGTGGGAAACATATCGGCCCTGCCCCGGAAGAGCGAGCGGAAGAGCCGGACCTTCTCTGCTGAGGTCGGAGGCGCGGTGGCGCCGATGTCGTCAGTCGCGTGAGCGGCGATTCTCGGCGCCACATCCTCGAGTTGGTCGCGGAGAGCCGCTATTTCTTCCCGAGCCGTCTGTCGCTGTCGCTCGAGAGAAGTGAGGCGCGCCTCCTTCTCCGCGATTTGCCGATTGAGATCCTCGCGGGAGGGGCTCATAAACTCAGCAACGCGTCAGTCGGTGTTGCTGCGGGGACGGACCCGAACTCGACCGGCTTCCGCGGTGACAATAGCTCCTTCGGCCAGCTCCCCAGCGTATTTCTCGAGTACTGCCACGCATGCCTCGGCCTGCTGGACGGTAGAAAGAGCCACGAGCCTCACAATACCGCTGTGAGCCTGCCCGCGGACGATCGCGAGCTCACCGAAGTCCTTGTCCAGCGTGACCAGAACTCGCGCCTCCTGATGTGAGCGACGCAGGATCTCTTCATCGCCGGGATCTGCTGGCCAGTCGGCGGCCCAAACGACGTCATGTCCGGCTTCCGAAAGTGGTTTCCGCACGCCGCCCGAGACGCACGTGTCAAGAAGAACCCTCAAGCCGCGCTACCGCCGAGGGCTGGATCAACGCGTTCGTGTCCGACCAGGCGACGAGCGTAGACGAGGCACGCCTGAACGTCTTCAGCCTCAAGCCACGGGTAGCTCTCTAGAATTGTGTCCGCGCTGTCTCCCGCGGCGAGCATTCCGAGGACATGCTCCACGGCCAGTCGACGGCCCCGGATGATCGGTTTCCCACCGAAGATCTTCGGGTCCACGGTGATGCGTCGGAGGAGATCCTCCTCAGGTGGGGTTTGCTTCGTCATCGCGCCTCCGCGTAGGGTGGTCTCTCAATAGAGATACTCAAGCAGTGTGCCACAGACGGGCGACCGTCCTCATCCCTTGGAAGCGGAACCCCACTCGCTCGTGGTCGAGGTCGAGGTGTCCACCTGGGTGTCCATAACCCTCGCAAAATACGGTCGTTACCCGTAACCCTCGTAATGAGAAAAGGCAACAGCTCAACAAAACGTTGAGCTGCTGCCTCTTCTTTCCCGTCTTAAAACCCCGTGCCCGCAAGGGCGTCCGGGTTCGAATCCCGGCTCCGGCACCAAGTCACCCCTCCCGATACTTGCCGACTGGGACGCGCCGAGGTACGTTCTTACCGGTAAGATGGAGGGCTTGGTATGGGAACTGTAGCCACCACGCGAATGTCATCAAAGGGTCAGGTTGTCATCCCGGAAGCTGTCCGGAAGGCACTCGGCCTTGAGGTGGGCGCGCAGTTCGTTGTTATGGGTGATGGCGACACCGTCGTCCTGAAGCGGATAGGAGTTCCCGCCAAGAGCGAGTTGCGTGCGTTGATCGCCAACGTTCGGTCGCAGGCTCGCCGCGCCGGAATGAAGCCTTCGGACGTCGGGGAGGCAGTACGCCGCGTCCGTCGCGGGCGATGAGAGTTGTTCTCGACACCAACGTCCTGATCTCGGGAATCTTCTTTACGGGCCCGCCGTCTACAATCCTAACCGCTTGGATCGACGACGCATTCGAGCTCGCCGTCTCGACCGCGATCCTCGAAGAGTATCGCGCCGTGACCGACCGCATCGGTGGGAGATTTCCTGGTGTCCAAATCGGACCAGTGCTCGACCGGATCTCGTTGCACGCACTTCTCGTCATACCCGCGAAACTCCCTGCACCGTGCGCTGCTCCGCTGCTCCGGCAACCAGGGAGTCGAGGTCGTGACGCCTCGCCGATTCGTCGAGCGGCTCGCGGTGCGCTAACCGCGATCAAGGATTGAGCGTCACGCCCGCGATCTGATACCGGCGAAGGCTCTCACACTGGGGGGCCCCGCACCCCTTCCACTCGTAGGTCGCATTGCCGCTGAGCCCGTCGCCTTGCACCGAGATGTGGTGCGGCGTCAAATCAGCTCGATTGCCGCCACGATCGACGATGTACTCCGTGATGCGCAGCCACTGCGGTGTCGGGCCGCCTTCTTCTTCGGAAAGTCGTCCCATTGGCCGGGTGGGGTCGCAACCGCTGGGAGCTACGCCGTCCGAGCCCGTTATCACAGAGGCGACCGGTGTGCCGAGAGCATCGGTCAGATCGACCGCTGCGCCCGCCGCAGCGCTGCCGTCGGACAGTGCGACACGCACCACGCCGAACCAGTCCTGGTGCACGCGCGCCGCTGTGCCTCCGCCCTGGAATTGGTTCAACGTCAGGAGCTCGGACGCGTTGCTCGCGCGCGTGTCGAGCGCGTAGATGTCCGCGAACGTGTTGTCCTCGAACACGTTCGGCTCATCGAGAGCCCCGATTAGTGGTTCCGAGAGCTTGTCGTTCGACGGATCGCCGTCATCGAGCGTGCTCGGATCGTTTCCGTTGAACGGGAAGAGCCCGATCCCGCCGCGAGCGGAGCCGATAATCTCACCCAGTTGGAACAGGTCCACGCCCGGCGGCTGATCAGCCCCTCCGTTGCGCTCGAAGACGTTTCCGATAACCGTGGGAGAAGCACCCTGGGCCAACAAGCCGAAATAGTCGTTGTCCGCAATGACGTTGTTTCGAAACACGTCCGGAGAGACGGCGGCAACGGTTCCGACCTCGTCGACGCCGATCGCGAACCCTCGAACGAGGTTCTCTTCGTAGCGGTTCCCGCCGGCGTTCGCGGTGTAGATCCCGTACGAACCGCCGTCGAGCACATTGTCCAGAAAATCGTTGTCGGTCGAAGGAGTGACTGGGAGATTCTCGCCGTTAATCAGCGGAAAGGCCCCGATGCCGATCTCGCAGCCCGAGAATGCATTGCGATCGATCAAGTTGCGGGAACCGCCGAAGTCGAGAATGCCCCAAGTAGCGCCTTCGACCTGATTGTCGTGCACTCGGTTGTCGTCGGCCCCGAGGAGAATCGTCGATCCATCAGGGCCATTGTCCAACGAACCGAAGACGAAGATCCCGACACCGGTGAACTCGTTATGGGCAACCTCGCAGTCGGTTGAGCCGGTGAGATCGGCACCAAAATTGGCAGCATGCGCTGGGCCGACACCGCCCGCGGAGTTGTGCGTGACTTTCACCCGTGAGGAAAAGCCGACCGAAACTCTTCCCTTTCCCCCCAAGGAGTTGTTGGAAACGATGGAATCGTCCGAGGCACGCCAGACCGCGACGGCGACGCCTTGTGTCGATCGGTTTCGCGAGATACGCGAATTCGGGCACCTCTGCAAGTTGATGATCCCCAAGTGCCGCTCCAGCGGGATGAACTCGTTTCGCTCGACAACGGCCTGCGGGCAGTCGGACATCGAAATGCTTCCCAGGCTCGATTCGAAGGAATTGTCTGCCAGCACGACTTGACGCGAAGTGTTGACTCGCACAGGGGAATTCAAGTTCGAAAAGCGGTTGCGCGCCACCTTGAGGCCCGACGCGTCGCTCGCGTTAATGCCGGAGGAGAATCCTTCGATCGTGCAATCGGTTACCGCGACGTTCGCTGCTGTCACACGAACTGCGATACCACCGGGCACGGTCCCTCGGATCGTGTGTCCCGAGCAGTTCAACGCGACACCCGGTGTCGCAATCGTAAGAGCCGACGCGCCGCAGACGAGGTCCGCGTCGAGCTTGGCCGAGCGCGTCAGAGTTGCTCCACACTCGACAACGGGCTTCGCGCTGTCCGTCGCGGCGCAGAGCGGTCCGACGCTGAAGACTATGAGCAATCCGATTCTTGCCGAACGCATCCCCTTTGAGCTCCTGACGTGCAAGACGTTGCAACGGCTCAAGGCTCGCCGCGCTCCGTCGTGACAACCTGAATATACGTCCCCGCTTCTGTTGTGCGCGTGCAACACCAATCCGACAAGCAGACACCGGCGACCGCGCAGCAGGCGTAGTGTGAGGTTGGAGTGTCGTCGACGATGCCGCCAATTCTCGGGAAACCGCCATTGCCTCGGTGCAGCGCCGATTCCGGATTCGTAATCTGGCGACCGTACGCGTAGGGATCTCATATTGAAGATCCGGAACCCTCTTGGCTGCTGGAGGTCTAACGGAGGCGAGATGAAACGGTCCCGGGTAGCTGCTGCCGCGACGTTCGCGATTCTGACGACAGTCAGGGCCAGCGAGATACCCGTCGCTCGACCACCTGCGATCTGCGATATCAAGGTGACTACGACTGGCACCGACGGGGTGCTACTCCGCCGGAAGGGCGGCACGCCGCCATTCGTTGTCCTGAGGAGCGATGCTGCGGACTTCACGGCAGCTCGCGACGTCCGAGTCCTCGCAACCGCTGAGCGGGAGTTCCGTGATCGTGTTGGAAGAGGACAGCGCTACTGGTACCAAGTCATGGATCGGCATTCACCGCCGTTGCTCTTCCGAACAGAACCCGACGTTCCCCACGAGGGTGAGCTCGTCACGATCCACGGCGCAGGGTTCGACCCCAACTGCAAGGGAAACCATCTCATCATGGCGGGGACGATGGACGTCGCACCTCTCCAACATTGCACATCATCGAGTGTCAGCTTCTAAGTTCCGCTGCACGCTGTCTCCGGCGAGCTCGAAGTCATGACGGGTCGCGGTCTGGGAGTATTCGGGTCGGCGCTGGAAGATTGCGAAGGGATACCGAGAGAAGCGGTGACGTGGTCCAACGAGCACGCGGAGCATTGTTGATTCGCCTCCCGCTAGGCGCGGCTCTTCTGGCCATGGCGTCAGCCGTGGCAGCTAGCAAGACGTTGCTCCGACCTCCGAGGTGCTTCCGGCGACCGACCTCGTTGTCGTGGGAGTGCTTCACGACGTAACCGTCGCGCGTTCTGGTTCGAGCCCAGCCTCCGGCACCCAACAGAATCAAGCGCTTACAGCGTCTCCGGATCTGCGGTGATGCCGCTCTTCGATCACGGACCTTCTCCTATCGTCGGATACTGAACGAATTGACCGTTGGCGAACACGATGTCCGCTCCAAACTGTGTGGTTTGACCGGTGCGCAGCGCCTCGAACTCGATTTGCCCCCAAGTCGCATAGGGAAAGTCCGGAGTGCCATCGGGTCCGTAACTCAGCAACGCGTAGTGGGTCGTGTCGGACCAGAAGAGGAAGGGGTTTCCCCATGGATCGACTTTCGGAAGCGATCGGATGTAGGTCGGCTCGAGGATGGTCTCGATCCTGGCGATCGAATCGATGGGGGCAACGGGTCCTGGGTAGACGTTCCAGTCGACAGAGAACGACTCGGTGGCGGTCCCTGCCATTCGGAGATCGGCCATCGCTCGTCGCAGGTTGTCGTTCGGACCTTGTGCCACTGTCGGCCACTGAACGAATTCACCGGTGACCCACACGAGATCCGCTCCAAAGCGGGTGGTGGAAGCGGTTTGCATTGCCGCAAACTCGGCTCGCCCCCAGGTCGCATAGGGAAAGTCGGCAATGCCATCGGGTCCGTAGCTCACCACCGCGTAGTGCGTCGTGTCGGACCAGATCAGGTAGGGGTTTCCCCACGGATCGATTTTCGGGAGCACGCGGATGTAAATCGGCGCGACGATCGACTCGATCCGTGCGACGAGGTCGATGGGGTCAACAGGTCCTGGATAGATGTTGTTGTCGACGGCGAACGATTCAACCGCGGTTCCCACGCTGCGAACCTCGCCCATCGCCCGCCGCAGGAGCTCGGTCTGCGATGCGGGACCGCGATACGCAACACCATCGACGATCAACAGGTCGTTTGTCGGATCGCTCCCCGCCCAGGCCATTCGGACGTTCGCGAAGGGCCGTGCCCCACTGTAGTCGAACTGCCTCATCCCGTCGGAGCCGAGGCTGAGGATCAGATAGTCCCTCCCGTCGGACCAATAAAGGAGTGGGTTGTTCCAAGCATCGCGAGCCGATCCACCATGGCTTCGCACGCGGGAGACCACTTGGCTACCCAGCGAGGAGACTGGGACGAGCCCATCGGTCGGCCCTGGGTAGGCGGGGTAGGTGAGCTCGACGGCCTGAGTGTCGAGCACGGCAGCGACGACTCGCATGCGAAGAAACGTTTCGAGGACCTCGGGACGAAGCCCATCGCGGGGCTGCGGCGCACAATGAGCCGGTCGGGTCGCTGCGGCCATCGCCAACAGCGCTACCAGCACGGAGCTATTTCGAAAGAGTCGCATCGGACCTCCGCGTTCGCTCAGGGTTTGTTGGGACGGCGTAGAACATCATGCCGGGGCGGAGGTCGGGCAAGTCCCACGAAAACGAGGCGGTCCCACGCAGTTCTCGGAAGGTGCCCGCGGCCTCCGTGGCTGGGGAGCGTCGGCGCGCGGAGGCGCCGGCCGCCAGGAATACGCTGCATGCGATCGCTATCCGAATAGCCTTCATTTCGTATCTCCTCGTATCGTCCAACTTCGTCCTAGTGCTTGTGCCGGTGGTGCAAGTCCGGATAGTGCGGATGACTGTGCGTCAACGGCCTATGCCTGTGCCAATGACTGTGCGGTTCACCCGACGGATCGGTCGGCCCGTGCGTGTGCTGGTGATGCGCGTCGTGGTGGTGGAGATGCTCGTGTTCCATCGCGTCGTGCGCGTGCTGGTGCTCATGCCGCTCGGTGAGGTGAAGCCACACACCTGCATCCATGAATAGCCCGGCGACGATGAACCCGGCGGTGAAAGATTCTCTGAGCCAGACGACGGAAAGCGCGGCCCCAAGAAAAGGTGCGAGCGAGAAATACGCGCCGGTCCGCGCGGTGCCGAGATGTCTCAGCGCAAGAACGAACAATACGAGACTCACGCCGTAGCCGAGGAATCCGATCACAGCCACGGCGGCCAGGCTTCCCACCGCCGGAAGCTTCGCCCCGAGCAATAGCGCGATGCATGTATTCACGGTGCCGGCGCAGAGACCCTTCAGCATCGCGGTTTGTACCGGGTCGGCCGCCGAGACGTTCCGGGTGAGATTGTTGTCCGCAGCCCAAGCCAGACACGCACCTGTGATGGCGAGAGCTCCCCATGGCACGCCTAGCTCGGGACGTCCTAACCATGAAAGCGCAACGGCGCCCGCGGTGATCAGAACCATGCCCACGGCAATGCGGCGGTCGAAATTCTCCTTGAACACGAACCACGCCAGCAGGACGGTGAACACGCCTTCGAGATTGAGCAGCAACGACGCGCTCGACGCCGGCGTCCTCGACAATCCGAACATCAACAAAGCGGGTCCGATGACGCCGCCGCAAACGATGGCCGCGACCAGCCAGGGCAGATCGCGACGGGTCAACCGTGCCTCGCTCGCATTTCGTCGCACCAGGCGATAAATCCCGAGACCGATGCCCGAAAACAGGTAGAGCAATCCCGCCATGAGCACCGGCTCGACGGAAGGAAGCAGCCGCTTAATAACCGGAGTGCTCGCGCCGAAGAGCGCAGCGGCTCCTACCGCGAATAAGACGCCGGCGAACCGCGCGCGAGTATCCATGTCACCGCCGGGTCCGGACGGTCCCGCGTTCCGCCCAAGCGTAAAGCACCGGCAGCACGACGAGTGTGAGGAACGTCGAGCTCAAGATACCGCCGATCACGACAGTGGCGAGTGGACGCTGAACCTCGGCGCCCGCACCGGTCGCGATCGCCATGGGCACGAAACCGAGGCTAGCGACGGCGGCGGTCACAAGCACGGGACGGAGGCGGGTGAGCGAGCCTTCGAGGACGGAATCGCGAACGGATTTGCCTTCCTCGCGTAGCTGGTTGAAATAGGTGACGAGGACCATGCCGTTGAGGACAGCCACGCCGGTGAGCGCGATGAAGCCGACGGCCGCCGTGATGCTGAAGGGCATCCCCCGAAGCCACAATGCGGCGATACCGCCGGTCACGGCGAGCGGGATGCCGGAATAGACCAGCAGCGCCTGACGCAGCGAGCGGAACGCCAGGAAGATGAGAACGAAGATGAGCGCGAGCGCCGACGGCACCACGACGGCGAGACGCGCGCGGGCATCTTGCAGGTTCTCGAATTGACCTCCGAACTCCACGATGTACCCCTCGGGCATTTTGACCTGCTCGCGAATGCTCCGCTCGGCCGCGCGGACGTACCCTTCGATGTCGCGGGTTGCGAGGTTCACCATCAACGCGGCGCGACGCTGCCCGCCTTCGCGCTGAATCGGCTCCACGCTCTTCAGCGTGGCGAACTCCACGACCTTGCCCAACGGCAGCAGCCCGCTGTCGCCGACGCGCAGCGGTAGCTTCTGGATCTCGGCATCATCCGCACGGAGCTCCTCGGGCATCCGCACCACGATGTCGAATCGGCGGTTTTCTTCGACCATCTGGCCAACCCCGTGGCCGGCCAGAGCGGAGCTGACCGCCTTGTTCACTTCACCGGCCTGGAGGCCATAGCGGCGGAGGACGTCGCGCTTCACATTCATCTGTAACTGGGGTGTGCGCCCTTCGGTCTCGTATTCGACCTGTGCCACGCCCGGAGTCGCCTCCAAGATCGTCTTCACCTTCTCCGCGAGGGGCTCCAGAACATCGTAGTCCGTGCCGAAGATCTTCACGGCCAGCTCGGCCTTCGTTCCTTCAAGCATTTCGTTGAAACGCATCTCGATGGGCTGGGCGAACAGGAGGTCGTAGTCGGGGTTGATCGTCTTGAGCGTGGCTTCGATCTGTTCCCGCAGCTCGGACTTGTTCGTCGGCCGACCCGGAGTCATCGGCCACTCGGCGCGCGGCTTGTAGAAAACGTAAACGTCGCTTTCATTGGGCGGCATGGGGTCCGAGGCGATCGCGCTCGTTCCAATGCGCGAGAAGATTCGCGTGAGTTCGGGGAAGTCCGCACGCAGCCGGTTTTCGACCTCGATGTCGGTGCGAAGCGATTCCTCCATGCTCATGCCGACGGGCTTGTAGAGCATCGCGGTGATGGAGCCTTCGTCGAGCTTCGGGACGAACTCCGCGCCAAGATGCGTGAAGAGCCACAGCGAGCCTGCGAAGAACAAAACCGCCGCGCCCACGACCAGCCAGCGGAGCCGGAGCGCGAGGTGAAGCGTGGGCTCGTACAGTCGCTTGGCGAAACGGATGAGGCGGTTGTCTCCCTCGTGAATCGCCCCCGTGAGCGCCAACGAGCACAGCGCCGGCATTAGCGTGAGCGCCAGCACGAGCGCGCCGCCGAGCGCGAGCATCACGGTCAGCGCCATCGGGTGAAACATCTTGCCCTCGATCCCCGTGAGGGCCAGGATCGGGACATAAACCACCGCGATGATGACGACGCCGAAAAACATCGGCGTGCCCACCTCGGTGCTCGCGGCGAGCACCGTCTGCGAGCGTTCCTGCGCGGTGAGCGAGCGGCCGAGCTCGTGCTGCCTCAGCCCGAGGCGCCGGACGATGTTCTCGACGATGACGACCGCGCCATCGATGATCAGGCCGAAGTCCACCGCGCCGAGGCTCATCAGGTTGCCGGAGATGCCGAAATACCTCATTCCGGTGAGCGCGAAGAGAAACGACAAGGGAATGGCGGTCGAGACGATGAGCGCGGCGCGCCAGTTCCCGAGAAGGAGGAGCAGCACGACCACCACCAGCACCGCACCCTCGAAGAGGTTCCTCTCGACCGTGGCGATGCTGCGCCCGATGAGCAGCGACCGATCGTACGCTTGGCAATCGAGCGGTCCTTCACAACCTCGCGGCTGTCTTGGCCGCTCCACCGTCCATGCCCGGACTCAAGACGAGAGGCCCAACGGAGCGTCTCGCCGAGCGTACTACTAGCTCGGAGGGCACCACGGTGAGACACGCGACGTCCTTGTTCCTCGGAACCGCCCTGATTCTGTCCGCCGGAGCCCCGGCCATGAGCACCGCCGACGCGGCGTACCCCGAGCATGAACGGATCGCCAAGAGCTTCAGCCTCGCTTCCGGCTCCCGCATCGAGATCTCGACGATCGCCGGTTCGGTCGAGATCGACACGACGTCCGGACGGACAGCCGACGTCGAGGTCGTCCGAGCCGCGCCGACTCAAAGAGAGCTCGACTGCGGCGCGATCGTGATCGAGCAGGTCGGCCCGACGCTCAGGATCCGAAGCGAGAACCGGTGCCAAACCATCCGCAGCTCGCACGTGGTCAAGTTGAGCGTTCCGAGGGACGTGAACCTCAGCCTTCGAAACATCGCGGGACACGTGCGCATCGGATCAACCGACGGCATGGTGCGCCTCGAGAGCATCGCCGGGCATGTCGAAGCCGAAGGGCTTCGCGAGGCGAGGATGGTCTCGCTCGCCAATGGACTAGTGCTGACCGTTTCCGACCTGAGCGCTCGCGGAATCAGTGTGATCAGCGTGACGGGCGCCATCGATCTCGACGTCGGCCCCCGCGCCGACGCCGAGGTGATCACCCGCAGCGTCGCGGGTCACATCGACAACGAGGTGCGCGGGGCTCGCATCATCGAGATCGACGACGCGAATCAGCGCGCGGTCATCGGCTCGGGCCGCGGAAAGATCGAGATCATCAGCGTCGTCGGGACCATCAGGATCCACGGTTAGCCTCCAAGCAAGCCTCGGGCCTCAAAGGAGCCAGCCATGAGACATGCGGCATCCCTGATCTTCCGATCGCTCTTGATCCTGTCCGTCGGGGCCGCCGGCGCCCGCGCGAATGACACCGATCGCGACCGCCGAACGTTCGACCTAGCCCCACGCTCCACGGTCGAGATTGCGGGGATCGCGGGTTCCGTCGAGATCAAGACGACGCGCGGGATCCGGGCCGAGGTCGAGGTCGTACGCAATGCGCCCACGCACGAGGACCTCGAATGCGGCGCGGTCGTGATCGAGCAAGCGGGTACGACGCTGAGAATCCGCAGCGTAGACAAGTGCGAGATCGTTCGCATGACCGTGAGCGTCACGTTGAGCGTCCCGGCCGACGCCGACCTCAGCCTGCGGAACATCGCGGGCCACGTGCGCATCGGATCGACGAACGGCCTGGTGCGCCTCGACAGCATCGCCGGCCACGTCGAGGCGGTGGAGCTTCGCGAAGCGAAGATAAGCTCGCTCGCCAAAGGGTTGAACATGACCGTCTCCGCCCTGGGCGATCGCGGCATTACGGTGAGCACCGTCACAGGCGGCATCGATCTCGGAGTTCGGGCGGGTGTCAATGCCACGCTCGTCGTTCGCAGCTTGGCCGGCCGGTTTCAGAACGACCTGGCGGGCGTCGAGCCGTTCTTGGATGGCGGGCAGGACCACCGCGCGGTGCTCGGTCGCGGCGGTGGCAAGATCGAAATCGACCGCGTCGTCGGCAACCTGCGCATCCACGGCTAGAGCTGTCGCCTCGTACCTCCTCTCGCGCCTGTGCCGTCGCAACTCGACGACACGCCATCGGAGGTAATGGCGATGGTGAGGGAGTAGCGCGCGTGTCCACCTGGGTGTCCATAACGCTCGTAAAACACGGTCGTTGCCCGTAACCCTCGTAATGAGACCTGACGCCGAGGCGATTCGCCGAACGGGTCTTGTCTCAGTGATCCGAGCGCGTAGCGCCGAGCATCCAAATGTCGGCCTGGATATCGTCCCGCACGGCCAGCAGGCTTCCGCCGTCGCTGGCCAGGGCCAGGCTTCGGACGCCGATTCCGAGCTTGTCCAGGACCGGCTGCGTCTTCCTCGTTTCGACGTCCACCGTCACGAGGCTATTCCTGTCCTGGACGAGCACTCGGCGTCCGTCGGGGAACCATGCGAGGGGGCGTCCGTTTTCCGACACGCGCCCGAATGTCTTCGTTTCCAGGGAGTAGATGACGACGCCCGGTTCGAACCCGGCCGCCGTGCGCAAACTTCCCACCAGCCGCTTTCCCTCGGGCGACCAGCCGGCGGGACTGAATCCGTGGGTCTCGTCGAAAATCTTCAGGTACGTAATTGAATGCTGGGGAAGCGGCGCCGTCAGATCAATCAGTCCGCAGGACTCTTCGATCTTTCCGATGCCGATCACGGCGAGGGTTCGCCCGTCGGGAGACGGATAAGGATTCGCAGGGGGGTTTCCCTCGTTCGATGTGAGCTGCTCGAGCCCGCTGCCGTCCCGGTGAATCCGCCACTCTTCATAGCGTCCGGTGCGGTCCGAGAAGAAATAGATCAACTCGGAGTCGGGCCCCCACTTCGGGCTCCGGTCCTTGAAGCGGTCGTTGGTGATCCGGCGCAACCCCGTACCGTCGGCTGCGGCGACGAGGAGATCCTCCTGGGTGTCTCGCACGTGCATGAGCACCCAGCGGCCATCCGGGGAGGGGACCGCCGTCATAATTTCCCGAGAGCTTCCCAAGATCGGAGACGGCGGTCCGACGACTCTCCCCGTGGCCGGGTCAAGGGGGAATCGCTCTAGGCCACTCGAAGAGATCCGGTCGGCGTACAGGATCTGGCCTGCCTCCGATATGGAGAGCTGCCCGTTCCATTGCCCTCCGGAGGTCACCGGCTCAGGCTCGCCGAGAGGCTTACCGGTTTCTTCGTCGATCGGGCGCCGCCACAGGTTCATTGATCCGCCCCGGTTGCTGGCGAAGTAGACGTACTTTCCATCCGGGGACCAGACGGGGTTCCAGTTGAAGAAGTCGTCGTCGTTCAGCGGCGTCGCCTTGCCGCCACCAGCCGGCACCGTGTAGAGGACCCGCTTCCCGGTCCCCTCGGGAAGCCCCCAGAACGCGATCCGCGTCCCGTGCGGGGACCAGGCTGGTTGCACCCCGTCCTCTTTCATAGCGATCTGCTTCTTCGCGCCGGTCATCACGTCGATCCGCCAGAGCTGGCTGCCGGACCTGCGGGTGGAAGGTTCGGCCAGTCCCTCCGTGGCCACGACCAGTTCCTTGCCGTCGCGGGGGACCAGGCGGGGTTGAATCCAAGCTCGGTCACGCGGTGCACCGACTCGCCGGTGGCCCCCATGACGAAGATTCCTTTGCCTTCCCGCTCCGAGCGAAAAGCGATCCACTGCCCATCCGGGGAAAAGGCGGGGGACCAGTCGTTCTCCTTCGAGTCCGCCGTGAGGTTGGTGGCATTTTCTCCGCCAACGCGCTGGAGGTAGATGTCATTTTGCTCACCGTCGGCGGAGCCGACGTAGACGAATGAGCGTCCGTCTGGTGAGAGGCTCGGCTGAGATTCCACGCCTCGAGCGAAAGTCATCCGTGTGAAGTGGACAGGAACGGCGTGCGATGCGGAACGCGTCGCCGGGGAGGGAAGAGCCCGCCCGACGAAGAACGTTGCCACGGCGAGGATGGCGGCTGCCAGAGCCGGCGCCAGTAGCGCCGTCCTTCGTCGCGCCGGCGCCTGCGCGGGCGCACCCGTTTGTGATCCCCCCGCGGCGATCCACTGAAGCTGCAGCTTGACGTCGTGCGCGCTCTGGATCCGCTCCGCGGGGTCCTTCGCGAGGCACCCGCCGACCAACCGGTCGAGAGCCGGCGGCGCAAGGGGGGACAGCTGCGAGATCGGCGTCGGCTCGCTCCCCATGATGGCGGTGATCAGCGACGCTTGGCTCTTCCCGTCGAAAGCGCGCTTCCCCGTCGCCATCTCGTAGAGAACGCAGCCCAGCGCCCACAGATCGGCGCGCGCGTCGGCCTCTTGCCCTTCGAGCTGTTCCGGCGCCATGTACTGGAACGTTCCGAGGATCGTGCCTTCGGCTGTGAGCGGCCCGGCGACGGTCGGCGAGCTGGTCAGCTCGCTGGTCCCACCGAGCCCGCTCGCGCGCGCGAGGCCGAAATCCATCAGCTTCGCGCCCGACCTCGTCAGCATGACGTTGCCGGGCTTGAGGTCGCGGTGCATGACGCCAGCGCGGTGCGCGCGATCGAGCGCGTCAGCGATTTGCGCGCCCAACTTCAAGGCATCCGCGAGGGGGAGCGCGCCCTTCATCAACCGCGCCGCCAGCGTCTCGCCCTCGATCAGCTCCATCACCAGGTAGTCGGTCTCGCCCTCCCGCCCGACGTCGTGCAGCGTGCAGATGTGCGGGTGGTTAAGCGACGAGATCGTCTTCGCTTCGCGGTCGAACCGCGCGCGAATCTCTGGGTTCGACGTCAGGTGCTGCGGCAGCACCTTCACCGCGACGTCCCGTCCTAGCCGCGTGTCCTTGGCGCGATACACCTCGCCCATGCCGCCCGCGCCGAGCGGGGCGACGATCTCGTACGGGCCGAGGCGGTTTCCGGCGGACAGCGCCATTGGCGGAGTCCTCACTTAGTGATGCGCTTCAGTGAGTCTAGGGCAAAAAGGCGAAAAGCCACCCTCCGCCAGTTTGCCGCATCCGCGGGTCCAGTCGGGAATTGTGGTGGATAACGGTCCGTAATCGGTCTATATTTGGTCCGCACGCAGACGGGAGGTGAATGTGAAGGAAGTCCAGGTCTTCGACGGAATCGTCCCCCTTGGCGAATTCAAGGCGCAGGCCGCGAAGCTGCTCAAGCGCCTCGGGGAATCCGGAGAGCCGATGGTGATCACGCAGAACGGTCGACCGGCCGGCGTCTTGGTGTCTCCGAGGGAGTTCGATCGCATTCAAGAGCGGCAGCGGTTCCTGGAGTCGATCGCGGCTGGCCTGGCCGATGCCGAGGCAGGGAAGGTGACCGGCACCGCCGAGCTCAAGAAGCGCCTCCGCGCGTGGCGAGCCGAGCGCGCCAGGGGATGAAGGTCGTCTGGACCGAGCGGGCGTGGGAGCGCTTGACCGAGATCGAGACATTCGTCGCGTGTGACCATCCCGAGGCAGCGGTGAGGCTTGTCGACAAACTGATCGCTCGGGGCGACGCGCCGGGTCGGTATCCTGATCGGGGTCGCAAGCTCCCGGAGATCCCGAGTAGCGGCCTTCGCGAGATCGTCGTCGATAGTTACCGGATCGTGTACCGCCGCATGCTCAATACGATTGAAGTGCTGACCGTGTTTGAGGGGCATCGTCTCCTGCG
>Ga0137436_1000210_pt1 | contig 18737 bp, 23 predicted proteins | sample EasRivERMGT119_2_FD_102328 | JGI IMG/M metagenome (GOLD analysis project Ga0137436, IMG submission 102328) | Soil microbial communities from meander-bound floodplain in the East River, Colorado, USA - East River MetaG ERMGT119_2 | ecosystem: Environmental > Terrestrial > Soil > Floodplain ...
CCGGCGCCGACATCCGCTCGGTGCGCATGACGCCGGGGGTCGATTTCTTCGATGAGCTCGAGCGCGCGATCCGCGAGCTCACGCCCAAGCCGAAGATGCTGATCCTCGGCTTCCCGTCGAACCCCACCGCGCAGTGCGTCGACCTGGCGTTCTTCGAGAAGATCATCGCGCTGGCTAAGCAGCACGACATCCTGGTGGTGCACGACCTCGCCTACGCCGACATCTGCTTCGACGACTACCGCGCGCCTTCGATCATGCAGGTGCCCGGCGCCCGCGACATCGCGGTCGAGTTCTTCACCATGTCGAAGAGCTACAACATGGCCGGCTGGCGCATCGGCTTCATGGTCGGCAACAAGGACCTGGTGCACGCGCTGGCGCGCATCAAGAGCTACCACGACTACGGCAGCTTCACGCCGATCCAGGTGGCCTCGATCGTCGCGCTGGAAGGCCCGCAGGAGTGCGTCGAGGAAATCAGGAAAACCTACGAGAAGCGGCGCAACGTCATGGTGAAGGCGCTGCACGACGCGGGCTGGATGGTGGAGAAGCCGAAGGCATCCATGTACATCTGGGCGAAGATCCCCGAGTTCTACGCCAAGATGGGCTCGATCGAGTTCTGCAAGCGGCTGATGGAAGAGGCGAAGATCGCGGTGGCGCCCGGCATCGGCTTCGGCGACTACGGCGACGACCACGTGCGCATCGCGCTGATCGAGAACGAGCACCGCCTGCGCCAGGCGGCGCGCGGCATCCGCGACATGTTCCGCAAGGACGGCCTGCTGAGAGGGGCGGCATGAACCCGCCGCTTAAGGCAGGCGCGGCTTGATTCATCCCAGGCCGGCCACGCTGGAAGGCAACGGCGTCCGGCTCGAACCCCTGGAGGCGAAGCACGAGGATGGCCTGCGCGCGGCCGCGCAGGACGGCCGCCTGTGGGAGCTGTTCTTCACCTCGGTGCCGGAGCCGGACAAGGTCGGCGCCTATATCGTCCAGGCCCAGGCGGGGCAGAAGAACGGCGACATGCTGCCCTGGGCGGTACGCGACCTGAAGACCGACACGATCGTCGGCAGCACGCGCTACCACGACATCATCGCCGCGGCGGACCGCGTCGAGATCGGCTGGACCTGGTACGCGCAGCGCTGCCAGCGCAGCCACGTGAACACGGCCTGCAAGCTGCTTCTTTTCACCTACGGGTTTGAAAGCCTGAACTGCAAGGTGATCGGCCTGCGCACCGACAACTTCAATTTCCGCTCGCAGAGGGCGATCGAGGCGCTCGGCGCGAAGAAGGACGGCGTCATCCGCCACCACTGGCCGCGGCGCGACGGCAGCATCCGCGACACGGTGATGTACAGCGTGCTGCGCGACGAATGGCCCGGCGTGAAGAAGCATCTCGAGCTCCGACTGAAGAGAAATGAAACCAATTAACGTAGGACTGCTGGGCATCGGCACGGTAGGCGGCGGCACCTGGGAGGTGCTCAACCGCAACGCGAGCGAGATCCAGCGCCGCGCCGGCCGGGCGATCCGGATCACGCGGGTGGCGGACAAGGCCGTTGCAAGAGCAAAGAAAATAACCGGTGGAAAAGCGAAAATCCACGCCGATGCTTTCGAGGTCGTCAGGGCGGACGACATCGACATCGTCGTCGAGCTGATCGGCGGCTATACCATCGCCAAGCAGCTGGTGCTCGAGGCGATCAGGAACGGCAAGCACGTGGTGACGGCCAACAAGGCGCTGCTCGCCACGCACGGCAACCAGATCTTCAAGGCGGCGCAGAAGCAGGGCGTGATGGTCGGCTTCGAGGCCTCGGTCGCCGGCGGCATCCCGATCATCAAGGCGGTGCGCGAGGGGCTCGCCGCCAACCGCATCGAGTGGATCGCCGGCATCATCAACGGCACCTCGAACTTCATCCTGTCGGAGATGCGCGACAAGGGGCTGCCCTTCGCCACCGCGCTGGCCGAGGCGCAGAAGCGCGGCTATGCCGAGGCCGACCCGACCTTCGACATCGAGGGCATCGACGCGGCGCACAAGCTCACCATCCTGTCGGCGCTCGCCTTCGGCATCCCGATGCAGTTCAGGAAAGCCTACGTCGAGGGCATCTCGAGGCTCACGCGCGAGGACATCGGCTACGCCGAGCAGCTGGGCTACCGCATCAAGCTGCTGGGCATCACCAAGCGCGTGAAGAAGGGCATCGAGCTGCGCGTGCACCCGACGCTGGTGCCGACGCGGCGCCTGATCGCCAACGTCGAGGGCGTCATGAACGCCATCCTGGTGAAGGGCGATGCCGTCGGCCCGACGCTCTACTACGGCGCCGGCGCCGGCAGCCAGCCGACCGCGAGCGCGGTGGTGGCGGACCTGATCGACGTGACGCGCCTCATTACCGCCGACCCCGAGCACCGCGTGCCCCACCTTGCCTTTCAGCCGGACCAGCTGTCCTCGGTTCCGATCCTGGGAATCGAGCAGGTGGAGACCTCCTACTACCTGCGCATGCGGGTGGCGGACAAGCCGGGCGTGCTGGCCGACATCACGCGCCTGCTGGCGCGCTCGAAGATCTCGATCGGCGCCATGGTGCAGAAGGAGCCCGCCGAGGGCGAGAGCCGGGTCGACATCGTCATGCTGACCCACCGCGCGCTGGAGAAGAACGTCGTCGAGGCCATGGCGCGCATCGAGCGGCTGCCGACGGTGCTGGGCAAGATCGTGCGCCTGCGCCTGGAGGAGCTGTTGTGAGGATCGCGCTCCTGGCGCTCGCGCTGGCAGTCAGCCTGCCGGTGTGCGCCCAGGAGAAGGAAAAAAAGAAGAAGGCCGCGGCGAAGAAGCCGGCAGCGGCCCACAAGCAGGCCTCGCCCGAGCAGATCCGCAAGTTCAACGAGATGCAGAAGAAGCAGCAGAAGTGACAATGACGGACGCGAAGAAGCCCGCGTGAACTACGTCAGTACGCGCGGCGGCGGCACGCCGCAGAAATTCTCGGACATCCTGCTCGAGGGCCTTGCCCGCGACGGCGGCCTTTACGTCCCCGAAACCTTTCCCAGGGCGGACCTCGCCGCCTGGCGCAAGCTGTCGTACCCGGACCTTGCCGTCGCGGTCCTTTCCGGATTCATGGACGATGTCCCGGATCTCGAGCGCATCGTGAGAGCCACGTATACGAAAGAGATCTTCGGCAGCGACGACATCACGCCGCTGAAGACCCTCGAGCCGGGCTTTCATCTGCTGGCGCTGTCGAACGGTCCGACGCTGGCGTTCAAGGATGTTGCCTTGCAGCTCCTGGGAGGCCTGTTCGAATCGGTTCTGAAGTCGAGAAACCAGACGCTCAATATTCTCGGCGCCACCTCGGGCGACACCGGCTCGGCGGCCGAATACGCCATGCGCGGCCGTCGCGGCATCCGCGTGTTCATGCTCTCGCCGGAGGGACGCATGTCGGCGTTCCAGCGCGCGCAGATGTACTCGCTGCAGGACCCGAACATCCACAACATCGCGATCAAGGGAACGTTCGACGACTGCCAGGACGTAGTGAAGCGCGTGAACGCCGACGCCGCGTTCAAGGAACGCTACCGCATCGGCGCGGTGAATTCGATCAACTGGGCGCGCATCGCGGCGCAGGTCGTGTACTACTTCAAGGGCTACTTTGCAGCGACGCGCACCGACGGCGAGAAGCTGTCGTTCGCGGTGCCCTCGGGCAATTTCGGCAACATCTACGCCGGCTACGTGGCGATGCGGATGGGGCTGCCGGTGAAAGCCCTGATCCTGGCGACCAACGAGAACGACGTGCTCGATGAGTTCTTCCGCACCGGGCGCTACCGCGTACGCAAGGCGGTGCAGGCGACCTCCAGCCCGTCGATGGACATCTCCAAGGCGTCGAACTTCGAGCGGTATGCCTTCGACGTCGCGGGGCGGGACGGGGCGCGCGTGAAGAAGCTCTTCGAGCTCAACGAAGAGTTCAGCCTGCCGCAGCCGGATGCGACGTTCCGTTCCGGCAGGAGCACGCACGCCGATCGTATCGCGACGATCCGGCACATCCACCGCAAGTACGGCGTGACCATCGACCCGCACACGGCCGACGGCGTGAAGGTCGGCATCGAGCGGCGGGAAGCGGGCGTGCCGCTCGTCTGCCTGGAGACCGCGCTGCCGGTGAAATTCGCCGATACCATTCGCGAGGCACTCGGGCGCGAACCGGAGCGGCCCGCTGCCTTCCGCGGCCTGGAGACGCGCAAGCAGCGCGTCGAGACATTGACTCCTGATGCCGAGGCGATGAAGGCGTTCATCCAGGCGCGCGTCCAATGAGCGCCGTTCCCGTGTCGGAGAAGAACGTCCTGGGCGGCGAGCTGCGCGCCTGCAGCTACGCGCCGCTCACCGGCTACTTCCGCGACGGCAGCTGCGCGACGCACGACCAGGGCGGCGTGGCCCACCTGGTCTGCGTGCAGGTCACCGACGAGTTCCTGCAGTTCAGCGTCGCCAAGGGCAACGACCTGGTGACGCCGCGCCCCGAGCTGCGCTTCCGCGGCCTCAAGCACGGCGACCGCTGGTGCCTGCACGTGCTGCGCTGGGTCGAGGCCTGGGAGGCGGGCAAACCGCCGCGCGTGGTGCTCGAAGCGACACACGAGAACGTGCTCGAGTACGTGCCGCTCTCCGCGCTCAAGCGTTACGCGCTGGACCTCAACTAGCGGGACAGCGCGGCAGCGAAGCTGAGCAGGACGGCGAACAGGAGGCCGAGCCTGGCGGTCGAGGCGAGGGCGGCGTTGAGCCACGCGCCGGCAGGCTCGCGCCGCACCTGCAGCCACAGCCGCGTCGCCCAGGGCAGCAGCGCGAGCGGCGCCAGCAACCAGGCGCTGCGCTCCTGCAGCGCGAGGAGTGCGAGGAGGGCGAAAGGCGCGTGCATCAGGATGAAGTACTCCCGCACGGTGAAGCTCGCGCCGCGCCTTACCGCCAGCGTGTACTTGCCGATGACGCGGTCGGATTCGATGTCGCGCAGGTTGTTCACTACCAGCACCGCGGCGGCGAGCGCGCCGAGCGCCGCGCCGGCGAGGAGCGCGGCGGCGCCGAGCGTGCCGGCGTGCAGGTAGTACATGCCGCCGACCGCGACCAGGCCGAAGAAGGCGATGACGAAAGCTTCGCCCCAGCCCGAGTAGGCGACCGGGCGCGGGCCGGCGGTATAGGCGGCCCCCGCGGCGATCGACGCCACGCCGATGCCGACCACGGGCCAGCCGCCGCGGGCCACCAGGTAAGCGCCGGGGACGATCGCCAGCGCAAAGCAAAGGACGGCCGCCACCTGCACCTGCGCCGCAGGCAGCCAGCCTTCGGTCGTCGCGCGCGGCGGTCCCAGGCGTCCGCGGCCGTCGGCGCCGCGGCGGAAATCGCCGACGTCGTTCTGCAGGTTGGTGCCGGCGTGAATCAGAATGGAAGCGATGAGCGCAGCGGCGGCGAGCCCCAGCCCGACGTGGTGGCCGTCGAGGGCCGCGAGGCTGGTACCCGCCAGCACCGGCGCAAGCGAGATGGTGAACGACCACGGGCGCGCCGCCAGCCACCAGGCGAGCGCCGGCCCGGGGGTGTGCGGCACGGCCAACGAGTCGCTGCGCGTCGCGGTCACGGCTGGCAGGGGCGGGCCGCTCATAATATAGGTGATGCCTTAGGCAAGGCGAAAAGAGGGAAATGCGATGAGACAGATAGCGGTGCTGGTGCTGGCGGCGGGACTGGGCTGGTCGCCCGCCTCGCAGTCGCAGGACGTCGCCCAGGCGGAGGCGCTGCTCAAGAAGAGCGGCTGCATGAAGTGCCACGCGGTGGCGGCGAAGAAGGAAGGACCCTCGTTCAAGGACGTCGCCGCCCGGTACAAGGGCAAGTCAGAGGGCGCTGCGGCGGTCACCCGGCAGATCACCGCCAGTCCGAAGATGACGCTCGACGGCAGGGAAGAGCTGCACGATGCGCTCAAGACCAAGAGCGACGCCGAGATCAAGAACGCCGTCGCCTACATTCTGTCGCGCTGACGGATAGGCAGCCGGGCGCAGGCCTGGCAGTGCAGCGCGTCCGGATCGGCCTCCAGGCGCGCGTAGGCGATGTCCTTGCCGCATTCGATGCACACGCCGTAGTCCGGCATGTGCAGACGCTCCAGCGCCGCGCCGAGCTGCAGCGGGCTCGCCGCGCGCTCGCGAATGATCCGCTCAAGCGCGGCACGCTGCTCCAGAGTGAGATAGTGGTAGTGGGTCATGCGGCGAAATTAGCGCCTCCGCCCGGCGTGCGGTTTGACGTACGTCAAATGCTCGCGCGTCGTTCGCCGTAGGGTGGCTCCATGCAGGGAATTCGTTCAGCCGCGGAGCTCTACGCGCATGCGATCGCCATCGAGCGGGAGGCGGCGCAGCGCTACGCCGAGTTCGCCCGGCACATGGCGGACCTGGGAAACGTGGCGGTGGCGGAACTGTTCCGCCGGCTGGCAGGCTTCGAGGCGGAGCACCTCGAGACGCTGCTGCGCAGAACCGACGGGGTCGCCGTGCCCGAGATCGCGGCCGCCGGCTATCGCTGGCTCGACGCCGGGGCGCCCGAGACCGCGGCGCGCGAGCTGGTGTTCCGCCTGATGACGCCGCGCCACGCGCTCGAGATCGCGCTCGGCGCGGAGCAGCGCGCGCAGGAGTTCTTCGAGCATGTGTTTGCTACGGCCGCGGATTCCGCCCTGCGCGCCCTGGCGCAGGAGATGGCGGCCGAGGAGCGCGAGCACGTGTCCATGGTCGAGGACCTGCTTGCGCAGACCCCAGACCCGAACGTGGACTGGCCGGCCTTCTTCGAGGCCGGGTGAGGAGCGCCGCATGACTACCCTGGCAAGACAAGCCTCGAGCCCCGCCGATGCCTGGCACGCCGAGCATGCCTATTTCGGCAAGCTGCTGCGCCTGCTGCAGCGGGAAATGGATGTATTTCATACCGCCGAGCGGCCGAACTACCAGCTGATGCTGGACGTCATCTCGTACCTGCGCGAGTTCGGCGACCGCTTCCATCATCCGCGCGAGGATGTCGCCTTCGCGCGCCTGAAGCTGCGCTGTCCCGAGCTGGAGCTGCCCCTCGCGCGCCTGCGCCAGGAGCACGGCGTGATCGCCCGGGCGGGCGAGACGCTGAGCGAGCTGCTGCTGGCCATCGTCGATGGCTCGCTGGTCAGCCGTGCGGAAGTCGAGATGGCGGCCGCCATGTACCTGGTCTACTACGGCAACCACATCGCGAAGGAAGAGGAAGACATCGTCGGCCGGGCGGCGCAGCTGCTGAGCGCCGACGACTGGGAAGCGGTGCGCGCCGCGATACCGTCGCAACGCGATCCGCTATTCGGCGACGCTCCGGACGAGCGCTACCGCGCGCTGCGGCACCTCATCGCGACGACCGGCTGACCGTCCCGCGGCTCACGCGACCTCGGCCAGCCCGGCCGGGTCGAGCAGGGTGATGTCGCCGCCTTTGACCTCGATCAGGCCCTGGGTGGCGAACGCCCGCAGCAGGCGCGACAGCGTCTCCTTCTTCATGTCGAGGCGCGAGGCGATCAGGGTCTTGGTCGCCGGCAGGCGCACTTTGCACACACCCCGAGCGGCGCCGTTGACCGGCTCCGCGAGGCCGGCGAGATAGGTGGCGAGGCGCTGCCCGCCGTGGCGCAGGCTGGACGATTCGAGCTCGGCGAGCAGCTCGACGTTGCGCCTGGCGACGCTGGCGAGCACCTGCCGCGCCGCGCGCGCATCGCGATCGATGAGGCCGAAGGTCGCCTCCGACGGGATCACGACCAGCTTGCAGACAGTCACCGCGGATGCCTCGAAGCCCGCGGGCCGGCCGAGGAAGGCCTCCGCTTCGCCGAACGTCTCGCCGGCCTGGACCAGGGCGATCACTCTTTGCGCGCCGTTTGGCTGGCGCAGCGCGAGCTTTACCTTGCCGTAGGCGACGGCGTAGATGCCGGGCAGGCGGCTGCCCTTCAACACGATCGGCTGCAGGCGCCCGACCTCCAGGCTCCAGCATTGCCCTGCGATCGTGGCGATGGCTTGCGCGGGGGTGCCGCGGAACAGCCCGCTGTTCGCGAGCACACCGCGAATAAACCCCCCGTCCCAGGTGGGCCGTCTTCGCATCGTGAGGACCATGCCTGCATCTTGATTCGCTGCTCTGCGGCAATGTTGACGAAGGTCAACAATTCCCCTCTTTTCGGTGAGGACTCCGGCGGCGAGTGAGTAACTTCTGCTGAGGGGCGAAAGCAAGGGAGGAAGAATGAAGAAGAAGTACGCCATCGGAGTCGCGCTTAGCATGCTGGCGGCAGCCGCGCAGGCGCAATCGGTGGACGTCCCGGCAGCCGAGGGGCTCCTCAAGAAGAGCGGCTGCATGAAGTGCCACTCCGTCTCCGCCGACAAGGATGGCCCGGCGTTCAAGAAGACCGCCGCCAAGCTCAAGGGCAAGGCCGACGCCGCCGACGCGCTCTACAAGCACCTCACCACTGGCCCGATGGTCAAGGTCGACGGCAAGGAAGAGCGCCACGACATCATCAAGTCGAAGGACGACCGCGAGATCAAGAACGCGGTCGCTTACATCCTGAGCCGCTGACGCCATGGGCTGGTGGCAGAACCTCCGCCAGCGCTGCCGGACCTGCTCCAGGGTGACCCTCGGCGCGGGGGTGCTCGCCGTCACCCTGGGCATCTCGTTCGTCATGCTGACCGCCGGCGCGTACGGCCTGGCCTGGACCAATACCGAGGAGTTCTGCATCGGCTGCCATGAGATGCGCGAGAACGTCTACGCCGAGTTCAAGGGCACCATCCACGACAAGAACCGCTCCGGCGTGCGCGCCATCTGCGCCAACTGCCACGTCCCGCACGAGCCGGTGGCGCTGATCATCCGCAAGATGCAGGCGAGCTTCGAGCTGTGGGGCCACCTGACCGGCAAGATCGACACCAAGGAGAAGTTCCAGAAGCACCGCTACGAGATGGCGGTGAAAGAGTGGACGCGGATGAAGAAGAACGGCTCGCAGGAATGCCGCAACTGCCACCACTTCGAAGCCATGGAGCCGGAGAAGCAGACCGAGCGCGCCCGCTCGCGTCATGACAAGGCGAGGGCCGAGGGCACCGCCTGCATCGATTGCCATTTCGGCATCGCCCACCAGGAGCCCGACGGGCCGGGGCCGAGAGAGATCAAGGTGGCCAAGTGAAAACACTCCTTGTTGTCGCGCTTCTCGGAGCACTCCTCGCAACGGGGGCCGTTGCACAGGACAAGCCGGCGCGCAAGGACCTGGTCCTCAACGGCGACGCGAAGTGCACCCGCTGCCACAACGAGGGCGACGAAGCCCCGGTGCTCGCCATCGGCAAGACCAAGCACGGCACCATGGCCGACGCGCGCACGCCGACCTGCACCAGCTGCCACGGCGAGAGCGACGGCCACGTCAACAAGCCGGCCAACGCGACCGAGCGGCCGCGCCCCGACCGCACCTTCGGCAAGCACTCCAAGACGCCGATGGAGGAGCGCAGCGGCGCCTGCCTGGCCTGCCACCAGGGCGGCAACCGCATCCAGTGGCACATGAGCGCGCATTCGAACCGCGACGTGGCCTGCAGCTCGTGCCACCAGATCCACGCCGCGCGCGACAAGGTGCGCGACAAGCTGACGCAGCCCGACACCTGCTTCACCTGCCACAAGGAGCAGCGCGCGCAGGTCAACCGGCCGTCGCACCACCCGGTCATCGAGGGCAAGATGAGCTGCTCCTCCTGCCACAACGTGCACGGCGGCAATCCGAAGCAGCTGGTGCGCGATAGCGTGACCGAGACCTGCTACACCTGCCACATGGAGAAGCGCGGGCCGTTCGTGCACAACCACCCGCCGGTGCAGGAGGACTGCGCCATCTGCCACCAGCCGCACGGCACGACCCTGCCGAGCATGCTCAAGGCGCGCCCGCCGTTCCTGTGCCAGGAATGCCACAGCCACTCGAGCCACCCGAGCCAGGCCGGCGGGCTGCCGACCGGGCGCACGACCAGCAACCAGATGCTCGGCAGCGTTGCCAGGGGCTGCCTGAACTGCCATACCAACATCCACGGCAGCAACAGCACGCAGAACAGCGCGACCGCGGGTCGCTTCCGTCGCTGAAGGAGGATCGATCATGGGCAGCAAGCGCATCTTCAAGCTGACCGCGCTCTGCGCCGCATTGGCGCTCGCCTGGGGCCCGGCGCTGGGGCAGGAGGAGCCCAGCGCCGCCGAGCTGAGCAAGCCCGAAAGCGTGGTGCTCGTCGGCCTGGGCTACTGGACCGACGACCGGCCGCGGCTCGGCGTCTACGACGGCATGCAGGAGAAGGGCCCCTACTTCCTGCTCGACGCCCTGATCAGCCGGCGCGACGACGCGACCGGCACGTGGTTCACCCTCGATGCGCGCAACCTCGGGCTGGATTCGCGCGAGTTCCGCGCCGAATGGCTGCGCCAGGGCGACATCGGCGTGTCGATCGAGTACAACCAAATCCCGTACGCCAGCCCGTACACCGTCATGACCGCGACGCAGGGCCTGGGCACCAGCATGCAGAGGACGCCCACCCCTTCGGCCACCTCGCTCGGAGAATGGCAGGCGGGCACGATGCGCGAGGGCTGGAGCGCCGGGTTCTACAAGAGCCTGGGCGGCGGCACCGATTTTCGCGTCTCCCTGAAGAACGAGCACAAGGAAGGCAGCCGGCTGTGGGGCCGCGGCGGCGCGCCGGAATTCGCCGCCGAGCCGATCGACAGCGATACACGCCAGCTCGAGGCGGTCGTGTCGCACGCCGGCAAGGCGTTCCAGATCCAGGCGGGCTACTACGGCAGCTCGTACACGAACCGCAACAGCCTGGTGGACACGGCCAACATCAACGCCGCCGGCACCACGCTCACCAACCCGTTCTATCTCAGCCTGCCGCTGGACAACCAGGCGCACCAGCTCTACGTGAACGGCGGCTACAACTTCACCGAGCGCACGCGGGGCACGTTCAAGGTGGCGTACACGCGCGCCACGCAGGACGAGGACATTCCCGTCGGCACCGGCGTGGCGGTGTTCTCCGGCGCGCCGACGCACCTCGACGGCCGGCTGGACACGACGCTGGCGCAGCTCGGCGTCAGCTCGCGCGCCACCAGCAATCTCTCCTGGCTGGCGAGCCTGCGCTACTACAATGCCGACGAGAAGACGCCGCAGTACCGCGTCGTGCAGCCGGCGGGCGGCTGCGGTACCTGCGTCGACACGACGCCGCTCGCCTTCAAGACCCTCTCCGGGAAGCTGGAGGGCACTTACCGCCTGACGGCGGGCACCAGCCTGATCGGCGGGTTCGAGTATGCCGACCAGGACCGCAGGGTGCCGGTCGGCAACCTCAACGCCGCGGGCGTGGACCAGCAGCGCTATGTGCCGTGGCGGGTCGAGCTGCAAGAGCTGACCTACTACGTCCAGGGACGGCGCTCGCTGTCGGAGACGTTGAACGGCTCGATCCGGTACGGGCACAGCCGGCGCGACGGGCCGGACTTCACCCTGACCAACGAGGCGCAGTCCGACCTGATCAACCCGATCCACATCGCCGACCGCGACCGCGACAAGTTCCGCCTGATGCTCGACTGGTCGCCGCTGCAGGCGCTGACCCTGACGTTCAACGCCGAGTATGCGAGGGACGAGTACGGGCACAGCGACGCGCGCCCGTACGGCCTGCTCGAGGGCAGCGCGACCCTGTATTCGATCGATGCCGCGTATTCCATCAGCGAGAACTGGCAGGTGAGCGCGTGGTACTCGCGCGACAACGCGAAAGCCACCCAGCTCGGCCAGCGCAACGCCAACGCCGGCGTCGCCACCGCCGAGGCGGTGAAGGAAGCGAACCTCGAGGACATCGGCGACACGTTCGGCGCCGGCCTGAAAGGCACGATCGCGCCGCGGCTCAAGGGTGGCGTCGACCTGCTCTTAAGCAAGAACGTGAACAAGTATCCCGAGACCATCACGCCGACCGGCGCCGGCGGGGTCTTCCCGGTAACGGGCGGCGTGACCACCGTGCCGCTGCCAGACATCCAGAACAAGATGACGCGCCTGAAGCTCTACGCGAGCTACGCGCTGCAGAAGCAGACCGAGGTGCGCTTCGACTACTGGTACGACCGCTGGCAGACCGACGACTGGTCCTGGCTGTTCGCCAACGGCTCGACCTTCACCTACGGCACCACGACCGACGGCACGCAGGTGCTGCAGGCGCCGAAGCAGAGCGCCAACTTCTTCGGCGTGCGCTATATCAGCCGGTTCCAGTAGGCTCGCGGCCGAGTCTGCAACAATAGGGGGTGCTGGAGGCTGCCGATCTCGGTTGCGAGCGGGGCGGAAGAGCTCTTTTCCGCGCCTTGTCGTTTTCCCTCGCCCCGGGCGAGCTGGTGCGCGTCGCCGGCGCCAACGGCCGCGGCAAGACCAGCCTCCTGCGGATCCTGTGCGGCCTGCTCGCGCCGACGGCGGGCGAAGTGCGCTGGAGCGGCGAGCCGATCCGATCGCTGAAGGAGGAATACTCGAAGCAGCTCGTCTACCTCGGCCACGCGCCGGCGGTGAAGGACGAGCTCACCGCGGCGGAGAACCTGTCGATCGCGTGCCGCCTCGCGGGCAATGCGCGCAGCCGCGACGAGGTGTCTGCGGCCCTGCGGGCCCTGGGAGTCCCCGGGGGCGTCTTTGTGAAAACCCTGTCGCAGGGCCAGCGCAGGCGCGCCGCGCTTGCGCGGCTCGCGCTGAGCCGCCCGGCAGCGCTCTGGCTGCTCGACGAGCCGCTCGCTGCGCTGGACGCGCAGGCTGCGCGCCTCGTGGAGGGGCTTGTTGCCGAGCACACCGCGCAGGGAGGGATGGTCGTGTACACGACGCACCAGGAGGCGCGCCTCGAAGGGCGCGTGATCAACCTGGATGCAATGGTCGAAAATGCTTGATGTCCTGCTCGGCCTGGTGCGCCGCGACCTGCTGCTCGCCCTGCGGAATAAAAGCGATGTGGGAACGGCGCTGCTGTTCTTCGTCATCGTCACCAGCCTGTTCCCGCTCGGCATCGGAGCGGAGCCCGGCTTGCTGCGCGCCATCGCCCCGGGGGTGATCTGGGTGGCGGCGCTGCTCTCGAGCATGCTGTCGCTCGGGCGCCTCTTCGCTGCCGACCATGCCGACGGCACGCTCGAGCAGATGGTGCTCGGCGCGGCGCCGCTCGGCGCGGTCGCGGCGGCGAAGACCCTTGCCCACTGGCTGGTGTCGGGTTTGCCGCTGGTCCTGATTGCGCCGCTGATCGCCCTGCAATACGACCTTCCGCTGTCTCTGTACGGCGTGCTTGTCTTATCATTGCTGCTGGGCACGCCGACGCTCAGCCTGATAGGAGCCATCGGCGCTGCGCTCACGTTGGGGCTGCGCGGCGGCGGGGTGCTGCTGTCGCTGCTGGTATTGCCCCTGTACGTGCCGGTGTTGATCATGGGGGCGGGGGGTGTAGAGATGGCCGCCGCGGGAATGAGCGGGCAGGGCCATCTGCTGCTGCTCGCGGCCATGCTGGTCGGCGCGGCGGCTTTTGCGCCGTGGGCCATCGCGGCGGCACTGAGGATTTCGCTGGAATGACGGCAAGGAGCGCCAACTGGTTCTGGTACGCGTCGCCGCAGACGTTCTATCCGCTCGCGGGCGCGGCTGCGCCCTGGTTTGGAATTGCAGCGGCGCTTCTTGCCGCTGCCGGCCTGTACGTGGGCTTCTTCGTCGCCCCCACCGACGCGCAGCAGGGCGAGGCCTACCGCATCATTTTCATCCACGTGCCCGCCGCCTGGATGTCGATGTTCATCTACCTGGTCATGGCGCTCTGGGCGGCGCTCGGGCTGGCGTTCAACACCCGGCTCTCCGGCATGATGGCCACGGCGCTCGCGCCCACCGGCGCGCTGTTCACCTTTCTCGCGCTGTGGACCGGGTCGCTGTGGGGCAAGCCGACCTGGGGCACCTACTGGGTATGGGACGCGCGCCTGACCTCGGAGCTGATCCTGCTGTTCCTCTACCTCGGCTTCATGGCGTTGCAGGCGGCGATCGACGATCCGCGGCGCGCCGACCGGGCGGGCGCGCTGCTCGCCATCGTCGGCGTGGTGAATATCCCGATCATCTACTTCTCGGTGAAGTGGTGGAACACGCTGCACCAGGGCGCGTCGGTGAGCCTGAAGAGCGCGCCGAGCATGGCGGCGAGCATGTTCACGGGAATGATCCTGATGGCGCTGGCGTTCTGGATGTACAGCATCGCGGTCGCGCTGGTGCGCGTGCGCTGCATCATTCGGGAGCGCGGATGAGCGAATTCCTCGCCATGGGCGGATACGCGTGGTACGTATGGGGGTCTTATGGCGTCACGTTCGCGCTTCTCGCGATGGAGGTGGTTCTCTTGAGAAACAGAAGCAGGAAGCATGAAACCCCGTCATAAGCGCATTGCCGCCATCGCGCTCGGCGTCGCCGCGCTCGGCGTCGTGACCGCGCTCGTGCTGATGGCGTTCCAGGAGAACCTGGTGTTCTTCTTCACCCCCTCGGAGGTGGCCGAGAACAAGGCGCCGCAGGGCCGCACCTTCCGCATCGGCGGCATGGTGGAGAAGGGCAGCGTCAAGCGGCAGGCCGACGGCGTGACGGTGCAGTTCAAGGTGACCGACACGGCGAAGACCCTGCCGGTCACTTACCGCGGCGCGCTGCCGGACCTGTTCCGCGAGGGCAAGGGCGTGGTGGCGCAGGGCCAGCTCGGCGCCGACGGCGTGTTCCGCGCCAGCGAGGTGCTCGCCAAGCACGACGAGAACTACATGCCGCCCGAGGCCGCCGAGGCGGTGAAGCGGGCTCACGACGCGTCCAAGACGCTCAAGCCATGATTCCCGAGCTCGGACAAGTCGCCCTGTCGCTGGCCCTGGCGCTCTCGCTGTTCCTTTCCGCGACCGCTTTGTACGGCGCGGAAAAATCCGCGCAAGCCATGATGGCGTTCGCGCGTCCCGCGTCGCAGACCCTGGCGCTGCTCGTCGCCTTCGCGTTCGGCTGCCTGGTGCATGCCTTCGTGGTCAACGATTTCTCGGTCGCCTACGTGGCGACCAACTCCAATTCGGCGCTGCCGCTGCAGTACCGGGTGGCCGGCGCCTGGGGCGGCCACGAGGGCTCGCTGCTGCTGTGGACGCTGATGCTCGGCGTGTGGATGACGGCGGTGAGCCTGTTCAGCCGCCACCTGCCCGAGGAGATGACGGCGCGCGTGCTCGGCGTGATGGGCCTGATCACCGCCGGCTTTCTCGCCTTCATGCTGTTCACCTCCAATCCGTTCGACCGCCTGCTGCCGGCGGCGGCCGACGGCCGCGACCTGAATCCGCTGCTGCAGGACCCCGGCATGGTGCTGCACCCGCCGATGCTGTACATGGGCTACGTCGGCTTCTCGGTCGCCTTCAGCTTCGCGGTGGCGGCGCTGCTCGCCGGCCGGCTCGACGCCACCTGGGCGCGCTGGTCGCGGCCCTGGACCACGGTGGCGTGGGCGTTCCTCACCGTCGGCATCGCGCTCGGCAGCGGCTGGGCCTACTACGAGCTCGGCTGGGGCGGCTGGTGGTTCTGGGACCCGGTCGAGAACGCCTCCTTCATGCCCTGGCTGGTCGGCACCGCGCTGATCCACTCGCTTGCCGTCACCGAGAAGCGCGGCGCGATGCGCAGCTGGACCGTGCTGCTCGCGATCTTCGCCTTCGCGTTCAGCCTGCTCGGCACCTTCCTCGTGCGCTCGGGGGTGCTCACCTCGGTGCACGCCTTCGCGGTCGACCCCAAGCGCGGCGTGTTCATCCTCGCGCTGTTCGCGTTCTTCGTCGGCGGCGCGCTCGCGCTCTACGCCTGGCGCACGGCGCGCATCGGCCTGGGCGGCAGCTTCGAGCCGGTGTCGCGCGAAAGCTTCCTGCTCGCGAACAACGTGCTGCTCGCCGCGGCGGCGGGCACGGTGTTCCTCGGCACGCTCTACCCGCTCGCCATCGACGCGTTCGGCGCCGGCAAGATCTCGGTCGGGCCGCAATACTTCGAGGCGGTGTTCGCGCCGATCATGGCGCCGGCGCTGTTCCTGATGGGCATCGGGCCGCTCGCCCGCTGGAAGCGCGCCAGCCTGCCCGAGCTCGCGGTGCTGCTGCGCTGGGCGCTCGGCGTCAGTCTTGCGCTCGGCATGCTGCTTCCCCTCGCGATGGGAAGCTGGAAGCCGCTGGTCGGATTTGGACTGTTTCTTGCCCTGTGGGTCCTTCTCGCGTCACTCACTACATTGAAGAAAAGCCTGCAGCAGACGCGCTCGCATTACGGCATGGTCGCCGCGCACATCGGCGTGGCGGTGTTCGTGGTGGGCGTGACGCTGGTGAAGGGCTACGAAAGCGAGGCCGACGCGAAGATGAAGCCGGGCGACAGCGTCGAGCTCGCCGGCTACGCGTTCCGCCTCGAAGGCGTGGCGAGCGTCGAAGGACCCAACTACCGCGCCGCGCGGGCCACCGTAACGGTCACGCGCGATGGCAAGCCCGTGAGAGTGATGCACCCTGAAAGGCGCGTCTACCGCGTGCAGGACCAGCCGATGACCGAAGCGGCGATCGATACCGGCCTGGCGCGCGACCTGTATGTATCGCTCGGCGATCCGCTGGAGGGCGGCGCGTGGCTGGTCAGGGTGCAGCACAAGCCGTTCATCGACTGGATCTGGGGCGGCTGCCTGATCATGGCGCTCGGCGGCCTGCTGGCGGCGAGCGACCGCCGCTACCGCTTCGCGCTGAAGGAGAAGAAGACGCTGGCGGAAGCGGCCGCGTGAGGAAGCTCTGGCTGCCGGCCGCGTTCACCGCCCTGGTCGTGCTGCTCGCCGCCGGGCTGGGCCTCAACCCGCGCGAGGTGCCTTCGCCGCTGATCGGCAAGCCGGCGCCGCCCTTCGAGTTGCCGCTGCTCGAGGCGCCGGACAAGACCTTCACGCAGAAGGAGATGCTCGGCAAGGTATGGATCCTCAACGTCTGGGCGTCGTGGTGCCCGCCGTGCCTGGTCGAGCACCCGGTGATCAGCGAGCTGGCGAAGTCGGAGGCGGTCGTCGGCCTCAACTACAAGGACGCGCGCGAAGACGCGCTGCCCTGGCTCAAGCGCAACGGCAATCCGTACCGGCTCTCGGTGTCCGACCCGGGCGGGCGCATCGCGATCGACTACGGCGTGTATGGCGTGCCCGAGACTTACGTCATCGACCAGCGCGGGGTGATCCGCTACAAGCACATCGGCCCGGTCAGCCCCGAGGTGCTCGAGCGCAAGATCGCGCCGCTGCTGAAGGAGCTGCGCGGTGGCTAGGCTGTTCGCGCTGCTGCTTGCCTGCTCCGCGGCCCTGGCAGCCGACGATGCCGCCCTCGAGAAGCGCGTGGCCGCCCTCGCGCACGAGCTGCGCTGCCTGGTATGCCAGAACCAGACCCTCGCCGACTCGAACGCGCCGCTCGCCGTCGACCTGCGCAACCAGATCCGCGAGCAGCTGCAGAAGGGCGCCAGCGAGCGCGACGTCACCGACTTCATGGTGCAGCGCTACGGCGACTTCGTGTTGTACCGCCCGCCGCTGAAAGCGAGCACCGTGCTGCTGTGGGGCGGCCCGTTTCTCCTGCTGGCCCTCGGCGTCTTCCAGCTGGCAAGGAGGATGCGGTCGGCGCGCCGGCAGGCGCCGCCGCTTTCCGAGGCGCAGCGCGCCCGCGCGGCTCAGCTCATCGAGCAGAGCCGCGAATGACGCTGTTCTGGGTCCTCGGCGCGCTGCTGGCGCTGGCCGCGGTCGCGCTGGTAGCGCGGCCGCTGTGGCGGCGGCGCGCCGCGAGCGCCGCGGTGTCGCGCGACGCGATGAACGCCGCCGTGTTCCGCGACCAGCTGCACGAGATCGATGCCGACCTCGCCGCCGGCAAGCTGGCGCAGGCCGACTACGACCGCGCTCGCGAGGAAATCGAGCGCCGGGTGCTCGAGGATTTTCCCCAAGTCATGGAAAAGGGCCCGCATACCACGGGAGGGAACCGTCTCGTGGCGTGCGGGGTACTCGCTGTGCCGTTACTCGCGCTTGGCATCTATTTCGCCGTCGGCAATCCCGCCGCGATCGCACCGGGGGACGCCGCGCAGCGCGAGATCGAGGCGATGGTCGACCGGCTGGCGGCGCGCCTGCAGAACAACCCGGAGGATGTCGAGGGCTGGAAGATGCTCGGCCGCTCCTACGGCGTGCTCGGGCGCTTCCCCGACGCGGTCAACGCCTACGCCAACGCCGCCACCCGCGCCCCGCGCGACCCCGATATTCTGGTCGACCTCGCCGACGCGCTTGCCATGGCGAACGGCGAGCGCCTGGCCGGCGACCCCGAGGCGCTGATCGAGCGCGCGCTCGCCATCGATCCGCAGAACCTGAAGGGGCTCGCGCTCGCCGGCACCGCCGCCTTCCAGCGCGGCAATTTCGCGGGCGCCGCGGCGCGCTGGGAGCGCATGCTGCCGCTTGTGCCGGCGGACTCGGAGGACGCGCGCGTCATCCGCGGCAACATCGAGGAAGCGAGAGCCAAGGCCGGCCCGGCGGCGGGCCCGGCGGTGAAGTTGGCCGGCAGCGTATCGCTTTCGGCGAAGCTGAAAGGCCAGGCCGCGCCCGACGACACCGTCTTCATCTTCGCGCGCGCCGCTGAGGGGCCGCGTGTGCCGCTCGCGGTGCTGCGCAAGAAAGTGCGCGACCTGCCGGCGAGCTTTTCGCTCGACGACAGCATGGCGATGGCGCCCGGCATGAAGCTCTCGGCGTTCCCGCGCGTCGTGGTTGGCGCGCGCGTCTCCAAGGCGGGCAGCGCGACGCCGCAGGCCGGCGACCTGCAGGGGGCGAGC
>Ga0137436_1000211_pt1 | contig 18704 bp, 10 predicted proteins | sample EasRivERMGT119_2_FD_102328 | JGI IMG/M metagenome (GOLD analysis project Ga0137436, IMG submission 102328) | Soil microbial communities from meander-bound floodplain in the East River, Colorado, USA - East River MetaG ERMGT119_2 | ecosystem: Environmental > Terrestrial > Soil > Floodplain ...
GACGCGATCCTCTTCGGACTCGCCGGATCGAGCGCCGTCGGCGTCTGGCGCGACATGGGCTTCCACGTCGTGGCGGAGGGGTTCGCCGACCGCGCCTACCACCCCGACGGGACCCTGGTGCCGCGCGGGGAGCCGGGCGCGGTCCTGACCGACCCCGACACCGCCGCAGCGCACGCGCTCGCGCTGGCGCGAACGGCCGGCATCGAGACCTTGTGCGTCCACGGCGACACGCCCGGAGCGCTCGCGATCCTGGGCGCCGTGCGCGCGGCGCTCGCCGGGGACGGGTTCGCGCTGCGGTCGCCGCTCAGGTCCGCCGCAAGACGACGAGCGTGAGATCGTCCGCCGGCGGGCGGCCGGCCGCGAAGCGATCGACGGCCGCGAGCATGTCCTGCGCCACCGTGCCCGCGCCGGCACCCTCCGCCGCCGATCGCGACGCCGCGGCACCCACACCGGCCTCGCCGAACTCGCGATCGTCGGCGTCGGTCGTCTCCGACAGGCCGTCGGTGTAGACGACGAGCACGTCGCCCGGCTCCAGATCGATCCGTCGCTCGCTCCCCGTCCAGTCCACGAACACGCCCAAGATCGGCGCCGTCGGCGCGAGGCGCTCCGTCTTACCGACAGAGCGCCGCACGAGCAGCGGCGCGTTGTGCCCGGCGTTGAGGTAGTGGAGGGACCCCGCGGCCGGATCGTAGACGCCGAAGAAGAACGAGGCGAAGCGATTGTCGGAGGTGAGGTCGCACAGCAGCGCGTTGACCGCGCGCAGCGCCCCTCCGATCTCCACGCCGGCGGCCACGGCGGTTCGCAGCCCGGCCTGGAGGTTCGACATGAGCATCGCCGCCGCAAGGCCCTTCCCGGAGACGTCGGCCACGGCGATCCCGAGCCGTCCGTCGGCCATGGGGATGAAGTCGAAGTAGTCGCCGCCCACGATGCGCGCGGGGCGGCACACGCCGAAGATGTCCCCTCCGGGGACGAGGGGCGGCCGGTCGGGCAGGAGGCGCGCCTGCACCTCGCGCGCCATCTCGATCTCGCCGCGCAGGCGCTGCTCCGCTTCCCGCGTCGTCCGCACCTCGCGCTCGAGCCGCAGGTTCTCGTATGCCGCGGCGTACTGACGCCCCGCGGTGGCGACGAGGTCGAGGTCCTCGTGGGAATAAGGCTCGCCCGAGCGCTTCGGCCCGAGCGCGAGGACTCCGAGCAGGTCCCCTTCGCGCCCGCGCAGCGGCGCCAGGAGCTCCGCGCCCGAGGCCCGGGCGGCCTGGCGCGCCTCGGCGGGCAACAGGCGCGCGTGCCGCGAGTCGTCGTCCAGCACGAGCGCGCGTCCGACGTCCGACAGCAACATCGTGACCTGCGGCGGAAACGCGTCGCAACCCGAGGCGACGTGGAGGCGGGCGAAGGTCGGATGGAGCGCCTCCGACGCGCTCCGCTCGAGATCGTGGCCCAGGACCTCGGAATCGCGCGCGAGCCGCATGCGGTCCGCCAGGCCGAGCAAGATCTGCCGCGCGTCGTAGGCTTCACGGAAGAAGCTGCGATCGAGCCGGTTGAGGATCCGGTCACGATAGAGGGCCGCGCCGACGAGAAGCGCCGCGAGGGGCACCATCATCGCGAGCGATCGCGGGACCGACTGCTGCTGGGCCGAGCTGCCCGCGAGCGCGTAGACGAAGGCGATCAGCGGGATCGCGAGAACCGACAGCAGCACCCGCCGCGCGAGCGCGTAGCGCAGCCCGCGCCGGACGATGACCCGCACGTCGAACATCCGGTGCCGCACGACCGCCCACGCGACCGTCAGCGGGAAGATGGACAGCACGAGCAGAAGGGCCAGCTCGAGCAGGCGCGAGCTCGCCAGGCGCGACGCCGCCGGCGCGGAGACGAAGAAGAAGATCGAGAGGCCGACGGCCAGGCAGACGAGGAAGGTCGCCCCGAACCCGAGGAGCACGACGCGAAGACGCCGGCGCCCGTCGTCGGTCGCCGCGCGCCGGTACTGGACCACGAGCAGGAGCGCGGCGAGCGTCCAGGCGGTCGCGAGATAGAACAGCGTGTAGTTGCGCAGCACGGAGGCCATCCCCCGTGTCTCGACCACGTCGGCGGCGCCGAAGGCGGAGGCGCTCACGAAGCTTCCATGGCTGAGCGCGACGGGAACGAAGGCCGCGTACAGCGCGGCGAGGGCGATCTTGTGCGTGCGAGGACCGAGCAGCCGCTCGGGGAAGATCAGCGCGAAATGCGCGATGGCGGTGAAGATCAGCGCATTGCGCGCGACCGAGAGGATCCACGTCGCCTCGCGCAGCCCGTGCGGCATGGCGAGCGTCGGGAAGCTCAGCTGCGGGACCGCGATGCAAAACATCCCCAAGAGCAGGCTCCGCGGGTCCTTGGGCCGCAACAGGATGAGGGCCGCGCCGACGCCGAGGTAGAGCAGTCGGACCGCGAGGCCGACGAGGGGCGTGCCCCAGGCCAGGGCCCCCAGCTCGAAGGCGCGAAACGGCACGGCGATCACGCTCACGGTCCTGGCGCCGGCCCCGCCGAGCTCGAAGACGATGCGGTCTCCCGGCCGCAAGGCGAGCTCGATCGCGGTGCGGGTGCGCGCCTGGCCCGGCACCGCGCTTCGCCCCCATCCGTCGCTGACCCTCAGGACTTGATCCCCGACGCGCAAGCCGGAGGCCTCCCCGGGCGAGCCCGGCTCGACCCCGTCGACGCTCCACCCGCCCTCGCCGGGGGCCGCCGCCTGGAGACGGACGCCGGTGACTCCTTGCCCCCAGTCGAGCCAGCTCGAATGGACCACGCCGATGATGCCGAGCGCGAGGATCAAGTAGGCGAAGGCCGTCCCCGGGCGCATCACGCGTCCTCCCCGGCGACGCGTCCCCGTCCCCGCTTGATCTCGCTCCGCTTGCGCTTCGACTGTCGCCGGACCGCCCTCGAGCCGCGAGGCACGCGCGTGGCCACGCGCGGCACCACCGGCTCGAGGGCCGCGGCGAGCATCGCCTCGAGGCGCGCCAGGGCCGTCCGGCGATTCGCGTGCTGGCTCCGCGAATCCTGCGCGACCACCCGCACGGAGCCGTCCGCCGCGATGCGCCGGCCGAGCCGGGTCATCAGGGTGGCGCGATGTTCGGGGGGCAGGGACGGCGAGTCGGCGACCACGAACCGCACGGTGACACGGCTGTTGGTCTTGTTGACGTGCTGGCCCCCGGGACCGCCGCTGCGCGAGGCGGTGACGATCAGCTCCTCATCGGGGATCTCGATCCCCGGAGCGATGGCGAGCGGCATGGACCGGGCTCCTCGCGTGGTGTCCTAGGTTTGATACGCAGCGAGGCCCTGTCAAGAGCCGCGGCTCCCTCAAAAAAAAGAAGGCGCCCGGGTTCCGGGCGCCTTCCTCTGAGTTCCCCCGGGATCGGTTACCAGACTTCGCAGGGCTTCGCCGGGTGCATCGCGGTGCCGTCCCCGCAGGAGAACGTCTCCCAAAACTGGGAGTAGTTCTGCAGCGGGCCGTTGACGCGGAAGCGCGGCGGCGAATGCGGGTCCACGGTCACGAGCACGCGCTCGATCTCGGGCGTCGCGAGCGAGCACCACGTCTGCGCGAAGCCGACGAAGAGGAGCTGATCGTTCGTCAGGCCCTCGACGGCCGGCTTCTCCGAGCCGGGATGAGCCGCCTCGTAGGCCTTGTAGGCGTTGTAAGCCTGCTTGATCCCGCCGTTGTCGGCGATGTTCTCGCCGAGGGTGAGCTTGCCGTTGAGCTTGAGGCCCGGCTGGACCTCGTACGAGGTGTACTGGTCGTCGATGCACTGGGCCCGCGTCTCGAACTTCTCCGAGACGGACGGTTCCCACCACTCGGTCAGGCGGCCCTGCGCGTCGAACTTCCGCCCCTCGTCGTCGAAGCCGTGGGTGAGTTCGTGGCCCATCACCATCCCGATGCCACCGTAGTTCAGCGGGGCCGGGAAGTCCTTCGAGAAGAACGGCGGCTGGAGGATCCCCGCCGGGAACGCCATCTCGTTGTTGAGCGGGTTGTAGTAGGCGTTGACGGTCGGCGGCGTCATCCCCCACTCGGTGCGATCGACGGGCTTGCCGACCTTCGCCGCCTCGCGCTCGTACTCGAAGCGCGCGGCCGCCAGCATGTTCCCGAAGAAATCCCCCATCTTGAGCTTCAGCTTCTCGTAGTCCCGCCACTTGTCGGGGTAGCCGATCTTGTTGACGATCGCCGCCTTCTTTCCGAGGGCACGGGTGCGCGTCGTATCGTCCATCCAGGTGAGACCCGGCAGGTTGTTCGCGAAGGCGGTCTGGATCCCCTCGATCATCTCGCGCGCGACCCGCTTGCTGTCGCCGGCGAACTGACGCTTGATGAACTCCTGACCGAGGATCTCGCCGAGGCCCCCGTCGACGTAGGCGACGCAGCGCTTCCAGCGGGCCTGCTGCTCCTTCTGGCCCTGGAGCGTCTTGCCGTAGAACTCGAAGTTCTGCTGGTCGAACGCCTTCGGAAGCATCGGCGCGGCGTCGCGCAGCACCTGCCACCGCATGTACGCCTGGAGAGTCGCCGCGTCGGCGGCACCCGCGGCGGCCTCGAGCCCCTTGAGGTAGTCCGGGGTGGCGACGTTGATCTGCGTGATCTCGGGATGCCCGGAGGCCTTGAAGTAGCCGTCCCAGTCGAGCTTCGGCGTGAGCCGCTTCAGGCCGCCGATGTCGAGCTTGTTGTAGGTGGCGTTCGGGTCACGCAGCTCGGCGCGCGGCTTGCTGACCTTGGCGAGCTCCGTCTCGAAAGCCAGGATCCTGCCGGCCGTCTCCTTCGCCTTGTCGGCGGGATCGCCGTAGAGCTCGAACATCTTCGCGACGTTCTCGACGTACTTGTCGCGCAGGCCCTTGCTGCGATCGTCGTCCTTCAGGTAGTAGTCCCGGTCGGGAAGCCCGAGACCGCCCTGGAAGATCTGGGCGATGTTGATGCCGGGGTTCTTGAAGTCCGCCTCGACGCCGACGTTGAACAGGCCGGGGATCGTCGAGGAGTGGAACCTCCCCGCGAGCTCCATTAGGCCCTTCGCGTCCTTGACCTTGGCGGCGTCTTTCATCCACGACTCGACCGGCTTCGTCCCCGCCTTCTCGATGGCGGCCTCGTCCATGCACGAGCCGTAGAGCATGCTCAGCTTCTGGCGGTCGGGATCGCTCCCGGGATTCTTGACGGCGTCCTCGAGGATGTCGCGGTTGACCTGCCGGTTGCGCTCGGCGATCTCGCTGAACCCGCGGCCCCAGCGCACCTGGTCGCCGGGGAGCGTGGTGGTAGTGAGCCAGCCGCCGCACGCGTACCGGTAGAAGTCCTGGCAGGGGTCGGCGGCGGGGTCCATCGCGGCCTTCACGACTTCCGCGACGCTCTTGGGCGCCGCGTCGGCCGCGAAGACGGCTCCGGAGAGAGCGATGGCGGCGAGCGCGGCCATCAGGAGCGAACGACGATTCATCTTGGTGTCTCCTACGACATGGGTTCGAGAACGGCCTAAGGTACCCGGACGGCGCGCCACTCCGGTGCGATCACCGGCTGAGACGCTTCGAGCTTCACGGTCAGGAAAGGGGGCTCGCAGATTACCACGCGCCCCCCCGCGCCGGAGCCCACCAGCCGGTAGTTTCCGGGGGGCAACCCTTGAAAGCGGTAGGACCCGTCGGCGGAGGGGGCCACGCGTGCGGCCTCCCGGAGGACGTTGTCGGGGCCGAGGGCCAGCACGAATGCGACCCCCGCCATCGCGGGGCCCGACAAGACACCCGTCAAGGTGCCGGGAGGGCTCACGTCGGGGACCGGTGTGGGTGCCGGGGCCGGCGTCGGCACGGGCTCTGGCTCCGGCTCGGGCTTCGGCGCGGGGGGCGGCATCGGCGGCTCGTCGTGGGGGACCGGCAGCGGCACCGGGTCGGGGATCGGAGGCGGCACGTCCGCCGCGCGCTCGGGCGGATGGATCTCGAGGCGCCACGCATCGCCCGTCTCCCCCACCGCGAGCGGGGCTTGGTCGGGCCCCGCGACCAAGGCGCGGAGCGGCATGGGGGAAGGCGCGGCGTCCTGGAGCGCGAAACCTTCGCGCCCCTGGGGCTGCGAGACGTCGAGCAGCCCGACGCGCTCCGCTTGCGCCACGACCCAGACGGTTCCCCCCCAAGGTGCGGGGGCCATGCCGACGTTGGGACCCGGCACCCGGTAGAGCGGACCGCTCGTGAGGTGAGGGAGGACGAACGTGCGGATCTCGTCGACCGACGTGACGAGGATCGCGTCGGCGCGGGCGGACAGCGCGAGCCCCCGGGCCGATGCCGGCACCGGAACGCCGCGGCCGATCCGCCCCGCGGCCGCTTCGATCGGGACGAGGCTCGCGCGCCGATCCACACCCTTGCGGTCGCTCTCGCGCACGATGGCCCAGGCCCCGCCCGCCGGAGAGGCGAGCAGAGCGGCCACCTTCCCCGCGATCGAGATCTCCTGGACCCGGTCGCCGCTGCCGACGCGGATCACGGAGCGTTGGGCGTCCGCGGTGCGCAGCGCGACGAGGGAGACGGATGGGGTCCAGGCGAAGGCCTCGGGACGCTCCCCCCCTGCGAGCCGGACGACCGCGGGGGGAAGCCCGGGGACCGCAACGAACGTGGGGGGATCGCCGCGCGCCGGGACGGCGGCGAGCACGACGGCCGCGATCGCGAGGCAACGGGCGGGTGTGCGACCCACCGGGCTATCATACGCGGCTGCATGTCGCGCATCGCCCTCCGCGGCTCGGGCCTCGTGAAGCGCTACGGCGATGTCGTCGCGTTGGACGGTCTCGATCTCGAGGTGCGCGCCGGCGAGTGCTTCGGCCTGCTCGGTCCCAACGGCGCCGGCAAGACGACGACGGTCGAGATCCTGGAGGGGCTGACGCCCCCCGACCGCGGCACGGTCGAGATCCTCGGGCGCACCTGGACCGAGGATCCGCGCGGCTTGCGGGAGCGCATCGGCATCCAGCTCCAGGAGACCCAGCTCGCCGAGAAGCTCACGGTCCTCGAGACGATCACGCTTTTCCGCAGCTTCTACCGGAAGGGGCTCGATCCCGCGGAGGTCATGCGGATCGTGCAGCTCGAGGACAAGGAGTCCGCCTGGGTGCGCAAGCTCTCCGGCGGCCAGAAGCAGCGACTCTCGCTCGCTGCGGCGCTCGTCGGCGACCCGGAGATCCTGTTTCTCGACGAGCCCACGACCGGCCTCGATCCGCAGGCCCGCCGCCAGGTCTGGGACGTCATCGCGGACGTGAAGGCGCGCGGCGGCACCGTCCTGCTGACGACCCACTACATGGAGGAGGCCGAGCGTCTTTGCGACCGCATCGCGATCGTGGATCGCGGGAAGGTCATCGCGCTCGACACCCCCGCCGCTCTCATCGCCGGCCTCGGTGCCGAGCACGTGCTCGAGATCGAGACGGAGTCCGACGTCGACCTCCCCCGCCTGCGCGGGCTCAGAGAAGTCCACGACCTGCGCCGCGACGGCGCGACGCTCTCTCTGACCGTGCGCGAGGTGCACCGCGCGATCCCGCAGCTCCTCGCGGAGCTCGACGCGCAGTCCGTGGCGCTCACCCGGCTCACGACACACCACGCGACCCTGGAAGACGTCTTCGTCTCGATGACGGGACGCCACCTCCGGGACAACTGAGACGCGATGCGCCACCCTCTGTTCGAGATCACGCGCGTGAAGTTCCTGGAGTTCGTCCGCGAGCCGGAGGCGATCTTCTGGGTGCTCGTGTTCCCGATCTTGCTCTCGCTGGCGCTGGGCGTCGCGTTCCGCACGAAGCCGCCGGAGGCGCTCGCGATCGCCGTGCAGGGCGGCCCAGGCGCCGAGGCCGCGCGAGCCGCGCTCGCCGCCGACCCGGCGCTCTCCCCGCGCGTGCTGACCGAGATCGGCTGCCGCGAGGCGCTTCGCGCGGGCCGGGTGGCGCTCGTCGTCGTCCCCGGGGCTCGGGTGACCTACTGGTTCGACCCGACGCGCGACGAGAGCCGCGTCGCGCGCTTGGCCGCGGACGCCGCGCTGCAGGGAGCCGCGGGACGCGCGGACCCCGTCGCCGCGTCCGACCGCCTGATGACCGAGAAAGGATCACGCTACATCGACTTCCTCGTCCCGGGGCTGCTCGGCATGAACCTGATGGGGACCGGGATGTGGGGTGTGGGCTTCTCGATCGTCACCGCGAGGTCGCGCGGGCTGCTCAAGCGCCTCATCGCGACCCCGATGCGCAAGCGCCACTACCTCGTCGGCCAGATGCTCGGGCGCATGGCCTTCCTCGTGCCGGAGGTCGGGCTGCTCGTCGCGTTTGCCGTGCTCGTCTTCGACGTGCCGCTGCGGGGCTCGCTGGCCGCCCTCGTCGTTGTCTCCGGCCTGGGCGGGCTCGCGTTCACCGGGATCGGCCTGCTCGTCGCCGCGCGACCGCGCACGATCGAGGGGGTCTCGGGGCTCATGAACTTCGTGATGCTTCCGATGTGGATCTTCTCGGGCGTGTTCTTCTCTCCGGCCCGCTTTCCGGACGCGCTGCAGCCCGCCATCCACGCACTCCCCCTCACCGCCCTCAACGACGCGCTGCGCGCGGTGATGCTCGACGGTGCCTCGATCGTGGCCGTCGCGCCGCAGCTTGCGGTCGTCGCGGGCTGGGGTCTCGTCGCGCTGGCCGGCGCGCTGTGGCTGTTCCGGTGGAAGTAGGCGCGGGTCTTTGCGCGGGGTGCTCTTGGGCTCGCTCGGTCGTGACGAGCCGCGGGAGCACGTTCCTGCGGTGCGCCCTCGCCGACCAAGACCCGAGGTTCCCGCGCTATCCCTCGCTCCCGGTCCTCGCGTGCGAGGGATTCGTTAGAATCCCGTCGCCATGCTGAGCGTCTCCAACGAGGTCGGGCGGCTCCGGAAGGTCCTCGTCCACGAGCCGGGTCCCGAAGTGGACAACATGCTCCCGTCGATGATGGAGGAGCTCCTCTTCGACGACATCCTCTACGGAGATCGGGCGCGCGAGGAGCACGGACGCATCCGCCGGGTGTTCCAGCTCCTCGGGATCGAGGTCCTGGACGCCGAGGACCTGCTCGAGGAAGTCCTGCGCGAGCGCGCGGGCCGCGCGTGGGTCCTCGACGCGGTGCTTCCGCCGGGGGCGACGGAGCTGCGCGACCGCCTCGCGGAAGCTCCGGCCGAGGAGCTGGCGAGCGCCCTCGTCGGCGGAGTGCGGCTCCCGGCCGAGCCGGGGCGCGGCCACACGGCCGCCGACCTGTTCGCGGTGCCCCCGCTTCCCAACTGGTGCTTCCAGCGGGACCCTCAGATCGTGGTGGGCAGCGGTGTCGTGTTCGGCTCCATGGCGAGCGCCGCGCGCCGCCGCGAGACCGTTCTCGCCCGGGCCGTGTTCCGCTTCCACCCGGATTTCGCGGCCGCGCCCACCTGGCACGATCCGATGGACGCGGGGTTCGAGCGGTCCCACGTCGGGGGTACGGGCGCCGCTTTCCTGGAGGGCGGCGACGTGCTCGTGATCTCCTCCGACGTGCTCGCGGTGGGCCTGTCGGAGCGGAGCAACAAGCTCGGCGTCCTCGATCTCGCGGAAGCGCTCGCCGGACGCGAGGACGCGCCGCGCTTCCTCGTCGTGGTCGAGCTTCCTCGCCGGCGCGCGTACATGCACCTCGATACGGTGTTCTCCCCCGTCGACCGGGAATCGGCGCTCGTGTATCCGCCCGTGATCCTGCCGGGAGGCGCCGAGCGCGCGCAGGTCCACGAGATCGACCTCAAGAGCCGGTCGCTCGAGTGGTCGCCGCGCAAGGACCTCTTGTCGTGCCTCGCCCGCCGGGGCGCGGGCTTCGAGCCGATCCCGTGCGGGGGCGACGACCCGATCGCGCAGCAGCGGGAGCAATGGACCGACGGCGCGAACGCGCTCGCGCTCGCTCCCGGCGTGATCACGATGTACGACCGCAATCAGGGGACGATGGACGAGCTCGCCCGGCGCGGCTTCCGCGTCGTCGACGCGAAGGACCTGCTCTTAGGTCGCGATGAGGCCGATCTGGGCTCCGGAGAGCGCGTGTGCATCTCGCTCCAGAGCAACGAGCTGTCACGCGCGCGGGGCGGCCCCCACTGCCTGACGCACCCGCTCGTGCGCGACCGCTGACCGTCCGCTACCAGCCGAAGCCGACCAAGGCGCCGGCGTGGAACCCGCCGCCGGGGACCTTGTCCTCGAGGAAGATGTCCCCGAACTCGAGCTTGACCCTGCTGTAGCGCACTTCGACGCCGAGGTTGAGGTGGGAGGCAAGGCGCCACGTGATCCCGCCGTCGATCCAGTAGCCGAACCCGGTGTCGTCGTCCTGGTCGTTTCCCGAGGGGCCGCTCGTCTCGATATTGGCGCTGATGATCGCGGCGCCGGCGCCCAGGTGAGGATGAGTGACGCCCTGGCGGCGGAACACCTTCCGGACTCCGATGGCGTACTCCATCGTGCCGCCCTCGATGCGCGTCGTGCCGGACGGCGCTTCGACGGTCTCCTCCTGGTGAGCGTAGAACGCGTCGATCGCGAAGTAGATCGGTGCGCGGAGCTGGCCGAAGGCGACCTGCACCCCGAACTCCGGCTGCGTCTGGATCGGATCCCAGTCGCTGTCGGCGAACCACTTCTGACCGGTGAAGACGTTGACGTTGCCTTCGAGCGCCTCGGCGCGAAAGGCCGCGGCCAGGAGCGCGGCCGCGACGAGCAAGCGGGTCGCGAGCCTCATGCGTGGCCGCCGGGGCCGTGGGCGTGCCCGTGCGCGATCTCCTCGGGCGTCGCGGCCCGCACGTCCACGACCTCGACGTCGAACGTGAGCGTCTTTCCCGCCATCGGGTGATTCGCGTCGAGGACGATCTCGTCCCCCTCGACGGCGACGACGACGAACGAGAGCGGACCGTCGGGCGTGTCGGCCTGGACCTCGACTCCGGGGGACAGCTCCATGTCGTCGGGAAACGTCGCGCGGTCCGCCCGAACGACTCCGTGCGGATCGTGGACGCCGTAACCTTCCTCCGGCGGCACCGTGATCGTCACGGCGTGCCCCTCCGACGCGCCCTCGATCCGGCGCTCGAGGCCCGTGATGAGCTGGCCGCTCCCGTGGAGATAGCTCAGCGGCTCGCGGCCGCGGCTGGATTCGAGGGTCGCTCCGGTTTCGTCGCGAAGCGTGTAGTGCAAGCGCACGACGCAACCGCGCCCGACGTTCATGGATGCCTCCGTTGACGCGGTAAGCGTTTAGGATCTCGGCACGCTAGCACGGCGGCGGCGCGCCGTCGCGGAGGGAGAATGGGCTCGTCGACTCGCTTGCTCGCGGCGTTGGCCTTCATCGTCGGCGTCGTGTTCGTGTGGTCCGGGTGGCATCCGCACGACCGCCTGACCTGGGTCCTCGAGGTCTTCCCCGTCGTCGTGGCCGTGCCGATCCTGGTCGTCACGCGCAGACGGTTCCCGCTGACGCCGCTGGCATACGTGCTGATCGCGATCCACGCCGTGGTGCTCATGATCGGAGGCCGTTATACGTACGCGGAGGTGCCTCTGTTCAACTGGATCCGCGACGCGTTCGATCTCGCGCGGAACCACTACGACCGCGTCGGCCACTTCATGCAGGGTTTCGTGCCCGCGATCGTCGCGCGCGAGGTCCTGCTGAGGACGACCCCCCTGCGGCGCGGCGGGTGGCTGTTCTTCCTCGTGCTGTGCGTCGTGCTCGCGATCAGCGCGACCTACGAGCTGGTCGAGTGGGCGGCGGCGGTCGCGAGCGGCAGCCGGGCCGATGCGTTCCTGGGGGCGCAGGGGGACCCGTGGGACACGCAGAAGGACATGGCCCTCGCCGCCGTGGGCGGGATCGCGGCCCAGCTCCTCCTGAGCCGGTTCCACGACCGCCAGCTCGAGCGGCTCTAGTCGCAGACGTCGCCGATGCCGTCGTGATCCGCGTCCGCCTGGTCCTGGTTCCAGAGCGCCGGGCAGTTGTCGCAGGCGTCCCCGATGACGTCGCCGTCCACGTCGGTCTGCGCGGGGTTGTGGACCGCCGGGCAGTTGTCGAGAGCGTCGATGACCCCGTCGCCGTCGGTGTCGGCGCCGGCCCCGCCCCCGGCGAAGCAAGCCGACGCGTTCGGACGCGGCGTCCCGGCGCTGTTCAGACCCAAGGTCGACTCGTTGCAGCTCGTCGTGTCCCGGCTGACCAGGTAGAAGAACATCTGAGTCACCGCGGGAGTTAAGTTGTCGTTGGCCGTCTGCTGGACGAGCCCGCTCGCGAGACACCCGTGGTTGTACACCCACGGCGCCGCTCCGGTCTTCGCGCCGCGGTAGAGGTTGAACCGTCCGGACTCCACCTCGGTCCAGTTGATCGCCGTCTTCGCGTTGGCTTTGCTGTGGACGAGGCGAACGGTGTTGCCGATGGGGTTGCTCGCGTTGGTCACGTCCCCGGGGCAGAAGACGAGCTGGCCCGTGCACAGCTCCGCCGGATCGCACGCTCCTGCCGGACCCCGGCACTGCGTTCCGGCTGCAACGAGCGCGTTCGCGGGGCAGGCCGCCTGGGACCCCGTGCACGACTCGGCCAGGTCGCAGATCCCCGCCGCGGCCCGGCACTCGGTGCCGGCCGCCGTAAAGGCGTTCGCCGGGCAGGCCGCCTGGGAGCCCGTGCAGCTCTCGGCCGGATCGCAAATCCCCGCTGAGGCGCGGCACGAGGTGCCGCCGGCCACGAACGCGTCGCCGGGACACGTCGCCGACGCGCCCGTGCAGCTCTCGGCGACGTCGCAGATCCCCGCCGACGCGCGACAGGATGTTCCCGCGGGCACGAACCCATCGCCGGGGCACACCGGGGAGCTGCCGTCACACGTCTCGACGACGTCGCAGGTCCCCCCCGACCCGCGGCAGAGGTTTCCCGCGGCGGCGAATCCGTCGTCGGGGCATGCTCCCGAGTCTCCGGTGCACGCCTCGGCGACGTCGCACACCCCGCTCACGCCCCGGCACTCGATACCTCCGGTGAGGAAGCGGTCCTCGGGGCACCCCGGTGAGGCGCCGTCACAGCTCTCCGCGACGTCGCACGCACCGCTCACGCCGCGGCACTCGGTGCCGGCGGCGATCGTCGCGTCGGCGGGACATGCCGGGGACGAGCCGTCGCACGATTCGGGCAGATCGCACGCACCCACGACCGCACGACACTCGGTTCCCGAGGTTGCGATCGCGTCCGCCGGGCAAGCTGTCGACGAGCCGTCGCACGCCTCGGCGAGATCGCACGCTCCGGTCGGAGCGCGGCACTCCGTGCCGACCGAGGCGATGGCATCGGCGGGGCACGCGGTCGACGCCCCGTCGCAGCTCTCGGCGGGATCGCACCCGCCGGTGGACGCGCGGCATTCCCCCGCCGTCGCGAAACCGTCTGCGGGGCATGCCGCCGCCGTCCCCGTGCAGCTCTCCGCGACGTCGCAGACCCCGGCGGCGGCCCGGCACTCGCTTCCCGACGCGACGAACGCGTCCGCGGGACACGCCACCGATGCGCCGTCGCAGGCTTCGGCCGTATCGCACGATCCGGCCGCCGCGCGGCACGCGGTCCCCGCCGTCGCGATCGCGTCCGCCGGGCAGGCGGTGGACGAGCCGTCGCACGTCTCGGCGATGTCACAAGCGCCGGCCGGGCCGCGGCACTCGGTCCCCGCCGTCGCGATCGTGTCGGCGGGACAGAGCGCGGACGCACCGCCGCAGCTCTCGGCGGGGTCGCAGCCGCCCGCGGAGGCGCGGCACGCCCCGCCCGTCGCGAACGCGTTAGCGGGACAGGCGGCCCCGGAGCCGTCGCAGCTCTCGGCCACGTCGCAGATCCCGGCCGTCGCCCGACACTCCCCGCCGGTTGCGAACCCATCCGCGGGACAAGCCGCCGCCGTCCCCGTGCAGCTCTCCGCGACGTCGCAGACCCCGGCGGTCGCGCGGCACGCGGTGCCCGAGGCGATGAATCCGTCCGCGGGACAGGCCACCGATGCGCCGTCGCACGCCTCGGCGGTATCGCACGATCCCGCGACGGCGCGGCACTCGGTCCCCGCCGTCGCGATCGCGTCCGCCGGGCAGGCGGTGGACGAGCCGTCGCACGTCTCGGCGACGTCGCAAGCGCCGGCCGGGCCGCGGCACTGGGTCCCCGCCGTCGCGATCGTGTCGGCCGGACAGAGTGCGGACGCACCTCCGCAGCTCTCGGCGGGATCGCACCCTCCGGTCGAGGCACGACACTCGCCCCCCGAAGCGAAGGTGTCGGCCGGACACGCACCTGCGGTCCCGCTGCAACTCTCGGCGACGTCGCAGATGCCGGCCGACGTCCGGCATTCCGTGCCCCCCGCCACGTAGCCATCGACCGGACAGGCGGCCGAAGCGCCGTCGCACGCTTCGGCGACGTCGCACGATCCCGCCACCGCCCGGCACTCGGTCCCGGCGGTGGCGAGCGCATCCGCGGGACACGCCGTGGAGGAGCCGTCGCACGTCTCGGCGACGTCGCACCCTCCGGACGGGGCGCGGCACTGCGCCCCCGCCGCGGCGATCGCGTCGGCCGGACAGGCGACCGAGGCCCCGTCGCACACCTCGGCGGGATCGCAGCCGCCGGTCGAGGCGTGACACAGGACCCCGACCGCGAAGCCGTCGGCAGGACAGGACGCCGCCGCCCCGCTGCAGCTCTCCGCCACGTCGCACACCCCCGCCGACGCGCGGCATTCGACACCGCTGACGAACGCGTCGGCCGGACACGCCGCGGCGGCTCCCGTGCAGCTCTCCGCGACGTCGCAGATCCCGGCGTTGGCCCGGCACTCCGTACCGCCGGCCACGAAGGCGTCGACCGGGCACGCGACCGAAGCGCCGTCGCACGACTCCGCGACGTCGCACGATCCGGCCGTCGCTCGGCACTCGGCTCCCGCGGTGGCGATCGCATCCGCCGGACATGCCGCGGAGACCCCGTCGCACGACTCCGCGACATCGCACCCGCCGGCCGGGGCGCGGCACACGGTCCCCGCCGTGGCGAGGGAATCCGCGGGACACGCGACCGAGGTGCCGTCGCACGTCTCGGCCGGGTCGCACGCGTCCGTCGAGGCGCGGCACGTGCCCCCGGCCGCGAATCCGTCCGCGGGACAGAACGGGCTCACGCCGTCGCAGGTCTCGACCGCGTCGCAGCCGCCCGCGGCGCCGCGGCACACGGGCCCAGCGGCCACCGAGGTCACGATGGAGCAGTTCCCCGACAGCCCGGTGGGATCGCACGAGGCGATGCCGCAGGCCGTGTCGAATCCCGAGCACACGACGCCGAGACACGGATCGACCTCGTCGGCGCCGATCTCGGGCAAGGAGCCGCGCGCGGCTCCGTCGAGGTCGACGGTCAAGGCCGCGATCGAAGCGCCGAGGTTCTCGACCGGTGACGGCCCCGTAGAAACGTTCAAGTGCAGGTCGGTCGCGGACACGAACTTCGGGTTCACGGCCGTCGACGCCGCATCCTGTCCGCTCGCCGCTTGCCAGCTCGCGAGGTCGATCCGATCGACGCCTCCGAGCCATCCGACCGTGCCCGCGGGGGCCGCGACGAAGTAGTCGTTGTGGTCGATCGTCGCGAACGGCCCCGCGCCCGCCGCATCCGTCGCCACCGCGTACGTCCTGTCGGAGAGGGTGGCGGTATTGTCCAGGTTGCTTGAGAAGATATTGTTCCGGACGTCGAGCCCGCTCGTCGCCGTCCCCGCGAAGAATGCCGCGCTTCTCGTCCCGGAGGCGTTCCCGAACGCGGCACCGCTCCCGAGATGGATCGAGTTCCCGTAGACGCGCACGCCGCCGGTCGTGCCGAGAATCCGCAGACCGACGATGGAGTTCCCGGCGAGGTCGTTCCAGCCGTCGCCATGGACGTCGGAGATCGCGTTGTTCGCGATCGTGATGTCGCTGCTCGCAAGCCCCGTGTCGACGTCGATCCCCTTGCCGCCGTAGCCCGCCGGGCCGGAATAGCGAACGCCGGTCACGACGTTGCGTGTCACCGAGGCGCCGGTGACTCCCGTCGTGAGCGCGATCCCCGTGGCGTTGTTCGCCGGGGTCGTCGCGGCGTCGGAGGTCACGACGTTCCGGATCGTGTTGCGGCTCACGCTGGCGCCGGTCGCGTCCCCGAGCACGACGCCGTAGCGGCCGATCGAGTCCGCCACGACCGGGTCGCCGATCGTGTTGTCCACGACCGTGAGGCCGTCGTCGGCCCCGGCCGAGGAGCCGATGGCCTGGATCCCGATCGTCGCGCGAAAGATGCGGTTGTTCTGGATCGTCAGCCCGTCGTTGTCGGCGCCGTGGGCGGCACCGCTCGCGTCGCCGGCGAAGATCGCGACGCTCGTGACGGCGGTGGACCCGGCGGTCCCCGCTTCGACGACGCAATTCTTGACCGTGACGCTCGAAGCACCGGCGCCGGGGCCGAGGCTTCCGATCCACAGGACCGAGCTCCCCGAAGCCGTCGAGGGGTTGACGATCGTCAAGCTCCGGTCGGTGCCGCCGGGCGTCAGCGCGCCGTCGATCGTGACCCGGTCGGCGCCGTTGAGTTTGATGACGGAAGAGCCGGCGCCGCTCCCCGTGATCGTCCGCGGTGAGCCGGTGGGGCGGATCGTGATCCCGTAACCTCCGGCGCCCTCCTCGGCCCACGCGGCGAGGGCGACCGTGCCGGGCTCGCCCGCGAGGTCGCCCGCGATCTCGAGCGTGAGGTTTCCGATGAGGACGTTCGCGTTGATCACGGAGAACGCGCCCGCGGGCGTCGTGAGCCCGGCGAAGTTGCAGCCGGAAGAGCACACCGTCCGTGTCCCCGCGATCGCGGCCGCGAGGAGATAACTTCGGGGGGTCGTCGGCGGCGTGGCGGCGGCGGGAGGGCTGGCGGTGAGTCCGCTCGCCCCCCCGGCCGGGCTCACGGCGACGTTGCCCACCGCGTCCTGCGCGGTGACGTAGTACTGGATCGTATCCCCCGTCGCGACGCCGCCCGCCAGCAGCCCGTAGTTGAGGACGCAGTCGTAGCCGCTCCCGCCGGTGGACGTGCACGCGCTGGCCGCGTAAGCCCCCGCCGCGCCCTTTCGAAGGTAGACGACCGGGCGCCCCGAGCCCGAGGTCGGCACGCCGGAAGGATCCGTGACCGTCACCGACAGCGTCCGGCTCGCCGTGCTCGTGGTGTTCGCCAGCGGCGTGTAGCTGATGGCGGGAGCCCGCACGTCCACCGCGACGCCGGCGAACTCGTCCGCACCGACGTCGGGGGTGGTGGCGTTGCGCGTATCGCCGTCGATGTCGGTCGCGACGCCCACGCCCGTGCCGAAGGATTCCAGGAACGTCGGAGTCGCGGCGTCGATGTGGAGGTTCGTCGCCGAGGTGAACGGTGCGGCGCTCGTCGTCGCGTGCGAGGCGCTGTCGTTGTCGGTGCTCCCCTCGATCAGCGTGCTCGTGTACGCCCGCAGGTTCGACCCACCCTCGGTCGATTGCGGACTGAACCCGCTCGCGCGGTAAAACCCCGTGCCCGGAGTCGTCCCCACCTGGGCGATCCCCTGGCTCGTCGCGTTCGTCCCCGAGAAGTAGGCGTTGTGGTTCCAGGTGAGGAACATCGCCTCCGACCCGCTCGAAGGGAGATACACGGAGACGTAGGCGAGGTTCGAAGCGCCCCCGGATTGCGTGCTCGCGAAGACGTTGTCGCGCACGTCGCAGTCGGTCAGCCCGACGCTCGTGATGCCGAATGCGGCGGACAGCAGGCTCGTCGCGCTCGCCGTGCCCTGGCGGACGCCGGTCATGTTCACCGAGTTGTGGTAGACCTCGTGCGACGCGCCGGCAGCGACACGGATCCCGAACAGGCCGAACGCGGTCGAGAAAGCCGTCCCGCCGCTGATGTCGCCGGTGACACCGCTGACCGCATTGTTCCTGACCGTGACGTCGTCGCCGGCGTTGAGATTGATCCCGTAAGCTCCGAACGTGCCGGTCGAGCGGTTGTTGACCCCGCTGACGACGTTGCGCTCGAGCACGGCGCGCGTGCCGGAGCTGACCTCGGCGCCCAAGGCGATGCCCATCTGCGGGGCGCCGACGAACCAAGCCATGTTCCGGACCGTGTTCCCGGCGAGAGTCGTGTTGTCGAACCCCTGGATCGTGATGCCGCGCCCGTAGACCGTGGTCGTGCTCGAGGGCGAGGCGTCGCCGATCACGTTGTTCGTGATCGAGAGCAGGTTCGCGAACGACGTCACCGAGCCCATGACCGCGATCCCGCGCGCGCAGGCGTTGATCTGATTGTTGTCGGCGTGGAAGCTCGTGGCCGTGCCGGGAGCGCCGACGGCCGTGGTCGTGCTCGTGATCGGGAGCGGCGCTGTGGTCGGCGACGACGTGGAGGCGCGCCCGCCGACGAGGATCCCGAACGTCGTGAACTCCGAGAGGATCGAGCTCGTGGCGGTCGCGACGTTCCGCCCCGTCGCGCTCCCGTTCAGGATGCAGTTCTTGACCGTGTTGCCGTTCGCGCTCGTGACGGCGGCGGTGGCGACGGCAAGCCGGACGACGCTCGTGTAGCTCATCTCCGGATCGCCGACGCAGGAGATCGTCAGGTTGCGGTTCGTCCCGGCGCTGTTCGGGTTGTCGCCGTCGATCGTGACGTTGTCGGCGCCGTTGAGCTCGAGCACCCCGCGGCCGCTGACCGTGGGGCCGGTGATCGAGACGCCGTTCGCGAGCGGCCCGATATCAATCGACGCGTAGCTCGACGAGCCGGCCCCGCTGCCATTGAGCACGGCGGGCGCGCTCTCCGTGGTGCTGGCGCAGATCTCGACCTCGATCGTGCCGCGGTGCGTGCCCGCGTTGATC
>Ga0137436_1000213_pt1 | contig 18548 bp, 17 predicted proteins | sample EasRivERMGT119_2_FD_102328 | JGI IMG/M metagenome (GOLD analysis project Ga0137436, IMG submission 102328) | Soil microbial communities from meander-bound floodplain in the East River, Colorado, USA - East River MetaG ERMGT119_2 | ecosystem: Environmental > Terrestrial > Soil > Floodplain ...
CATCTGAAGGTATCTGCGCGCGTTGCGGACGACGCTCTTGGGAACGCCGGCGAGCTGCGCGACCTGCAGGCCGTAGCTTTGCGACGCGGGGCCTTCCTCGACGGCGTGCAGGAAGACGATCGTGTCCTTGTGCTCGACCGCGTCGAGGTGGACGTTCGCCGCCTCCTGGTGCTCGAGCGCGAGCCGCGTCATCTCGAAATAGTGGGTGGCGAAAAGCGTGAGCGACTTGTTGCGCTCCAGTAGCTGCCGCGCGATGGCCCAGGCGAGGGCGAGGCCGTCGAAGGTCGAGGTGCCGCGCCCGACCTCGTCCATCAGCACCAGGCTTTTCTCGGTCGCGTTGTGCAGGATGTTGGCCGATTCGGTCATCTCGACCATGAAGGTCGAGCGTCCGCCCGCCAGGTCGTCGGCCGCGCCCACGCGCGTGAAGATCTGGTCGATGGGGCCGAGGCGCGCCGATTTCGCCGGAACGAACGAGCCCACGTGCGCCATCAGCACGATGAGCGCGACCTGGCGCATGTAGGTGGACTTGCCTCCCATATTCGGCCCGGTGATAAGGAGCAGCTGGCGCGCGGGCGTGAGCCATGCGCCGTTGGCGATGAATGTGTCGATCTGCGCTTCCACGACCGGATGGCGGCCTGCGTCGATCTCGATCACGATGTCTTCGGCGAATTCCGGCCTGCAATAGTTGCGCTTCGATGACACCGCGGCGAAGCAGGCGAGCACGTCGAGCTGCGCCAGGGCCCGGGCGATGCGTTGCAGCTGAAGAAGGTGCGCGGCAAGCAATCCGAGTAGTTCGTCGTAGAGCGATTTCTCCAGCGCCAGTGCGCGGTCGCGGGCCGAGAGCGCCTTGTCCTCGAACTCTTTCAGCTCCGGCGTGATGTAGCGTTCGGCGTTCTTGAGCGTTTGCCTGCGGCGGTAGTCGGCGGGAACCTTGCTCGCATGGGCGTTCGTGATCTCGATGTAGAAGCCGTGCACGCTGTTGTAGGCGACGCGCAGGCTCGGGATGCCGGTGCGGTTGCGCTCGCGTGCCTCGAGCTCCGCGAGGAACTCGCCGGAGCGCGTCTGAAGCGCGCGCAGCTCGTCGAGTTCCTTGCTGTAGCCGTCGGCGATCACGCCGCCGTCGCGCACCATGGACGCGGGCTCCTCCAGCACCGCCCGTTTCAACAGCGCAAGGCACTCGGCCGGCGTTTCCAGATCGGCGATGAGCTTGTCGAGAAGGGGCGTCCCGGACGGAATCGCGCCCGCAAGCTCGGGCAGCAAGGCGAGGCTGTCGCGCAAGGAAGAAAGGTCGCGCGGGCGCGCGTTCCTGAGTGCGATGCGCCCGGTGATGCGCTCGACGTCGGCGAAGCGGCGCAGCAGCTTGTAGATCCCCGCATGCGCCTCGGCGAGCGCGGCGACCGCTTCATGGCGCGCCCCGACCGCCGCCTGATCGCGCAGAGGATGGTGAAGCCAGTGGCGCAGGAGCCGGCTCCCCATTCCGCTGGCGCACTCGTCGAGCAGGGAAAAAAGCGTCGGGGCGGGCTCCCCGCGCAGGGTCTCGGTGAGCTCCAGATTGCGCCGTGTCGCCGCGTCCATGCGGACGTATTCGCTCGCGCGCTCCGGAATCACCGCCGCGACGTGCGCGAGCGCCTGTCCCTGGGTTTTTCTCGCGTACTCGAGCAGCGCACCGCAGGCGGCGATCGCGGGCTCGAAATCCTCGCAGCCGTAGCCGGCGAGGCTCGCCGCGCCGAGTTGTTTCAAGAGAATCTTTCGACCAGCGTCGAAATCGAAGTGCCATTCGGGGAGCCGGGTCACCGCGAAGCCGGCTAGCATCGTGCCCTCAGCCGCGAGAATTTCCGCCGGAGCGATGCGGCGCAGCTCGTTCTCGAGAAGATGCGGCGCAATTTCGGTGACGCGCAGGTCGCCGCTCGCGAGATTGAGCCACGCGAGCCCCACAGCGCCCTTGGCATGCGCGAGCGCAAGCAGGATGTTGTCCGATTTCTCCTCGAGCAACGCCGAGTCGGTGAGCGTCCCCGGGGTGACGATGCGCGTCACCTGCCGCTCGACCGGTCCTTTCGAAGTCGCCGGGTCTCCGATCTGCTCGCAGATCGCCACCGATTCGCCGATGCGAATGAGCTTCGCGAGGTATTGATCCACCGCGTGATAGGGCACGCCCGCCATCTTGATCGGCGCGCCCGCCGAGGCGCCGCGCGTGGTGAGCGTGATGTCGAGCAGACGCGAAGCGCGTTCCGCGTCGTCGTAGAACAGCTCGTAGAAGTCGCCCATGCGGTAGAAGAGCAGAATGTCCGGATGCTGGGCTTTCAGCCGGAGATACTGCTGCATCATCGGCGTATGGTTGCTGAAACTGGGGTCGTTCAAGCTGCTCTCGTCTCTGCAAGAACCACGCGTAACCGTTTGTACCAATGGCGCTAAATCTTGTCAGGCTGTTTGGTATAGGTGGCGGTATAGGTTTACGCTCGACTCAGAATGAAAAAACCGCCACCGCTGCTCACGCCTCGCATTATCGCCGACCTGCGTTCGGGAGACGAGTGCGCCGATCCCGATTACCCGGGATTGTGGCTACGACAATTCTGTTTTCTTAAAATGAAGATGGCGGTCGGAGCGTTTCGCTATTGCCGTATCCGCAGCAGCTCGGAAAGCCCGTCCCAATAGCCGTAAAGACGTTCACGCATGTTCTCCGGGAGGCCGACTTCCCGAATGATTCCGGGCCACTCCTTGCGGGCGGTTGCGACCGTCTCCTTGACGGTTTCCAGCACGAACTTCGGCGGGGCTTCCATGCGACGGGCGAGCCGGTCGAAATGCCCCTCGTTGATGGACTCGAAGCTTTTCTCCCCGCCTAGATTGAGCGCGAGGCTGTCGTTCTGGACGTAGTGAATGGTCGATATCAAGTCGTATGCCGGCGCGAGCTGGGGCGTCACTTTGTCTCGATAGATTACCGACCAGTTCTTGAGATGAGCGTCGCCGTTGCCGATGAGGATGTTGACCACCAGTCGCCGGACGAATTCCGCGATCTGCTCGAAGCGATTGGGAAAGAGATCGAAGATCAGCCTGCCTATCGTGTCGTAGTTCGTCGCCTTGTATTCGTGGTCGGCATGGACGTTGAACACCTGCGCAAAGTCTTCGACATGGACGCTGCTTTCCGCGGTGCGGTCATAACGTTTGATCGCGTAAGCCCAGGCTTCCCATTGCGGTATCGAGAGACCGGCAAGACCGCCCAGATCAACATCATCGAGCTTCACCAGTTTGACTTCAGGCGTCTGTATTCCAGCAGCGGCCGCCAGTCGCATCATCGTGTACTCGTTCGCCGGTACGTTGGGATGGCTGGGGTGAGGGGGTTTGACGATCCATTCGTCGTTGCCGTCGGCCAGCGTAAATCGTCCGCCGCGCTCGATCATCGAGAATTTCAGTTGTGATCCGCCCAGCGAGAATTTGATCGGTGTATCGTCGGCAGCGGCGTGCGTGGTGCCAGGCCGGTAGTTGATGGCGGCCTGCGGCAGTTCATCAGCCGGGAGCGCGCGAACCGCGCCGGGCAAGCTCGCGCCCAGCGCCATGAGAATGTCGAATTCGTGGTCGTGGTGGATCTTCAGTCGCTTGAACATGTATTCGCGCAGCACGCCTTCGGGCAGCAGGTTGCTGAAGAACGGCGGCAGCTTCATCCGGCTCGAATAAATTTCCCGCAGCTTGCGCTCGGTCGCTTCTTCATCGCCCGGCGTGTTGAAGGACAGGCTCAGGGTCGGCCGGCCGGGCCCCAGGTCGATGTAGCTGTCATCGAAGGCGAAGAGGCTCTTCCCGTCCTGAAAGCCGGTGAGGTGGCCGACCGGTACTTCGCCCAGCAGTATCTTCAGGACGCGGGCATCAGCCATTCGATTGCTCCTCGTCGTCCTTCACCTGGTAGCGGTCGAGCAGGGAAGGGGAAGCGGCTGGAGCGGAAACTGAGGGCGCCGGCCCGCGCTTCGCCTTGAGAAAAGATTCAACCTTTCCCGTGTCCTCCCGCGGAACGGGTATGAGCTCCACGTCGAGCGCCTGTGCCAGCTTCAAGAGCGTGGATAGCGTGACGTCTCCCCCCCGCTCGAAGAGCGACACCTGCCGTTGCTGAATGCCGCTGCGGCGCGCAGCCTCGATTTGCGACAGGCCTAAGGCAAGCCGGCGCGCTCGAATGGTTTCGTGGAGACTTGGCTTCATGAAATGTATTATAAGACATAGAGATTGAACTTCGATACCGTTCTATACATGAAAGTGCTCGATTCGGGTTTTGACCGCTACGCATCACACCACCATGGCCAATTGAACGAAGAGGAAACGATGAGAGACCTGAACTACGAATTGAAGCATCTGTGCCTGCGTAACCGCGATGGCAGTTACGCAACCCAGTATGCGCGCGAGCGCATACTGCTGTTGGAAGGCGCGTATTATGTACAGGATTCTGCACATTTAACGCGCCGCTATTTTTCGCCCCAGGAGGCCCCCAATGGGAATTTCCACCAACGACGTTATTCCGCTCTCGCAGGCCCGCGCCAATTTTTCGGAGCTGGCTGAGGAGGTCAAGGCCGGTGCCGAGAAGATCATCACCAAGAACGGCGAGAGCTACGTGGCGCTGATCGACGCTGACCGGCTGGACCATTACCACCGGCTGGAGCGCGAACGGATTCACTTGCTTTTGATCGATGAAGCGGGCAAGGGGTTGGACGATGTTGCCGCCGGGCGCGTGAAAGATGCCCGCAGCGCAATCCAGTCGATCAAGCGCCGCCGCAGCGCGTAAGGCGGTCGGAGCGGTCCCCGTGGCGAGGAAGCCCGCTGTCAGACTCACGGTCCGGCTCACCGCGAACTTCGAGCGCAACCTCGCCGACATCGAGCGCTTTCTGACCGAGGCCGAAGCGCCCCAGGCTTACGACGCGCTGCTGGACGAATTGCTGGACACCGTGATTCCGAACCTCGAACGGTTTCCCGGCATCGGACGGCCGTTTCTGGCGAATGCGGCTCGCTCGGTCGAAACCACGAATGCGCTTGAAGCACTGCGCGCAAAGCTATTGGCGCTTACGCCGGACCCGGAAGCGTTGCGCGAATACATCCTCGACCACTATCTGGTGCTGTACGCGCAGATTGACGCGAAACTCTATCTGCTGGCGATCAGGCATCACCGCCAACTGTCGTTCGATTTCCAGGCGCACTGGGGCGGGACTTCGTCGATGCCGTAGTGCGATCGGACGCTGCGCGGATCGCGGCGAATTTTTCGGTTCAGTGTAGGTCGCGGTATAGGTCGTCAGTTCAGCCGCCCGGAAACCCAATGAAATCGCGGTCTTTACGACCATGCATCATCGGGGTGTGTTGGGAAACTTCGGACGAATCGGATCCCTTGTCCGACCTGCCGTCTCGCGCTATTGGGTCCTGTCGCTCCAAGGAAAATCAACCTCAAAAAAACCGCAGCCCCTGACCGCCGCGATTATCGCGTACATGAAGACGGGCAAGGAACGCGTTGACGTGTTCCGCGTAATGAGCCTAATATATTAGGCACTATTTACCTTAACGCCTAATATTATGGGCATCAAGAAAACCCTCCCTGCTGAGGTTACTGAGCGCATCAAAGAGCTCGGCTACCGCGTTCGACTCGCCAGGACTCGACGCAGCATGTCGATCGCCGAAGTCGCCGCCAAGGCCGGAATCAATCGCAACACCCTCAATGCTCTTGAGCTCGGGAAACCCGGTGTCGCGATCGGTGCCCACATCACCGTCCTGTGGGCGCTCGGTCTCGACAGAACGCTGGAGGGCGTCGCGCATCCCGACTCCGACACCCACGGCAAGACGCTGGAGGCATCGCGGCGGCCGGCGCGCGTCCGCAAGTCGCAGAAGTCGAAAAACGAATGTGACTTCTGAGCGCCAGGCCTACGTGGTCGTTCAGTTGCCGGGCACTTTCGGCACAGTGCCGGCAGCGCTTCTGAAGGTCGAAAAACGGCCCGACGGAACGTTCGTCGGCCGTTTCCGCGAAGGATGTCGGGTACATCGCGCCGGCGTTCCTGCCCGAGTGTTTCTTCTTCGAAAAGCCGCTGGAAAGTTGAACGCGTACCCGCTCGCGCACGCTCACTGAAGCAGCATGACCCGCCCCTCGGAAGGCACGCCGTCCGCGTTCACCAGGAAGAGCATGTACGGACCGGGTGGTGCGGCCGCGCGGCTCGCCGGGAGAGCAATCGTGAGCCCTCTGGCCACCGGCGAGAAGCTCAAGGGAACGAGGCGCGCGCTCTGGTCGAAAGCATGCGTCACCGAGCCGAGCCCGATCAGCGTCACCTTCGCGATCCCCGCGCCGTCCGGCGTATCGACGATCAGGGTCTGGCCGTACCCGGCGCGCGGGGGCAGCGCGGCCGCGATGGTCGGGCGCGCGCCGTTGAACAGGTAGGGGGGCGAGTACAACTCGTAGTTCCGCTCGTTCGGACTGTCTCCCCCATCGCCGCTGCCCGTGTACAGCACCCGGCCATCGGGCAGCAGCAGCGCGGTCGAGTGGTAGATGCGAACCACCGTGCTGCTCGCCAGCGTCGTCCAGGTGCCGGTCGCGGGATGCCACAGCTCCGCGCTCCGCACGCCTCCAGAAAGGTTGTTGAACCCGCCGCCGCTCGTGCCGCCGGTGACGAGGACGTCCCCGGTCGGCAGCAGGGTGGCGTTCAAGTGCCGGCGGGCGGACGCCATCGATCCGGTAAAGGTCCACGTCGGACTCGGCTGATTCAAGTCGATGATCTCGGCGGTGTTGGTCGGAGGGTCGCCGCCCCCCGCATAGAGGATCTTCCCCGGCTCGTACATCACCGCCGATCCGTAGCCGCGCGTTCCGAACTTGCGCAGCGGACCGTCGGTCCAGCGGCCCGCGCCGGCGACGTCGAGATAGCGCGACCGCTGCAGCTCTCCGGCGTAGAAAATGCGCCCGTCGGGGGCCACGAACGTGCGGGGATAGAACGGCAATTCGAGGGCTGCCGAGGTGAGCGGGCGCCACGCGGCGCCGTTCCACACCTCGGGGACCAGCACATGGTCGCCGTTTTCGTCCGTGCCCGCGATCGTCACCAGCTCGCCGCTCGGCAGCGCGGTGTTCGTGGGATACCATCGTGCCTTGGCCATGGCCGGCATGGCGTGCCACGCTCCGCTGGCGGGATCGAATACGTTCGTGTTCGGCAGGCCGAGCTCGTCCGTGTTGCGCGCGTCGACTTTCTTCCCACCGGCGACGAGCAGCCGGCCGTCGGGGAGAAAGGCGTGGCCGGAGCAGAACAGCAAGGAGGGAGCCGGCACCGCGGTGAACGCGCCGGTGGCGGGGTCCCACGTGCGCGGAACGCCATCGGCGCCCCAGCTCAATACCTTGCCGCTGGCCAGCAGATGGAGGTGCAACTGCACGATCGGCGCCGGGCTCACCCCCGACCATTGGCCGAGCCGCGCCTGAGGCGGGGGCTCGACGGGCGGCGCCTGAGGCGGGGGCTCGACAGGCGGCGTCTGAGGCGGGGGCTCGACGGGCGGCGGGTTACCGCTGGGCGACACCTGAGGCGGGGGATCGCTGGGCGGCGCTGAGGGGCCATCGGCATTGCTGCAGGCGGCCAACAGCAAGAGCACGCCCATCACTCCGTACGTCGCGTGGACGCGCGCCGGCAGCTTCAAGCGCTTGTCAGGCGACAAGCAGAAAGTTCTGGCAACATCCCGCATGAGCGCCACTCTACGGACCATGGCAAAAGGCTATCGCAGCCCTGGTCCGTCGTATGTACGCGAACACACACGGCGCCGGAACCCGGCATGATAAGTGCACCCATGGACACCTCGGACGTCCTGCTCCTCGCCCGCGCCCAATTCGGGCTGAACATCGCGTTCCATATCCTTTTCCCGAGCCTCACCATCGCGCTCGGGTGGATCCTGTTCTACTTCCGCATCCGCTACGCACGCTCGGGCGACCCGGCGTGGCTTGCGACTTACAAGCTGTGGACCAAGGTGTTCGCGCTTTCTTTCGCGATGGGCGTGGTGAGCGGCATCACCATGTCGTTCCAGTTCGGCACCAACTGGCCGGGCTACATGCACAAAGTGGGCAATATCGCCGGGCCGCTCCTCGCTTACGAGGTGCTGACCGCGTTTTTCCTGGAGGCGACCTTTCTCGGGGTGATGCTCTTCGGCATGAACCGAGTGCCGGGGTGGGTGCATATCTTCGCCTCGGCGATGGTCGCGATCGGCACGACGGTCTCGGCGTTCTGGATCCTCGCGCTCAACTCGTGGATGCAGACTCCGGCCGGACACGTGATGGACGGCGGCCAGATCATCGCCGGGGACTGGCTGCAGGTGATCTTCAATCCGTCGTTTCCGTACCGGATCATCCACATGCTCCTCGCGTCCGGGCTCACCGCGTCCTTCGTGGTCGCAGGGCTCTCGGCGTGGCGGCTGCTGCGAGTGGGCGACGACGTTTCGGCCCGGAAAACCCTGCGCACCGGACTCGTGCTCGCCGCAGTGCTCGCGCCCTTGCAGGTCTGGGTGGGCGACTTGCACGGACTGAACACGCTCGAGCACCAGCCGGCGAAAATCGCGGCCATGGAGGCGATCTGGAAGACGGGGAAGGGCGTGCCGCTGGTGCTCTTCGCCATCCCGGACGACGAAAAACGCCGCAACGATTTCTCGATCGAAATCCCCAAGGGCGCGAGCTGGATCCTCAAGCACGATGGAGAGGCCGAGTTGAAAGGCATCGACGCCTTTGCGCCGGACGTCCCGCCGGTAGCGCCGGTGTTCTTCGCGTTCCGGGTGATGGTGGGAATGGGCGTGCTGATGCTGCTCGCCGCCTGGGGCGGCGTGTGGGCGACGCGCCGGGGCATGCTGCCGCAACGCTGGATGTTGTGGACTTTCTCGGCTTTCACCTTCGCGGGCTGGATCGCTACGCTCGCCGGCTGGCTCGTCACCGAGATCGGCAGGCAGCCCTGGCTCGTCACCGGGATCCTCAGGACCGCCGACGCCGCGGGCGGAGTCTCCGGCGCGCAGCTCGGCGCGAGCCTCACCGGCTACATCATCACGTATACAGTGATGCTCCTCGCCTACATGGTGGTGCTGACGCACCTCGCGGGCAAAGGCGCACACGCATGAGCCTGGACCTGCCCCTCGTCTTTGCCGCCCTGATGGGATTGGCGATCCTGCTGTACGTCGTGCTCGACGGCTACGACCTGGGCGTGGGCATGCTCATGCCCGCGGCGGATGCGCGCGAGCAGGAACTGATGGTCGCATCCATCGGGCCGTTCTGGGATGCGAACGAGACCTGGCTCGTGCTGGGCGTGGGCATCCTGCTCGTCGCCTTTCCCGCGGCGCACGGCATCGTGCTGGGCGCGCTCTACCTGCCGGTCGCGGCGATGCTGATCGGACTGATGCTGCGCGGCGTCGCGTTCGAGTTCCGCGTGAAGGCCGAAGGCTGGCACCGCGAGCTGTGGAATTGGCTCTTCTGGTTCGGCTCTTTCCTCGCTTCGTTTGCGCAAGGGCTGATGCTCGGCCGCTACATCACCGGCTTTCATTCCGGATTCGGCTACTACCTGTTCGCGATGCTGGTGGGCGCGTCGCTGTGCGGCGGCTACGTGCTGCTCGGCGCGACCTGGCTGATTTTCAAGACCGAGGGCGCGCTCCAGAAGAAGGCGCTCGCCTGGGCGCGCTGGGGCCTGATCTGGGTTGCCCTCGGCGTCGCGCTGGTGAGTCTCGCCACGCCGTTCGTGAGCACCACGGTGCAGGCGAAATGGTTCGACTTTCCGCGCACCCTCGCACTGATGCTGCTGCCGGCTGCGACACTCGCCTCGGGCTGGCTCGTGTGGGCCACTACCGGCCGCTTGCGGCGAGGCGAACGCGAATGGGACTGGATGCCGTTGGCGGCCACCGTGGCGATTTTCGCGCTCGCTTTCGCGGGGCTCGCCTACAGCCTGTTTCCCTACGTGGTGATGGACCGCATGACGATCTGGGAAGCGGCTTCGCACCCGTCCGCCCTCAAGTTCATGCTCGTCGGCGTGGCGATCGTGCTGCCCTTCCTCATCGCCTACACGGCGTTCGCCTACCGCGTATTCCGCGGCAAGGCGCGCGCCGGGTTGTACGAGTAGATCCGCGCCGGCTCAGCCTGCCTTCAGCGGCGCGAGGGTCACCTCGACGCGACGGTTCGCCGCGCGCCCCTGCTCGGTCGAATTGCTCGCGATCGGGTGATCTTCGCCGCCGGCGGCGGTCATGACGCGCGCTTCGCTCACGCCTTTGCTCTCGAGGTACTGGGCGACGGCGCTCGCGCGGCGCTGCGAAAGCTGCTTGTTGTAATCCGAGCCGCCGACGTTGTCGGTGTGGCCCGCGATCTCGATGATGGTCTTGTCGTATTTCTTCGTCACCAGCGCGACGCCGTCGAGCACCTTGAAGAACTGCGCGTTCAAGTCGGCGCTCCCGGTGCGGAAGGTGACGTTGCCGGGCATGTTGAGGATGATGTCCTCGCCCTTGCGGGTAACGGTCACGCCGCTGTCGCGCATCTGCGCCCGCAGCTCGGCCTCCTGCTTGTCCATGTAGCCGCCGACCGCGCCGCCGGCGAGCGCGCCGACACCGGCGCCGACGAGGGCCCGTTGCCTGCGCTGCTTGGCGTCGCCGCCGGAAATCATGCCGATCGCGGCGCCGGTGCCCGCGCCGATGAGCGCGCCGTAGGTGGCGCTGGTCGTCTTCTTCTCCCCGGTATAGGGATCGGTGGTCTGGCAGCCGGCGACAAAGCCGGTGGCGAGCACGACCGCGAGCGTCGTTTTTACCGCGGGGTTCGCAATGAACATGTCGTGGTCTCCTTGGGCGCTACTGCACTGCTTTTCTGTAGAAGCTCTCGTCGACGTATTTCATCGGGTCGGTGAGATTTTTCTGCGGCTTGGCGAATTCGCTGCGGAGCTTCAGCACCGTGCGGCAGCCTTCGATGTCGATCTTCGCCTTCTTCTGGAAACCTTCTTTCTCCCCGAACATCACTTCGTAGGCCTTTTGCGCCGCGGGACGCGGGGCGCTGGGGATGTACTTCATGTAGATCGCAACGGCTTCGTCCTTGTTCGCCGGCTGCTGCAGCCAGTCCATCGCGGCGACGTACGAGCGGATGAAGGCAACCAGCTGGTCGCCGTTCTTCTCCGCCCAGGCGCGGCGCGCGACGCCGATGGAAGCCTGATACGGACCGAAAGTCGTGGTCGTGTCGCCCAGTCGCGTGTAGCCTTTGGACTCGGGCAATATTTCCGTTGGAGAGCTGATCATGGTTCCGGCGATTTTCCCTTCCATCAACGCCTGCACGCGCGCGGGCGTTCCGCCAAGCTTCTCGATCTTGTAATCGGACATGCTAAGGCCGTTCATCGCCGCGAGCTTGTAGAGGATGAAGGCGAACCCGGTGGTCGCCGCGTCCACGCCGAGCGTCTTGCCCTTCAGTGCGGCATAAGTCTTGATGTCCGGCTGGGTGACGAAACGCAGCGACCCGGAGTAGCCGCCCATGAAGGCGAACAGGTCGGGCTGCACCGGCAGCTCGGTCTCCCCTTGCCCTTCCTGGTAGGCGGCGACGTTGTCGTACGCGGTGGTGCCGAGGTCGTAGGTTCCGTTCATCAGGTTGCGGATCTGCTCGACGGAATTGGGCGTGAAGGAAAGCTTCACCGCGATGCCGTTCTTCGCGAATAGTCCCTTGTCCTGCGCCGCCCAGACCGGCCAGTTGCCGCCGCCGCCGAATGCGATCAGCTCCAGCGGCTTGGGTCCCTGCGCGAGGGCTGTGCCCGCCGCGGCGAACAGCGCCGTCGCGACTGCGATTCTCTTCAGTACGTTCATGGTCTCTTCTCCAAGGTGTCGAACTCCGGCGCCGCGCGGATTCTCGATTCGCGCTTCGTGCCCGGCCCACAGTATAAGGCTCAACGCCGCTCGTGCGGATCCAGGACGTCGCGCAACCGGTCCGCGACCAGGTTGATGCTGACGACGGCGAGGAGCAGGGCGATTCCGGGGAAGACGCTGATCCAGTAATGGCCCGAGAGCAGGTAGTTGAAGCCGTTCGAAATCAGCAGGCCGAGCGAAGGCTGGGTGATCGGCAGCCCGAGGCCGAGGAACGAGAGGGTGGCTTCGAGGGTGATCGCCGCGGCGACCTGCACGGTCGCGAGCACGAGGAGCGGCGGCAGGCAATTCGGCAGCAGATGACGAAAAATGATGCGCGTGTTCGAAAGAGCCAACGCGACCGCGGCGTCGATGTATTCCTTCCTGCGCTCGACCAGCGCAGCGGCGCGGGCGGTGCGGGCGTAATACGCCCATTGCACGGCGACGAGCGCGACGATGATCTTGTCCAGGCCCTGCCCGAGCACGGCGAGCAGGACGAGCGCGATGAGGATCGAAGGGAACGAGAGCTGGAGATCGGCGAGGCGCATGAGGAGCGCGTCGAGCCAGCCGCCGAGCCAGGCTGCCGCGAGGCCCAGGCTCACGCCGATCGCGAGCCCGAGCATCGTGCTCGCGACGCCGACGGCGACGCTGGTGCGAAGGCCGTAGAGGATGGCCGACAGCATGTCGCGGCCCTGGTCGTCGGTGCCCAGCCAATGGATCGCGCCCGCGACCGAGCGCGCCCCGGGCGGCAGGCGCGAGTCGAGCAGCTCCAGCCCGGCCAGATCGTAGGGATTCTGCGGCGAGATCCACGGCGCAAGCGCCGCGGCGAGCAGCAGCAGCGAAAGCAGCGCGAGGCCCGCGAGCGCGATGCGGCTCGTCGCGAACTCGGCGGCGAATTGCCGGGCCGGAGTCACGCCGCCTCCCCGAGCCGCACCCGTGGATCGAGCCACGAGTAGAGCAGGTCGACGAAAAGGTTGATCGCGACGAACAGCGCGACCACGATACACAGATAGCCGACGATCACCGGCCGGTCGAGCACGTTGATCGAATCGATGAGGAGTTTCCCCATTCCGGGCCACGCGAAAATCGACTCGGTGACGACGGCGAACGCGATCACCGAGCCGAACTCCACGCCGACTACCGTGACGACCGGGACGAGGACGTTCCTCAGCACGTGCACGCCGACGATGCGCGTCTCGGTCAGGCCCTTGGCGCGGGCGAAACGGACGTAGTCCTGCCCGATCGCTTCGCGCGTCCCCGAGCGGGTCAGCCGGATGACCAGCGAGAGGTTGAAGAGCGCGAGATTGGCGGCGGGGAGGACGAGGTGGCGCAGACCTTCGAGCGAGAGAAAGCTCACCGGGATCCCGAAGAGATTCACGGTCGGTCCGCGGCCGGAGGTCGGCAACCACCCGAGCCAGACTGAAAACACCAGGATAAGCATGAGGCCGACCCAGAAAGTCGGAAGCGAGAACCCCAGGATCGAGCTTGCCATGATGGTCTTTCCCGCCCCCGACCGGGGTTTGAGGCCCGCCCAGAGCCCCAGGGGGATTCCCAGCAGCACCGCGATCAGCATCGCCGCGGTCGCAAGCTCGAGCGTCGCCGGCATGCGCTCGAGGATCAGGCCGATCGCCGGCACGTTGAAAGCGAAGGATCTCCCGAGGTCTCCGGTTGCGGCGTGCTTGATGAAGATGAAATACTGCTCGAGGAGCGGCCGGTCGAGGCCGAGCGCGGCGGTCGCGCGCGCGATCTCGATTTGGTCGGACTGCGGGTTGACGAGGATGTCCATCGGGTTGCCGACGGCGTAGACGCCGGCGAACACCAGCAGCGACATCACCGCAAGCACGCCGAAACTCTGCAGCACGCGTCGGACGATGTGGGACAACATCCGAACCGGGCTATTGCGCCCGGAAGTGGTGAGCGAAAGTGAATTCGTCGGTGCGCGGCGCGTAGGCGAGCGGTTTTCGCATCGCCCAGGTGGTGACCTGGTGGTGCAGGGGGATCACGGCGTAATCCCGCATGGCAAGGCGCATCGCGTCGCGCGCGAGCGCCTCGCGCAGCTTCTCGTCGACGCTCGCAAAGGCGCGCTCGAGCAGTTCGTCGATGCGCGGATTCGAATAGCCCGACCAGTTGAATGCGCCGAAGCCCTTGTCGGCATTCGCGGTGGCGACGAGGGAGCGCAGCGCGAGGTCCCCCGAGAACGATCCCCAGCCGAGCATCGCAAACGCGAATTCCCCCTTTGCTCCCTTGGGCAGGTACGCGCTCACGGGCAGCGCCTCGACGCGCGCGCGCACGCCGACGCGCGCGAGCATCTGCGCCACGGCCTGCGCGATCTGCTCGTCGTTGACGTAGCGGTTGCTGGTCGCGGAAAGCGTCATCGCAAATCCGTCGGGATATCCCGCTTCGGCGAGCAGACGTTTCGCTCCTTCGGGATCGTAGGGCTCGGGCTTCAGGTCCGTTGCATGGCCGAACACCGGCGGCGACACGAGGTTCGCGGCCGGAATCGCCGCCCCGTCCATCAGGCGCTCGGCGATCGCCTGCCGGTTGATGGCTTTGGAGAGCGCACGCCGCACCCGGATGTCGCGGAAGGGATTGCCTGCCAGGGACCTGCCGGCCTTGTCGGTGAGCCCGGGCGCCTGGTCGCGACGCTGATCGAGATGGAAGAAAATCGTGCGCCACGACACCTTTTGCGCGGTCTGCAGCCTGGCGTCGCGCCGGATGCGCGGCAGGTCCGCGGTGGGGACCTGCTCGATCGCGTCGAGCTCTCCGGAGAGGAGGCCTGCGAGGCGCGCCGGGTCGGTGGGCACGATGCGGAAAGTGACTTTCTCCCAGGCGGCGCTTTTTCCACCCTGCGCGCCCCAATAGCCGTCGTTGCGCGCGAGCTCGACGCGGTCACCGCGCGCGAAGCGCACGAACCTGAAAGGACCGGTGCCGATCATGGCCTTGCCCGAATCGAAGTCCTCCGGCCCCGAGCGGACCGCGGCCTTCCTGGAAACGATGGATACCGAATTGAGATCGTAGGGCACCATTGCGTAAGGCGCGGCGGTCTTGAGCCGCAAGGTGGTCGGATCGACGATCTCTTTTGCGACGATGCGCCGCGTGAAGATTCCGAGCTGACCGTTCGGCACTTTGAGCGTGCGCTCGATCGAGAACACCACGTCCTCCGCGGTGAGCTCCGCTCCGTCGTGGAAGCGCACGCCCCGCCGCAGCTTGAACTCCCAGGTGGTCGGGTCGATCGTGCGCCAGGAAACCGCGAGGCCCGGTATGAGGCGCGCGTCCTCGTCCACGTGGGTGAGCGCATCGAACACGTGCCAGGCGATGTTGATGTTCGGCGCGAGGTTGAGGAAATGCGGGTCCATCGAAGTGACGTCCGCGGCGAGGCCGATGCGCAGATCGGCGCCCTGGGCGGGCAGGGCCCACGGGATCGACGCCGCGACCAGGATCCGGAGCAGGCGGCGCATGGACTTCACTGCCTCGCTGCGAGCGGCCCGATGACCTGCAGCATTTGGGCGAAGATTTTCGGACTGCCGCAGACGATGCGGCCCGAATCGAGGTAGCCCGAGTCGCCGCGAAAATCCCCGACCAGGCCGCCGGCTTCCTGCACCATCAGGGCGCCTGCCGCCATGTCCCAGGGCGAGAGGCCCATTTCCCAGAAGCCGTCCAGCCTTCCCGCGGCCACGTAGGCGATGTCCAGCGCTGCGGCACCCGCGCGGCGCAGCCCTGCGGTGCGAACCGTGAATTCGCGGAACATGGTGAGATATTCGTCGAGGCTCCGGAGATCGCGAAACGGGAAACCGGTGCCGATCAGCGCTTCGTTGAGCTGCAAGCGCTTGGAGACGCGGATGCGCCGCTCGTTCAGGTAGGCGCCGCGCCCGCGCGTCGCGGTGAACAGTTCGTTCTTGGTCGGATCGTAGATCACGCCCTGCGTCAGCACGCCTTTGTGCTTGAGGCCGATCGAGACCGCGTACTGCGGGAAGCCGTGAATGAAATTGGTGGTGCCGTCGAGCGGGTCGATGATCCAGGTGTACTCGGAATCGCCCGCGCTCCCGGCGGAGGCGCCGGACTCCTCTGCTAGAATCGCGTGGTCCGGATAGGCGCGGTGCAGTATTTCGATGACCGCCTGTTCCGCGGCTTTGTCCACTTCGGTGACGAAATCATTGTGCCGCTTGCGTGTTACCGGCAGCAAATCCACGTCGCGCGCGGCGCGATTGATGATCGCGCCGGCCCGCCGCGCGGCCCTGACCGCGATACCGAGCATCGGGTGCATTTTTTCGTCCGGAAATTCAAAAGAGCGGTGCTGCTGAACGCCGGATTCTAGTATGAAAGCCGGCGGTCCGCTGTCCCGAATCCGTGTCGTTCTCTCGCGGCCCTCGCATCCGGGCAATATCGGCGCCGCGGCGCGTGCCATGAAGACCATGGGCCTCGCGCGGCTCTATCTGGTGCGGCCCAGGAAATTCCCCGATCCGGAAGCACGGGCAATGGCCACGGGCGCCGTGGATGTGCTCGGGTCGGCGCAGGTTTGCGCGGATCTCGACGCGGCTCTCGAAGGCACCCGTTTCTCGGTGGCGATGAGCGCGCGCAGGCGCGAGCTCTCGCATCCGCCGCTCGAAGCCCGCGCCGCGGCGCAGGAGCTCGTGCGCGCGGCGCAGCGGGATGAAGTCGCTCTGGTATTCGGCAACGAGACGGTCGGCCTGTCCAACGAGGAAGTCATGCGCTGCGGCCGCATCGCGCGCATCCCGAGCGACTCCGTATACAAGTCGCTGAACCTCGCGCAAGCCGTGCAGGTGATGGCGTATGAAGTGCGCATGGCGGCGATCGATCCGGGCGCGGCGGTTCCGCGGATCGAGTACGCGACCCATGAGGAGGTCGAGAACTTCTACCTGCACCTGGAGCGCAGCCTCACCGCGAGCGGCTTCCTGCAGGCCGGCAATCCGCGCAGGCTCATGGATCGTCTGCGGCGCCTCTTCGCGCGCGCGCGGCTGGAGAAGGTCGAGGTCAATATTCTGCGGGGCATGCTCGCGGCCTGGGATGATGGCGATCGATCCGGGAAATAGTTGACCGATTCACTAAGGCTTCCGATAATGCAGGGCATCAGCCTCTGGAATGCCCGATGTTTGACCGAATTCGCGAAGACTTAGCCTGCGTATTCGAACGCGACCCGGCGGCGCGCTCGACCTGGGAGGTCATGACCTGCTATCCCGGTTTTCACGCGCTTCTGATCCATCGGGTGGCGCACGGGTTCTGGCGCATGAAAATGCGCTGGCTCGGGCGATTCGTCTCGCACGTCTCGCGTTTCCTCACCGGCATCGAAATCCATCCCGGCGCAATAATCGGCCGGCGCGTGTTCATCGACCACGGCATGGGGGTGGTGATCGGCGAGACCGCCGAACTCGGCGATGAGTGCACGCTGTATCACGGCGTGACGCTGGGCGGCACGACGTGGAACAAAGGCAAGCGCCACCCGACCCTCGGACGCGGCGTGGTCATCGGAGCCGGAGCGAAGCTGCTCGGGCCGATCGTCGTCGGCGACGGCGCGAAAGTCGGGTCGAACGCGGTACTGGTGAAAGATGTTCCGCCAGGCGCAACCGCGGTCGGCATCCCCGCCCGGATCATTCTCGACGAACAGGACAAGACGCGCGAGGAAAAGGCCGCCAAGCTGGGCTTCTCCGCTTATGCGGTGAGCGCCAAGGGGGAGGATGACCCTCTCGCGAAGGCAGTGCAGGGCCTGCTCGATCACAGCGTCGAGATGGATAAGCGTATCGAGTTGATTCTGAACCAGATTGAGCAACTTCAAGCGGAGCGCGAAGACACCCAGAGGCAGCTTCGCCTGGGGCCCAAGGTGGTGGTCAACAAATAGTTGATCGATTTCCTCGGGATTGGGACTATACTTGACCGAATTCATCGGGTATTTAGAAGCCGTTCAGGGTGCAACCATGAGACTGACGACCAAAGGACGATTCGCAGTGACCGCGATGCTGGACCTCGCCATGCACGGCGGCAAGGGTCCGGTAACGCTCTCCGGAATCAGCCGGCGGCAAAGCATTTCGCTCTCCTATCTGGAACAGCTCTTCGGCAAGTTGCGGCGCCACACGCTGGTCGACAGCACTCGCGGGCCGGGCGGAGGCTACACGCTCGCGCGTGATCTCGAAAATGTATCGGTTGCGGACATCATCACGGCGGTGGACGAGCCGCTGGACGCGACGCAGTGCGGCGGGAAGGAAAACTGCAAGGACGAGCAGCGCTGCATGACCCACGACCTGTGGGCGAAGCTGAACGATAAGATGTACGAATACCTGGATTCGGTGACGCTTTCCGACCTCGTCGCGCAGCAGGCGGCACGCAAGGAGGCGGTGAGCGTGCTTCAGGACAAGCGCGGCAAGGAAGCCGCGGTATCGGCCTGAACGGAACGCGCACAACATGAAATTTCCGATCTACCTCGACTATTCCGCGACCACGCCGGTGGACCCGCGCGTGGCGCAGAAGATGATTCCCTTCCTCACCGAGCAGTTCGGCAACGCGGCGAGCCGCTCGCATGCCTACGGCTGGGAGGCGGAGAAGGCGGTGGAAGAGGCGCGCGGGCACGTCGCGGCGCTCCTGAACGCCGACCCGAAAGAGATCATCTGGACCTCCGGAGCCACCGAAGGCAACAACCTCGCCATCAAGGGCGCGGCGAATTTCTACAAAGGCAAGGGCAAGCACATCGTCACGATGAAGACCGAGCACAAGGCGGTGCTCGACAC
>Ga0137436_1000214_pt1 | contig 18543 bp, 14 predicted proteins | sample EasRivERMGT119_2_FD_102328 | JGI IMG/M metagenome (GOLD analysis project Ga0137436, IMG submission 102328) | Soil microbial communities from meander-bound floodplain in the East River, Colorado, USA - East River MetaG ERMGT119_2 | ecosystem: Environmental > Terrestrial > Soil > Floodplain ...
AGGACGTGAAGGACGGCATCATGGCGTACAAGATCGCGGCGCACGCCGCCGACCTCGCCAAGGGCCATCCCGGCGCGCAGATCCGCGACAACGCGATCTCCAAGGCGCGCTTCGAGTTCCGCTGGGAGGACCAGTTCAACCTCGGCCTCGACCCGGACACGGCGAAGGACTTCCACGACGAGACGCTGCCGAAGGACTCGATGAAGGTGGCGCACTTCTGCTCGATGTGCGGGCCGCACTTCTGCTCGATGAAGATCACGCAGGACGTGCGCGACTACGTCGAGAAAGGCATGCAGGAGAAATCGGTCGAGTTCGTGAAGAAGGGCGCCGAGCTCTATCACAAGTCCTGAAAAAAATAGGGACAGACCCTATTTTCCGTTGCTCCGCGGAGCGCGCAGGAAAATAGGGTCTGTCCCTATTTTTTTTATGGACCTGCTGCTGTCAGCCGGGAAGGTCTTCCTCGCAGTCGCTATCGGCCTGCCTCTGGTCGTGTACCTGATGCAGGACAAGCTACTGTTCCATCCGCAGCCGCTGAGCGGGGCGCAGCGCGCGCACGCGAAGCAGGCATTCCGCTCCACCGACGAAGTATTCATCCAGGCATCCGACGGCACGCGGCTGCACGCCTGGCATGTGAACGCCGGCGCCGGCACGCCGCTGGTGCTGTACTTCGGCGGCAATGCGGAAGAAGTGTCGTGGATGATCAGTGACGCGCTGGCGAAGGCGCCGGGCGTGAGCTGGCTGCTGGTGAGCTATCGCGGCTATGGCGCGAGCGAGGGCTCGCCGAGCGCGACTGCGATCGCGGCCGATGCCCTGAGCTGGTACGACCATGCAGTGAAGGAATTCAAGCCGGCGCGGGTGTTCGCATTCGGCCGCAGCCTGGGCAGCGGCGCCGCGGTCCACCTCGCCGCGGCGCGGCCGCTCGCCGGCGTCGTGCTGGTCACCCCCTTTGACAGCTTGGCGTCAGTCGCGAAGCGCTACTACTGGTACCTGCCGGTTGACCTCCTGCTGCGACACCGCTTCGATTCGATCCTGCTGGCGCCGAAGATTTCCGTGCCGCTGCTGTGCCTGGCCGCGGCGCAAGACGAGGTGATCCCGCCCGAGCACGCGGCGCGCCTGTACGAGGCCTGGGCGGGGCCGAAGCAGTGGATATCGCTGCCGGGGGCAAACCACAATAGTACGGACGGCGTGCCCGCGTTCTGGCAGAACGTGCGTCCCTTTCTGCAAAAATCCTGAGCATGGACGCCGCCCTCCTCGTCAAAGCGCTGATCCTCGGCATCGTCGAGGGCCTCACCGAGTTCCTGCCGATCTCGAGCACCGGGCACCTGATCCTGGCCGGCGAGCTGCTCGATGCGAGCGACGAGCGCTGGAACGTCTTCAACATCGTCATCCAAACCGGCGCCATGCTCGCGGTGGTGTGGGAATACCGCGCGCGCTTCTTCAAGATCGACGTGAATCTCTACCGCAACCTGATAGTCGCCTTCATCCCGGCGGCCGTGCTCGGGCTGCTGTTCTCAAAACTCATAAAACAATACCTGTTCCACGCCGTGCCGGTTGCACTGGCCTTCATAGTCGGCGGGATCGTGATCCTTCTGGTCGAGCGCAACCCGAGACCAACCCATCGCGTCGAAACCGCGCAGGCCATGACCTGGCTCGACGCTCTGAAGGTCGGCGTCGCGCAGTGCTTCGCGCTGATCCCCGGCACCTCGCGCTCCGGCGCGACGATCATCGGCGGCATGCTGTTCGGCCTGTCGCGCAAGGCGGCGACCGAGTTCTCCTTCTTCCTCGCCGTGCCGACGCTGATCGCTGCCGGTCTCTACGACCTGTGGAAGAACCGCGAGCTGCTGTCCGCGGCCGACGTGCCGGTGTTCGGTGTCGGCTCGGTGGTGGCTTTCATTTCTGCGTTCGTGGTGATCCGCTGGCTGATCCGCTACGTCGCGACGCACGACTTCAAGCCGTTCGCGTGGTATCGGATCGCCTTTGGCATCATCGTATTGGTGACCGCGTACTTCGGCTGGGTCGACTGGAAAGCTTAGGGGTAACAGCCCATCAGTTCCAATTTGCTGCGCAAATTGGCGACTCCATGTATCCGCATTTCATGTTTGCGTCCAGGGCAGGCCGGCCTTGCGCCAGCCGTTGACGGAGTTGCGGTGCTCGCCGCCGTCCTTGTCGCCTTCGAAGCCTTCGAGCACGTTGTAGGTTTCCTTCCAGCCGGCGCGCATTGCGGCTTCGGCCGCGCCGTGCGAGCGCACGCCCGAGCGGCAGAGGAACATCACAGGTTGGTCCTTACTTACGGCTGCAGCCAGCTCGCCGATGAATTCCGGGTTGGGCTTGCCGCCCGGGTAGGTCTGCCACTCGACCGCGAGGGTGCCGGGGATCCGGCCGACGTACTGAAGCTCGGGTTTGGTCCGCACGTCGACCAGCTTGACCCCGGCCTTCATCAGTTCATGGGCCTCGGCCGGCAGCAGGGCGCCGGCATACGGCAATCCCATCTTCTTGCCCCGCTCCGCTGCCGCCTTCCTGATCTGATCCATGATGCCCTTTCATTGTGCAACTAAAGTGCGCCCTGCCCCTATACGGTGCACTCCAGATGAGTAGAATGCCCCAGAAATCAGCAGCGGCGATTGGCACGGAACGTGCTGAATTGCCGAGCTACCACTAACACTACTACTACAACACACCAAGCTCAGGAGACCGGCAGATGGCGATGACGGCGGATGAAGTATTGAAGATGGCCAAGGACAAGGAGGTCAAGTTCGTCGACTTCCGCTTCACCGACACCCGCGGCAAGGAGCAGCACGTCCAGGTGCCGATGAAGTACTTCACCAAGGACAAGTTCGAGTCAGGCCATGCTTTCGACGGTTCCTCGATCGCAGGCTGGAAGGGGATCCAGGCCTCCGACATGCTGCTGATGCCGGACCCGTCCAGCGCGCGCATGGACCCGTTCTCCGACGAGCCGATGCTGAACATCAGCTGCGACGTGTTCGAGCCGACCGACGGCAAGCCCTACGACCGCTGCCCGCGGGGCATCGCCAAGCGCGCCGACGCCTACCTCAAGTCGAGCGGGCTGGGCGACACCGCCTATTTCGGTCCCGAGCCCGAGTTCTTCATCTTCGACGGCGTCACCTGGAACGTGGACATGTCCGGCTGTGGCGTGAAGATCAAGTCGGAAGAGGCGCCGTGGTCGACCGGCATAGACTATGAGTCGGGCAACATGGCGCACCGCGCGCCGGTGAAGGGCGGCTACTTCCCGGTGCCGCCGCAGGACTCGCTGATGGACATCCGCAACGCCATGTGCCTTGCGCTCGAGCAGCAGGGCGTCGAGGTCGAGGTGCACCACCACGAAGTGGCGTCCGCCGGCCAGTGCGAGATCGGCACGCGCTTCGCGCCGCTCGTGCAACGCGCCGACTGGATGCAGATCCTGAAGTACACGGTGTGGAACGTCGCGGCCTCGTACGGCAAGACCGCGACCTTCATGCCCAAGCCCATCGTTGGCGACAACGGCTCGGGCATGCACGTGCACCAGTCGGTGTGGAAAGGCGGCAAGAACCTGTTCGCGGGCAATGGCTATGCCGGTCTCTCGGAGTTCGCGCTGTACTACATCGGCGGCATCATCAAGCACGCCAAGGCGCTGAACGCGATCACCAACCCGGGCACCAACAGCTACAAGCGGCTGGTGCCGGGCTTCGAGGCGCCGATCAACCTGGCGTACTCGGCGAAGAACCGCTCGGCGTCCTGCCGCATCCCGTACGTCAACAGCCCGAACGCACGGCGCGTGGAAGTGCGCTTCCCGGATCCGACGGCGAACTCGTACCTCGCGTTCTCGGCCATGCTGATGGCCGGCCTGGACGGCGTGCAGAGCAAGATCCATCCCGGCGACCCGGTCGACAAGAACCTGTACGACCTCGAGCCGGAAGAGGCGAAGAAGGTGCCGAACGTCTGCGCCTCGCTGGAAGAAGCCCTGATGAACCTCGAGAAGGACCACGCTTTCCTCACCAAGGGCGGGGTGTTCTCGGAGGATTTCCTAGAGTCCTACATGGTGCTCAAGCACGAGGAGCTGACCCGCTTCCGGATGACCACCCATCCGGTCGAGTTCGACATGTACTACTCGTCGTAATCCGGTCGCGTAAGAGTGCGTTAAGAGAGGGGTGGGCGTGAGCCCGCCCCTTCTTTTTTCGGTAGACTGGACGGTATGGGGCTTGTTAGACCATTGATTTTCGTGACCTTTAGCACAACGGCGGCGTCGCTTGCGCACGCCCAGGTCACCGAGATCTACAAGTGCATCGACCCGCAGAACGGCCGCCCGCTGTACACCAGCGACAAGCGCGAGACCGCCGGCAAGAAATGCGAGCTGGTCTCGCGCGAGATCAACGTCGTGCCGGCGCAGAAGATCCCTCCGCCCGGGGCGCGCTCCTCGTTCCCGCGCGAGACTCCGGAGGCGCGCGCCACGGCGAAGGGCCGCCAGCGCGACATCCTGGAGAAGGAGCTCGCCGCCGAGCAGCAGCTGCTCGCCAAGGCGCAGAAGGACCTCGCCGACCAGGAGGGAATCCGCCTCGGCGACGAGCGCAACTACGCCAAGGTGCTGGAGCGGCTGCAGCCCTACAAGGACAACGTCGACCTCCACACGAAGAACATCGAGGCGTTGAAGCGCGAGCTGGGCAACATCCGCTAGTGCTCTCCTTCGCTGGCCTCGACCTGCTCGCCACGGCGGTGGTCGTGCTCGACGACGAGTTCGTCGTGCGCTACGCCAACCCCGCGGCGGAGAACCTCCTTACCGCCGGCGCCAAGAGCCTCATCGGCCAGCCCTTCCTCGGCTTCTTCGCCGAGCGCGCCGAGCTGGAGCGCGCCCTCGAGGAGGCGCGCATCACGCACTGGGACTACTCGGCCCAGAACGTCACCTACACGCGAGGCGGGCGCGTTCCGGTTCCCCTGTCCTGCACCGTCACGCGCATCGATGCCTTCGGTCTCGCGCTGCTGGCTGAGCTGCGGCCGATCGAGCAGCAGCTGCGCCAGGCGCGCGAAGAACGCCTCGCCTCCGAGCAGCAGGCGAGCCGCGAGCTGATCCGCAACCTCGCCCACGAGATCAAGAACCCCCTTGGCGGCCTGCGCGGCTCGGCGCAGCTGCTCGAGAGGGAGCTGGATCAGCTCCGGTTACCCGGAGCTCGTGTCGGGGAGCTGAGGGAATACACCCAGGTCATCATCCAGGAAGCGGACCGGCTGCAGACCCTGATGGACCGCATGCTGACGCCGCACCGCACCCCGCGCGTCGAGCCTCTAGGCATCCACGAGGTGCTCGAGCGGGTGCGCGCCCTGGTGCAGGCGGAGTTTCCCGCCACGCGCATCGAGCGTGACTACGACCCGAGCCTCCCCGACATGGCCGGCGACCGGGAGCAGCTGCTCCAGGCGGTACTCAACATCGCCCGCAACGCGGCGCAATCGGGTGCCTCGACGATGCTTCTGCGCACCCGGGCCCTGCGTCAGGTGACTATCCTGAGGCACCGCCACAAGCTGGCACTAGAATTGCAGGTAGTGGACGACGGCCCGGGGGTACCGGAGGAGATTCAGGACAGGGTCTTCAATCCGCTGGTTTCCGGGAGGGAAGGTGGCACCGGTTTGGGGCTCTCGCTTGCGCAGACGTTCGTCCAGTATCACCAGGGCGTCATCGAGTTCGAATCCCGGCCGGGCCGAACCATTTTCAGGATCCTGCTGCCGCTGACATGAAACCGGTCTGGATCGTCGATGACGATCGCTCCATCCGCTGGGTAATCGAGAAGGCGCTGAGCCGCGAGGGCATCGCTTTCAATTCCTTTTCTTCCGCGCAGGACGCGCTCGACGCGCTGTCGGGCAGCGCGCCCGAGGTGCTGGTCTCCGACGTGCGCATGCCCGGGCTTTCGGGGCTGGAGCTGCTGCAGGCGGTCAAGCAGCGCCACCCGGCGGTGCCGGTGATCGTGATGACCGCGTACTCCGACCTGGACAGCGCGGTCGCCGCTTTCCAGGGCGGCGCGTACGAGTACCTGCCCAAGCCCTTCGACGTCGACCAGGCGGTCGAGCTGATCCGCCGCGCCCTCGACGAGAGCCGGCGCGAGGCGGAGGCCGTCGAGCCCCTGGCGCAGTCGCCGGAAATCCTCGGCCACGCTCCCGCGATGCAGGAGGTGTTTCGCGCCATCGGACGCCTCTCGCAGTCGAGCGTGACCGTGCTGATCACCGGCGAGTCAGGCACCGGCAAGGAGCTTGTTGCGCGGGCGCTGCACCGTCACAGTGCGCGCTCCCAGAAGCCGTTCATCGCCATCAATACCGCGGCGATGCCGAAGGACCTGCTCGAATCGGAGCTGTTCGGCCATGAGCGCGGCTCGTTCACCGGCGCGCAGCAGCAGCGCCGCGGCCGCTTCGAGCAGGCCGAGGGCGGCACGCTGTTCCTCGACGAGATCGGCGACATGCCGGCGGAGCTGCAGACGCGGCTGCTGCGCGTGCTGTCCGACGGCAGCTTCTATCGCGTCGGCGGCCACCAGCAGATGAAGGTCAACGTGCGCGTCATCGCGGCGACGCACCAGAACCTGGAGCAGCGCGTGCGCGAGGGCTCGTTCCGCGAGGATCTCTACCACCGCCTGAACGTCATCCGCCTGCGGCTGCCGAACCTGCGCGAGCGCGCCGAGGACATCCCGCTGCTCGCCAAGCATTTCCTCGCCTCGAGCGCGCAGCAGCTCGGCGTCGAGTCCAAGCGCCTGTCCGACGACGCGCTGCATCACCTCTCCCGGCTGGAATTTCCCGGCAACGTGCGCCAGCTGGAGAACCTGTGCCACTGGCTCACGGTGATGGCGCCCGGCCAGGTGGTGGACGCGGGGGATCTGCCCGCCGAGCTGCGTGATCAGCCACCCGGCGGCGCGTCCGGCGGCGACTGGATCGGCGCGCTGGAGCAGGAGGCCGAGAGGCGGCTGGCGCGAGGCGACACCGGCATCCTGGACGCCCTCGGGCGCCAGTTCGAGCGGGCCCTCATCATCCGGGCGCTGGCCCGGACCGGGGGCCGGCGCATCGAGGCCGCCGCGCTTCTGGGCATGGGCAGGAACACAATTACCCGGAAAATCCAAGAGCTTGGCATCGAGGACGAGCCCGACCCGGAGGCCTGACCGACCGCATAGCCCAACCAGAGTGCGTTTTTATGTTGCAGTGCCACAATTGCGTACATAAAATGCTGCTATGCACATGTCCGGCCCACTTCCCGAAGGCGTCGCCGTTTCGGGGCAGATCACCCGCGATTTCGCGCAGATTCTCACCCCGGAGGCGCTAGGGTTCTTCGCCAAGCTGCAGCGCCGCTTCGAGCCGCGCCGCCAGGAGCTGTTGGCGAAGCGCGCCGAGCGCCAGAGGCAGTTCGATAGCGGCACGCTGCCCGATTTCCTGCCCGAGACGAAGAGCATAAGAGACGCAAGCTGGAGCGTCGCGGCGCAGCCGAAGGATATGCTCGACCGCCGCGTCGAGATCACCGGCCCGACCGACCGCAAGATGGTGATCAACGCGCTCAACTGCGGCGCGTCGACCTTCATGGCGGACTTCGAGGACGCCAACTGCCCGACCTGGCACAACATGATCGACGGGCAGCTCAACCTGCGCGACGCGGTGCGCCGCACGATCAGCTTCGAGAGCACCGGACCGGACGCGACCCAGAAGCTCTACCGCCTGAGCGACAAGCCGGCGGTCCTCATCCCGCGGCCGCGCGGCTGGCACCTGGATGAGAAGCACGTAACGGTCGACGGCAAGCCGGTCTCCGGCAGCATCTTCGACTTCGCGCTGTTCTTCTTCCACAACGCAAGCGAGCTGCTCTCGCGCGGCTCGGGGCCCTACTTCTACCTGCCGAAGATGGAGTCGCATCTCGAGGCGCGCCTGTGGAACGAGATTTTCGTTTTCTCGCAGGACGAGCTGAAGATCCCGCAGGGCTCGATCAAGGCTACCGCGCTGATCGAGACGGTGGTCGCCGCCTTCGAGATGGACGAGATCCTGTACGAGCTGCGCAGCCACTCGGCGGGCCTCAACATCGGCCGCTGGGACTACATCTTTTCCTGCATCAAGAAATTCCGCTCCAACCGCGACTTCTGCCTCGCCGACCGCGCGCAGGTCACGATGACCGCGCCGTTCATGCGTGCCTATGCGCTGCTGCTGGTGAAGACCTGCCACGCGCGCGGCGCGCCGGCGATGGGCGGGATGGCGGCGCAGATCCCGATCAAGAACGACCCGGCGGCGAACCAGGCGGCAATCGAGAAGGTGCGCGCCGACAAGCTGCGCGAGGTGACCGACGGCTGCGACGGCACCTGGGTCGCGCATCCGGGCCTGGTCCCGGTGGCGAAGGAAGTCTTCGACCAGCACATGCCGCAGCCCAACCAGTACGCACGCCAGCGGCCTGACGTAAACGTTGGCGCCCGGGACTTGCTCGCGTTTCACCCTTCTTCGCCGATCACCGAGGCGGGCGTGCGCAACAACATCTCGGTCGGCATCCAGTACCTCGGCGCCTGGCTCGCCGGCAACGGCTGCGTGCCGGTCTACAACCTGATGGAAGACGCCGCCACCGCCGAGATCTCGCGCTCGCAGATCTGGCAGTGGATCCGCTCGCCGAAGGGCGTGCTGGATGACGGCCGCAAGGTGACCGTGGATCTGTTCAGAGCCTTGCTCGCCGAAGAGCTCGCCAAGGTGAAGGCCTCTTTCAGCGAGGGCAAGTACGACGAGGCGGCCAGGCTGTTCGACCAGCTGACCGCCGACGATCGCTACGAAGAATTCCTCACGCTGCCGGCCTACAAGCTGATCGACTGAGCGGCTAGCCCAGCTCGACCACCACCGGCGCGTGGTCGGAGGGCCGCTCGAGCGCCCGCGGCGCCTTGTCGATAGCCGCCGACTTGCAGGTCTTCGCCAGCTCCGCCGACAGCAGCACGAAATCGATGCGCAGCCCCCAGCCGCGCTGGAAGGCGTTCAGGCGGTAGTCCCACCACGAGAACTCTTTCTCCGGCTGCTCGAACAGGCGGAATGCGTCGGCGAAGCCGCTATCGAGCAGCTTGCGGAAGGCGGCGCGCTCCGGCGGAGAAACGTGGATGCCGCCTTCCCAGCGCTTCGGGTTGTGCACGTCGCGGTCTTCCGGCGCCACGTTGAAGTCGCCGAGCAGCGCGATGCGCGGCCGCTTCGCCGACTCCGCCTGCATCCACGCCGCGAGCGCTTCATACCAGCGCAGCTTGTAGGCGTACTTGTCGGATTCGAGCGATTGCCCGTTGGGGGCGTAGGCGCAAATGATCCGCACGCCGTCCACCGTGGCGGCGATCAGGCGCTTCGGATCGTCGGCGAAATTCGGGATGCCGTGCTGCACGTCGGTGGGTGCGGAGCGCGCGAGGATGGCGACGCCGTTGTAGGCCTTCTGTCCGCAGAACACCGCCCGGTAGCCGGCCGCCTCGATCGCGGCGAGCGGGAAGTTGGCGTCTTCGGTCTTGGTTTCCTGCAGGCAGATCGCGTCGGGTTGCTGCGCCGCGAGCCAGTCGAGCAGGTGCGGCAGACGCACCTTGAGCGAATTGACGTTCCAGGTGGCGAGCTTCACCCCGCGTGCTACTTCGAGAAGCGCGGGGCGTAGGGTCCTGAGGGGCGGGCTTCCTCGGCGGGCGGCTCGGGCTTGACCGGCTCGGCGGTCGGGCGCTGCCCGGGCGGCACGTACTCCTCGGGCGTCTTGGGCGCGGCCTGGTTGCGCGCCGGCAGCATGCCGGCGCGCGGATAGCGTGCCGAATCGAGCAGCGCGTCGAAGGCGCTCTGCAGGAAGCCCTTGTGCACGCTGCGGCCGACGACCAGCGCCGGCACCTCGGTGCTGCCGGTGACGCGCTTGAGCTCGGCGTTGGTGTCCTCTTCCCAGACCTGCACTTCCTTGAACGGCACGCCGCGCTTGTTGAGCGCGTCGCGCGCCTGCGCGCACGGCTCCTTGCAGATGGGCGAGGTGTACAGCGTGACCGGGAAGTCCTTCATCGCCTGCGCCAGCTCGTAGGGCTGCTGCGGCGCCGCGGCGGGCTCGGTGTTGGAGACGGCGGGCTTTTGCTTCTGCACGCCCTTGGCCGAGGGCGGCGGCGGAGTGTCGGTGACGTGGACGCGACCTTTCTCGTCGGTCCAGCGGTACAGCTGCTGCGCCAGGACCGACGCGGCGCTCGCGCCGAGTACCGCTGCGAGCAGCGTCGCGACGCCAAGTCGTACGCCGATCATGCGGCGATCATACCATTGTGACGCAGCAGGGCATCCACGCTCGGCTCGCGGCCGCGGAAGGCGCGGAAGGACTCGGCCGCCGGGCGGCTGCCGCCGACGGCGAGGATCTCGTCGCGGAAGCGTCCGCCGGTGCCGGCATCGAGCACGCCTTTCGACTCGCGCATTTCCTCAAACGCGCTGTAGGCGTCCGCCGAGAGCACCTCGGCCCACTTGTAGCTGTAGTAGCCCGCCGCATAGCCGCCGCCGAAGATGTGCGAGAAGCTGTTCGGGAAGCGGTTGTACGCCGGCTGCGGCAGGACCGCGATGCGGCTGCGCACCTCCTCGAGCAGCCGCTGCGCGCTCGAGGACGCCGGGTCGAAGTGATAGTGCAGGTGCATGTCGAACTCGGCGAACTCGATCTGGCGCAGGAAGCCGAGGCCGCTCTGGAAGTTCTTCGCCGCGATCATCTTGTCGAACAGCGCGCGCGGCAGCGGCTGGCCGGTGTCGACATGCCGCGTCATGTGGCGCAGCACGTCCCATTCCCAGCAGAAGTTCTCCATGAACTGGCTCGGCAGCTCGACCGCGTCCCATTCGACGCCATTGATGCCGGAGACGCCGAGGTCTTCGACGCGCGTCAGCAGATGGTGCAGGCCGTGCCCGGCCTCGTGGAACAGCGTCAGGACTTCGTCGTGGGTGAACAGCGCCGGCTTGCCGCCGACGGGCCGCGAGAAGTTGCAGGTCAGATAGGCAACCGGGGTCTGCAACGCGCCGCCCTTGCGGCGCCGGCCGCGCGCGTCGTCCATCCAGGCGCCGCCGCGCTTGGTCTCGCGCGCATAAAGGTCGATGTAGAACTGGCCCACCAGGCCGCCGCCGGCGTCGCGCACGTCGAAGAAGCGCACGTCCTCGTGCCACACCGGCGCGCTCGCGGGGACGATCTGCAGGCCGTAGAGGGTCTGCACGACGCGAAACAGTCCCGCCAGCACCACGTCCTCCGGGAAGTACTGCTTCACCTCCTGGTCGGAGAAGGAGTAGTGCTTGGCGCGCAGCTTTTCCGAGGCGTAGGCGAGGTCCCAGGCCTGCAGCTCGGCGAGCTTCAGCTCGTCTCTCGCGAACGCGCGCAGCTCGCCGGCGTCGCGCTCGCCGAAGGGCCGCGCGCGACGCGCCAGGTCGTCGAGGAAGGCCAGCACCTGCGCCGGCGACTCCGCCATCTTCGGCTCGAGCGAGACCTCTGCGTAGTTCGCGTAGCCGAGCAGCGCCGCCATCTCGCGGCGCAGCGAGACGATGCGCGCGATCAGCGCAGTGTTGTCCAGTTCCGGCTTGCCGAACTCGGAGGCGCGCGTCGCGCTCGCCCGGTACAGGGTCTCGCGCAGCGAGCGCTCGTCGGCGTACTGCATCACCGGCAGGTACGAAGGCATGTGCAGGGTGAACTTCCAGCGCGGATTGCCTTCCGTCTGCTTTTCATCCTTCAGGGCCGCCTCGCGCGCGGCTTCGAGTACGTCGGCAGGGATTCCCGCGACCACCTGCCTGTCTTGTGTTGCAAAGGAAAAAGCATTGGTGGCGTCGAGCACGTTCTCCGAGAACTTCGCGCCCAGCTTCGACAGCTCCTCGGAAATCTCGGCATAGCGCTTCTTCCTGTCGGCCGGCAGGTCGGCGCCGCTCAGGTGGAAGTCGCGCAGCGCGTTGTCGACGATCTTCTTCCTGGCCGGGGCGAGCGAAGCGAACTGCGGCGAGGCGCGCAGCGCCTTGTAGCCGCGGAACAGGCTCTCGTTCAGCCCGAGCTCGGTCCAGTACTGCGTGATCTTCGGCAGGTTCTCGTTGTAGGCCTGGCGCAGCTCCGGGCTGTCGAGCACGCCGTGCAGGTGCGAAACCTGGCCCCAGGCGCGGCCGATGCGCTCGTTCGCGTCCTCGAGCGGGGCGACGAAGGCCTCCCAGGTCGGGCTGGCGTGCAGCACCGCGGCGAGGGTGGAGCGGCCGGCGGCGAGCAGCTCGTCGACCGCGGGCGTGACGTGCTCGGGTTTGATCTCGCTGAAGCGGGGCAGACCTGAAAAGTCTAGCAATGGGTTTAGAGGCATAACGGCAGGGTTCATTTCTCGGCGGCGCGAAGGCAGTTTTCCAGAAGCATGGCTATGGTCATCGGGCCAACCCCGCCCGGCACAGGGGTAATCCACCCGGCGACGTCCTTCGCCGCGGCGAAATCGACGTCGCCGGCAAGCGAGCCGTCGGCCAGGCGGTTGATGCCGACGTCGATCACGCAGGCGCCCGGTTTGACCATCTGCGCGGTGACGAGTTTCGCACGGCCGATGGCGGCCACCAGGATGTCCGCCTGGCGGGCGAGCGCCTCGAGCTCGCGGGTCTTCGAGTGACAGATGGTGACCGTGGCGTCCTTTTGCAAGAGCAGCAGCGCGAGCGGCTTGCCGACGATGTTGGAGCGGCCGATGACCACCGCCCGGCGGCCGGCGAGCGGCACCTCCCAGTGCGCCAGCATGCGCATCACGCCCGCGGGCGTGCAGGGCACGAAGCCTGGCGCGCCCGCGAGCAGCGCGCCCATGCTCTCGGCATGGAAGCCGTCGACGTCTTTCGCCGGCGACACCGCCTCGAGCACGCGCGCCGAATCAATATGCTTCGGCAGGGGGAGCTGCACCAGGATGCCGTGCACCGCGGCATCGACATTCAATTTCCTGATGCATGCCATTAGTTCTTCTTGAGTGACCGAGGCGGGATAGTCGATCTGCTGCGAGCGCACCCCGACCTCCTCGCAGGCGCGGGTCTTGTTGCGGACGTAGACTTTCGAGGCCGGGTCGTCGCCGGCGAGCACCACGGCCAACCCGGGGCGGATGCCGCGCTGCGCAAGAGCGGCGACTTTCGACTTGACTTCGGCGCGAACCAGCGCGGCGAGCGACTTTCCGTCGAGAATCTTGGCGGTCATGTGTTGCATAATACTGTGACCGAAAGCCACAAGCTCGAGGCGTCAATGTCCGCCGTTCCCCAGTTTCCCGCCGCAAACGATCCCGACTCGCTCGAGACGCAGGAGTGGCTCGACGCGCTCGAGGCGGTGGTCGAGCGCGAAGGTCCCGAGCGCGCTCACTTCCTGCTCGAGAAGCTGATCGACCAGGCGCGCCGCTCCGGCGCCAACATCCCGTTCTCGCCCAACACCGCGTACATCAACACCATCCCGCCGCACCTCGAGGAGCGCTCGCCGGGCGACCCGGCGCTCGAGGAGCGCATCCGCTCCTACTGCCGCTGGAACGCGCTGGTGATGGTGGCGAGAGCAAATAAGAACGACGACGAGCTCGGCGGGCACATCGCCAGCTTCGCCTCGGTGGGCACGCTGTTCGGGGTCGGCCAGAACCACTTCTGGAATGCGCCGCACGAGGGCCACGGCGGCGACCTGGTCTACTTCCAGGGCCATTCCTCGCCAGGCGTCTACGCGCGCGCGCTGCTCGAGGGGCGCATGACCCAGGAGCAGCTGCTCAATTTCCGTCGCGAGGTCGACGGCAAGGGCGTGTCCTCCTATCCGCATCCCTGGCTGATGCCGGACTTCTGGCAGTTCCCGACGGTGTCGATGGGACTCGGCCCGATCCAGGCGATCTACATGGCGCGCTATCTCAAGTACCTCGAGGCACGCGGACTCGCGCGCACCGCCAACCGCAAGGTGTGGGTGTTCTGCGGCGACGGCGAGATGGACGAGCCCGAGTCGCTCGGCGCCATCGGCCTCGCCTCGCGCGAGAAGCTCGACAACCTGATCTTCATCGTCAACTGCAACCTGCAGCGCCTGGACGGCCCGGTGCGCGGCAACGGCAAGATCATCCAGGAGCTGGAAGGCGAATTCCGCGGCGCCGGCTGGAACGTGATCAAGGTGATCTGGGGCTCCTACTGGGACCCGCTGTTCACGCGCGACATCGAGGGCCGCCTCCTCAAGATCATGGAGGACACGGTCGACGGCGAATACCAGAACTACAAGGCGAACGACGGCGCCTTCGTGCGCAAGAATTTCTTCGGCAAGGATCCGAAGGTGCTCGAGATGGTCTCGCGCATGACCGACGAGGACATCTGGCGCCTGAACCGCGGCGGCCACGACCCGCACAAGATCTACGCCGCGTACGCGGCGGCGGCCAAGCACAAGGGCCAGCCGACGGTAATCCTCGCCAAGACCATCAAGGGCTATGGCCTGGGCAAGCAGGGCCAGGCGAAGAACCCGACCCACCAGCTGAAGAAGGTGGACGTCGCCACCATCCGCGAGATGCGCGATCGCTTCAACATCCCGATCCCGGACGACAAGCTCGAGGAGCTGCCGTTCTACATTCCGCCGGCGGACTCGGCGGAGATGAAATACCTGCACGAGCGGCGCAAGGCGCTCGGCGGCTTCCTGCCGACGCGGCGGCGCAAGGCCGAAAGCGCGCCCGCGGTGCCGCCGCTTTCCGATTTTGAATCCATAACAAAGGGCTCGGGAGAAGGACGCGAGATATCGACGACGATGGCGTTCGTGCGAGCCCTCACGGTGCTGGTGCGCGACAAGGAGCTCGGCAAGCGCATCGTGCCGATCGTGCCGGACGAGGCGCGCACCTTCGGCATGGAAGGCATGTTCCGCCAGCTCGGCATCTTTGCCTCCGAGGGGCAGAAGTACGAGCCGGTCGACAAGGACCAGGTGATGTTCTACCGCGAGGACAAGCAGGGGCAGATCCTCGAGGAAGGCATCAACGAGGCGGGCGCCTTCTCCTCCTGGATCGCGGCGGCGACGGCGTACAGCCACTCCAACCAGGTGACGGTGCCGTTCTACATCTTCTACTCGATGTTCGGCATGCAGCGCATCGGTGATCTCGCCTGGGCCGCCGCCGACCAGCGCGCGCGCGGCTTCCTGCTCGGCGCCACCGCCGGGCGCACCACGCTGAACGGCGAAGGCCTGCAGCACGAGGACGGCCACTCGCACGTCATGTCGTCGGTGATTCCGAACTGCATCTCGTACGACCCGACCTACGGCTACGAGGTGGCGGTGATCCTGCAGGACGGCCTGCGCCGCATGGTGGCAAACCAGGAGGACGTCTTCTACTACATCACCCTGATGAACGAGAACTACGAGCACCCCGCGATGCCGAAAGGCGTCGAGCAGGGAATCCTGAAGGGGATGTATCTGGTCAGGGAATCGAAGGCCAAGCACAAGACGCGCGTGCAGCTGCTCGGCTCGGGCACCATCCTGCGCGAGGTGCTGGCCGCCGCCGAGATGCTGGAAGCCGATTGGGGCGTCGCCGCCGACGTGTGGAGCGCGACCAGCTTCACCGAGCTGCGCCGCGACGGCCTCGCCGCCGAGCGCTGGAACCTGCTGCATCCCGAGGGCAAGCAGAGAATCTCTTTCGTTGAAAAAATGCTGAAGGAACGGCCGGCGGGTCCGGTCGTGGCGGCGAGCGACTACATGAAGACCTTCGCCGAGCAGATCCGGCCGTTTGTGCCGAAGGAACGCGCTTATCGCGTTCTCGGCACGGACGGCTTCGGCCGCTCCGACTCGCGCGCCAAGCTGCGGCACTTCTTCGAGGTGAACCGCAACTTCGTCGTGGTCGCCGCCCTCAAGGCGCTCGCCGACCAGGGCGAGGGCAAGCAGAAGGCGGTGGCTGACGCGCTGAAGAAATACGGCATCGATCCCGAGAAAGCGGACCCGACCACGGTATGAGCCAGGTTGTCGTACCCGACATCGGTGACTTCAAGGAAGTCGAGGTCATCGAGATTCTCGTCAAGCCGGGCGACTCCGTGGCGAAGGAGCAATCGCTGATCACGCTGGAATCCGACAAGGCGACGATGGAGATCCCCTCGCCCAGCGACGGCGTGGTGCGCGAGCTGAAGATCAAGGTCGGCGACAAGGTCTCGAAGGGCGCCCTGATCCTCGAGCTCGACGCGAAGGACAAGGCGAGGAGCGCCGAGAAGGCGAAGCCCGCGGACAAGCCCGGCGCCAGCTCGAACGGCGATTCCATCACGGTGCCGGTACCCGACATCGGCGACTTCAAGGAGGTGGAGGTCATCGAGGTGCTGGTCAAGCCAGGCGACGCCGTGGCGAAGGAGCAGTCGCTCGTCACGCTGGAGTCCGACAAGGCGACGATGGAGATTCCCGCGCCGAGCGCCGGCACGGTGAAGGAGATCAAGCTCAAGGTCGGCGACAAGGTGTCGAAGGGCTCGCCGATCCTGGTGCTCGCCGCAAGCGCGGGCGACGCCGCGCCGGCGGCGAAACCCGCCGCGGCGGCCCAGGCGCCGGCCAGCGCGCCCTCCAGGCCGTCGCCAGCGGCAGCGCCGACGGTGGCGGCAGCACGGCCGGTGTCGCGCGAGCCGCAGGAAGACAGCGGCGGCGCAAAGCCGCACGCCAGTCCCTCGGTGCGCAAATTCGCGCGCGAGCTCGGCGTCGATCTCGGCCAGGTGAAGGGCAGCGGTCCCAAGGACCGCATCCTTCACGAGGACGTGCAGGCATTCGTGAAAGGGGTTCTTTCAACAAAAGGAACAGCGGTGGCAGCGCGCTCCGGCGGGGCGTTGCCGTTCAACATCCCCGCCTGGCCGGAGGTCGACTTCGCCAAGTTCGGCCCGGTCGAGGCGAAGGCCCTGTCGCGCATCCAGAAGCTCTCCGGCCCCTACCTGCACCGCAACTGGATCTCGATCCCGCACGTCACCCAGTTCGACGAGGCCGACATCACCGACCTCGAGGCGTTCCGCAAGGCGCAGACCGTCGAGACCGAGAAGCAGGGCTTCAAGCTGACCATGCTCGCCTTCATGATCAAGGCCTGCGTGACGGCGCTGAAAGCTTTCCCGCAGTTCAACTCCTCGCTCGACAAGTCGGGCGACAGCATCGTCATCAAGAAGTATTTCCACATCGGCGTCGCCGTCGACACGCCCGGCGGCCTGGTGGTGCCGGTGGTGCGCGACGCCGACCGCAAGGGCGTGTTCGACGTGGCGAAGGAGCTGGGCGAGATCTCCAAGGCCGCGCGCGACGGCAAGCTCAAGGCCACCGACATGCAGGGCGGCACCTTCTCCATCTCGAGCCTCGGCGGCCTCGGCGGCACCGCGTTTACGCCGATCATCAACGCGCCCGAAGTCGCGATTCTCGGCGTTTCTCGCTCTGCTTTGAGACCTATTTTTTCAGGAAAGAGCGAGAAGGGCGAAGACATCTTCAAAGCCAGATTGATGCTGCCTCTGTCGCTCTCCTACGATCACCGCGTGATCGACGGCGCCACCGCGGCGCGCTTCAGCGCCTACCTGGTCTCGGTGCTGTCCGACATCCGCAAGTCGATCCTCTAGATGGCGAGCACAGAAGTGAAGGTCCCCGACATCGGGGATTTCAAGGAGGTCGAGGTCATCGAGGTGCTGGTCAAGCCCGGTGACGTCGTCGCCAAGGAGCAGTCGCTGGTCACGCTGGAATCCGACAAGGCGACGATGGAGATCCCGTCGCCGGGCGCCGGCACGGTGAAGGAGCTCAAGCTCAAGGTCGGCGACAAGGTATCGAAGGGTTCGGCGATCCTTGTTTTGGAATCTTCGGAAAAAGTCCCGGCACAGCCGCCGAAAACCACGCCTTCCGCGCCATCGCCGACGAGCGCGGCGGATCTCGAGTGCGACGTGGTGGTGCTCGGCTCGGGCCCCGGCGGCTACTCGGCAGCGTTCCGCGCTGCGGACCTCGGACTGAAGACGGTGCTGGTCGAGCGCTACCCGGTGCTCGGAGGCGTATGCCTCAACGTCGGCTGCATCCCGTCCAAAGCGCTGCTGCACACGGCCGCGGTGATGGATGCGGCGCGCGCCCTCGCCGACCACGGCGTCGCCTTCACTGAGCCGAAGGTCGACCTCGCCAAGCTGCGCGCGTTCAAGGACAAGGTAGTGGGCAAGCTGACCGGCGGCCTGGGCTCGATGGCCAAGATGCGCAAGGTCACGGTGGTGACCGGCGTCGGCAGTTTTCTCGACAGGAATACCCTCCAGGTGGATGGCAAGAAGACCATCCGCTTCACCAGCGCGATCATCGCCGCCGGCTCCGAGGCGGCGAAGCTGCGTCTAGGGGGAAATGAGCTTCCCTCCGACCCGCGCATCATGGATTCCACCGGCGCGCTCGAGCTGAAGAGCGTGCCGAAGCGGATGCTGGTCATCGGCGGCGGCATCATCGGCCTCGAGATGGGCACGGTGTACTCGACCCTCGGCACTCGCTTGGATGTTGTGGAAATGATGGACGGCCTGATGCTCGGCGCCGACCGCGACCTGGTCGCGGTGTGGCAGAAGTTCAACGCAAAGCGCTTTGACAACATCTTCCTCGGCACCAAGACGACGAAGGTGGAGGCGGCGAAGGACGGCCTGAAGGTTTCGTTCGACGGCAAGCCGGCGCAGACCTACGACGCCATCCTG
>Ga0137436_1000215_pt1 | contig 18507 bp, 21 predicted proteins | sample EasRivERMGT119_2_FD_102328 | JGI IMG/M metagenome (GOLD analysis project Ga0137436, IMG submission 102328) | Soil microbial communities from meander-bound floodplain in the East River, Colorado, USA - East River MetaG ERMGT119_2 | ecosystem: Environmental > Terrestrial > Soil > Floodplain ...
AGGAAACGGGCCATGCGGTTCTTTCCGGTGCCGCTCTCCCCGAGCACGAGCACGCTGGCCTGACTGCGGGCGACGCGCTCGGCGACGCCGAGAACGCTCGCGAACGCGGGGTCGCCCGTCGTGAACCCCGTCAACGCCGGGGCACTCCCGTCAGCGCGATGCGCTGGGGCGCCGGCCCGCGGCGCGAGGTCGGACGTCGACGGTGCCGGGCACGGCGACCCGCGGCGCGTCGCCCCAGAGGCGCTCGAGGCCGTAGAAGGTCCGCTTGTCCTCGAGGAACACGTGCACGACGACGTCGATGAAGTCGAGCAGCACCCAGTCACCCACCCGCTTCCCCTCGACGTGCTTGGGAGAGCGGCGCTCGCGGGTCGCGAGGCGCTCCTCGATCGCGTCGGCGATCGCGGCGACCTGCCGCGAAGACCCACCGTGACAGATCACGAAGTAGTCGGTGAAGTCGCACAGGCCACGGAGGTCCAGGACCATGACGTCATCGGCCTTCTTGTCGAGGGCGGCGTCGACGATGTGTCGCAGGACGGCTTTCAGCGGGTGGCCTCCTGCCGGTAGAGCCGGCGAAGCTGAATATACCGGGCGACCCGTGCGGGAACAAGATCGTCGACCGGATCCCCGGCCGCCAGGCGCGCGCGCACGAGCCGCGAGGACACGGCGGGCGGCTCGACCGGCACGCGGAAAATCCTTCCCCCCGATCCGAGCGCCGGCCCGCCGGAGCCCGGCGGGAGGCTCGCGAGGCGCTCCCGGACCGCGGCGGGCCAGGGGGCGAGGTCGCTCGCGCCCTCGACCGGCCGCCGCTCGACGACCGCGAGGTCGAATTCCAGGAGGAGCGCGGCATGCTCGCGCCACGTCTCGATCTCGGAGAGCGCGTCGGAGCCCACGAGGAAGACGGGCGAGGTCCCACGAGCGCGGACCGCGCGCAGCGTGTCGATCGTGAAACACATGCCCCCGCGCTCCAGCTCATCGGTCCCGACGGTGAGGCCGGGGTATCCCTCGATCGCGAGGTAGAGCATCTCGAGCCGGTCGTACCCGGGAGCGACGCGCCGCTCGGGCTTGTGGGGCGGGACGGCGCACGGCAGCAGGACGACGCGCGCCAGCCCGAGGGCGGAGCACGCGGCGGACGCCAGCGCGACGTGCCCGCGGTGCACGGGATCGAAGGTCCCGCCGAGGATGCCGGTCGCGCCTTCGGTCACGCTGCGTCCAGGCCCGCGACCGCCTCGCCCGCGGCGCGCAGGAGGGCGACGAGCCCGTCGCCGGTCACGGCGGAGACGACGTGCAGCGGCCGTCCGCGGGCGCGGGCCTCCGCACGGGCCTCCTCGATGGTCTCCGCGTCCTGAAGCGCGTCCTTCTTCGTCAGCACGAGGATCTGAGGCTTTTCGGCCAAACGCGGGGAATAGGCCGACAGCTCGCGATCGATGGCGTCGATCGACTCGCCGAGCGTGCGCTCGTGGGACAGCGGATCGACGAGGTGGAGGAGGACCCGGCAGCGCTCCACGTGGCGAAGAAAGCGGTCGCCCAAGCCCGCGCCTGCGTGCGCGCCTTCGATCAAGCCCGGGATGTCCGCGACGACGAGCGTGCGATCGTCGTCGAGCTGCGCGACGCCGAGCATCGGCGCGAGCGTCGTGAACGGGTAGTCCGCGATCTTCGGCTTCGCCGCGGAGATGCGGGAGAGCAGTGTGGACTTTCCGGCGTTCGGGAAGCCGACGAGGCCGACGTCGGCGAGCAGCTTGAGCTCGAGGTGGAGCACGCGGGTTTGGCCTTCTTCCCCGGGATCGCTCCGCCGCGGCGCACGATTCGTGGAGCTCGTGAAGCGCGAGTTGCCGCGCCCCCCGCGCCCGCCCTGCGCCGCGACGAATCGCTCGCCGGCGTGCGCCAGGTCGGCCACGACCGACCGGTCCTCGTCGAACACGACGGTGCCCAAGGGGACCTTGACCTCGAGGTCGATCCCCGAGCGACCGGTGCGTTGCGAGCCCTCGCCGTGACGCCCCCGATCCGCGCGGTAGATCGGTTGGTAGCGGAAGGCGAGCAGCGTGTTCAGCTCGGGGTCGGCGACCAGCACGACCGAGCCGCCGTGGCCGCCGTCGCCGCCGTCCGGCCCGCCCCTCGGGACGAACTTCTCGCGGCGGAACGAGACGCACCCGCTGCCGCCGTCCCCGCCGTGGACGCTGATCCGAGCTTCATCGACGAACATGGGGAGTCGGTACGGGCGGGACGATCACTCCGCCGGGACGATGCTGACGAACCGGCCCAGCCGCCCGCGATCCTGGAAAACCACCGTGCCCGAGACCATCGCGAACAGGGTGTCGTCCTTGCCACGGCCGACGTTCTTCCCGGCCTGGAGCGGCGTGCCGCGCTGCCGGACGAGGATGGACCCGCCGTTGACGAGCTCTCCCGCGAAGCGCTTCACGCCGAGCCTCTGGGAGTTCGAGTCGCGACCGTTGCGCGAGCTCCCGCCCGCTTTCTTGTGTGCCATCGCGTCCTCCTCAGCCGGTAATGGCGTCGATCTTGACCGCCGTGAAGCTCTGCCGGTGGCCGCCGCGCCGGCGGCTCGCGTTCTGCCGGCGGCGGTAGCGGAAGATCAAGAGCTTCTTGCCCCGGCCTTGCTCGACGACCGTGCCGGTGACCGTCGCGCCCTGGACCGTGGGAGCGCCCACCTTGACCGCGTCCCCTTCGCCCACGGCGAGGACCTGGTCGAAGGTGACCTTCGCGCCTTCTTCGGACTCGAGCTTCTCGACGCGCACCACCTCGCCGATTTCGACACGGTGCTGCTTGCCGCCCGTCTGGATCACAGCGTACATGGGGGATTGCCTCCGCGGAAAACCCCGAGACTATAGCACAGGGGTCTCAGCGGTTTTTCAGATCGACCAGAACGTTCTTGACGACCGCTTTGAGGGTCTCGAAGACTCCGATCCCCTTGGGGGCGACCGCCTCGAACACGGGCTCGTCCTTCTGGCGCAGGGCCGTGACGAGATCGGCGACGGGCATCGCCGACGGGAGGTCGCGCTTGTTCAGCTGGAGCACGTACGGGACCTTCTCGAGCGCGTAACCCTGGTCCCGGAGGTTCTCCCGAAGATTCCGGATCGACTCCACGTTCGCGTCGATCCGCGGCTCCTGCGAGTCGGCCACGAAAACGACGCCGTCGACCCCCTTGAGGATGAGCTTCCGCGAGGCGTCGTAGAACACCTGGCCGGGCACGGTGTAGAGATGGAACCGGGTGCGGAACCCCCGGATCGTGCCGAGCTCGATCGGGAGGAAGTCGAAGAACAGCGTCCGCTCGGACTCGGTCGCGAGCGAGATCAGCTTTCCCTTCGCCCCGTTGCCGGTCTTGTCGTAGATGACCTGAATGTTGGTCGTCTTCCCGCCCAGCCCGGGGCCGTAGTAGACGATCTTGCAGTTGATCTCGCGCGCCGCGTAGTTGATGAAGGTCATCGGCGCCGGGCTCAGTTGAACAAGGCGTCGATGTCTTCGTCGGTGATCTCGGCGAAGGGCGCGAGATGAGAGCCGGCGCCGGCGCGGGCCGATTGGCTGCGGCTGACGATCTCGTCGACGATCACCGCAAGCTCGCCGGTCGCTTTCTTCACGCGCAGCCGGACGAGGCCGAGGGAGGAGTGCTCGTCGAACAGCACGACGAGAATCGCCTTCCCGGCGACGATGTTGATGTGGAGGTTGTCGTGCTCCCCTTCGTGGAAGAGGATCGAGAATTCGCGTTCTCCGAGCAGCTTCGCCAGCCCGTCGGTCGCCGCGACGTTTCCGGCCGTGAGCGACGCGAGCGAGGTGGGGTCGAGTCCCGAAAGGTCCCCCGAAGACGCGAGCTGCTGCCCGTTCTTGTCGATGAGGAAGACGACCTTCGCGTTGGCGTCGCGGCGGAGCCGGTCGAGCACGCCGGAGAATCGCGTGTGGTCGGCTTCCAGCAAGACGAGGTCGGAGACAGCCATGCCGGAGAGCACCCCCTGCTTCGGCCCACGAAAGGGCGGCGGTAATCTAACGCCCGCGGTCGGACCGAGGCAAGTCGCGTGCCGTCAATACTCTCGGCGGCCTTCCAGCGCCCGCTGCAGGGTCAGCTCGTCGGTGAACTCGAGGTCGGCGCCGGCGGGAAGGCCCTGAGCGAGGCGGGAGACCACGACCCCGGCGGGCTTGAGCAGGCGCGCGAGGTAGAAGGCGGTCGCCTCCCCCTCGACGTTCGAGTTCGTCGCGAGGATGACCTCCCGGATCCCCTCGCCGCGCACGCGCTCGACGAGCTCTCCCACCCGCAGCTCCTCCGGCCCGATGTCCTTCAGCGGCGAAAGCGCGCCTCCCAAGACGTGGTAGAGGCCGGAGAAGGCGTTCGATTTCTCGATCGCGATCACGTTGGAGGCGTCCTCGACGACGCACACCAGCGTCGGGTCGCGACGCGAGTCCGCGCAGATCGGGCAGCGCGGCCCGTCGGCGAGGTTGAAGCAGATCTCGCACAAGCGCATCCGCTCGCGCAGCTCGGAGAGCGCGGCAGCGAGGGATGCCACCTCGGTAGCGTCGACCTTGAGCAGGTGCAGCGCGAACCGCTGCGCCGTCTTCCGGCCGACTCCCGGGAGCCTCGACAGCTCCGAGATCAGACGCTCGATCGGGGGGGCGAGCTGAGCCACCCGCGGGTTATCCCAGTCCGGGGAGCTTGAGGCCCGCGGACAGCCCTTCCGTCTTCTTCTGGATCTCCGCGTCCACGAGACGGCCAACCTCATTGACCGCCGCGAGGATCAGGTCCTGCATCATCCCGGGATCGTCGGGCGTGATCGCTTCGGGGGCGAGCGTGAGCGCGACGAGCTCTTTCCGCCCGTTCATCCGCGCCGTCACGGCGCCACCCCCGGCCGTCGCCTCGAGCTCCAAGACCTCGATCTCGTCCTGCAGCTTGGACTGCATGCGCTGCAGGTCCTTCATCATCTTCTGGATATTCATGCGATGTCCTCGGTGGATGCGGCCGGCGACGGCGGCTTGACGTCGACGACGTGCGCCCCGAACTCGCCGACGAGCCTTTGGACCGCCGGATCTCCCTGGGCACGCTCCGCGAGGGTCGGGGCCTTCGGGACCGGCGGACCGCCCTCGATCCGGACGTTGATGGGCCGGCCCAGGGCCTTCGCGGCGAGCGCTTCGAGCGCGCGCACGTTGTCCTCGCCGGCCAGGACCTTCCGGACGCCGTCGTCCTGATGGCCGAAACCGATCGACAGCGCCCCCCCGTCGAGAACGATCCGCGCCGCCTGTCCGACCATCGCCGCGATCATCGGCCGCTCGCTCTGGAGAGTCTCGAGGAGGACCTCGCGCGCTTCGGCATGGCCCGGAGAGTCAGGGACGTTTTTTTTTTGAGGAACGGGCGCGGAAATGGGGTCAGACCCCTTTTCGCGCCGAGAAGGGGTCTGACCGCCGAGCTCCGCGAGCACGCTCTCGATGGGACGGACCGCTCCCAATCCCGCGATACGGATCAACGCGCCCTCGAACAGGAATCGAGGCTGGCTCGACGACTTGAGCCCCGTCTCCATGGCGGCGAGGACCTGGAACACGCGCGTCCAGTCCTCGACCGAGGTCCCGCCGCCGGCCTCGACGAGTGCCGCGAGCTCTTCGGGCGAGCGCGAGATCGCGGTCTTCCCTTCGGGCCACGCCGCGAGGAGCATCAAGTCCCGGACGACCCCGACCAGCTCGCCCCAGAGGTGGACGAGGTCGTGCCCCTCGTCGACCACGCGATCGAGCGCGGCCAGGAGCGACTTACCGTCGTGTGCGGCCATCCCGCGCGCGAAGGCGACGAGCGTCTCGAGCCCAGCGCCCCCGAGGATCTCTCTCGCCGTCTCCTCGCTGACCTCCCCTCCGGCGAACGCCAGGACGCGCTCGAGGACCGACAGGGCGTCGCGGACCGAGCCGTCGCCGGCACGGGCGATCTCGTCGAGGGTCCGGTCCTGGATCACGACGTTCTCCGCGTCGGCGATCCGCCTCAGATGGGCGGCAATCTCCCGCGCGCTCACGCGCCGGAACTCGAAGACCTGGCAACGCGAAAGGATCGTCGGAAGCAGCTTGTGCAGCTCGGTCGTGGCGAGGACGAAGACGACACCGGCCGGCGGCTCCTCGAGCGTCTTGAGCAGGGCGCCGAAGGCCGCCTTCGAGAGCATGTGCGCCTCGTCGATGATGAGGACGCGGTGCCGGTCGCGCACGGGCGCGTAGGCGACGATCTCCTGGAGCTCGCGGATGTTGTCGACACCCGTGCGCGAGGCCGCGTCGAGCTCGAGGACGTCGAGCGCCCGCCCCTCGTTGATCTCCGTGCACGGCGTGCAACGGTTGCACGGCGCGTCGGTGGGGCCGGACTCGCAGTTGAGCCCCTTCGCCAGGATGCGGGCGACCGTCGTCTTCCCCGTGCCGCGGACGCCGGCAAAGACGTACGCGTGCGCGATGCGCCCGCTCGCCAGAGCGTTACGGAGCGTTCTCGCGACGTGAGGCTGGCCGACGAGCTCGTCGAGAGTCCGGGGCCGCCACTTACGCGCCAGCACCTGGTACATGCCACACCTCGAAGCTGATGGGGCCCAAGGGATCCTGCGGCGCCTGCGATGGTCCTCTTACCGTTGCTCCCTTCCGGGCCTGGCGGGATTCGTGGCATCGCAACGCACAGGGCTCGGGCCCCGCAATCTCAATCCTTCTCGCATGGCGGAGAGAGAGGGATTCGAACCCTCGGTACGGTTTCCCGTACACACGCTTTCCAAGCGTGCACCTTCAGCCACTCGGTCATCTCTCCTCGACGGCGGTCGCCGGACGGAAATGGCGGAGAGGGTGGGATTCGAACCCACGTGCCCGGTCACCCGGACAAAGCGCTTTCGAGGCGCCCCCGTTACGGCCACTTCGGTACCTCTCCGTGATCGACTCCACATTGCCGGTTCGCGCCGTCTCCCGGCGCTCGCGGAAGAACTCGAGCAGGAGCGCGGAGGCGTCCTCCGCGAGAATCCCACCGGTCGCCGCGACGCGATGATTGAACTCGGCCCCCAAGGCCCTCAAAGTCTCGAGACGGCCGACCGCGCCCACCTTGAAATCGGAGGCCCCGAACACGAGGCGCGAGACGCGGGCATGGATGGCGGTCCCCAGACACATCAGGCACGGCTCGACGGTGCAGTACAGCGTTGCGTCGACGAGCCGGTAATTCCGGAGGCGCGTCGCGGCGTCCCGCATCGCCAGGACCTCCGCGTGCGCCGACGGGTCGTGGTGGGCCAGGGAGGCGTTGTGACCCCTTCCCACGACCAAGCCGTCGAGGACCACCACTGCCCCGACCGGCACTTCCCCGGCGGCACGGGCGAGCCGGGCTTCGTGAAGCGCCTCCCTCATGAACCGTACTTCTTCGAGCATCGCCGACCTCGGCATACGGTCGAAATGGTCGGACCGGAGGGATTCGAACCCCCGACCTACTGGTTCGTAGCCAGTCGCTCTATCCAACTGAGCTACGGTCCGTCCGCTGCGACGCTAAAAGGCTTGGAAGACTCGCCCGAAAACCGAAAGCGGATGGTAGCACCCACGAAAATCGGGTGTCAACGCGGCGTTTCCGTGCCCGACTCCTTAAGGTTGCGCCTCCGGAGGACGAACCCTATATTGAAGCCACGACAGGGCCGAAAAAGCAGAATACGCAAAGGGGCACGGGGGTCGGATCATGAGTGGACAGTCTGAAGCGGGGCGCCGCTTCTTCACTACCTCTGAAGTCGCTCGCTATTGCGCCGTGACCAACGACGGCGTCCTCAAGTGGATCAAGTCGGGAAAGCTCCGGGCGTTCTCGACCCCCGGCGGCCACTACCGGGTCAGCTCCGAGGACTTCCGTGAGTTCCTACAAAAATACGACATTCCGATCGATGAGGGCTTCTTCTCGGGGAGCTCGAAGACCCGCTCCGTGCTCGTCGTCGACGACGAGGCCGACATCCGGGAGATCGTGCGGCGCGTGCTGAAGGAGATGGAGCCGAACCTGCGGATCGAGGAGGCCTCCGACGGCTACGAAGCGGGAATCAAGATCGGCGCGATGCAGCCCGACCTCGTGATCATGGACGTCATGATGCCCCGCGTCGACGGTCTCTCGCTCTGCCGCTCGATCCGGGAGAACCCCGACACCCGCGCCATCAAGGTACTCGCGATCACCGCCTTCCCGGAGCACGACAGCATTCGCAAGATGTACGACGCCGGCGCCGACCTGTGCCTGATGAAGCCGATCCAGTTCGAGCACTTCCGTCTCGAGGTCCTGCGTCTGCTGAACGAAGCCTCCCGCGGCCAAGCCGCAAGCGCCTAAACTTCCCGGTTCCGAAAGCGAAGCCTCATCGCTTGTTGCCGACCCATTGTCGGCTTCGCGATGATTTTGAAGGCTTCGTTTTCATGCGCTCTTGTTCATTTCCTTTCTTGACAGCGCGAACGAGTCCCGGTATGTCTGGAAGCGCTTCGGCACGGTTCGAAGGACAGCACCAGTTCAGAGACGTCCGCGCGATGGGGGATCGACGCGGCAGGGAGCACCGCACCCATGCGACAGGTCGCGCAGCGCACCGCCGTATCCGCGTTCCTCGCTCTCAGCTTCCTCGCAGTCGGTGAACCGGTTCGCGCCCAAGAGAAAGCGGCATCCGCACCCACCGGCTCATCCGAGGAGTACGTCCTGGGAGTCGAGGACAAGCTCGCCATCTCCGTTTGGAAGGAACCCGACCTACTTCGCTCGGTCACCGTCCGCCCGGACGGCAAGATCACGTTCCCGCTGATCGGGGACGTTCAGGCCTCGGGGCGCACGCCCAAGGGCCTCGGCGACGAGATCACCAAGGCACTCTCGAGGTTCATCAAAGAGCCCGTCGTCACCGTCATCGTCGAGGAGATCAACAACTACAAGGTGTTCGTCCTCGGCGAGGTCGAGACGCAGGGCGCGCTCAACCTCCGGCGCAAGACGCGCTTCCTCGAAGCGATCGCGATGGCCGGAGGACTGACCACGTATGCGGACAAGGGAAACGTGACGCTCCTTCGGTACGACGAAGGCAAGGAGTCGCGCACGCGCATCGACTACCGCAAGGTGGTCTCGGGTGAAAAGCCGGAGTTCAACGTCTGGCTTGTGCCCGGGGACACGATCATTGTCAACTAGATCCAAGCGCCGCAAAGCGGCCGTCGTGCTCGTGACGGGAGGGTGCCTCGTCGCACCCGCCCGCGCGGCCGAGATCATCTTCCGGCCCGTCGTCGTCCTGGGCGCCTATCACGACGGCAACGTCCTGATCATCGGCGAGGAGAACGACACCGGCGACGACGCGTTCACGGGCGCGGTCGACCTCGACTTCCAGCGCTCGACCGAGACCTCGTCGTGGACCCTCAACTATCGGCCGATCTACACGGCCTACAGGGAAAACAGCGAGCTCGACTACTTCGGTCAGTCGGCCCACGCCGGCTATTCGAAGACGTTCTCCGGGCAGTCCAGCTTCACCGCGGACGCCGCGGCATCACGGACCGACCGGCAGGGCGTCCGACCGTTCCGGCCGGAGCAGCCGGTCAACTTCGTGGAGCGCAACACCGAAACGCGCGCCGACGCCCGCGTGGGCGGGACGTTCAAGTCGGGGCGCCGCTCCGCCATCGACTGGCAGGTCTCCGGCGGCTTCACCACGTACGAGTCCGACGACCTCGTCGACAACACGACGTTCGGCGGAGGCGCCGGGTGGCGCTACGAGTTCAGCGAGCGGGACTCCTTGGGCTTCGGGCTGCGGGGCGACGCCTACCTGTACGACGAGCAGCCGATCGACCCGAATCTTCCGCCGCCTCCCGTGGATACCGGCGCCACGACGGCCGGGATCCTCGGCCGCCATAACTTCAGCGAGCGCAGCATCTTGAATTACTCCGCCGGAGCGACGTACACCGACAGCGACTTGAGAACCGACACCGCCTTCAGCGGTGACGTCTCCTTCACCTACAACCCGAGCGAGTTCTCCGACCTCACGGCGGGCATCCGGCAATCCGTGGGCGCCGGCACCGGCAGCGGAGGCCCCACGCTCGATCGGGGCATCTACGTCGCGTACCGCCTCCGCGCGGCACGCAGCGGCCTCGAGGCGAACGTGCTCACCGGGCTGTGGCAGCGCGACGGCGAGGCGATCAACGGGCCCGGGGCGGGGACCACGACGGCGTGGAGCAGCGCCGAGACCGTCGGATGGGCCTTCAACCGCTTCTTCTCGTTGAACTTGATCCACAGCTTCACGGACCAGCAGGCGGACGCCACGCAGCCGCAGGTTCTCGATACGAACCACCACAGCTACGGGATGTACGCCCGCTGGAACATCCGGGGACGGTAGGGGATCGCCGTGGACACTCGCAATCAGGTCAAGCAGTACATCGACATCGCATGGCGCCGTAAGTGGTGGGTGGTGGTCCCGCTCGTCGCGGGAACGGTCATCAGCCTCTACCTCTATTGGAGCCTTCCAAAGCTCTACCGCGCGGCGACCACCATCCTCGTCATCCGTCAGAGCGTTCCCGACGACATCGTCCGCTCGGCGGTGACGATGCGCATCGAAGAGCGCATGAAGTCTCTCAAGATCCAGGTGCTGAGCCGGACGTATCTCGAAAAGGTCGCGCGCGAGATCGGGCTGATCGACGACACGGCCGACGAGGCCAGGAAAGAACGCGTTTGCGATCAGCTCAACGCGAGCGTCCAGCTCGACTGGGACAAGCGAGACAACTCCTGGTTCCGGATCATGGTGCACGACCGCGACCCGGAGCGCGCGGCGAAGGTCGCCAACAGGCTCGCCGAGATGTTCATCGATCAGAACTCGCAGTCTCGGTCGAATCAGGCGAGCGCGCTCGTGAGCCAGTTCGACGTCTGGCTGCAGTCGGCCGAGTCGAAGCTGGAGACCAGAGACCACGAGATCTCGCAGTTCAAGACGCAAAACCTGTACGAGCTTCCCGAGCAGGAGCAGTCAGCGCTCCAGCTCATGTCGACCTCCCAGAATCGGGTCACGCAGCTTTCGAGCGACATCCAGGTGAAGTCGGACCGGCTCTCGATCCTCCGCTCGGACGAGAAGGCCAAGCGCCTGGCGGCCGCGGCGAGCGGCCTCAACGTCCTCGGGGATGATCCGGACAGCCGCGCGCTCGCTCAGCTCGAGCGCGAGCTGAACGACCTGCTCGTCAGCTACACCGACGAGAACCCGCTCGTCCGCAGGAAGCGCGATCAGATCGCGCAGTTCAAGACGCTCCACCCGACGGTCGCGGTGGCGAAAGCCAGCGGCGAGCCGCAAGAGTCGCCTGAAGTGAGACGGCTCGAGCTCGAGGTGCGCAGCCTCGAGAAGGACCGGGACCGCGAGGTGGCGCGCGTCGAGGAGCAAAGACAGCGGATCGCGAAGATGCCGGCTCGGGCGCAGCAGCTCGCCGGGCTCACACGCGACTACGAGATGCTCAAGAAGGAATACGACCGGACGGTCGGACAGAAATCCGAAGCCATGCGCTCGTTCGATCTGGAGCAGGCGAAGAAGGGCGAGCAGTTCCAGATCCAGGATGCGGCACGTCCTTCCGCGCGCCCTTACGAGCCGCAGCTCTTCCAGCTCCTGCTCATGGGCCTGGCCACCGGCCTGGGCGTCGGCGTGGGCATGGCGGCGCTCCTGGAGTTCCTGGACCAGTCCGTCCGCGGCGAGGAGCAGTTCGCCGATCTCTTCCCCGACGTTCCGATCCTCGGATCGATCCCCAACCTGATCGCCTCCGCGCCGGTGAAGCCGCACGCGAAGAAGAGCAGGGTGAAAAAGGCCGCTGCCGGGGCGGTCGCGCTGCTCGCCGTTCTCGGAGGGTTTTTCGCATGAAACGGTTCGGGATCTTTTCAGGGAGCGGAGGCGAAGGGCGGACGCCGCTGGTCGCCGGGGTGCCGCTCGGCGGCATCATCCCGCGCAAGCTCATCGACGATCCGCACCTTCTCGTCGCGTCGAGCCCCGGCTCCCCGATCTCCGAGCGCTACCGGAGGCTGAGGCTCAAGCTCGACGTGCCGAACCAGGAGGGTGGCCCGAGGCAGGTCATCGTCGTGACCAGCGCCATCCCCGAAGAGGGGAAGACGACGACCTCGCTCAACCTCGCGCTCGCGATGGCGGAGGACCGCGACCGCCGGACGCTCCTGGTGGACGCCGACCTGAGGCGCCCCTCCGTGACGCGGTACATCACGCCCCAGCCCACCCTCGGGCTGTCGGAGGTCCTCACCGGGGCGGCGCCGCTCGATCACGTCCTGGTCGAGGTCAAGTCCTCGCGCCTCACCGTGCTCCCGTCCGGGGCGGCCACGCCGAACCCCCTCGAGCTCCTCCAGTCCGACTACTTGGGCGGCGTGTTCGCGGAGCTGCGGCGGCGGTTCGACCGGATCATCGTCGACACGCCCCCGACCGTGCCGTTCACCGACGCGGCCGTCATGAACTCCGTCGCGGACGGCGCGATCCTCGTCGTGCGCGCCCGCAAGACGACGCGCCCGCTCATCGAGCGAGCGCGCCAGTCCTTAGCCCACGGCGTGCTCTTGGGCGTCGTGCTCAACGACGTCGAATTCACCGTGATCGACCGCTACTACTACCAGTACGACGACTACAACCCGCGGCGGTACGCGGCGAATCCGTCGGACGGGGAGGCCAAATGACGTCCTCGTCTCCGTTGCGGATCGCCGTCGTCGGCGGAGGCAACGGCATCCCGACCGTCCTGCGCGGCCTCGCGGACGAGGCGCGCGCGGGGCGTCGCCTGGAGATCGCCGCCATCGTCGCGACGGCCGACGACGGCGGAAGCTCCGGCCGGATCCGGCGCGAGCGCGGGGGCGTCCCCGCGGGCGATCTGCGGAACTGCCTGCTCGCGTTGGGCGACGCTTCGGCTGCGCCGTGGGGCACGCTGTTCGCGCATCGCTACGAAGGTGCCGGGGCACTGGCCGGGCACTCGCTCGGCAACCTCATGCTCATGGCGCTCGCCGAGCGCACCGGCTCGTGGATCGAGGCGGTCGCGGAGGCCGGGCGCTACCTGGGCGCGCGCGGGCGCGTGCTCCCCGCGACGCCGGTCGGCCTCGCCCTCGAAGGCGAGACCGTCGACGGCGAGCGCATCTCCGGGGAGTCCAGGATCGGTGCGGCCCCGAAGGCGATCCGGCGCGTGTGGTTCGACCCGTCCGATCCGGCGCCCACCGAGGGCGTGATCGAGACGCTCTCCCAGGCGAACCTCATCGTCCTGGGGCCGGGAAGCCTATTCACCAGCCTGCTGCCCGTCCTTCTCATTCGCGGTGTCGCGGAGGCCGTCCGCCAGTCCCGCGGCCTGCGCGTGCTCGTGGGCAACCTGATGACCCAGCCGGGGGAGACGATCGGCATGAGCCTCGCCGAGCATCTCGGCGTCTTGGACGCCCACGCCGGCCCCGGGCTCGTCGACGTCGTGCTGCTCAACGGCGCGCCGATCGACGAGGCGCGCGTCCGGCCGTACCGGGACCAGGGCGCGGAGCTCGTCTCGCGCGAGGGCCTCGCCGCGCGGCGCGAGGCGACCGTTTCCGTCCCGCTCGTCAACGACGCCGGGAAGATTCGTCACGAACCCGCGCGCCTCGCCGGCGCGCTGCTGCGCCTATCGTCCGCTCCCCGCCGCGCTCAGGTCCGGATCTCCGCCGCGACGGTCTCCCCCCGAGGAGGCACCGCAAATCCATGAATTTGAAACAACGGGTTGCAAGTCTCAGGGCCGCCGCGCCGAAGATGTCGGTCGACGGGATCCTCTTTGCGGCCGCCTACCTGACAGCGTTCCGCCTGAGCGTCGAGCACCTCAAGCCGGACTACATGGAGGCGATCGCGATCACGGTGGCGCCGCTCGTCCTGTTCAAGATCGGCGTCTACCACCTCATGGGGAGCTACCGGAGCATCTGGCGGTACTCCAGCCTCACCGACCTCGAGGAGCTCGTCCGCGCGACGTTCGTGTGCTGGATCGGCGTCGTGTCGTTGGGATTCCTCGTTCCGGAGCGGCTCGCGATCCCGCCCTCGGTGCCTTTCATCGACATGGCCCTCTCCTTGCTGTTCACCGGCGGGGCCCGCATGGCCGTGCGCGTCCTGCACGAGACCTCCGGCGGGAGCACGAACCCGCGCAAGATCTCGCGCCGGCTCCTCGCCGGGCGGTCCAACGGCGGCGCGCGTCGCGCGCTGATCGTCGGCGCGGGGGACGCGGGCGAGATGATGGTGCGGGAGATGATGCGCAGCTCGCGCATGGATTACGCGCCGGTCGCGCTCGTCGACGACGACCCGGTCAAGCACGGCTCCTCGATTCACGGCATCCCGGTGCTCGGGGGCCGCGAGGCGATCCCGCACCTGGTCCAGCACCTGGGCATCAAGGACATCCTCATCGCGATCCCGTCCGCGCGCGGCAAGACCGTGCGCGAGATCGTGCAGGTCTGCGAGAACACGACGGCGGGGCTGAAGATCCTTCCCGACCTGTCCCGCTTGGCCGACGGCAAGGTGCACGTATCGGACCTGCGGCAGGTGCAGGTGGAGGACCTTCTCGGGCGCGAGCCCGCGGAGCTCGACCTCAACATGATCTCCTCGTACCTGCGCGGAAAGCGGATCCTCGTCACCGGCGCCGGCGGGTCGATCGGGTCGGAGCTGTGCCGCCAGATCCTGAAGTTCGCGCCGGCCGAGATCCACCTCATGGGCCGGGGCGAGAACTCCATCTACGAGATCCACAACGAGCTCGCGCGGACCGCGGGATTCACGCGTCTCGTCCAGGTCATCGGCGACGTGATCAACAAGAAGAAGCTCGAGGGCATCTTCTCGATGTACCGGCCGCAGATCGTGTTCCACGCGGGCGCCGACAAGCACGTGCCTCTCATGGAGATGAACCCCGACGAGGCCGTCTTCAACAACATCGTCGGGACGAAGAACGTCCTCGAGGTGTCCAACGCCTATCGCGTCGAGCGGGTCGTGTGCATCTCGACCGACAAGGCGGTGAACCCGACGAGCGTCATGGGCTGCTGCAAGCGGATCGCCGAGCTGCTCGTGCGCTCGAACCTGTACACGAACACGGTCGCGGTCGCGGTCCGCTTCGGCAACGTGCTCGGCAGCCGCGGCTCGGTGATCCCGCACTTCCAGCGGCAGATCGAGCTGGGAGGACCGATCACGGTGACCCACCGCGACATCCGCCGGTACTTCATGACGATCCCCGAGGCGTCGGGGCTCGTCATCCAGGCCGGAGCGATGGGATCGGGGGGCGAGATCTTCGTCCTCGACATGGGCGAGCCCGTCAAGATCTGGGACCTCGCCGTCAACATGGTGCGGCTCGCCGGCCTCGAGCCCGGCAAAGACGTCGAGATCCGCGAGACGGGCTTGAGGCCCGGCGAGAAGCTCGACGAGGAGCTGTCCTTCAAGCACGAGGAAAGAGAGCGCACGAGCCACCCGAAGATCTGGTGCGTGCGCGGGGAGGGCGTGGAGCCCGTGAAGCTCCTCGCCGAGGTGAAACATCTGGCCGACCGGGCCTTGCGCATGGACTTCGCCGGCATCCGCGTGGGCCTCAAGGCCGTGGTGCCGGAGTTCAGCCAGAGCGTCGAGACCTACGAGGCCCCGATGGCTGTCGGGGGTGAGCGATGAGATCGGGAGCGAGCAAGGCCTTCCTGGAGGGGGGCGGCGACATGATGCGGCAGCAAGCCGTGATCGAAGACGAGATCCTGACGAGCGAGGAGGCGCGCCGACTGCTGAAGATCGGCCGGACCAAGCTGTGGGACCTCACGAAGCGGACCATGATCCCGGCGTACCGAGTCGGAGAGGGGAGAACCTCGGGACTGCGCTACAAGCGCTCCGAGCTCATCCGCTGGCTCGAGAACAACCGAATTTGAGCGCCTCGGTCAGCGTGATCCTGCCCGTGCGCCACGAAGGGCGGTCGTTCGTCGCGACGCTCACCGCGGTGCTGGCACAGGACTACCCGAACCTCGTGGAGGTCCTGGTCGTCGACGGCATGTCCGAGGACGCGACGCGCGAGGTCGTCCGCGAGCTCGCCGCCCGCGACCCGCGGCTGAAGCTGCTCGATAACCCCGGCAAGATCGTCCCCTGCGCGATGAACGTCGGCATCCGCGCCGCGCGCGGGGAGTTCATCGTGCGGGTGGACGGCCATACGATCGTCGCCCCGGACTACGTCTCCCGCTGCGTCGCCGCGTGGAAGGCGAGCGGTGCCGCGTGCGTCGGCGGCCGGATGGACGCCGTCGGGGCGACGCCTTTCGGACGGCTCGTTGCCCTCGCGACCGGCAGCTCCTTCGGGGTCGGGAACTCGCACTTCCACTACAGCGAGGAGCCCCGTTTCACAGACTCCGTGTACCTCGGAGCCTGGCCGCGCGCCACCCTTCTCGCCGCCGGCGGCTTCGACGAGGAGATGGTCCGCGACCAGGACGACGAGCTGAACTACCGGCTCCGGAAGCTCGGAGGGACGATCTGGCTCGACCCTTCGATCGTCTCGAGCTACACGCCGCGCGGCGATCTCCGCAAGCTGTGGCGCCAGTACTACCAGTACGGGCTCTGGAAGGTGCGCGTCTTCCAGAAGCACCCGTCGATGCTGAGCCTCCGCCACTTCGCTCCCTCGCTCTTCGTGATCGCGGGCGCCGCCGCGGCGATCGCGGCGACGTTCACCGGGTGGGGGCGCGCCCTCTTCTTCGCCGGAGCGGCGATCTACCTCGCCGGGGCGTTTCTGGCCTCCCTGCGCCTTCCCGGCACCGTCCGGGAGCGCCTGCTTCTTCCCATCGTCTTCTTCATCCTTCATGCCGCCTACGGCACCGGGTTCCTCGTGGGAGCCTTCCGCTTCGCGCCGCGATGGCTGGCGCGCGAGACGGTCCGGGGCGTCGCCACCGAGCGTGGCGGGGAGATCGTGCCGTGAGCGGGACATCGCCGACGACGGTCCGTCAGGTCCCTTTCCACCGCCCGTCCTTCGACGAGCGGGAGATCCGCGCCATCGAGGAGGTCCTCCGCTCGGGCTGGATCACGACCGGGGAGAAGGCCCGAGAGTTCGAGCGCCGCTTCGCGGAGTACGTGGGGGCGTCCCACGCCGTCGCGGTGAACTCCTGCACGGCGGGCCTGCACTTGGCGCTCGCGGCCGAGGGGATCGGCCCCGGCGACGAGGTCATCACGACGCCTTACACCTTCGTCGCCACCGTCGAGACGATCTGCTACCTCGGCGCCCGGCCGGTCTTCGCGGACATCGATCCGGCGACGAGGAACATCGATCCCGAGCAGGTCGCGGCGAAGATCACGCCGAAGACGCGCGCCATCGTTCCGGTGCACATCGCGGGCCTTCCGTGCGAGCTCGATGCGATCCACGAGGTGGCGGCCGCGCGCGGCATCCCGGTGCTCGAGGACGCCGCCCACAGCCTTCCGGCCAGCTACAAGGGGCGGCGGATCGGCGCGCTGTCGCGCGCGACGGCGTTCAGCTTCTACGCCACGAAGAACCTCACCACCGCCGAAGGCGGGATGCTCACGACCGACGACGCCGATCTCGCCGCGCGCTACCGGCGCCTGTCGCTCCACGGGATCACGGCCGACGGCTGGAAGCGCTACCGGCTGGGCGGCAAGTGGTTCTACGAGGTCGTCGAGATGGGGTACAAGTACAACCTCACCGACGTCGCCGCCGCGATGGGTCTCGTCCAGCTCGACAAGCTCGACGGGTTCGACGCGCGCCGCCACGAGATCGCGAAGGCGTTTGACGAGCGCCTGGGCGACCTCCCGGATCTGGCGCTCCCGGAAGAGCCCGCCGGGATGCGCCACGCGTGGCACCTGTACATCGTCGGCCTGACCGACAAGGCCCGCGTGAGCCGCGACATCCTGATCGAGCGCCTGACCGAGCGCGGCGTGGGCACCAGCGTGCACTTCATTCCGGCGCACCTGCATCCGTACTACGCGACCCGCCTCGGTCACCGCCGGGGAGACTTCCCGCGCGCCGAGGCCGCGTTCGATCGTGCGATCAGCCTTCCGCTCTATCCCGCGATGACCGACGAGGACGTCGACTACGTCGCGTCGGCCGTGCGTGAGGCGCTCACCCGCTAAGGCGCGGGCTCGATCGCGAAGAAGCGAATCCGCCCGACGCCCCGGCGCACGCGCTGGTGGACCAGCCGGAATCCCGGCGGCGGGGGATCGCTACTGAAAGGCGCGAGCAGCGGCAATCGCTCCAGGTCGTTCGGGTCCTCGAACGACAGCGCCGCCGCCTTCTGCGCCCGCGCGTAGGCCAAGACCGCGTCGGGCCCGCCCATCGGGATCGCGCGGTAAGGGTGCTCCGACCAGAACGGAACCCCCGGCTCGAGCGCGAGCACGGGGCCGGGTCCCAGGTGGGTCCGCGCCCACTTCGCCGCGTCCCGGCGCATCAAGGCTTTCTCGACGCGCTCCGTCTGGGGGCGCAGATGCGTGGCACCCGCGGCCGCAACCGCGAGCGCGATGAGCCCCGACAACACGTACGCCGGCACCTTCGACCGCGGCCAGGCGCGCCGCGCCGCCGACACCAGCCATGCCCAGCCCGCGGCGGCGGGAACGAGGCCGATCGCGAAGGCGGGGAAGAGGAAGCGGCCCTCGACGTGGCTGA
>Ga0137436_1000216_pt1 | contig 18486 bp, 19 predicted proteins | sample EasRivERMGT119_2_FD_102328 | JGI IMG/M metagenome (GOLD analysis project Ga0137436, IMG submission 102328) | Soil microbial communities from meander-bound floodplain in the East River, Colorado, USA - East River MetaG ERMGT119_2 | ecosystem: Environmental > Terrestrial > Soil > Floodplain ...
ACGGCGGCGTCCTCGTTCGCATCGTCCGCCTGGGACTCGTCCTTTGCGGGCTCGGCCTTCGCGGGCTCGTCCACCGCGAACGCCGCTCTGCTGACGATGAGGGCGAGGGCCAGCAGCAGAACGACGCCCGGTGTTTCGAATCGCCTCATCAGCCTACCCTCCTGCCCCGCGACTACCGGAGGAAGCGCATCCCGGCCGGATGGTTCGAGCCGTGAATTTGCGAATGGCAGTTCAGGCAGCCGCGATCGAACATCCGGCTGCCGGGGAAGAACTCCGCGCCGGGACTCGCATCGGCGTAGGGCTGCGTCGGGTGCCTCGACTCATCGTGGCACTGCTGGCACAGGCGGGGCTGCTTGGCGATCTGCATCCTCGGATGGAGCGATCCGTGGGGGTCGTGGCAGGTGAGGCAGTTCTCCTTGACCGGCGGGTGCTCCCACAGCATCGGGGCTTTCTTCTCGGCGTGGCAGGTCACGCAATTGTCGTTCACGGATTCCTGCTTGAGGAGCGAAGGGCCGGTCGAGCCGTGCGGGTTGTGGCAGGACGAGCACGTCATCGTCCCCTCCCGGAGAGGCATGTGCGCGGAGCGCATTAAGGACGCCTTGCGCCGAAGGTGGCACGAGCCGCACGTCTCGAACTCGGTCGCCTTAGCGAGCAGCGCGGGGTGCGGCTTGTCGCGCTGGTGGATCTTGTGGCAGGTCAGGCACGACAGGTCGCGGCCGTCATGCGCGCTTCCCTTCCAGTGAGAGCGCTCGTCCCGCTCGTGGCAGGTCAGACAGGCCGCGGACTGCTCGGCCGCCGGCAGGGTTCGGAGGACGCGGATCTTCGTGACGTCACCGCCGGCCTCCGCGTGGGCCGCGCCCGGACCGTGGCAGGTCTCGCAGGAGAGCCCGCCGTCCCAGTCGGCCCTTGCCGTTTTGCCATGACTCGTCCCGGCGAGCGCCTTGGCGGCCTCTTCGTGACAATCCTTGCAGGTTTCCGCGCCCAAGTAGCCGGCGGGCTGGGTCTGCGCCTGGACAGCGAAGGAGAGAAGCACGGCCGCAAACGGCAAGAACATCGAACGAGCGGCGAGCATCAGGCCCCTCCCTGCGTCTTCGCTGGAATGTAACACCGTGTCGGGGCCCCGTTCAGGACTGCTTTTGTCCGCTTTCTCGAGCGAGCCGTGGTCGGTCCGGCCGTACACTCCCGCGGGAGGACTCGCGATGAGAACCGTCCGCGTGCTGACCTGTTCGCTCGCCCTCGCGCTCGTCGTGGCGCCGGCCTCGGCCGACGGCAAGGCTCTCTACAGCTCGAAATGCGCGGCCTGCCATGGACAGGACGGGGTGCCGAAGAAGATGGGCGCGGGGTCGAAGGCCCTCGGCGATCCTGAATTCAAGTCCGCGGCGACGGTGGACGGAATCGTCGCGATCATCCGAGCCGGGAAGGGCAAGATGAAGCCCGTCAAGACTCTCAGCGAGGCCGACACGAAGCTGATCGCCGAGTACGTGCTGACGATCACACCCGCGAAGTAGGGCTCTGGATGCTGTAGACGGCGCGGCGATTCCGCCGCGGTGCGGAGAGCAGAGCCTCGAGAGTCGTCTCCCGCAGGAGCCCGGTCATCCGGAGCTGGACCTCCAGCCACACGGAGCTCGCGGGACAATCGTGCGACAGCGCGCAGTGTTCGGGATCCGGCGCGCAGTCCGTCAGGTGGATCGGACCTTCGATCGCTTCGACGATGTCGAGCAGGTTGATCTCGGCGGTTGCTCGCGCCAAGCCGAACCCGCCGTTGACCCCGCGCGCGGAGCGAAGAAGGCCGGACTTGACCAGCTGGCGGAGGATCTTCGCCGTGAAGCTCGGCGGGATGTGCTGCGCCTCCGAGATGTCGTCGCTCAGCGCGACGCCACCCTCCGGGATCGAGCCGAGGTGCATCATCGCCCGCACGGCATAGTCAGCGGCTCGTGTGAGTCGTAATCCCACGGCGACCCTCCCTCACGCTTGTCTATAACGCCATCTCGCGGAGTGCGAAAGGGAATTCTGGAGAATTCCTACCGGAATGCTCCCTTCCAACCTGCCGTACCTTCGCCTCGAGGGTCGGGAGCCGCATGGAAACGGACGTCAGAAGAAACCCGGGACTCCTGAAGCTCGACCTTTACTGCCGAGGCATGCGGCTCGACGAGTCGTGCACGATCGAGGAAAAAGGAGGCCGCAAGATTCTGCGTACCCGCGCGGGCCTCGGGTCGGGACTCGAAGTCATACTTCCCGGGGACCTCTGGACCAACGTTCCGGTCGTCGAGGAGTTCGCCAAGACTTCCCCCTATGTGCTCCGGTGGCGTGACGGCTCGTTCCAGATCCATCGCGACGACCTCGGCTTCGTGGCACGTGTCCGGCTCTCCCCGCGGCCCGCTTGGTACGACCGCCTGACTTCGACCGGTAAGCGGATGACCCTGGTGGGGACGCTCCAGGGAACCTACCTGGGCGTCTACCCGTCCAAGATCTGCGATTACTGGCTGAAGCAACCCGCCAAGGAGCAATGCAAGTTCTGTTCGGTCGGGCTGAATTTGGGCGCGGACGACGGCAGCGACAAGTCGGTCCAGGAGGTCATCGAGGTCGTCAAGGCGGCGCGTGAGGAGTCGGGGATCACCTACGTCGACTTCAATACCGGCCACTACGACGGCGACACCTACCTCGACATCCTCGAGCCGTATGTCCGCAGGGTCAAGGAAGAAACCGGCGTGATGATCGGCGTTCAGACGCCGCCGCACCGGGATCTATCGCGCTACCACGAGCTTCGAAGGATGGGCGTCAATCGTGTCTCGTTCTGCTTCGAGCTGTGGAATCGGGAACGCTTCGTGGAGGTCTGTCCAGGGAAGCATCGCGAGTACGGTCTCGATCGCTACCTCGAGGCCGTGCGTTATTGCGCGCAGGAAGTGGGACCGACGGGACGAGGGTTCGAGCCGTGGGTGGTCAACGGCGAGATCATCGCCGGGCTGGAGCCGCCGGAAGACTCCATCCGCGCGATCGAGTGGATTACGAGCGTCGGCGCGATACCGACCGTGTGCGTGTTCCGGCCGCTTCACGCGACGGATTACGCCGGGCTGCCGCCTCCCAAGACCGAGGATATCGTGCCGATCTTCCGCCGCCTGTACGAGGCGGTGATGGAGCGCGGGCTGCCGATCGGCGTGGCGCAAAACGTCCACGTTTCGCTCGTCCTGCTTCCCAAGGAGGCGCGCTGGCTCCAAGACCGCCCCCACCGGTTCTGGAGGAGCGAGCTCAAGCTCGAGCTGATGCGAAAAGTCTTCGCGATGCAGCTCCGGCGCGAGCTAAAGCGCGTTGAGCACCGCGCCCCGCGCTACGTTTCCCGGCGGTCGCGCGACTTGCGATCGACCCGACCCACGAACAGGTAGAGCCCGCCGCACGCCGAGAAGAGAATCGCCGAAAGGACCGCGCCGGAGACGGCGGCCTCGTTGTGCCCCGCCAGGTAGGACTCGAGCGTCGCGGTCAGAAGCCACATCTGCACGACGAGGATGAGGACGATGAGGCCGAGCGCCCCGTTTAGCGCGGGCAGACGCTTGTCGGGAGGCACGCCTAGCTCTCCGATCCCGTCGTCATGCCGACGGCGACCAGCTCGCCGCCTCGCCGCTCGAGGAGCACGCGCGGCAGCGGCCTCGGCGGCGGACCCTGGAGGACACGGCCATCGCGAGACGAGAAGTACCCGTTGTGGCACGGGCACTCGATCCGGTCGTCGTCCTTCGAGTAGATGACGGCGCAGGATAGGTGGGTGCATTTCTGGCTGAAGGCGACGAACTCGTCTTTCGATCGGCGAATCAGAGCCGAGACCCAGGAGCGCCGCGCAACCGAGCGCGCCCACCGTGAAGGGCACCATCGCCGGCCAAGAGAGGATCAGCGCGAACGGAACGATGCCGGCGAACACGACCGAGAGCACACGCGCGCCGCCGATCCGATCGGCGAGCCACCCGCCCACCGGACGCATGCCGGTCGCCAGGATCACGAAGCCCGCGGCGCGAAACCACCGCCTGCGCGGGGCTGAGGCCGAACTGGTCCTTCAACAGGGTCGGCAGATAGACGGCGAAGGCGACGAAGCCGCCGAAGGTGAGGAAGTAGAAGGCGGACAGGGTCCATGCAAGCGGCTCGCGGGTCATCACGCGGAGCATGGGTCCGAGACCCGCCGGCGTTTTCGTCGAGGGCGCGTTGCGTGCCGAAATCGCGAATGCCGCCCCCCACGCGACGAGCAGGACGGCAGCGAAGCGGAAGACCGAGTCGCGTCCGATCGACGCGGCGACGACCGGTCCGAGGAAAACCGCCGCCGATTGGCCGGCGTTTCCCAGACCGTAGATTCCCAGGGACGCGCCCTGCGACCTCGGGCCGGACCAACGGGAGACGTAGTCCACCCCGATGGGAAACGCCGCCCCCGCAAGGCCTAAGAAGAATGCCGTCACGAGAAGCGTCGCGTAATTCTCCGCGTTGGGAACGAGCGCGACCGGGATCGCGACCAGGAGCATCAACACGGCGAATACCGATCGCGCGCCGAAGCGGTCGGAAGCCATCCCCATCGGGATGCGCGCGATCGCCCCGAGCAGGACAGGTGCTGCGACCAGCAAGGCCGTCTGCGTGCCGCTCAGCCCGAAATCCTTCCGGAACGCGGGTGCGAACGCGGAGATCAATCCCCACGCAGCGAAGCACACTCCGAACGATAGGGTGCCGAGGAGAAGGTGACGGAGAGGTAGCGGCTCGGCTCGGTGAGCCATGGCCGGATGCTAGCGCACTCCCGCGCTCGGCAGAAGACTACTTCGGTCCTTTGCTCGAGCCCCGACTCACGCACGCAGGCCGTACGCTGTCGATAGCCAGGGAAGGAGGACCGCGATGTCCAAGATCCTGGTCGTCGAACACGAACCCAATCTCCGACGTCTCTATCGACGAGAGCTGGCGCGGGAGGGCGACGTCGTCCTGACCACCGACAGCGAGATCGACGCGGTTCGCGAGCTCGTGCGGGAGCGGCCGGACGTCGTGGTCGTCGACGCGGGACCGCCGCCCGGCGGCCTCGCCGTCGTGGAGCGAATGCTCGCGCTGGACCGCACGGTTCCCATCGTGCTCAACACGACGTACAGGTCGTACACCGACGACCCGCTGGGCTGGGCGGTCGACGCGTACGTCGACAAGTCGTCCGATCTCGGCGAGCTGCGCGCGAAGGTGCACGAGCTGTTGTGCTCTCGGTCCGAGGGCGTCTGAAAGGGAGGTGTGCGATGTCCAAGACCAGCCTCAGCATTCATGGAATCCTCTGTCCTACGGACTTCTCCGAGCTCGCAGCGAGCGCCTTCGCGGAATCGGTGCGCCTCGCACGGTGGTTCGGCGCCCAGGTGACGGTCGTTCACGTCGTACCCGTCACGGCGTCGATCGTCGGCGACATGGGATACCTGCCGGTCGTGTCCGGGATGGACGATGTCGTGCGTGGAGCCACTCTCCGAACGCTCCAAGAATTCGTCGATGCCACGGAGCACGCGGGGGTGCCGGTCGCGCTCGCTTGCCGGGAAGGGAACGCGTGCGAGGAGATCCGTCGTCTCGCGCAGGAGACCGGCGCCGGTCTCGTCGTGATGGGGACGCACGGCCGTTCGGGGTTCCGCAGACTGGTGCTCGGCTCCGTGACCGAGGCCGTCCTCGACCATCCTCCCGTGCCCGTGCTGGCCGTGAACCGGAAGCTCCCGCAGCGCAAGGGTCTGTATGCAACGGTGCTCTGCGCGACCGACGTCTCGAAGGGAAGCGCCCGAACGGTTGCCGTGGCGTTGGCGATCGCCGGAGACGGCTCGAAGCGCGTCACGGTGCTCAACGTCGTCGAGCACGGCGTGGAGGCGTTCCGCGGATCGATCGAGCAAGCGGCCGTGACCGCGTTGCATGGGATCATCCCCGAAGAGGCCCGAGGCGTGCGCCGCATCGACGAGCGCGTCGAGCTCGGTGAGGCGGACCGGGAGATCCTGGACGTTGCGGCCGAGGAGGCCTCGGACCTCATCGTCATGGGGACTCGAGGGCACGGCGCGTTCGGGCCGTTCTTCGGATCGACGGTCCGGAGCGTCGTGCGCAACGCCACGTGCCCTGTGATGGTGGTGCCCGCCGGGTTCACGTGGCCGGCGACGGAGCTGCGGACGAAAACGGTCCGCACGAAGGCAGGTCACCCGCCAGCGGCTGGTCACACCGGTGCGCGGTAGCGGAGTGCCCGGCCCAGGTATTAGCCTTCCTCCGGACGTCACCAGGAGAGGCTCCCATGCGACGAGCTGCCGCCCTCGGCGTTTCCTTCGTTCTCCTCCTCGGCCGCATCGCATCCGCGGCCGATAGCCCGCCCTTGGGTGATTTGAGCAAGGTCGGCATCGTCGACTTCCCGACCTCGTGCAGCGCCGAAGCCCAACCGGAGTTCGTGCATGGGGTCGCGCTGCTGCACTCCTTCTTCTATGAAGAGGCGCGCCGGGTCTTCACGGTGGCCGCGACGAAGGATCCGGGATGCGCGATGGCTTCCTGGGGCGTCGCGATGACGTGGTACCACCCGATCTGGGCGCCTCCGACGGAGGCCGACCTCAAGGCGGGCCTCGCGGCTGTCGAGAAGGCGGAGTCGATCGCGAAGGTCACTCCGCGCGAGCGGGATTACATAGCCGCGATCGCGGCGTTCTACCGCGCGGCAAAGCAGAACGCCTCAGGCCCGGTCGGCATGAGCTGCCATGGACCGACCGATTACGTGACGCGGCGCGCGTCGTTCACACAGGCGCTGGAGAAACTGCACGCGCAGTACCCGGACGACGTCGAGGCGGCGGCCTTCTACGCTCTGTCGCTCATCAAGTCGAGCCCGACGCCGGCGGAGGTTCCGGGCCAGCTCGAGGCGGCGGCGATCCTCGAGCCGCTTTTCAAGGCGCATCCCAACCACCCGGGAGTCGTGCACTACCTGATCCACGCGTACGACTACCCGACGTTGGCGGCGAAGGGCCTGGCCGCGGCCGATCACTACGCGAGCATCGCGCCGTGGGTGCCGCACGCGCTCCACATGCCCTCCCACATCTACACGCGGCTCGGTATGTGGGAGAAGTCGATCATCGCGAACGCGGCGTCCGCGGACGCGGCGCGCGAGTACGGAGCCAAGTACCACCCCGGCGCGGCGAACGCACAGGAGCTGCACGCGCTCGATTATCTGGCCTACGGCTACCTCCAGACGGCCCAGGATGCCAAGGCGCGCGAGGTCGCGGCGCATCTCGCGACGATCACGAAGACGTTTCCGGAGGTGGACTTCGCGGCGGCGTACGCGAGGGGCGCCATCCCCGCGCGCCTGGCGCTCGAACGCCAGGCGTGGGCCGAGGCGGTCGCGTTGGCTCCGCCGAATCCTCGATTCGTCGAGAAGTTCCCGTTCGATGCCGCGCACGTCGAGTACGCGCGAGCGCTCGGTTGCGCGCGGACGAAGGACATCGAGGGCGCACGCAAGGCGTCGGCGCGGATCCAGCAGCTCCACGACGCGAGCACCGATCCCGGCTACGCGTACTTCCGCCGCCAGCTCGAGCTGCAGCAGCTTGCGGTGAAGGGGTGGCTTGCGTGGGGCGAGGGGCGGAATGACGAGGCGATCGCTCTGCTCCGCTACGCCGCGGACGAGGAGGATGCCCTCGGCAAGCACCCGGTCAGCCCCGGGGCGATCCTGCCCGTGCGGGAGCTGCTCGGCGATCTCTACCTCGAGCTGGACCGGCCGGCCGACGCATTGGCCGCCTTCGAGCAGTCGCTGAAGCTCAATCCCGAGCGGTACCGGGCGATCGCGGGCGCGGCCCGCGCCGCCGAACGCGCGGGCAAGGCCGGCGCGGCGCACGACTATTACGCCAAGCTGCTCCAGCTCGCGAAGCCCGGCGACGGAACTCGCCCGGAGATCGCGCAGGCGCGGGCGTTCGTCGCTCGCGACGGGACGGCCGTCGCGGAGGCTGACGCCCCGGCGCCCTAACCCATCGGGGTGATGACGGGGCACCCTCGATCTCGCTAAACCTTCGCCATTCCCGGTGGGGTCGGTCGCGACGACCGGCCACCGGCCGATGGAATCGAGGGTCGAGATCATGAAGAAGACTCCTTTGTTCGCCGTGCTCGCGACGATGTTCCTCTTCGCGCGTGCATCGAGCGCCGCGGTGATTCACGTGGATCCGGGTGGATACCCCGGGGAGTACCGGATCGCCGGTGGGCCGTTTGTCGTGGGCCCCGGCGCCGCGGACCTGCCGGCTGGAGGCCCCTATCAACTGGGCCTACGCTTCGTGGGAGACGTGTTTTTCGAGGTCGATGCGGGCGGGAACGTTACGAGCCTGACCCCGGACTCCGCTTACGGCGACGGCGACACGCTCGTGCTTCGCAATACGACGATCACGGTCAACCCCGGGAGCTTCGGAGGCGATTATCGGGTGCTCTTCTTCCCGTTCGGACCGGGCATTCGGACCCACGCGCTCGTCCCCGGCCTGGGGATGTCGTACGTGTGCGGCCTCTTCGCGGGGGACATCTCCTTCCAGGTCGATGCCGCGGGGAACGTGATCAACCACACTCCGAACTCCGCGACGGCGTCCGGGAGCACGCTCACATTTCGAACAGCGACCGTGAACGTCGATCCGGGCGCGTACCCCGGTGCCTGGGGAGTCTGGGGAAACCCTCTGCAATTCGGCGCGCACCCAGCCACCGTGGTGACCGGATTGGGCATGCAGTGGTTCGTGGGCATCCACCAGGACGTGGGGGATATCCACTTCCAGGTGGATACGGCCGGCAATCTCGTCAACCTGGCGCCTGGGTCCGCGGACATCGTCGGCACCACGCTGGTCCTGAAGAACACGATCATCTACGTGAACCCGTCCAGCCCGACGGTCGAGTACGACATCATCTACTTCCCGATCGGCACCGGTCCCCGCAACTTCGTTCTCATCCCCGGGTCGACGCTGTCGTGGAGCCTGGAGATCAACAACCCGGACCATACGTACGGCGGCAGGGCTCGGTTCACCGTCACCGATCCCTGCGCCATCAGTCCCGACGCCGTGTCGGTCGGCTCGAACGACTTCGACCTCTCCTGCTCTCCCTTCGTCGTGTGCGTCGACCATGACAACGACGGGTACGGTGCTCCCGGCGACGCCTCGTGTCCTCAGGGTGCCGCAACCGACTGCGACGACCTGGACTCGAGCGTGCATCCGGGCGCTCCGGAGCTGTGCGATGGGCGCGACAACGATTGCAGCGGCTCGCCGGGACCCGAGGAGGTCGATGCCGACGGCGACCACTACAGGATCTGCCAGGGAGACTGCAACGACGCGAACGCGTCGCAGAACCCGCAGGCCCCCGAGCTTCCGGGCAACTCGGCCGACGAGAACTGCGACGGCTCGCTCGGCGCGTGCGATCCCACGGCGGTGTGGCGCAACCACGGCCAGTTCGTGCGCTGCGTGGCCAACGAGGTGAGCTTCCTCGTCAGCCATGGAACCATCACCGAGGCCCAGGGCGACGATCTGGTCCGCCAGGCCGCCCAGTCGAACGTGGGCAAGTGATCGCGATCGGCAGCTAGGATCGAGGCCGGGCGGCGTGATCCCACGCCACACGCCGCCCGGCTCCCGTACAATCCCGCTCGCGATGGGATTCCTCAGCCACCTCTTCTACCCCTGGGGATTCATCGTTCAGATCGCTGCGCTCGTGCACTTTTTCTGGCGGCGCCGAGCCGGTTCCATCTGGCTCTGGATCATCTTCATGGGCGGGTTCGTAGGTGCTGCCGCGTATCTCATCGTCGAGGTACTCTCGGAGGCGGATCTGCTCCGGACGGCGCTCGAGCGGCGCGCCCGCAAGACACGCATTTCAAGCGTCGAAGCTCAGACTGTCGACAATCCGTCCGTCGCCAATCTCGAGGAGCTGGGAGAGCTCTACTGGGACGAGAAGGACTACACGAAGGCGCGCGATGCCTTCAACCGGGCCGTCGGGGCGAGAAGCGATTCCACACGGACGTTCTACCGCCGCGGCCAGTGCTCCCTCGAGCTGGGGGAGGCCGCGGTCGCCGTGACGGACCTGGAGTTCGCATTCCGCACCGAGCCGAAGCTCGATTTCTACCGCGGCGGGATGTTCCTTGCGCGCGCCTACGCCGCCACCGGTCGGGACGCCGAAGCGGCGGCGGTGTTCTCGGCGGCCACGCAGCGGACCAGCACACCGGAGATGCTCTGCGGCTACGCCGCCTTCCTCGCCGAGCACGACCGAGAAGAGGAGGCGCGCGAGTGGCTGAAGCGCCTCGAAGAGATGAAGCGAACTGCTCCCCGGTTCGTGCAACGCGCGGAGCGCGCCTGGTTCAACAAGGGGGCGGCCCTGCGCAAACAGCTCAGTCGCTGAGGATCAGGACGCCACCTCGACGGTGACCCTGTCGCCTCGCACCACGAAGCGCAGGGCGCTCGCTTTCGTGCGTGACACGTTCAGATCGTAGAGCGCCGAGAGATACGTCTTCTTGGTTCCATAGACCTTCGCGGAGAGCTTGTGCTGCCCGGCAGGAATCTGAACGGGATCCCACGTCGTGGTTTGGGAAATGATCAGGAGCGGTTTCTGGAACTTTTCATTGAAGATCGGGACGCCATCGAGCATGACGACGAGATTCCCCTGCCGCAGCGTGCTGGTGATGCTGATGGTCATGGGACTCTTCGACGCCGCAGCACGGACGGACGGCTTGGCTTCCGGGCCCACGCTCTGCATGGAGCACGGATTCGTGGCTGGCGCGGCGACCGTCGTCGTTCTCCACTCGCGAATCGACTTGGCCGGAGGCGGATCGGCCGCAAGGGATTCCGGAGTTGCCGTCGTTCTCCACTCACGAATCGACGTGGCCGGAGGCGTGGCGGCCTCAAGCGATTCCGGAGTTGCCGCCGTCCTCCACTCACGAATCGAGGTGGCCGGAGGCGTGGTGTCCGCCGGCTCTCCGGCCGCGAGCGACTCCGACGTGGTCACGACAAGCACGGGCATCACAAGGCGCGCGAGCAATCTCGTCCCGAACATGGCCAGGCCCTCCATGCGCTTCATCTGAAATATGGGCGCCTGTAGGACTCTGCCCACCGTCGCTTCTGATCTACGGAATTCAAATCCGTTATCGCGCGAGCGCGGGAGCCGCTTCGGCCGGAGGGTCGTCCGCTAGTACTTGACCATGTAGTTCTTGGCCTCGAGACAAACTCCGAACGCCTTCTTGAAGTTCGTCAGCTGCTCGGCGGTTGCCGCCTGAGCTTGCTGACCCTGCGCCTCCGCCTGCTGCGTGGCCTGCGCCCCCGCCTTCTTGGCCTTGCGCCGCCCGGCCACGACGCCGACCGCCGCCCCGGCGGCGGCACCGCCTCCGGCGTCGTCGCTCGCGACCTCGCCGACCACCGCTCCGGCCGCTGCGCCCTTGACGGCTCCCTTGGCCCCAGCACCTTTGCCCGCTTGCGCGGCTTGCTGCTTCGCAGCTTCCGTCTGCTGGGCCTGCGCTTCGGCTTGCTTCTGAAGGGCGAAGGGGTCGGTCCCCGTTTGCTGGTTGGCGTACGTGTAGCACGCGGCTTCGTCCTGTGATTGCTGCTCGGGTGTCTGTCCCTTCGACGGGAACGCGTAGACATTCATCGTGGCGGCGAGTGTCTTCTGCCCGGAAGGCGGAGCCGCGGGGGGGGCCTGGGCGAGCGCGTGCGTCCCGCACACGAACGCCGTCATGAAGAGGAGAACCGTCCGTTGTCTCATGGTCGTTTCCTTTGGAGATGAGCCGTGCAGATTATCGTGCCGAAACGTAATGCAGTCTATCAGCGCACTGGCCAGGGCGGGGCCTCCACGGGCTGGCGCTGTGGCGTGTCGGAGTAGGCGACCCTCGGATCGTCCGTCGGCTCCGGAGCCTCGGCACCGTATCGGTGGGCGAGCTCGCTTGCGGGGTAGAAGAGCGCCGGCTCGGGATCCTCACGGTGACCGACGAAGAGGACCGCGCACGGCTCGTCCAGGCCCACGACCACGTGGGTCGTGCCGGCGGGGAAGTGCACGAAGTCCCATGTCTCGAGGATCCGCTCCTCGCCATTGACGAGCAGGCGGCAGCGGCCCGCGAGCACGATCAGGTCTTCCTGTGCGCCTTCACGGTGGTAGCGGCAGTTGGGCTTCCCCGGCTCGAGCACGTAGACGTGGATGCCGATCTGCGGGAACGGATCGCCGGGCTTCTCGAAGTACGCCATCCTGCCGAAATGGTCCCCGCGGCTCGTCCACCGTGCGTCCTTGACGTTGACGACGAACCAACCGCCGCGCTCCTCGAGCATCACGGGATCCACCATCGTCCTCCTGGTCCGTGGCTACTTCAGGCTGGCGATCAGGTTCTCGCTCAGGCGCGTGTACTCGGCCTTGAGCTCGCCATCGGCCTTCGACGCGAGCTCGAGCGCTTGCTTGGCCGCCGCCATCGCGCCGTCTTTGTCGCCGGCCTTCTTCAGGATCAGACCCTTGCGGTAGACGATCCACACCGCATCGGGCTGCTTCTTGGCCGCGGTCTCGATCCAGTCCTTGGCGAGCGCCATGTCGAGGTCGTTCTCGTAGTAGAACATCGCCGCCGCGAAGTAGGGTTTCTCGCCGTTGCCCGCCATCGCGGCTTCGATCTGCGGTCTGATCTTCGCCACGACGTCGGTGTCGATCTCGACGGGAACCTTCGTCTTCTCCCAGGCGATGACGAGGTTCGCTTTACCGGCGCGCAGGTCCTGCAGGCTGATCGTCATCGTCTCCAGCGGCTCGGCCGTGGCGACGGGCTTCACCTGGACACGCGCTTGATCGTCCTTCTTATCGTAGGCGTAGGAGCCCCACTGGTCGTCGACGACCTTGCTCAGGATCACCGTCCACTCGGCTTCACCGGGGATCGTGAACAGGGCGTAAGAGCCCGCGGGCACTGCCGCTCCGCCGAGCTTGACGTCGGTGCTGAACGTGATCTTGGTCGCGGCGTTGGCGCCGGTGCGCCACACGACGCCGTAGGGCACGAGCCCGCCGAAGATCTTGCGCTCGCGGGCGCTCGGTCGCGAGTACTCGATCGAAACGCCGGTCACACCGACGCGCTCCTTGATGGATGCGAGTGGGCTCGGCTGCGGGAACTCGATCTTCTTCGCCTCCTGGGCGTATAGTCCGGAGGTGAAGAATGCGGCACCGGAAACAAGAAGGGCGATGAGGCTTTTCATGATCCGCGCATTCTACGCGACGCCGGTTCAATCCGTGCAAGGTGAGGTCACTTCGACGTCCGGAGCGTACGCGGGTGCATCCGGGTCATAGGTCTTACTGGAATCCACGCGCTTGCCGTCAACGGACCAGACCAGCGACTGGACGTTGTCGATGAGGCGGAGCCTCCACCCCTCCGCGGTGTTGATCCAAGTCTCACGGTGGCAAGCGCTCGTGTCGACCCGGCGCCCCACAACAACGATGCATGGACCGTGCACTATGCTTAACGCGTGAGGATACCTTCGAGATCGGTCACCACCACCGTGGTCATGGGTCTCCTTTCCTTCGGCATCCATCTGCTCGTCAACGCTCTGGGCGGCTATGGCTATTTCCGCGACGAGCTGTACTACCTGGCGTGCAGCCGGCATCTCGCCCCCGGGTACGTCGACCAACCACCTTTCTCCATCTTCCTCCTGGCGCTGTCCCGGACTTTCCTGGGCGATACCGTCTTCGCGATCCGCCTGGTCCCTGCCATCGTCTCGGGACTATCCGTAGTCATCTTGTGCCGCCTCGTCCGAAGATTGAACGGCGGCCCCACCGCCATGGCGATTGCGTCGCTCGCCTTCATCTGCTCGGGCCATATTCTGAGCTTCCACGCCTACTATTCGATGAACAGCCTCGACATCCTCTTCTGGCTCGTGGCGGCGTACGTCCTGGTCCTCCTCGGGGAGCGCCCCACCGCGCGAAGATGGGTCCTGCTCGGCCTGGTCCTCGGGGTTGGGTTGCTGAATAAGACCAGCGTGATCTGGCTCGGCGCCGGCGTCGGCGCCAGCCTTCTCCTGACCCGCTTCAGAGGTCAGCTCAAGACCCCCGGTCCGTATCTGGCGGCGGCGACGGCGTTGATCCTTTTCTCGCCGTACGTCATCTGGAACGTCGCCCACGAATACCCGCACCTCGAGTTCATGAAGAACGCCGCGGCTGGCAAGTACTCGGAGTTGACCCGATCGCGATTCCTCGTCGACCAGTTCGTGAACATGAGCCCGCCGACCGTTCTCGTCGCGTTGCTGGGTTTGTGCTGGTATCTCTTCTCAGACGAGGGCCGGAGTTACAGGTTCCTCGCGATTGTCTTTCTCACGGTGTTCGGGATCCTGGTACTCAACCCGCACAGTAAGTCTGAATACATCGCCGCCGCCTACCCATTGCTGCTCGCGGGAGGTGGCGTGATGGTCGAACGCCTGGCCCGGCGGTGGGGCAGAGGGGTTCCGCTGGCCCTCGGCGCGGTGCTCGTTGTCGCAGGGATAGTTGTGGCGCCCATTGCCTTGCCGGTGTTGCCGGTCGAGACCTACATCCGCTACGCGGACATGATGGGCGTGTCGGCGAGCACCCCCGAACAACTGCAACTCGCCGAGCTGCCCCAGTTCTTCGCCGACATGCAGGGCTGGGAGGAGTTGGCGCAGGACGTATCGAAGGCATACCTCTCGATCCCCGCAGCGGAGCGAACTACGACTGTCGCGCTCGTCGGCAACTATGGTGAAGCCGGCGCACTCGAGCAGTACGCCCGGAAGTACCCACTGCCGCGGGTCATCTGCGCACACAACTCCTATTGGTTCTGGGGCGTCGGTGACACCCCCATCACCACCTTCATCAGGCTGGGCGGAAAGAAGGACGATCACGTCAAGAAGTACGCCGACGTGACTCTGGCGGGGGTGCACACCTGCCGCTACTGCATGCCGTACGAGAACAACCTGAACATCTTCCTGGCGCGCCAACGCCGGCGCCCGATTGAAGAGGTGTGGGGCGAGGCCCATTCGTTCCACTAGGAGAGAGCCGCAGCCGGCGCCCAGTGGCTCACTCTCCGATGAGGTGTGCCGCAACTTTTCGCACGTGGGGGTCGGTGCGGTGCTCGTACAGGTAGATCCCCTGCCAGGTGCCCAGCGTAGGCGCGCCGCCGATGACGGGAATCGATAGCGTCGTCGCCGTCAGCGCGGCGCGGACGTGAGCCGGCATGTCGTCGGGTCCTTCGGACGTGTGGCGAAACAGCGGGTCGCCTTCGGGGACGAGTCGGCGCAGGAACCTCTCGAAGTCGCGGCGCACTTCCGCGTCGGCGTTCTCTTGAATCACCAGCGAGGCGGAGGTGTGCTTCACGTGAAGGGTCAAGAGCCCAGTCGCGACCTGCGTCGCGCGGACCCAGGCGACGACGCGATCGGTGAACTCGATCATCCCCGGCCCATGCGACGTGACGACAATTTCGGTGGTGTGTTGTTTCACGAAGGCCAGAATAACCCGCGCGCTAGCGTCGTTGTTTGAGCGGGTTCTTCCAGAGCGCCGTGCCGTCGGAATCGAACAGGACGAGCGAGGACGCAGGGCGGCGGACCTGCTCGTTGCTCTCCGGGTTCTGCAGCTCGACGGATCCGAGCGCCGCGCGAACGACGCCCTGATCGTCGGCGAGATCGAGGAACGGAGACTCCCAGGATCGCAGCCCCAGCTGCGCGCGCATCACGCCGTCGCTGTCGGCGAGGGCGAGGCGGGGTCCGGACTCGCGCGTCGCGGCGAGCTGAGCTGCCACCGCGCCATTCCCGTCCTTGAGTGAGAGCTGGACGCTCCCTTCGCGCCCGACGCTCGCGTGCAATCCGGCGTGCCCGCTCGCACCGGCCAGCTCGAATCCGGGGGCTCCATCGGGGCTCGTGTGCAGCAACGCGCGGACCCGACCGCTTGGATCGAGAAAGCTCAGGGAGGGCTCTCCTGTCGGAAATGCGATCAGCATCGAGCGCGGACGTCCCTCATTGTCGTTGAGCGACAGCCGCGGAGCTCCGGCGGCGCCCGTGATCGAGATCCGCTCCTTGCTATTCGCGTCGTTGAGGACGATGCTCGGCGTGCCGTCGGAGTGCGTTCTCAGCGCGAGTCTCGTCGTCCCCTGCGCGTCGTCGAGGGTCAGCTTTGCCGTGTTGTCGGCCTGCACGGCGAATCTCGCAACCGGATTCCCCCGTGCGGACATCAGCGTGAACCCAGGGGAATCGTTCGAGGCGAGGGAGAGCCGCGCACGCGGCGTGCCCGAAGGATCCGAGAGCTCGACCGAAGGCGTGCCGTCGTCGTTCACTCGAACCGTGACGCGCACGTTGTCGTCCTTGTCGTTCAGCGTCAGCTCCGGCTCTCCGTCGCTCTGGATGGCGAGCATCGCCCGGATCGTGCCGGCATCGTCCGTCAGCGTCAGCGCCGGCTGCCCGTCCATCGACGGGCCGAGTCGCGCGCGCACGGTCCCGTCGGCTTCCAGGAGATGAAATGCGCTCGCCTGGAGGATGACGGGCGCGCTCGGCGACGGCGACGGCGCCTGCGCCATGAGCACGAGCAAACCCGCGGCGGAGATGCTTGCGATCGTGATCCAACGGAGACGGTGGTAGCGCCGCTCGAGGCGCTCGAGCCTCTCGATCACCTGCTCGGACATGGCCGGCCCTCCTCGCGCGACGGAACTCACCGGCGAGCCCGCGCCCAGCGACACCGCATGCTACTGGTTCCCGGCTCCCGTCCGCCGAGGAGGAGGCGACGGAAGCGCGATTCGCTTGGCTACTGCGGAGGATCCGGGCGCGGTGCCTATTGCGGGTGTGCCTTCGCTTTGTCCTTGGGATCGTCTGCTTTGTCTTCGTGCTTGGCGGGCTGCGGCACCGAGCCGCTGTAGAAGACGTCGCACTTCTGGTCGAAGGCGTGATAGATCTTCTGATAGAGACCGATAAACGGGCCCGCGATCGCCTTCATCGTGCTCTTCCCGATGTCCCGCCCGCCGCCGACCGGTCCGGATAGCTTCTCCGTGTAACGCGAGCACCCGCGCTCGTCGAGCACGGCGATCGCGGCGTCCTGGTACACGCCGTGTACGAGGTCGATCTTCCCGGCGAACGCCACGCGGTTCTTCTTGGTGGCGAGGGCGCAGTCCTTCGCTTCGGCGATGCCGTCGTCGATGCGCCAGGTGGTGAGCAGCCGATCGAGCGTCCCCTCGCCCGTGCCGAGCTGCTTGTAGACGCGTCCGAAGTCGTAGCCCTTGGTCGCGATCGGCCCCAGCGGTCCCGCGATGAAGAACGCCGCGAGGTCGATCAGGCTGAACCCGCGCGTCTTGTCGAACTTGTGAATGAGCTTGTCCATGTCGAGGTCGTGGGTCTGCAAGTGACGGCCGGACAGAGAGACGTCCCCGGAGAGCGTCTGCGTGAGCTCGTCCTTGTTGCGACCGGCGGCGCGCACGTGCATCGCGAGCGCCGCCTCCCCGCCGATCACGGGCTCCGTGCGCAGCCCCTCCAGCAGGTGCTCGACGTGGCAGCGCGGGACTTCGAGGCTCAGCTCGAAGCGCGGCGTGCGCTCGCTCGTATCCGCGGCGAGGGTGCCCGTTCCTCGGCCACCGAAGGCGTCCAGCGAGAGGTCGTCGAGCAGGAAGTGGCCGCCGCCGGCCGAGACCTTGGACTTCAATTGGGTGAGCGTCAGCGCGTCCCTGTGGAGCGCGTCCCAGGCGAGCTCGCCCTTGAAGGAGAAGGCGCGGCGGATTCCCTCGGGGGGTCTGCCGATCGCGAAGCCGTGCAAGTTGGCGCTGACGCCGGTGATCTCCGCCCGAGCGGGCTTGCCCCGGTCCCCGAAGGTGTACGCACCACCACGGGCGATCAAGCGGGACACGAACAGGGCCGGGGGCGCCGAGCCCGCACCGGGGGGAGGCCGCGGTCGTGGGGTCGTGCGCTCGAAGTTGAAGTGTCCGTCGGCTCCCCTCACGATCGCGATCGCGAACCCATCGACCGTGCACGTCCCCATGCGCAGACGGCGACGCATGAGCGGGACGAGCTCGAGTGACGAGCATTCCACGTTTTCGAGCCTCACGACCGGCTCTTCCCGATTCTGGAATTGCAAGCCGTGAACGACGACGGTCAAGGGGAACCAGCGCTTCCGCTCGAGGGTTCCCTCGATCGTCACGTGCATGTTCGTGGCCTTCGAGACCGCAGCCTCGATCTCCGATTTCCAGGAGTTCAGGTCGAAGCGCGCCGCGTACACGAGGACGGCCAGAACGACGAGGCTGGTGAGGCCGAGGACGACCAGGAGGGCTCGCTTGCGTTTCCTCGAAGGAGGCACGCCCTCGATCGTAGTGTTCCCGACGTGCGCCGGCGATTCCTGAGGCACCTCAACCGGGGGCATCACCGTCATGGCGGGAATCTCAAGATCGGCTCCGATCACCGGCAGAGAACCAAGAGCGCACCGGCGGTAGCGTCCGCCACTCGACGCGCTCTTGGCCTCGTCCCATCCGTGATCGGGTCGCCGTTCTCAATCCAGTCGACGTCCGCTTACTTCGGGTTGATCTTTTCGGCGACCTTCTGAGCAGCGACGGCACCCGTCGCAGCGCCG
>Ga0137436_1000218_pt1 | contig 18421 bp, 33 predicted proteins | sample EasRivERMGT119_2_FD_102328 | JGI IMG/M metagenome (GOLD analysis project Ga0137436, IMG submission 102328) | Soil microbial communities from meander-bound floodplain in the East River, Colorado, USA - East River MetaG ERMGT119_2 | ecosystem: Environmental > Terrestrial > Soil > Floodplain ...
CGGCAGTGAGTCCATCATTACGAATAGGCACTCGGCCCGATCCGCAATACCGGCTGCTTTCTGCTCCTTGTCCTCGGCCAGCGCCGCCGACATCTCCCGGTCCCGCCATGCAGTAAGCTTGACCTTTAGATCGTCGATGTCCATTGCGGTCATCTGGTTAACCAGCTTAATGAGTCCCTGTCCGATCTCGCTGCCGAGCACATGGCAAGCGCGGCCCTGAGCGATAAGCTTGAAGGCTAGGCTGACAAGCGGTGCAACGTTACGGCATAGGATAGCATCCTTTGCAGTTACGATTTCGAGCATCTCATTCATCGTAACATCGAACTCGTCGCCGTTAGTATTGGTATCGGCAACCTCGAAGTACGGCACGATCGACTTGACCGACTTAGCAACGACCTTGCTGCAACGGTAGCTGACATTCAAGTACATTTCGACGCACTTGAATTCCTTCTTGATGATGTCCATGGCATCATTGCTAGCGCCCGTGAAGCCGTAGATGGCCTGCATTGGATCGCCTACGAAGAACCCGCGCGTGTTAGAGTGGAACGACCGGCGCACGATCTCCCGGCGCACGGGGTTAGTGTCCTGCGACTCGTCTACAAAGATATAGTCCTGCTTGAACCAGCTCAGGTTCAGAGCCAGCGGCATGAACAGCATATCGTCATAGTCGATATGACCTTCCTTTGCAGCGTCGTAAGACGCCTTCATCAGCTGGCGGGCATAGGTGATAGCTTGTGCGACGTCGGCTTCCTCGTTGTCCAGGCTGAGGTCCTGATGCTCGATGATGTCGTAGTAGGCCTGCGGCTCAGACGGCTTCAAGATACCAACGCCTTCACCTTTAGCGTAGGCAACCAGCTTGACCACAAATGCCGAGTAGAGAATGAACTTCTCCTCATCGACCATCATCTTGAACAGCTTGCGGCACTTGCCCGTATCAGGCTTACCCTGAAGCTTGACACCTTTGTTGTCAAGGTACCGGCGAAAGAGGCCAAGACCATGCGAATGAAAGGTAGCAACACGAACGTTCGCGAACGACCGGCCCGTCTCTTCTTCGAGGAACTTTACCTTCTGCTTCATGTCCTCCGCGTTCTCACGGTTGAACACAAGGTACAGGACCCGCGCTGACGGAATGATATAGGGGAAGCTGCGGAGGATAGAGGTCGACTTTCCCGAGCCCGCAACCGAAATCAGGTTAGCACAACCCGAACCATGCGCGACATAGTGGAAGAAGTCGATGTTGTTTTGTGAAGGGATAAACTTGCTTAACATGACCTGCTCCTAAATTTTAGGGGACTGAATCCGGCCCCTTAACAACGTAAAGCAAGTATACCCCTTCACTTCTGATATTGCAAGCGTTACTTATAGCTTATTCTTAAGCAGATGGAGCAATTTATCTAAAGACCTGTCGATGCCCTTTAGAGACTCAGCAATACGCATCAAACTAACCGCAGCCGATAGGATCGCTTGATGTTGTGTGACTTCATCGGTTAGGCGCTTGTCCATCACATCACCTGATATAGGCTACGAGTGGTGGGGTGCTTCTTCAGACGCTTGTCTGAAATCAGGCCGTGAACAGTGCTCGAGGCAGTGTTCTCAGCATACTTGTTTTTAACAAACCATTCCTTGGCAAGGTTATAGGAGAACTCGTTCATCTTGTTCTGCTTAAGATACTTAATGAACAAGTCCTTAGCCGTACCTTCACGATTCCTGTGAACCGAATGCGGTGCACGGGTGTTCATCTTAGCGTTCTGTAGAACAGGCATACCCGCCTCTGTCACTCGGATACCAGTGTTCTTCTCGACTACCTTCATAACCACAATGAAAGTGTCCAAGTCAGCGATCTCCAGGCAGATACGGTACTTTTGGGTCATTGAAACTCCTGTTTTAGGGTGCAAATAGGGTAAGCTGAAGCGTACGCTGATGTCAAATGATTTTATGCATACAGATCCTCAATGAAAAGAGGCCGAGCGTGAATATTGGGCAACTCCCAGTCCTCGAGAAGATCATAGAGATCGGCAACTGCTTCGAACTCAGTCTGACCATACCCTACAAGATCACCAGGCTCATAATCTGAGGTAGTCGCAGACCAATCCATATCACGGTATGGAATCGGCGGATAGTTGAAGCTTGTGTTGATCACGATACGACCCTTTCTATGATATCAGCAGTGATAGTAACATTGTCAGCGGCCATGGTCCCACGCCAAATGAACCCGCATACAGTAGTATCAACAATTGGATCCGGGTTCCAGATGTAGTAGAACTCGTGGGAAGTGGTCGCCATAGCAGACCTCAGACACCGATCGGCCGCCGATTGCGCGTCTGCTTTGTTCATGTAGACGATGTCGTTGTATTCATACAGCTTCATGGAAACTCTCCCGACCCGTAACGTATACGGGCAGTCACAACATAATGTGGGACTTGCTCAGTACGATGCCACACATCTCCGAACAAAAAGAACCATCCTATCGAGCGTCGCTGATAGAAGTTTGTCTCTTTAACTTTGTCACGCACGACCTCCATTTGAAAAGTATAGGTGTCGTTTTTATCTGGACCATCAACATAGACAGTCACGCCCGCAGTTTTGAACTCGTAGGCTGTGGTCATTGCTCTACTCCCGAACGGTATCAAGTATCCTCTGAAGTAACGATCCATCCAAACGATCTCCACCGCTCGTATGTAGGCTGCCAACCTACGTTAGCAGTACACATGAGCGTGACCACACGTGGCGTGTTCCCGCCGCCGCCGGGTATACGGGTCATATACTCCGGCGTAACCGGCCAGCAGCGATCAAGACGGAGCATGTCGTACGGGAATGTTCCTGTACCTGCCACGTCAAACTGAAAGTCGTACAACTGACGAATGTGCGGAGAGGCAGAACGACGGAGAATGTAGGAATGTTTCGGGTTGAGGCTAACCCGTGAAGCTAGGGCGCGTGTGAACATGAACAGGCTCCTTTTAGGAAGGGGTGGGGTAGGGTTCAGACAGTGTAGCCTGTCACGGCCGCTGAGTGCAAGGGTTAAATTGTTTCATCTTTAAAGAACTTGAAATTAGTTTCAGCTACATCAACTTCAGCATTGATGAATTTAAGCCAATTTTTGAAGGATTGGATTTGGATTTCGCGTTCGTTAGAGAGTTGAAGCCATCTTTGATAATGTTCTTGACCGAGGGGGGTAGTAGTCAATTCTTGATAATTGAATAGCTTGGCAGTATTTTTTGGAAGGTCAATAGGTTCTCCTTGAGCACGCTTTTTAGCCTTAGATTTCTTGACTGCTTCGAGGTTGGCTAAACGTTTACGCTCTTTCTCGTCAGTAATATTATCGAACTGCTTATATACCCGAGGACGTCCAGTTCTAGGGATGACCACACTTGGTGTGGTTGGTGTGGTCGATTTATCCATATCTGGTGGATAAACTGGATTAGGATTTGGTTTGAGACTTCTAGCTTTACTTAATCTATCACTTTCGATTTGATAGTTAAGACGCGCTATCTGGTCTGGAGTAAGTAGATTTTTAACCATGGTGGTAGTATAGCAAGAAGATAGGGTAAGAGGCAAATGATTTTTGTGAGATAATATGGGATTCATATTATGGTCAGTTAACTAAATAAGTCCTTTGCATGGTATAGGGGTCATATATGAAACATATTATGACTATGACCTATTATGACTATTACATCTTAACTTCTAAGAGAGTTGTTTGCCTTTTCTTAGAGGGTCATAATTACTAGTCATAAAACTCAATAAGTGCTCTTAAAGTATTAAACTATTATATTATATATATCTATGCTATATGGTATATGTATTGGACAATATTATGACCATCACCTAAATATGCCCCGTTTTCATTCGTCTTTATCTAATATTGATCATCACTTTAATCAGTTGCCACGAATAAAATTCTCAAACCGGATTTCCGGGCGCAATTTCACCCGAATGTGGTCATGCCTGAGCAATTTATGCCTGAGCAAGGACGTGCCTGAGCACATGCCTGAGCAACGTGCCTGAGCAACCTTCAAAATCTTAGCAGATTTTGAATCTGCATCCATCATGCCGTCATATTTCTGTCATATTGCAGCTCGCGTGCAGTTTCACATCATGTGGCACGTCTCGTGATAAGACCTACTAGATGTGGCCCACTGGATGTAGTGGGTTCAGTTATGCAACTATACTGCATCTGGGGTGCATCTTGCAAATGATTTTTGCAGACTGAGTCAGTATTGATGCGAGACGAATGTTCCGTTGCGAATGATTCTTAATTGCAATCGGAATCGAGACCCCGCCCTCCCTGCGTCCCGGCGGCGAACCCGGTCTGTCGCTGCGGTTTTGCAGCGTAAGAATAGTATACACCATTGCGCCGGTGATTGCAAGCGAAATTAACGGGCGTTAAGTACCCCTAACATCGCAATTTTATGAGCCAAGGTTTTTGTTGCCGGGTACCCCGTGATCGAGTACAATGGGACCCACAAGAGCAGCCCGGTCGGGTTGCTCGCGGGGTGCGCATGGTGCGCACCGCACGCACAAAACGCACCCCGCCACGCGGGTTGGCGTGGTTGGGAGGTGCAGCACTAAAGGTGTATTTATGACCGACTACAGCACAATGAACAAGGCTCAGTTGCGGGCCGTGTTCGCGGAGAAGGCCCTGTCGTACGAGGGGCTGAACGTCGAGGGTATGCGCGCGAAGCTGGCCGAGTTGGAGCCCGCTGCGGAGCAGGTGCTGAACGAACCGGATTTGACGGTCGTTGAGCTGGCCCTCGAGCAGGCTCCTCCTGCGCCGACCGTGCCGATTGCACCGCCGGTGGTTGTCGCTCGCGCCGAGCAGAATGGCGTGAAGCAACCCTCGGTTGGCACGATCTGCAGGCAGATCTGGGACCATTGCGATACGGTCTACGAAGCGGGCGATATGCCCAAAGCGAAGGCCGTGCGGTCGTGGGGAGCAGGTCGGCTGGATGACACTACGATGACCATCCAGTTCTACCGCTGGCGGAAGTTCCGCGGCATCAGCGGTAGGCAGGCCTGATACGGGGCGGGGGAGCAATCCCCCGCTTCGCGCTTTCGGCCGGGGTCGTGCGGGAACATTCCTGCACGATCCTGGCCGATTTCTTTGATTTTGCAGCGATACGGCAGGATTCGCCGTAGATGCGAATGATAATTAGTTGCAGACGAAGTCCAGACCCCGGACTCCTACTGTCCCAACCGGCTGGCTGGTCTGTCGTGTCGCTCTTGCGACCGTGTAAGCATTATACCCCGAACCAGGCGTTGAGTCAAATAGATTTTTTAGGGATCACGCTGTGTATTTATAGACTCCGTAGTTCGATTTTTAAACCGCTCTAGGATCCCCATATTTGCTCGTACAGCGAAAGATGCAAAAGAAGGGACGGGTCTCCCACCTCGTATTCAACGCGCTTAAAATAATTCGGTCAGGACCGCATTTTGAGCTTGCATGGTTGTGGGAATCGCAGTACAATGGGACCACCAAAGACGGAGGGTGCGCCAAACACACCCACCACCGCAACTCTCGCCTGGTATACACCGCGCACCCCTACGGGGTCGCACTTGCCAGCCTCGAGGTTCGCCGTTGGTGTGGGTTGTAGGTTAGCCCCTTCGCCTTTGGCCCTCTAATAGGAGAGCTAAATGCTGCAAACACCGATTGAGTACGTCGCGCAATTGCTCGACATTTGTGACGGCGAACTTCCTGCCGCCTACGACTTCTTGCGCCGTGCGCGCGGCCACTTCAAGAGCGTTCCCACGAGGTTTTGGGACGCTTGCGAGGTCGAGCTGGACGGTTACGAAGAGATCGTGCCAGACGACGACAACTACCAGCCTCCAGAGGGCTAAAACAAAATTCAGGGGGCAGCGAGAAATCGCTTGCCCCCTTCGGCGTCAGCGGCTATAATGGCTGCACACAAGAGAGAAGGTGCTACATGCAAGTTCAGTTCGTTTTCGAAAAGGCCACCAAGAACGCTTGGCGGTATCGTGCGGCCAACGCGGTCGTGATTCCGGGGTACAACACCCTCTACATCGCGCAGATCGCGGGGCGCGAGCCGCCCACGCGACTGGAGGTGAACATCGTGATCCCAGCCACGGAGAGCTAGGACGGTCAGGCCCCTCGCGAAAGCGACGGGGCCTTTCCGCGTCAGCGACAACCAGAGGAGAGCTACATGCTAGAGTTTGAAGAGGCGTTCCGGGCCGTCCTGCCGGACTTGATCGTCTACACGACGATCACGCTTTACGCGGTCCTCGGCTTGATGGCCACGGGCATCATCCTGGAGCGGTTCGTCAATCGCGTGCGGCGATGACCGAGGACCAGGCCGAGCGGATCGCCGAGCGGGAGATGGATCGGCTTGATAGCCGGTTCATCCGAGGTCACATCCATCAGGCCGAGTACGACAAGGCCGTGAAGGAGATTGAACGGATGGTTGAGCGGCGCACAAGCCGCGCTTGGAGGTGAGACGAAGGGGTACCCCGCCATGGAGGTACCCCTTCTCAATTCTCTGCTGTACGAGGTACCCCTTGGGGAATTTTCGCGAATGCGAGGCATTCGCATCCGTTGAACGGATTACCTTCCCGGCGTCCGAGGTTTATTGTACCGCTCGTCTGGATGTATTATACGAGAAAGTTCGAGGCGGGTCAACTGATTTCTCAGCGACCCGCCGAACTTTCTTTTAGACCTCCGCGTATTTCATTACGAGGTGCTCCGCGACCTTGATCTTCTCGGCGTAGGCCTTCTTGAGCTTGGCCGGGGCGCTGCTCGGGAGACTAGCGGCGAGGCGCTGGAAGCGGCGCCGATACTCGAGTGCGTCCTCGAGGTTGAGGATCTCCTCGGGAGGCGTGAAGGTCGTGACGGTGGACGGTGTGGTCATTTGCTCTCTCCTTGTGTGCAGTGAGTATACTAAAAAAGGGGCTGGACATCCAGCCCCTTTTTCAGATTTCTCAAAAGATTTCGGCGCGAACCTCTCGGCGACGTTCGTCCTGGAGGCCGACAATGCGACCGATCTTCTTGATCGCCTGGGCCACAGTCTTGGCGTGATGAATGTCAGCCGATTCGCTGACGTAAGCTAGTTCCTCGGCGATTTCGTCATCGCTCCAGCACTCGACCAGAAAGTCCCAGCCGTCCTTCTCGTAGTTCGCCAGGGCGTGAGCCTTGACCGCCTCAACCATCTCTTTCATCGTAGCCATTTTCTCTCTCCTGTTTTGGTTTGACGATTATACCAACTCACGAAGTCGATGTCAAACTAATATTCATGCCCGACCAACATGCCTGACGTGCCTGAGCAAACATGCCTGACGTGCCTGAGCAAGTCTCGGGGTCCTCGGGTCGGGTCGGGTTTCTGCACGCACCGCGCAATATTGCAGTTGCAGTGCAACTGCAACTTTCCAGTGTAAAGTTGCACGGACACTGCAGAATCATTTTATGACCTTACCCCGTGGATGGTTACTTTTCGATACCTGCACGCAGCGTGCAAATTGCACACTGAGTGCACATTGTAGCATAGGTTCACAGTGTTAAGCAATGCATATTTTTGCAATGCGCCTTTGCGTTTTTGGGCTTTACGTACACTGGACGTATGTGCTACCATGGGGTTGCGAGTTGATACCTTGCGCGGCGGGGGCAGGCGCTGATTTGGGCATGGTGCGTGCAAATTCCACGCAGATTTTGCACTCCCTGCGTCCGCGGGGTAAACCGCGTCTGTCCGCTACGCTGTAGCGGTAACGCAAGGTACCATATGCACCCTATGGTGCAAGTAAAAAGTGACGTAAGATTATTGCGTATTTGGGTGCAAATATGGGATTTTTATTAGCATTATTTACTTGCATGGTTTTAGGGCATTTAGTACTATACGTATGTTAAGCAAACAACTTACACAAGGTGTGCTAAATGCTAAATTACACTAACAGTGCAAATTGGTGCGTGCGCGTACTAATTGCAGGGGTAATGCATAGGTATTACGTACCCACCGCACAAGGTGCACTAACACTGCACAAAAACTACGTTAAGCTAGGGTTTGCTAGCAAGGTGTATGCATACAAAGCGCAAATTGCACATACCGTGCCAAAACCCCGTTACAATACCGTAAAGTAGGAGCATATAATGTGCAAATATGTAGTTGCAGAGCTAGTGCCAATAGATGGTGGTGCGACCCGCATGGTTATTTGGGGTAGGGGTAATACTGCACACGACGCGCAACAAGATGCGCTGCAAGCGTACCGTAAAGAATTTGCAGGGTGCGTGGAAGTAGATGAACTTACTAGTTACCAAAAGTTAGTAGATGGTACCGAGGACGCTGGTAACGAAATGGTAACTAGCGAACTTTACGTACCCTAAACAAATTGCAGTGTGCACCAATTTGCGTGCACACTGCATTTTTGCGTACAAGCGAACGGCGGGGTGTGCTGGTACCTAGGTCGCACCTTTTTTGGTTGCGCTGTAGCACCCCTTAAAACCGTTTTAAACGCCAACTTACTTTTGGGAACTACCCCAAAAACACCACATTACTTTTAGTAACCAAAAACTGGAACGCAAATAGTTATTGCGCATTAAGGTGCAACAACGCAATAATAGTTCGGTACAAACTAACGCTTTTTTGTTGCACCCCTTGGTGCACCAACGTATAACAACAATGCACCGCACGCAATTACGCGGGGTGCAGCACCCTAAAGGGGTTTAAAATGCAAAGCGTTACCAAGCAAAATGAAACCCGCGCTATTGCTGCATATTTGCGCGCACGCGCAATGGGTAGCAACGCAGCACAGTTGCACATTGCAAGCAAGTTGCTGCTAACCAACCATACCGCCAAAGCGCGCTTTGCGCGTGCGCATAGCAAGTGCTACGCGGGGTTAGCTGAAGTTGCAGCACACATGCAGTTTAACCAAAACCCCGCGTTTGTTGCTGCACACGAAGTGCAAAATGAGTACCTTGCGCTACGCACCATTGTGCGCACGCGCGGTGCATATACCCCATACCGTGAGTTTGCGTAAGGTATGCAAATAGGTGCGCGCATGGTGCGCGCACCTACCTACCTACACTAAAGGTGCAAAATGTTTAATTGGTTTTTTGACAGGCTTGGTGCAAATAGTGACGCTGGTGCTGCAAAGCGCATACAGCATTATGCACGCAAGCTGCAAGTACAGCAAGCGCGCCAGCGTGTAAAAGATGCACGCACCGCGCGCAAGCGTGCTATTGCTGCGCAGCGTGCTATGTTGCACACCCCGCGCACATACGACCTAGGTAACGCTAACGTGGTAGCTATGCGCACCGAGGTGGCAAATATACGTGCTGGTATTAACCCCATTATGCAGGGTTAGTGCAACAATTGGGTGCACGCATGGTGCGTGCACCCTACTACCTACACATACAAGGCAAATACAATGTGGTGTGCAATTGTTACCGATGGGTGCAAGTTTACCGATAAAAGCCCGGTAGCTGCAATAACCCTAGCTACTGGCAGTTCGTATGCAAGTTGCTGCGCTGCTGCGCTACGTGCGTATAATGACACGCTGTATGCAGAAAACTGCACCTTTGCGCAAATGCTGCGCAATTATGCAGACAGCGGGCAACGAGTTGTGGTTTTTGAGCTAGTACTATAGGTAGTAGTTCCTAAAGGTTACAACCGCCACTTGTAGGGTACTACAGGTGGCGGTTACTATTTGTGACCACCCCTATGTATGGTGGTAGCCAGGGGTGGTATATATGGAATTTGCACACGCCAGGCGGTCGGCCTTGAAAAATATGGGATCTCAATTTTAGGGTACTATCCCTCTGTTAATCATCCACCCCCTGGATCATCTAAATATGGAACTTTACCTCCGTATACTACCAGCCAATCATGGAATTTCAACGATACCTCCGTAAAGTTATTTTAAAAATCACTTGCTTCTCAGCGCCTGATGTGCTATACTACAAAAACTAAACAACAGGAACTTTCTAGCACACCAACCCAACCAGACACAGGAGCCTAACAAATGTCCCTCCGCTCACCCTTGTACGGTGACACGTTCACCAACCTGCGCCAGGCCGGCGACAACATCGGCGAGAAGCGGGACTGTGCCGTGATCGCGACGGCTGTGGTCACTGGACTTCCGTATGATCCCGTCCATACCCTGTTTCATTCGTTCGGTCGCCGGAACCGTTGCGGTACGCCGATGCCAGTCACCCACCGTGTCCTGGCCCATCTTAACCACAAGCTGCATGACATTACGAAGTTCTTCTCTCCGTCCAGTGTCCGCTCTCTCGCTCCGCAACTCCCCTCCAAGGGAAAGTTCCTTATCCGGACGCGCGGACACATTGTTGCTGTTGTGGACGGATTTGTCCATGATTGGTCGTCGATGCGGAAGCTGTATGTGCAGTCCATCTATCAGGTCCTCACCACCGACGAAACCGAGAGCGATCCCTTCCTGATCTCCAAGCCCTCCGCGCCCACCCCTCGCCTGCGCCGCTTCAGCATTGACACGTCTCGTCCGACGTATGCGGTACACGAGATCGCTCACAACCTTTGGAGCATGGAGCAGAACTCCATCAGCAATGTGGTCAGTCCTCTTGACCGCAAGCGTTACCTCTCTACGTTCCGTGCCAAGGTGGTTGCTGAAGCACAGCTCCATGGTATCCACAAGACGACGGCGTCAGTTCAGGTGGGCAAATGGCTGACCGCAAATCTGTAAGGATACGCAAGAACAACGTTCGTAGATTAAATTCTCGATCTGTTCAGATTGGAGAAAGATACGGACGTCTTGTAGTAATCGGAGAACCAGAATGGCACGCCCATTATTTAAAGCGGCGAGTCATTGTTCAATGCGACTGTGGGAACCAAAATGAAGTTTACGCTTTCACACTTAAAACTGGTGGCTCAAAGTCTTGTGGATGTCTTGTATCAGAGACAGGTAGGGCTAGAGGTCTTGAACTGATAGGAGAGACATTCAGCTTTCTCACTGTAACTGCTAACGAGTATAGTGATGGTATCAGATGGTTACATTGTGATTGCGTATGTGGAAATAAGGTTCGAGTGCGATCAAGTGGAGTCTTAAGTGGAAGTACTAAGAGTTGTGGATGTTTCCGTACGGCTTCTAAAGGTTATCCAACAACTGTTATCACTTATACAGAGGCAAAAGCCAAAGGTCTAAGACACTACTTCACAGGTAAACCTTGTAAACATGGTCATATGTCAGCTAGACACACAATCAATAGCATATGTATCGAATGTAATCGAATCAGTGCTTTCAAACGTCTACAACATAAGCGAGCATCATGCCCCGACCCGTAACCGACCCGAATGACTTTGTAAACCCACTGTGGTTACAGCTACCATCGGGGAAATTCTTGCTTACGCTACCCTATTTACGGGGTGCCATAGCGGTACAACGTAACAGCGGGTACCATAACCCCTATGGCCCCGGCCCCGCTTTAGCGCAGTATAATTATGGATACCAGAATGAAATAAATGGCAGGCATGACGAAATTCAGCTCCCGCCTCTCCCTAAATAATACTTGCCATCAGCGTTCTGATGCACTATACTTTGTAACACGCTCACGGGTGTCTATTGACCTCACACGGTAGATCTGTGAGACATCCCTTCCGGTGGGGTAGATGACCACACAATACACCGGACTCTCCGGTCCTGTCCGATAGATAGACGACCATTGTGATACGCAGCTTTCCAGCTGAGTTTAATCCTTTGGCGTTCAATCCGTCGGGCAGGGCCACCTAACCATTGGCCAGTGGAGCTCGCTGCTCTAGCATGGCTTAGAGCAGCGGGTGCCCAACATGAAGAAAGTAGCGGACGATAAAACTATTCTTGATGTAGAAGCTTGGGCTGATGTTATTGAACATGCTATGTTCATGCTTTCTCCAGATATTAAATTGCATGTATTATCAATATTGGCTGAAAGGATTAATACTCCAGGCCCTATGTTTGAGACTGCTCAAGAAATAATAGATAAAACAAATTGGACAACATTAGATAGAGCACAAAAATTAAGAGCTTTAGTAATTCAGATTTTCTATCGAAGAGTTACTAATAATATGTCTCCAGAAGATGGAGGTAAGTTGTTATTTGGAATCCAACGTTATGGAACTGGAAGTTGTAGTCTTTTAGAGTATATTCATAATAATGTTCGACAAGAATCGCCTCTCCGAGATTGGAAGAAATTTAAGGTAAATTTTTATACATGATACTCGGTTTTACTGGTACTCAATATGGAATGACGCCCTATCAGGCGTCTATGTTTGTTACATATATCCATAAGTTTACTGTGGATGAGTTCCATCATGGTATGTGTATAGGTGCAGATGAGTTGGCTGAAAGACTGGTACGCAAGAATTTTCCTAACGTTACTATTCATGGCCATCCGCCAAAGATCTCGGCTAAGAAGTCGAGAACGAGTGAACCCAACGTTATCTACCCGCCGAAAGATTACTTGGTTAGAAACCATGATATCGTGGATGTTAGTCATCTGCTTATCGCAACGCCCTTCACTTTCAAGGAACAGGTTAGATCTGGAACGTGGAGTACTATAAGGTATGCGTGGCAACAGAATGTTCCTGTATATATTATAACCCCGAGTCCACAATGAACTACGTTCTAATAATTGTTAACATCGTTTCCACAGGAATGAATGTTAGTCATGTATATGTGGACACAATGGCATCATGCTCTCACATCTTGAATGAGACTAGAAGTATGATGCAAGATGTAAGTCCTAATTCGATTATCAATATGCGATGTATGAGTGTTAAACCTCTTACCCCTACACCATCTCTAACACCTCAGAGGCGATGATGCTGCCCCTCAAAAAAGCTGATGCACTTTCGATGAAGTCCCCGGCCGAGGCCGGAATCCAATTTCTTGCAGAGGACGTTGTTGTTCTTAAAATCAACGCGGATGGAACCATCTGGCTTAATCCAGACATTCCGCAGGATGATATGGTCAAAGCCTTTGTTGAGGCACTCAGGCCTCATTTTCTTGCCTTACGATGACCAAAGTATACGACAAGATGACAGTGGCGGAGATACGCGAGAAGCACGGCGCGTTCATGGACAAGTTCGGACGCGACGTGAAGGTCGCGTGGCCGACCGTCTACGCTTTGCTCGAATGTCTCCCTTCCCTTGCCGACGAGATCGAGCGGATGCGAGCCGTATGTGAAGCGGCGAAATATGTACACGACAGGTTCAAGCGCGACCTCGACCAAGGCTATCAGACAAAGGACAAAGTGTTCGCCGTTGAAGTACTTGGCCGCGCACTCGGGGAGGCGAAGGATGACTGACATCGTTAAGCGGCTGCGGCGTGAGGGCGATTCCTGCCGGGACGTATGCAATGCGCTAGAGACGGCAAACGTTATGCAGGAAGCCGCCGATGAGATCGAACGACTGCGGATGGCGCTGCGGGCAGCGCGACCGTTCGTAGATATTTATCCGGTAATGGTGCTGGTCAACGACGCACTCGGGGAGGCTGACAATGGCCTGGATCATCCTTGATAAGGCAAATCATGGTCAACATAAGAAATAAAGGTCAGAATGGCGAGCGAGAAATTGCTACTCTATTGAACGGTATTCTAATTCTGACGATGCGGGAGCTAGGGTACGATGAGAAGGATGTGGTCAAAGCTGCTGCATCTGTCCAACGTAATCAAAACCAATCAGCAGTTGGTGGCGGAGATCTGATTAATACATTTGGGCTATCCGTCGAAGTTAAGCGTCAGGAGACTCTTAACGTAGAAGCTTGGTGGCGGCAGTGTGTTACTAGTGCCCAGCGAAATAATGAATGGCCAGTGCTACTATACAGACAGAACAATAAGGCCTGGCATTGCAGAACTTTCCTATACGCTATGCTACCTGATAGTTCACAGATTCCAGTAGTAGCTGATTTGAGTTATATCTATTTTCAGCAATGGTATCGAGCTTGGATTAAAGTTAAGCTCCATGAAGGACATGAGGTCAGAACATGACTGAGGAACTTCAATTGCTATGGTATGTTCTTTGTGCGATTGCTTTTATACTTGGTTGGATGCAGATTCCTTTACATATTAGATCTATTATTCTAATGTATATTGTAATGCTTCTATTAGAAATCACTAAAAGTATTATTCTAATTACTTGTGTGCCAGTGGTGGCATTCTCTGTTGCGCTGTATTCTGGAATCAAAAATTCTTGGGTAGGACTGACTACTTTACACAAGAAGGTTCCATCGTTTAAACGGCGATGAATATTCTTAAAATATTCGCTTGACAACTCTTTTAGAATCCTGTATAGCGGGGAAATCTATTTGCGGGGTAATGGTATGATTCCGGGTGATCATAATCTAGACCTCTATCGGGGCGATACCGGACGCTGGCAGTTTAAACTTTGGGCAGACGCTGCAAAGACAGATCCAGTAAATTTGACTGGCTGTACTGCTACAGCGATGATCAGAGACAGAGTCCCTTCTAGTACATTCCAGATGGAAATGACTTGTACTGTAACCACACCCAATATCATTGATATGGTATTGACGGCTACAGCTAGTCGTGACTTGCCTTCTACTGGTGTTTGGGATATCCAGATCTCTTGGCCGGGTGGAGATATCTCAACCTTTCTAAAGGGTACGGTTAAGGTCACAAACGATGTAACCTTCGTTGGAACTACCGCACGAAGATTGGCGGCTGTCCATGAGTGAACTTATTGACGTCGTTACTTTAGAAGGTCAAGCTATCATTGTTGATGTGATAGCTGCTCCTGTTCCAATTCTAGCTGTTGATGCAATTACTCCTCCACCACCTATTATTCATATAGAGATAATCCCGGCTATAAGTGGTGGAGGTGGTGCTCCGACAGGCCCGGCCGGCGGTGCGTTGTCTGGCACGTATCCTGATCCGGGTTTGGCGGTTGCCTATCTGCCGCTCAGTGGCGGCTCCATGACTGGTGCATTGCAGACGACCGACATAACTGCCACCTATCTGTCTCTGCGCGGTACCTATGTCGGTATTGACCTTCGCAAAAACGACAACGGGGCGGGACTGAAAAACTGGCTGTTGCAAACGCAGTCCAGCGGTGCGATGCATCTCGACTCTTACGATGACGGTTTTTCGGGAGTACTAAAGACGTGGTCGTTTAACCGGGACGGCACAACGACGTTTCCCGGAAATGTTACTGCGCCCAATATTGTTCCCATCACTGTGGGAACCACGGCACCATCATCGCCTGGTGTAGGTGATGTTTGGATTGATACTAACTGAGGAGATAGGATATGGCTGTTCAACTTGGCGTTCTCACACGTAACCGCCGTCTCGACAGTATCGAAGTCGAGCTAGGCACAACGCCTGTTCTGACCATGTGGACCGGCGCACTCCCTGCCAACTGTGCTGCGGCGAACGCAGGCACAGCCATCGTGACGATTACTTTGCCGAGCGATTGGATGGCGGCGGCGTCGGGTGGCACCAAGACGTACACGCCGACATGGTCGGTTCCATCGGCCACGGGTGGTGGCACGGTGGTTCATTTCCGCATCAACAAGACTGGTGCTGGTAGCTGTGAGATGCAGGGCACCTGTGGCATTGGCACGGGCGACTTGCAGTTGGATAATACTAATATCACTGCGGGTCAGACTGTGACGATCACTGGCTTTACGCTCACGGACGGAAATGCCTAGGTGGCAATTCGCGATGACCTTGTGGGCATCGATTCTAGCGATATGTCGAATGACGATAAGCGGCTGGCACGATATCGTACTAAGACACGCGCGCTGATCGATGTCATTCAAAACGGTGCGGGACCCCTCGCACCGTTGCTTCGTCGCGGCTATGAGCATAAAGGCCACCATTATAATATTCTTGAAATCTTGGAGGGACCGCAGCATCAACTGATCTTCGGCGTCGAGGTCAACGGCACAAAACACACAATCCACATCGTCAATCCGCCAGTAATTCCGCGTGAGCCCACGGGCGACGAACGCATCGACATGCTGCAAGCGGTGCGCGAGATGTTGGAAGGCTTCGGCGCATGACTATTTATTATCGCGCCTATGGCGACACGGCTGATAGCAGCGTTCAGGCGCAAAGTACAACTTACTCAACTGCTCGCGCATCAACCGCAGCGACGATCTCGACTGACACCACAGCCGCAATCGGGCAGATGTTTCAGTTGAGCAATCACAATATCTTTCAGCAGTTTGTGATTTTCAATACTAGTACGTTTCCAGCAGGCAGCAGCAACGGGTCACTCTCGCTGCGATCTTCGTCTGGTGCGTCAGTTCTTGGCGACTTTATAGAAGCCAGTATCGCTACAAGTGCGGCTAATAAGATCGCTGGTACTTCCATTCCTGCGTCGCTTGGTTCGGTCGCGATACCGAACTCATCAGGAATTCTTTTGTCGATGGCCTTGTCAGGAACGGTCCCTGTCGGCGCGACAACAACCTATTTGATTTCCAGCCGTAATGAGCGGCTGGGGACCGCTCCAACTGGGGCGGAGGCGGGCTATACTTACCTAGCTGATACGGCTGGCACGACCAATGATCCATATCTGGCTGTCGTCGGCGGCACTTCGTGGGTCTATGTCGGGCGCGGCACCAACGTCGAGACCACCAGCACCACGCACACGCTGACTGAGCCTGCCGGTGTCGTGGCGGGCGATCTGTTGGTTGCGTGCTTTGGTTTTCGGTCATCGGTCGCAAGTAATTACAACACGCTGACTGGCTGGACGTTGGTCGCCAATGCCCAAAGCGGCAATACCAATACAAACAACAGCGCTGTTCCATCCGTTCGGATGGTCTATTGCATTCGCGGCGCATCGGCACCGTCCTATGCCTTCACGCTCGTTGATACGCCAAGTGTCGCCATAGGCCGCGTCGTTGCCTATCGCAACGTCCACCAGACGACCCCGAAAGATGCTCATGCCGTAAGCTCAACGGCGACCGCCATCACGGCCTGTTCGTGGACGGGAATAACGACGACGGCGGACGATGATTTGATCGTGGCGATGACTGCCGGTGGACAGGAAGGAACGTGGTCCAACTTTGCCGCTACCGATCCAGCGACCAGCAGCGGCACGACAGTTGACAGCGCGCTCGATCCGATCTTCGGGCAATGGTTGGAACGGTCAGACATACAAACAACCACGGGCGTTGACACGTCGCTGGCAATCTTTGATGCGATCAAGCAAACGGCGGGAGCGACCGGCAATTTTACGGCGACGACCACTATTTCTGCCAGTAATTATCTCATTGCGTGTTCATTCAAGCTCGCGCCAACGGTTGCGGGCAGGACTGGCACACTTTCTCAAACTCTTGCTCCAGCAACGCTTGCTGCAACAGGCGCAGTCACAACGCCGGAACGCTTCGGCTCGCTGAATTCAACGCTTGCTCCAGCGACATTAGCGGCAACAGGCACGGTTCTCGTTCGGGGCCAATTGGGTGGAGCGGGTGGCGGCGCGGGCATCGCCTTCCGGTCATCCAATTTTATCTCTCTTGCAAATCACACCACGACAACCGTCAATGCGCCTGCTGGAATTGTCGATGGCGATATTCTGGTCGCGTCGTTCTTCTCAGGTCAGCCAACGGCAGTACTTACGCCAACGCCGCCTGCGGGTTGGACTGAATTAGGTACGGCACTACAGACCGCCAGCGGTTCAACTCTCGCCAAGCTGTTCGTCTTCTGGAAGCGGGCCGCGAGCGAGCCCAGCAGTTATCTATTCGATCACACCAGCACCAACACGACATGCATCATCAAAGCGTATTCGGGATGCAAGGTTACAGGATCGCCATTCGGCGCTTCGCTCGACACGACCGGGACAGGCACAGTCACCAGTAGCGCAGGCATCACGACGACGGCGGCAAATTCAATTCTGCTATACGAAGAACAACTGTTTACGACGGGTGGGCAATCACCGCCCACCGGCATGACGGAGCGGCACGACACCTACATCTATTCCGCTGATGAATTGGTCTCTGCCGCAGGCGCTACAGGAACACGCGGCCACACCACCAACAACGCGGCCAGTGGCGGCTGGGCCATCCGCCTGTTTGAATTGTTGGCCGAGCCGGTAGGTGTTGCCGGTTGTCAGTTCGACAATCTGACACTCAGCGGCACCGGCACGACCGGTGCTACGCCGCCTACGGACTACGGCACCCTGACAGCAACGCTGGATGCGTTGACTTCAACGGCCACCGGCAAGGTCGAAGTCAAGGGCCAGTTGGTGATGACGGGCGCGGCCCCCACCACGCCATCGACCAGTCTGCTTACGTCCTATACACCGCCTTCGATCCGCAACGATTTCGACGGCGATGTCGGCTTCCGGTTTGCCGTCACCACGAACACAGACATCAACTGGCTGGGTTGCTACGTCGCCACGGGCAACAGCGGCTCCCACACCGTCAATCTCTACAATCACGATACGCAAACGCTGTTGCGCACGGCGTCGGTCAACATGACCGGCAAGACGGCGGGCACCTATTCGTGGAC
>Ga0137436_1000221_pt1 | contig 18370 bp, 19 predicted proteins | sample EasRivERMGT119_2_FD_102328 | JGI IMG/M metagenome (GOLD analysis project Ga0137436, IMG submission 102328) | Soil microbial communities from meander-bound floodplain in the East River, Colorado, USA - East River MetaG ERMGT119_2 | ecosystem: Environmental > Terrestrial > Soil > Floodplain ...
CCCGGTGGACACCCAAGCGGGGGTAGCAGTACAGTCGCGCCCTATGACAGCGGCCTCTAAAGTAGGGCAATCCAGGGCCAAGACCGGGGGTAGACGCCCCGGCACCCCCAACAAGACCACCCGTGAATTCCGGGTGACGATCCAGGCGTTGCTCGACGCAAACCAAGAGAACATCGGCAAATGGGTGGCCCAGGTGGCCGATGGCGTGCCGGCCAAGTTCGACAGGCAGGGCAATTGCGTGATGCCTGGGCGGCCTGCCGACCCCAGCATGGCTCTGGCCCGGCTGGGCGCCCTGGCCGACTATGCGGCGCCCAAGCTGTCCAGGCAGGAGCAAGTCGGCGAAGGTGGCGGGCCGCTAACCGTCATCATCAAGAAGGAAGCGTGATGCAAGCACCCAAGGAATCGTTGGACGCGGCCATTGCGGCCAACTGGGCCACCGCCCAGGCCGACCCACCAGCCCCTGCGGCTGCGAATAGCGTTACGGGTAATTCGCCCACGCATGCCGACAAGTACATGACGCCAGAGGGCACGCGCCACATCGCGCAGAAGGCGGCGAAGGCCAGAGAAGACATGTTCGCCAGGGGCATGCGCGAGGGGACCGAGCCGTACATCTTCGCCGGGCCTGCCCGGGTGCATCACGACAGCGACGTGACCAGCTACCGCATGGGTGGCGTGCATGTCAGCGTCACAGGCCTGGAGATGCTGCAGGCCACCGACCCCGAGGCCCTGGGCTATGCCAAGGGCCAGGAACTGAAGCGGCTGTATCGTGAGAGTGCTGAGGCGCAGCCCGTGCCCAGCGGCTACTTCGATGGCCCACCCAACCCGCCCGGCCAGGACATCGGCATGGGCAGCAAGCGCGACATGCCGCCGCTGCTGCAGATGACCATCAGCACGCAGTTCCTGTCGACCGTGCTGCATGAGCTTGCCGGGCAGGCCTCGATGTGCTGGACGATGCCGCCAGGGCACCCTAACGCTGTCTTCGACAGCCAGCGTGCCTGTGATGCCGTGGCGCATGCCCTGAAGCGGCTGGCCCCGGAGCCTTCACCTAATCGTGTACACGTCGAGCCCGAACTGGTGCACTACTACCGGGCCAATCAAGGCCAGGACAACGGTGCCTGAGATCAGCCTGCCCAACGGCTTCGTGCCACGCCCGCCGCAGCGGGCCTTGATGCGCTACTTCGACCATGGCGGGCTGCGTGCTGCAGCCTGCTGGCCGCGCCGCTACGGCAAGGATCTGACCATGGTCCACCAGACGGTCAAGATGATGTTCGAGCGCCCGGGCATGTACTTCCACATGTTGCCGAACCATAAGCAGGCCCGAAAGGTCATCTGGGACGGCTTCGACAACAGCGGCCAGAAGATCATCGACCACGCCATGCCCAAGGTGATCCGCCAGGACACCAACAAGACGGAGATGAAGATCACCTTGCGCAACGGGGCGATCTGGCAGCTTGTGGGCAGTGACTACTACGACAGCATCGTGGGCGCCAACCCCTTCGGCCTGACGATGTCCGAGGCTGCACTCAGCGATCCCCGGGCGTGGTCCATCTTCCGGCCCATCCTGGCAGGCAACGGGGGCTGGGCCGCGTTCATCTCGACGCCCCGGGGTTACAACCACTTCCACGACCTTGTGAAGCTGGCCAAGGGCAACGCGGCGTGGTTCCACTCGCACCTGGGCGTGAAGCAGACCAAGCACATCGCCGAGTCAGTGCTGGCCGATGAGCGGGCCGAGATGCCCGACGAGCTTTACAGGCAGGAATATGACTGCGACTTCAGTGCTGCTAACGTTGGTGCCATCTTCGGTCGGTACGTTGAGCAGGCCGAGAAGCAGGGTCGAATCTGTCCACTCGACCCACCCGGTGTACACGACGAGGTATGGGTCACCAGTGACATCGGCTATCGAGACAAGAGTGCCTGGGTGTGGTGGAAGCGCATGCGCGGCGGGTTCGAGATCTTTCACTACGACGATGCCTCAGGCCTGGATGCCGAGGAGTGGGTCACCCGGCTGCGTGGCCAGCCCAAGGCCGACGTGCTGATCCTGCCGCACGACGCCAGGGCCAAGACCTTCGCCTCCAAGCGCACGGCCGTGGAGACGTTCCTGTCCGACCCGCCCTGGCCCGGCTGTGAGGTGCGTGTGAACGAACTGCGCAAGAAGTCCGACAGCATCAACGCCGGGCGCATCGTGCTGCGCCACGTGCGCATCAGCAGCGGCCAGACGGTCGAGCCCTTCCTCATGGCCATGCGGGCCTACGCCTACAAGTACGACGAGGAAACCAAGACCTTCAGCAGCGAGCCCGAGCACACCTGGGCCAGTCATGGCGCCGATGCGTACATGGAGGGGGCGGCCCGGCTGATGGTCATCGACCCGCCGGCCGAGCCGAAGAAGATCATCGTGCCCGGCATCAACCGTACATTTACGCTTGAGCAGCTTTACCAGACGGTCGGGCCGCAGCAGCGCAACGGGAGGCTTTGATGCCAACTACCAGTGACGAAACTCCGCAAGGCGTCGACCCGGACCCGAGCAACGCCAAGGACGTCCACGAGCCTGTGAAGCCTGGGGATCAGTCCAAGGTGCCCAAGCAGGTGCAGGGGCGCAAGCCGGCCGACATGGCCAAGCGGTGGGAGACGGAACTGCAGGCGGCGAAGAAGGAACTGTCGAAGTTCCACACCACCGGCCGCAGGCTGGTGCAGCGGTATCTGGACGAACGCGACAGCGCCGGCCTGGGCAACGAGTCAGATGCCAAGTTCAACCTGTTCTGGTCGAACATCGAGGTGCTCAAGGCCAGCCTGTATGCGAAGCCACCCGACGTGGACGTGAGCAACGCCTACAAAGACGGCGAGGACGACGTGTCCCGGGTGGCGGCCAACATCCTGCAGCGGCTGTTGAACCACGACATCGAGGATGGCGACGAATCGACCTACAGCGACGTCACCAAGCAGGCCGTGGGGGACTACCTGATCGTCGGCCTGGGGCAGGTCTGGTACAGGTACGAAGTCGAGACCGAGGAGTCCGAGGTGGAGGCCGTGACCGACCCCCAGACCGGCCAGGAACTGGCGCCCGCCGTGCCCTACGAGGCCATCACGGGCGAGGACGCCCCGGCCGACTACGTCTACTGGGAGGACTTCTGGTGGTCACCGGCCCGCGTCTGGCAGGACGTTCGCTGGGTGGCCCGCAGCGTGTACATGAACCGCGAGGAACTGTGCGCACGGTTCGGCCAGAAGATCGGCAAGGCCATCCCCGTGAGCAAGGTCAAGAACAAGAACGACGGCATCGGCCCGCAGAACGATCCGTGGGAGAAGGCCCGGGTGTTCGAGATCTGGGACAAGACCACGCAGTGCGCCTACTGGCACGTCATGGGCTTCGACGTGATCTGCGACTACAAGAAGGATCCGCTGAAGCTGCGCGGCTTCTTCCCGTGCCCGCCGCCGCTGATCGCCAATGCGGTGACCAGCAAGTTCATGCCCCGGGCCGACTACCTGCTGGCCCAGGACCAGTACGCACAGATCGACGGCCTGACCACCCGGCTGAAGTACCTGATCGAGGCCTGCAAGGTGGTGGGCGTGTACGACAAGAACAGCACGCCCATCGGCCGCATCTTCCAAGAGGGCCAGGAAAACCAGATGATCCCGGTGGACAACTGGGCCGCGTTCGCCGAGAAGGGCGGCATCAGCGGGCAGATGGACTTCGTGCCCATCGACGTCATCGCGGCTGTCATCGAGAAGCTGACGCAGCAGCGCGAGGTGCTCAAGGCCAACCTGTACGAAGTGCTCGGGATCGGCGACATCATGCGCGGCATGACCGACCCGGATGAAACCCTGGGTGCACAGCAACTCAAGGCCCAGTTCGGCGGCAACCGGCTGCAGTTCAAGCAGCAGGCCATCGGCACCTGGGTGGCCGGGGGCCAGCGCATCCGCGCACAGATCATGTGCGACAAGTTCCAGCCCCAAACCATCATCGAGCGCAACAACATCATGCTGTCGCCTGATGCGGCCCTGGCTGATCAGGCCGTGCAGTTCCTGAAGTCACCCGACAACAGCAAGTTCTACCGCATCACCATCGAATCCGAATCCATGGCCATGGTCGACTGGGCCCAGGAACGCGACAGCCGGGGCCAGTTCCTCGAAGCTGTCTCGGGCTTCATGACGGCCGTGCTGCCGCTGATCGAGGGCAAGCCCGATCTGGCCCCGGTCATGTGGGAGATGATGAAGTGGGGCCTGGGCGGCTTCAGGATCAGCAAGGAAATCGAGACGGTCATGGACGAAGTCATCGCCAAGGCCAAGCTGCCGCCACCGGAGCAGGCGCCGAACCCGCTGGAGGATGCCACCGTGCGCGAGAAGGACGCCACGGCCGTCAAGAACAAGACCCAGGCCGTCAAGAACCTTGCCGAGGCGGGGCAGAAGGGCATCGAGAACCAGATGGCCCAGAACATGGGCCCACCACCGGCTGGCGGGATCATGGGCGGCCCGCCGCCGCAGGGGGGACCGGGCGGCATGCCGATGCAAGGGCCCGCCAACATGGTCCCCCTGGAGCCCCAGCCCCCATTGCAGTAGGAGACAGACATGAGCAAGAAGCACGACGAACCCAAGCTGACCCCGGAGCAGGAGAAGCTGGCCAGCCAGATGCAGGAAGACTTCGCCAAGCTGGCCGCTGTCGACAAGGACGACACCGACAAGGCCGAAGAAGCCAAGCAAGCCGACACCTATGCCGAGGAGCCCCGGCCCGTGGAGCCCGAACGCTTCTACAACGGCGGTGCCACGGCCGAGGAAATCGCCAACTGGCGGGAAGTGCACGGCAAGGGATAGGCCATGGTCGACTTCACCAAGGCGCGGGCCCTGCGCGGGCTGGCCGGCGCGGACCTGATCGAGCCGTGGAAGTGGCGGCCCCTGGAGGACGTGCGCGCCGACATCGGCGGCATGACCGAGATACCCAGCCACATCACCGACACCTACGGCCAGTTCATGAAGGAGCAGGCCAAGCGGGCGAAGGAAGGCAAGCTGGGCCCACGCGACATGCTCAAGGCCTACGGCATCACCCGTTCCAGCGTCAACCGCGCCGGGCGCGAGATGGGCGACGATCTGGCCAGCGGCCCGACACGGCCGGAAGGGTACATGGCCGAGTGGCTGATGTCGCCCGAGGGGCAGCGATACCTGAACGCGGCCGAGAAGGGCACCGTCGACCCGAAGGCCATCGAGGACATCGTGCAACGCTTCCAGCCCTTCGGCATGGCCGAGACGCTGGGCAAGGACCTGACCTGGGGCGCGCAGAACCTGCCGCAGCGGTCGACCAACCTGAGCACGGCCGTGACGGGCCCGGCTGACCAGTGGCGTCAGACGGCGCAGGGCATGCACGGCATCGGCCCGGCCAAGTCGGGCTTCATCGCCTCCCTGGTGGGCCGGGGCGACATGCCTACGCTGGATGCCCGGCAGATCAAGCTGCAGTCGGGCTCGACGCCGGCCGAGGCCAAGCAGTGGATGGGCAAGGGCAGCGGCCGGGGCGGGGACGCGGCCGTGGACCGGCTGTCGCAGCGCCAGCTTGACCTGAACCTGGGCATCCCGGACGATCTGCGTGACCAGTACCAGCACCTGACGCACCACGCCCTGTGGGATGCCGTGGGCGGCACCAAGACCACGCACGAAGACCTTGTGCGGGCCATGCAGAGGGGCGGGGCCACGCCCGCAGCCATGACCGCCACGGCTGCAGGCGCGGGCACGGCCGCAGCGGCGCCCGGGCTGCAGGCGGGCACGCCGGCCGACTTCCTGCAGTCGCTGTCGAACACGGCCGCGTCGACCGTGTCGGCTCCCGTGGACATTGCCACGTGGCTGGCCAACAAGGCCGGCGAGGGCTACGACGCCCTGCGCTCGCCGCGCATGAGTGAACTGGTCACCGGCAAGCAACCGTCGTTCAAGATCGACAAGCCCTTCCTCGGCTCGGACTGGATGGAGGAAAAGGGCCTGACCAAGAAGGTGCCCCAGACGGCCGCCAGCCTGGGTGGCGAGACGGTGGGCAACATCCTGCCCTTCGCGGCGGCGAAGAAGGCCCCGGAGATTGCTGCGGCCATGCTGCGCGGGGGTGAGAACCTCGCCGCGCCGAAGACCCTGGGCTCACAGCGCGGCGTGTACCTCGCGCATACGCCCAGCAAGCCCGACCCGACCGTGGGCACCCGGTTCGAGCGGGAAGACCTGGGTGGGTTGGCGCCAAAGACGCCGCTGAACATCGAGGGGGCCAAGGGCGGCAGTTTCATGACGGGCCCCTGGGACTCAAGCGGGCGCAACCAGCGCATTACCAGCGTCAGCGAGGAGAAGCTGCCCCAACCCGTGGTCACTACCGGCGGCCAGGACTTCGCCCGGGACCTGAAGAACATCGAGGCCGGGCGCATGGGGGCCTCCAACAAGAGCATGGCCCTGCGTGGGCAGAGCCGTGTCGACGTCGCACACCGCGAAAACCTCGATGCCGGGGGCACCGGCCGGGTCTTCGTGCTGCCGTCCACGATGGGCCCGAATTCGGAGTTCTTCTCCACGATGCCCACCGAGGTGCTGATGCAGTTGATGCGCAATGCCGACCTGAGCAAGACCCGGGTGGCCGGGCTGGACAAGCTGGTGCGGGACATGCCCGTGGTCACCAAGGCCGGCACGCGCCAGCCCTTCAAGGGCTTCGCGGGCTTCAACGACCCGGATTTCGAGCGGCAGATACTGGAGGGCGCGGGGGCCCAGGGGGGCACGGCCGGCGAACTGCGCAAGGCCATCTCCGACCGGCTGACGCTGAAGGAAAACCAGAAGCTGCTGGGCTACAACATGGAAGACATGATGGCGGCCATCCAAGATCCGGCCCTGCGCGGTGTGCCCAAGGGCTACGTCGGCAACACGGTCATGGAGGGCAAGCCCGGGGCGTCGATCATGGACGTATCGAACCACCCGGCCTACAACCGGGGTCAAGCGGGCAACTACCTGGGCACCCTGGGTGCGAGCGGCCCCATGCAGGCGGCCATGCCGAAGACCTACAACCGACTGTTCAAGGAGATGCAAGGCCGGGGCGGCGACCCCCACCAGAACGCCATCAACGCCATGGACAAGCGCGGCGCAGGCTTCTCCGAGGTGATCGACCAGCAGACTATCGATTCGTGGAACCAGTGGCTGGAGGCGCAGGCGAAGCTGGCGGGTCGGTAGCGTCACCGGCTTCGAAGTCGGCCTTCCACAGGTCCAGTTCGATGCATGTCAGCATCGCGTGGCAGTCGGCCAGGAATTCGGCCTGTACCCCGTACTCACCCTTGACGAATCCGTCGTCGGTGCGGTAGGTCACGATGCCTTCGGGGTCGCGGGTGAAGGTGATCTGCATCATGGTTAACTCCCTAAAGTGAGACTGAGGCTACATTCTATCATGACCAGAACCACCTATGTGTACCGCAACCGGGAAGGCGGGGGTGTCGACGTCTTTGAAAAAGGACATGAATCTCCCCGTGTACACGCTGACGCCGGGGCCCTGTGGGGCGACCGTGGCTACGACGGCATGCGCACGACGGACGGGGTCGACATCGGCAGTCGGTCCAAGCACCGTGAGTACATGCGCCGGCACGGCCTGACCACGGCCGACGACTACACCGACACCTGGGCCAAGGCCGAGGCCGCCAGGACGCTTTACCGCCAGGGCAAGGGCGGCGGGGCAATCACCAGAGACGATATTGCCGAAACCATCGCCCGCATGCAGGGCACATAAGGAGACTTTTGATGGGCGCAGAGACTGACGACGACGTGGTGGTGGACGACCTTCGGGGCGACATCGAGGCGGCCCTGGGCGACAGCGAGGGCAGTGCCCAGGCCAACCCCGACCCGCTGACCGATGGCGGGGAACCACCCCAGATTGCCGAAACCACCCCAACTGGGGTGCCCGAAGGTTCGGGCAAACCCTCGACCGGCCGGGACAGCCTGGGCCGGTTCCTGCCCAAAACGGCCCAAACGGCCGATCCTGGGCCTTTGGCGCCTCCAGGCACCCAACCCCTGGCCCAGCCCGCGATAGGCCAGCCAGCGCCCGCCCAGCCGGCCGCGCAGGGCATTCCTGCGCCGGCCAGCTTCAGCGTGATGGCCCGGGAAGCCTGGGCCCAGGTGCCTGCTGCGGTGCAGCAAGAAGTGTCCCGCCGCGAGCAGCAGATGCAGCAGTGGGCCAACGACACGGCCCCGGCACGCCAGCTTGGCGAGCAGTTCTGGGAGCGGGTGCAGCCGTTCATGGGGGCCATCCAGGCGGAAGGGGTCGACCCCCTGACGGCCGTGGAGAACCTGCTGCAGTGGGGTGCCCGGATGCGCATGGGCACCCCCGGCGAGAAGGCCTTGACGGTGGCCAACATGGTCCGGGCCTACGGGGTCAGCATCGAAGACTTGGACTCGGCCCTGGTGAACGGCCGGGTGCCGCAGTCCCAGCAGCAGACCAACGGCCACGACCCGCAGTACGTCCAGCAGGCCGTGCAGCAGGCCTTGCAGCCCCTGTACCAAGCGGCCCTGGCCCGGCAGACCCAACTGCAGCAGGCGGCCGAGGAACACACCCGGGGCGAAATCGAGGCTTTCGCGGCCGACCCGAAGCACAAGTACTTCCCGGATCTGCGCGGCATCATGGCCGATCTGGTCGACGTGGCGCAGAAGAACGGGGGCGACCTTTCCTACGAGGATGCCTACAACCGGGCGGCGATGTTGCACCCCGAAATCTCCAAGGTCATAATCGCCCAGCGACAGGGTGTAAATGCTCACCAACTGACGGCAGCCGCCCAGCGAGCAAAAGCAGCGGCAGTCAGCGTGGTGGGTTCAGCACCCATCGGCAACCCGAATCCGTCCGAACCGTCATCGATACGCGAGAGCATCGAGGCGGCCATCGAGGCGCATTCGAGGTACTGAGGCGTAGTAGCACCGTCCTACGGGGCAAACCACCGCACGCGGCCAGGGGAGCCCGGGTAGACACGGCCAGCGAAGCTGACCTTGGGTGAGCAGGTGTATGCGGGTAACCGCAGGCTTAATCATCTTTGGAGGCTTCCATGGCATTCCCCAACGTGTCGGACATCGTCGCCACGACGATCCAGTCACGCACCCGCAAGATCGCGGACAACGTGACGAAAAACAATGCGCTGTACATGCGCCTTGACCAGCGTGGCAACCGCAAGCCCTTCTCGGGCGGCAATGTGATCTATCAGGAACTGTCCTTCGCGCAGAACGCGAACGGCGGCTGGTACAGCGGGTACGACCTGCTGCCGGTCGCAGCCAGCGACGTGATCAGCGCAGCCGAGTTCACCATCAAGCAGCTTGCCTGCCCGGTGACGATGAGCGGCCTGGAAACCATCCAGAACGCCGGGCGCGAGCAGATGATCGACCTGATGGAAGGGCGCATCAACGTGGCCGAGGCCACGATGGCGAACCTGATGGCCGAGGGCATCTACAGCGACGGCACCACGTTCAGTGGCAAGTCGTTGACGGGCCTTGCGGCCGGTGTGCCTGCACTGGCGCCCGCCTCGCAGACCACGGCCTATGGCGGCATCGTCGGCTCGACGTGGACCTTCTGGACCAGCAAGTACACGCTGACGGCCGCACAGACAGCGGCCAACATCCAGGGGTTCATGAACACCATGTGGGCCAGCCTGATCCGGGGCACCGACCGCCCGGACCTGATCGTGCAGGACAACGTGGCCTGGGGTGTGTACCTCGCATCGCTGCAGGCCCAGCAACGCTTCACCTCGCCCGAGGTTGGCAACCTGGGCTTCCCGTCCATCAAGTACATGGACGCGGACGTGGTGCTGGACGGCGGTATCGGCGGCTTCAACACCGCCAACACCACCTTCTTCCTCAACACCAAGTACATCTTCCTGCGCCCCCACAGCGCACGGGACATGGTGCCGTTGAGCCCCAACAAGCGGTATGCGGTCAATCAGGATGCCGAGGTCAGCATCCTGGCCTGGGCCGGGAACCTGACCTGCAGCGGCAGGCAGTTCCAGGGTCGGCTGGTCGGCGCGTAAACCTCGATTGCGTTTGACCAAGGCAGGGCCGGGTTAGGTCAAGTCCTTTCAGTACCCGGACCCTGCCCCCTATTCGTTTACAGGAGCACACCATGCCCGCAGGACTTCCCGGTAGCACTTCGGTGCAAAACGCTGCCAACCCGTCGGCTGGCAACTTCGTCCTCTTCGACCTGCTGTCGGGCCCGAAGGGCTCGCCCAAGGATCGTGACGTGGACATCGCCCCGACCGCCAGCCCGACATCTGCCGGCACGGCCAGCGGCAACGCCTCCACGGGTGCCCTGGCCACCGGCATCGGGTTCGGCTCGCCGCCCGTCATTGGGTTGACGGCCCCGGCCAGCATCGTGGCTGCCGGCTATGGCGACGACTACACGCCTGGGCTCACGAAGCCCGACAACACGTCGTCGGCCAACAGCAGCATCATGTACATCGGTGGGGGCCGCAGCGATGCCCCTACGCTGGCCCTGGACGGCCGGGCCGTGTCGAACCCGTACACGGCCGGCTGGGGCATCGGGGGCGCCGGCAACAGCGGCTCCCGCGATGCGGGTGCAGGCCCGGCCTACACCGGCTTCTCCACCAAGATGGTGACGGCCACGGGGGCGGTGGCCAACGGCGCCGCAGTCGAGACAGGTTTCACCAATCGCAGCGGCGTGGCCCTGGTGACAGGTCAGTCGGTGTTCGGCTCCAGCACGACAGCCAGCGCCGTGCCTGCGTAGGGGCGCGGCATGTCCACCGACACCGTACCGGACATTTTCGAGAAGCCCGGCGTCCCCTACAGCACGACCACGGACGACTACAGCACCACGCAGATCGGCGCGGCGCTGCCGACTGTCGAGACTGCCAGCGTGGTCAACTACCCGATGGGCGGGGGTGCGCCTTCAAGCGACCCGCTGAACATCACGTTCAGCGGGACCATCGCTACGCCCCCGTCCATGACGGTGGGCACGCCCATCACGCCCATCACCATCAGCACGAACTTCAGCGGTGGCCCGCCGCCGAAGGTCTATTCGGTCTTCAGCGGCACGCTGCCGCCTGGGCTGGCGTTGAACGCCAGCACGGGCGTGGTCAGTGGCACGCCGACCACGCCCCAGGCTGCGGCCAACGTGGTCTTCAAGGGCACCGACAACAACGGCAACAGCGCCAATAGCAACGGGGTGCCGTTCACGGTGGCCGCAGCGGGCGACCCAGTTGCTATTGCGATTGTCAATGCTGTACAGGCATGGTGGGACTTCGAGCAGAACGACGGCACCAACCAGTTCTTGGATTCCAAGAACAGCAACCACCTGACTGCCTACAACAACGGTGCGACCACCACATCTGCGCAGTCGACTGCTACAGGCATGGTTGGTCGCGGCATGCAGAACCAGAATGCTGAGACTTCACGTACTGCCTTAATCCCACGCAGTAATACGAACCTGGACTTCCCGAATTCCGATTGGTCCATCGGCGGATGGTTTAAGTTGCCGCTAGGCACGTCTGCATCGGCACGGTTCCTGATGGGCCGAGTAGGGGATGGTTCCGGCTCCACGCTTCAAGCGTACTTGGCACAGCAAGGGTCTGACGGGCTGTGCTTCATAGCGACCACCAATGGCGTAACTCAAGTCTCCACGGCTGAAATCGTTGCGTCCACGACCGTGCCTATGTTCATCGTTGCAACATTCGACAGGACCAACAACCTGCTTCGCTTGCGAATCAGGAGCACCGCACCGCACACGACCAACGTCACGCAAGCCTTCCCAGGGGCGTTGTTCACGACGCTTACCAATGCCAATTTCTGTGTGTGGGATGCCTACGCTGGTGACACCAGCAACTTCTCAGGTACTCGGTGTCCAGTCAACGCCATGTCGGACAGTTGCTTCTATGTGAACAAAGCCCTGACCGATGCTGAAGTCACAATGCTCTACAACGCTGGTGCGGGCCTGAGTTACGCCCAGTTGCGGACCCTGGCGGGGATGTAGACCATGCTTATTTCTGGCGTCCTGAAATTCGATGACCTGGGCCGCATCATCCTGTCGGCGGGTCCCCCGGTGGACTTCAACGGGGGCACCCCCATCGGGGCTGATGGGGGCCTTGCTGCAGCCGCAGGGTCTGACCCTGCGCTTTACTTTGCGGCCATCGGCTACCTTGACAACGGGGCCATTACCGACAGCGACAACCCGCTGGTGCCCCAGGTTGGCCCGTTGACCAATGACAGCGGCCAGATTCGCATTAGCTTCGGCCCGCCCGTGTACTGGTATGCGGGCCTGCCGCTGACCGCCGAGGGGTTCCTGTCGATCAGCGGCGGGGATCCGCCCGTGGATATCGGTGAATTCGACTTCGGCTTCGATCAAGCCTTTGACATAGGGATCTGACCATGCCACGCAAGACTGTCCTCGCACTGCTGGCCCAGGCCGATGCCACGCTGCCCGACAACATCTCCCAGGACATCAGTGCGGCCGATGTGCGCAGCATGGTGAAGGACACCATCGAAACCTACAGCCCCGGCTATGGCATCGCATCGCGCACGGCCTTGACGCTCATCGCCCTGGGCGTCACGCCGCAGATCGTCACCTACGATGCCGTGCTGGCGCAGACGGCGGACTACGTGGTCAATGCCGCCGCAGGCAGCGTGCAGCGGCTGGCGAACGGTCTGCCCACCACGGTGAACCGTGTCTCGTTCAACTGCGACGTCGCGGCGCCAGCCGGCAACGAGGTGGTGTTCAGCCTGTTCAGGGACGGCATCGACATCCCCGGGGGCACCACGGTCAGCGGCCAGGGCGCGGGCAACCTGTCGCAGGCGTCCTTCAGTGTGGGCACCACCAGCCCGGGGGCCGCAGACCACGTGTACACAGTCAGGGCCAGCAAGATCAGCGGTGGCGCCGACAACGTCGAATTGAGCAACGTCCGATTCTTCGTGGAGTACATCCCCACCATCGGCATCTAACCGGCCGGCCACGTCGCGCCAGTGGCCGTGCTGTTCTACAGGCGCAAGCTGCAACAGCAGATAAGGAGAACTCAAGTGGTCATGGATGCGCAGCAGGTCGAAGCCCTGCAGAACAGTACCCCCACCGATTGGTCGAAGTTCGATCAGGCCATCGGGGCCGATGCACAACGGTTCGGCATGAACGGGCCCGGCGGCCTGCCGCCCGGCATGGGCCCGGGCTGGGACGACAAGCTGCACGTCAGGTTCTTCATGCGCCCGCGCATCGACCCTGAACGTTCGCAGCAGGAGAACCGACCCATCTACAAGGATGTGCCGCACGTTGAGATCATGATCCCGGGCGATAAGAACAACATCGTCACAGCCGAGGTGTGGGAGCAGCACAAGATCCGGTTCCCGATCCACTGGGAGCAGTTCCAGGCCGGCATCAAGGATCAGGTGGTGGGCACCCCGCTGAAGGTGGCCCCATTCCTGACCGAATCGCACGTCGAGGAATTGGCCTACTTCAAGATCAGGACCATCGAGCAGCTTGCGAATCTCAGCGACACCAACATGACGTTCATGGGCGCCCGCGAGATGAGCAACGCGGCCAAGAAGTACCTGCTGACGATCAGCGGCAACGAGGCCTTGCTGGAGCGCATCAAGATGCTGGAGGCCCGCCTGGGCGAGCAGTCCGAGGCGGTGCGCGACAACTTCGACCGGGCTGTGCCGCAGCGGCTGTCGACGCCCCCGGACGACCCCGACGATCCCGAGGAAGTCACCACGGCCCCGCGCAAGAATTTTGGCCCGGTGGCCAAGAAGACCCGCAAGTAGCCTGGAGCAGCGCACATGCCTTACCAGATGACAGACTTCAGCACGTTGGCCACGCTGGTCAACAACGTGTGTGCGCTGCTGTCCCTGCCCCAGACCACCGATGCCGCCGGCAGCACCGACGGCAACATCGTGCTGATGCGCACGGCGGCGAACCTCGCCAGCCTGGAGATGCTCAACGCCTACGAGTGGTCGCAACTGACGAAGATGGGCACCATCACGGTGGAGACGGCCGTGCCGCCCACGCCCGGGCAAGCCAGTGAGACAGCCTTCGATCTGCCCGAGGATTTCTACAGGTTCATCGACCAGACGCAGTGGAACAACGCCATGCGGTTCCCGGCCGTGGGCCCGGTGGCACCGCAGGGCTGGATGACCTACATGGTCTTCCCGATCAGTGCCAACTTCACACTGACGTGGCAGATCAGGCAGCGCCAGATCTACTTCTTGAACGCCCCGGCCGCACCCGGCCAGGACTTTCGCTTCATGTACCTGTCCAGGGCCCTGGTGCAGGACGCTGACGATCCGACGCTGTACAAGAACGTCGCCAACAAGAACGGCGACACCTTCCAGCTTGACGGCATCCTGATGACGCTGCTGACGCGGGTGAAGTGGTTGGAGGCCAAGGGCTTCGACAGCGGCCCGGCCGTGCGCGACTTCCTGCTGGCCTTCGACAGCCGCATCGGTGCCGAGAAGGGGGCCAACATCCTGAACATGGCCCGGGGCCGCCAGGACTACCCGTACATCGGCATCGGCAACCTGCCCGAGGCCAGCTTGTACGGCATGCGGCAGAACTGATCACTGATAACGCAATGGCCGTCACTCTTCCCCCTGGCTGGACTGTCACTCCGACCCTGGAGCACGTCCCTGACCCGAATTTCCCGGGCATCACGGCCGGTGCGGGCTTCACCCGGTGGACCTACATCTGCACCGACGAGAACGACCAGTACGTGTGTTCCAGCGGTGCCCAGGAGGACTGCGAAGCCCAGGCCCTGACGGCCGCGCAGTCGCGCACCCAGCAACTTCCCTACACCGAGCCCCTGTAATGCCGCTGCAAGCCTACAGCCACCCCCGCCGCACGACGCCACGCCGGTCGGGCCAGCTTCGCACGCACGCGGCCTTCCCGTTCCCGGCACCGCAGGGTGGCATCAACACGGCCCTGCCGCTGCCGGGGGCCAGCCCGCTGACGGCCCTGCGCATGGAGAACTTCATCCCCCGTGCGCTGGGGTGCCAGCTTCGCAAGGGCTACGTGCTGTGGCAGTCGAACCTCGACGGTGAGGTGGGCAGCTTCATGAAGTACCAGCCGGCCACGGGGGCGGCCATCTTGCTGGCGGCCACCGACACCGGCAGCATCTACAACGTGACGGCCAACCTGCCGTCGACCACCGTGCCTACGCCCGTGACCACGGTGGCCGGCGGCCAGCCGAACGGTGAGTGGACATCGCTGAATTTCGTGACCGGCGGCGGGGTGCACGTGCTGCTGATGGTCAACCCCGGCGGCGGCTACTGGGTCTTCGATGGCACGACGTTTACGCAGATCACCTTGGGCGCCGGGGTCAACCAGATCACGGGCGTAGACCCGGACCTGTTCGTCTTCGTCACGGTGTTTCGCAACCGCATCTGGTTCATCGAGGGCGGCACCAGCAGGGCGTGGTTCCTGCCGGTGGACGTGTACTACGGCACGGTCGAGGAAGTCGACTTCGGCCCGATGCTGCCCAACGGTGGTGCCCTGGCCGCCTTGGTCAACTGGACCTACGACGGTGCCGGCGGCGCGGGCGGCACGGCCGGAGCCACCGGATCGGTCAACACGCAGCTTGTCGTGATAGGCGAACAGGGTGACGTGCTGGTCTATGCCGGCGATGACGAAGACGATCCGTCGCTGTTCTCGCAGATCAAGGGCCGCTGGTACGTGGGCCGGGTGCCGGTGGGCCGCCGCTTCTTCAGCCTGTACCTGTCCGACGTGATCATCCTGTCCGAGAAGGGCATGAATTTCATGTCCGAACTGATGCGCGGCCAGGGCTTCTTCGACAACGCCGGGCGGGCCCAGGCCATCAACAGCGAGCTTGCGCCGCAGATCAACAACACGCTGTCCAGCCGGTACTGGGAAGTGGTCTTCCTGCCGCAGCAGCAGATGATCGTCATCAACCGGGCCGAAGTCACCATCGAGCAATTGCAGTGGGTCTACGAGGTCAACAATCGGGCCTTTGCCACGATGCGCGGCATCCCGATGCTGACCGTGGCCGTTTTCGAGGGGCGGACCTTCAGCGGTGATCTGGAAGGCAACGTGTGGTGGTGCTTTGAAGGCAACTCCGACGGGGCCATTGACGACGAGCCGGGCCTCGACCTGCAGGGCATCATCGTCACCTCGTTCCAGGCCATGGGCGACCCGGTGCGGCTGAAGCGGTTCCTGATGGTGCGCCCCAGCTTCATCTCGGTGTCACCTCCCGGCATCCAGGCCGTGTTGAACCACGAATGGGACTTGGCGATGTCGGGGGCCACGCCGGCCTACGCCGGGGCCGGCGACAGCTTCTGGGACGTGGGCCTGTGGGATGTGGCCGTGTGGTCGGGTGCCGGCCAGTCCTACGAATCGTGGATCGGGGCCACGGGCACGGGCCGGTACGCATCGCTGGCCCTGCGGATACGGGGCGCGGCCGACACGATCTTCGTGGCGTGGCAGGCCCTGGTCGAGCAAGGTGGGATCCTCTAAGGAATCGACATGGGCTTCTCATTCAAGAAACTGTTCGTCAAACCCAAGGACTTGATCGGCGGGTTGAAAGACCCGAAGAACATGTTCAAGCAGTCGCTTAAGGGCAAGCTGCTGGGCCTGCCCACGCTGGGCCACCCGACTGAAGCCTGGAGCCCTGGCCAGGACCAGCGCAACATCGATGATGCCGTGCGCAAGGCCGGGGGTGGTGCCAGCGGCCGGGAGGGTGATGCGGCCAAGGGCACCCCCGGGATGATGAACGGTGGCGTGCTGGGCCCGTCGGGCCTGATGGGCTCGCCGGCCGAGATGGAGGCGCAAAGCCGGCAGCTTGCGCAGACCAAGGCCGACTGGGCCAGCCGGCCGGATCAGACCGACATGTACGGCAACCAGCTTCAGTGGTCGAGCCAAGCGGTGATGGACCCGGCCACGGGCCAGATGGTCAACAAGTGGTCGAGCAAGCTGAACATGGACCCGCTGCAGCAGCAGGCCATCGACAGCGAGAAGAACATCAAGGCCGGCATGATGAGCAACGCCCAGGGTTTGATGGGCCGGGTGGGTGAGTCCGTGGCCAACCCGATGGACTTCAGCAAGTTCCAGCAGTGGGGGGCCGTGCCGCAGGGCGACGATCAGGCACGCCAGCGCATGGAAGGCATGCTGATGGACCGCATGCGGCCCGAGCATGAGCAGCAGCAGGCCAACCTTGAAGCCCAGGTGCGGGCCATGGGCCTGACCCGTGGCATGCCGCAGTGGAACCGCGAGATGCAGCGGCTGGGCGACCAGCAGTCGCGGGCCAAGTTCGACGCCTTCCAGACGGCCGGCAACGAGATGACCAACCAGTTCAACCGGGAACTGTCCGGGGCCAACTACCAGAACACGCTGCGCGGCTCGCAGATCAGCGAGGAGGAGCGGCGCCGCCTGCAGCCGCTGGCCGAGATGAACGCACTGCGCCAGGGCAACCAAGTGCAGACGCCCCAGTTCAACCCGTTCACCAACAGCCAGTCGGCCGGCGGCACGGGCTATGTCCAAGAGGCGGCCGGCAACTCGGCGGCTACCCAGGCCAACCGCGCCAGCATCGGCAACGCAGTGCTGAACGCCGGCACGACGCTGGGCAGCCTGTACTACAACCAGCCTGCGCAGCCACGGCCTGTCGATGCCCCGGAGAATCGCCAGACCACCTTGCCGGGTGGTGTGGGCTCAGGTGCCAACCCGTACTAGGAGAACGCCATGTGGGAAATGCTCGCCGGGCTGGCGATGAAACTGCGGGACCAGCAACTGTCCGAGGAAGCGCAGAACAAGCAACTGGCCATCGCCCAGGCCCAGGGGCCGCAGGCCGATCCGTCCACTGCGGCACCAGACCTGGGCGGCATGAGCCTGGGCGGCGGCGGCGGTGGGGCACCGTCGACCACCAACCAAAGCGCGCCGCAGGGCACGCCCGAGGACTTGGCGTTGCTCGACTACCTGTCGCCCACCCCGGGCAGCAACCGCGATGAGCAGATGCGCAAGCAGTCCCAAGTCAACATGCTGCGTGACTACGGTGGCGGGCAGGCCCCGCCGATGCGCCTGGGGCAGGCCCCTAGCCCCTGGGAGACGGCCAGCGTGCTGGGCAATCGGCTGGCCACGCAGTACAGCACCGTGGGCGCCCAGGATGCCAAGAACGCCAACACGGCCGAACTGCTGAAGAAGATGTTCGCCAGCCAGCAGAAGGGCACGGGGGCCTCGCCCAAGCTGGACATCAGCAACTACCCGGGCATGGACACCAGCAACTACAGCACCGACTACGCAGGCGGCGGGGTCTGAGGGGCCGTCATGTACGAAGACATCATCGCGGGGATCATGCAGGACATGGAGGCCGACACGGCCGCTGCCCGTGCCAATGCCCTGCGCGGCAAGCAACCCCCTCCCCAGCCGCAGCCCCCTCCACAAGGGGGGCCCCTGCCGCCGGCATTGGGTGTACCG